>Ga0114972_10000790_pt1 | contig 23857 bp, 27 predicted proteins | sample M_140807_EF_Meta_FD_87354 | JGI IMG/M metagenome (GOLD analysis project Ga0114972, IMG submission 87354) | Freshwater microbial communities from Lake Montjoie, Canada to study carbon cycling - M_140807_EF_MetaG | ecosystem: Environmental > Aquatic > Freshwater > Lake | place: Lake Montjoie...
CGGCAGGCGGGTTTCGGCGGCGGCGGCGATCAGTGGCAGGCAGATGCCGGCCTCCTTGGGGGTGCAGGGGCCGGGGGAGAGCAGCACCGCATCGGGCCGCATGGCCATGACATCCTGCACCGAGAGCGCGTCATTGCGCCGCACCTCCACCGCCACGCCCAGATCGCCCAGGAAGTGGAAGAGGTTGAAGGTGAAGCTGTCGTAATTGTCGATGAGCAGGATCATGGGCTGATCCTTGGCACAGGCGCGGCGGCGGTCAAGTTCCGCCCGGTGCTGGCGGCTGTATTAAGCCAGATCAACCCTTTGCAAACGCTATGCTGTCCCATTCGCGGCTCAAAGATTGTGAATGGGGGAGGCGAGGCTGGGGGATCCCATGGCAGATGCGGCACCAGGCCATGTCCAGGCGCTGCTGGACATGCTGGAATTGCATGTTGATCGGCGGCCCATTCTGATGCTTGTGCCGGGCGTCGCCGCTGGCCTAGCCTCTCCTGAACAATTACAGGGGAGGGCGTCATGCGCCGATGGGTCCTTGCCGCCTTCGCGCTGCTGCTGGCCGTACCGGCCTCGGCCCAATTGGCCGAAAGGCCGGTGCGCATCATCGTGCCATTCCCCCCCGGCGGCAGCACCGACCTGATCGCGCGGGTGGTGGCCGAGGCCGCCACGCCCTTCACCCCGCGTGGCTTCGTGCTGGAGAATCGCGGCGGCGCGGGCGGCAATATCGGCATGGCCGAGGCAGCGCGCGCAGCGCCCGATGGCACCACGCTCGTGGCCTGCACCTTTGGCAGTTGCGGCGCCAATCCGGCGCTATACCCCAATCCGGGCTTTGACCTGCTGGAGGATTTTGCCCCCATCATCATGACGGCGGCGGTGCGCAACGTGCTCACGGCGCGGCGTGACCTGCCGGTGAGCGATATCGCCTCGCTCATCGCTCTGGGGCGGCGGCAGAGCCTGACTTACGGCAGTGCCGGTGTTGGCGCCTCCAACCATCTCGGGCCAGCGTTGCTGGCGGGTAGCCAGGGGATGCAATGGGTGCATGCGCCCTATCGCGGTTCAGCCGCCGCCATCACAGATGCGCTGGGCGGGCGGGTTGATCTGGTGATGGACAATTTGCCCTCGATCCTGCCGCATATTCGCAGTGGTGCGCTGCGGGCCATCGGCGTGACGAGTGCGAGCCGGGCCCCCGAATTGCCCGATGTGCCGACCTTCACCGAGGCTGGTATTGCCGGGATGGAGGTGGATAGCTGGTTTGGCTTTCTCGCCCCCGCGCGCACGCCGCCAGCGGTGCTGGTGGCGCTGAACCAGGCTTTTGCCCGCGCCCTGGCCGAGCCCGTGCTGGTGTCGCGCCTGCAGGAGCTTGGCGCTGCACCGATCGGCGGCAGTGCTGCGGCGATGGGCGCCCATATGCGGGCCGAGGTGGCACGCTGGGGTGCGGTGGTACGGGCCAACGCCATCCGCGCCGATTGACCGCGACTTAATGGCGTTGTCGGCTATGCCGGCCCCAAGGAGAGACGGCATGACGGAAATTCTCTGGGCGCGGATGACCGCGCCTGAACTGCGTGCGGCCGCGGCACAGGACACGCTGGTGATCCTGCCAGTGGCCTCGCTGGAACAGCACGGCCCGCATCTGGCCACCGGCACGGATACCTATCTGGGCGAGGCGGTGGCCAGCCGCACGGCCAAGAAGCTGGCGGCAGCGGGGCAGCCCGTGGTGGTGCTGCCGGTGGTCTGGCATGGCCTGGCCGAGCATCACATGCAGTTTGGCGGCACCATCACGCTGGATCAGCCGGTGTTTTTGGCCGTGCTGCGCTCCATTGCCCGCAGCGTGTTCCGCCATGGTTTTACCCGGCTGATGCTGCTCAACGCCCATGGCGGTAATACCGAGGCCATTGGTGTGGCGGTGGCCGAGATCGGCAATGAGCACCCCGATTGCAAGGTGGCCGGCGGTACCTATTGGTTGGTGGCGCCAGAGGTGTTCGAGGGAATTCTGGAAGACCAGCCCGGCGTCATGCATGCCTGCGAGGCGGAGACGGCGATGATGATGCATGTGACGCAAGGCACGGTGCGGATGGAGCGCATGGCGGAGGCCTTTGGGCCGCATGCCAACCGCCCGGCGGTGCAGCCCCGCACGCTGTATTTCCGCCGCAGCTTCTTCGACATAACACCCACTGGCGTGGTGGGCGATGCGCGGCGGGCGAGCCCGGAAAAGGGCGCGGCACTGGTGGAGGCGCTGGGCCTGCGTCTTGCCGAGATTTTGGGCGAGCCGTCGCTGTGGGTCACCGCCGCTGAGGGCAAGCTCACGTCATCTTGATGGCCGCCACAGCATGGGCGGTGCGGCGGTTTTGGCCAGGGGTTAGGGCTGGCCGATGGCCTTCATTGGTCTGAAATTATTGAATAGATGGAGTTATTGATCCGGCAATCCTGGTGGATCGGCGCTGATCCACATTGTGGCGGCCTGCCGGGACAAGGCTTGCTTGAGATGGGGAAACCTGCGACAGAATTTTCGGCTTTAAGCATACATTGCTTGGGAATTCATGATTCAGCAGCGGGACCAAACCATGCCTGCCTCATCGCCTTTTTGTCCCGTCATTCGGTCGCACTACGGCAAGGCTGGGTTTGAGGCATCCAGCGCCGCGCCTGCACCAAGCGCGGCGCGGCGGCGGACATCGGTGGCATTGAGGTTTGTAAAGTGCCAGGTCCGTGGGTTTCGGGCGCCGGTCGCCTGACATGGCGCTGGCACACCCCTCGATCGCTAGAGGATTTGCGCCCCTCAGGGCCATTCGCAAGATGGCCTTTGGCGGACTGGCCCTCATCCTGACGGCGTCCTACGCGATTGACCGGATATCGCCCAGGGCGGGGGGGCGCTTTCGCAATATTGTGCTGGTGTTCTGGTGGGGCTTTGCCATGCGCCTGGGCCAGCGGTTGCGTGATCGCCTGCGGGGCGAGGCGAATGATCAGCCAAAGGCACTGATTGCCCCGCGTTCGGCCGTTGCGCCGGAAGATATCCGTCTTGCGACGGCAGTTGATCCGCTGGTCTCCATCATTATCCCGACCTATGGGCAGGTGTCGCTGACCCTGGGCTGCCTCGCCTCCATTCAAGACAATATGCCGAATGCGCCGATCGAGGTGATCGTCGTGGATGACGCTTTCCCTGGGGGGGAGAGCAGCGCCTTGTCGAAGGTGTCTGGCATTCGCCTGCTGCGCAATGAGACCAATCTTGGCTTTCTGCGCAGTTGCAACGCCGCTTCCCGCCATGCGCGCGGCCGGTTCATTCTGTTTCTGAACAATGATTGCGAGGTTTTGCCCGGCTGGCTTGACCGGCTTGTGGATGTGTTCGAAGCGCGGCCGGATGCAGGCATTGTCGGCTCTAAGCTTCTGGGTGCTGACGGTTTGCTTCAGGAAGCGGGCGGAATTCTGTGGAGGGATGGGTCTGGCTGGAATTTTGGCCATGGGCGCGACCCGGCCTCGGCGGAGTTCAACTATCTGCGCGAGGTGGATTATTGTTCCGGCGCCTCGATCCTTCTGCGGCGTGACGTATTCCTAGGCCTGGGCGGCTTCGACGAGCGCTACGCCCCGGCATATTGCGAGGATTCTGACCTGGCGTTTCGCTTGCGTGCGCAAGGTCTTAAGACCTATTACCAGCCCCGGTCAGAGATTTTGCATTTCGAGGGTGCTTCGCATGGCCGGGACCTGACGCAGGGCATCAAGGCCTATCAGGTCATCAACCAGGCCAAATTCCTCGACACGTGGCGCGAGGCCTTGGGCCGCGACCACTATCTGAATGCGAGCCATGTGCTGCGGGCCAAGGATAGGGCGCATGATCGCAAGATCGTCCTGATCATCGATCATTACCTGCCGGAGCCTGATCGCGATGCGGGTTCGCGGACCATGCTGGCCTTCGTGCGCGCCCTGGTCACATCGGGAGTGTTGGTGAAGTTCTGGCCATTGAATTTACGCGCTTCGCCCGGATACACCGCGATGCTGCAGGATATGGGCGTCGAGTTGTTTTACGGCACCGGCCAACTGCCCTTGCCGGTTTGGCTCCGAGAGCATGGGCGCGACCTTGATATCGTGCTGCTCAGCCGGCCTGATGTGGCCGTGCAGTGTCTCGACATTGTCCGCGCCGCCACCCGGGCGCGGGTGGTCTATTACGGCCATGACCTGCATTTCCGCCGGATGGCGATGATGGAGGAAGGCCCGCGGGCAGTGAAAGCGATGCAGGAGCGCGAAGTCTCGATCTGGAGGCGGTCAGATCTGGTGCTTTACCCCTCTGAGGAGGAGGTGGCGGTGGTTCGCACCATGGCGCCCAAGGTTCATGTGCGCGCCGTTGTGCCCTTTGCGTTGGACCATGCCATCGAAGCAGGGGCTGAGCCTGGGGCGCGGGAGAGGTGGATTCTCTTCGTCGGCGGCTTCGCCCATCCACCCAATGCCCAGGCCGCGGCGTGGTTTGTTCGTTCGGTGCTGCCGGTTATTCTGCAGCAGGTGCCGCAAGCGCGCCTGGCGATTGTGGGCTCTAACCCGGCGGAGACCGTGACTGCCCTTGCTGGCCCCAATGTCAGCCTGTTTGCAAATGTGAGCGATGGCGAACTCGAGGCCTGGTATCAAAAAGCCCGGGTGGCTGTGGTGCCGCTGCTGGGCGGCGCGGGGGTCAAGATGAAGACGGTCGAGGCACTGTGGTACGGCCTGCCGGCGGTGGTGACGCCTGTGGGTGCGCAAGGTTTGCCCGGTCTTGAAGACGTGGCTGCGGTGGAGAGCGATGCAGCCGCTTTTGCCGCGGCCGTTGTTTCTTTGCTGACCGATGACGCGCTTTGGCTGCGGCGGCGGGACGCGCAAATCGCCTATGCGCGGGGGCGTTTCAGTGCCGCCGCACTCCGATGCTCGCTGATCGAGGCGCTTGATCTGCGGGACATCCGGGCCGCTCCGGTGGCTGCGAGGGCCTGACTTAATTTGATGCTAACGCAACTTCGGCGCGAGGCGTGGCGAGACTGTCCCAAAGGGATCATGGCCGGCGTGGCGCGAACCATGGATACAGTGCCGGCAGCACAAGAAGCGTGAGCAGGGTGGTGGTGATCAGCCCGCCGATCACCACCATGGCCAGGGGCCTTTGAACCTCGGCCCCGGCGCTGGCGGAAATCGCTATCGGCAGAAAGCCCAGGGTGACGGCCTGGGCGGGTTGCAGCATCAGCAGCAGGGCGAGGCTACGCAATTTGGTAATCCAGCGCCGCGTGGCACGGCAGCCCGAAGCTGGGAGGCGTGCCGAGCAGTGGAGCCGGTGCCGATTCTTTCGCCGTCACTGAAGCCTCCCGGTGATGGGCTGAACTGGAGCCAGGCATGGCGCAGGCGGGCGCCAAGCGGATGCATGAAGCGGCCGGGCAGGTTTACGGCGGCGGCGGCTCCCCTGTTCTTGCGTCAGATCAACACCGGGGCATGCCAAATGGTTGAGGCGTGGAGGCGCCCTCTGCTGTTTTCGTGGGCGTTGCCGCGCGTGGCCGCATGGCGGATGCGAGGGACTTAAGCGCGAAAATAACACTTAAAATATATAATGAATTAGAATATTAATGGTGTGAACAATCTCCCAGGGTTGGTATGCGACGAAAAGCGTCTTCATTGCTTTGCGCGGCCGTGGCGGGCGTTTTGCTCGCCGGCTGCGAGGGCCGTAATAATCAGGCTGTGGCGACGGGCATTGGCACCGTGGCGGGTGGCGTCGCTGGCGCGCTGCTGGGCCGGCAATTGGGCGGGCGCAATTCTTCCGGTGCCTTGATCGGTGGGTTGGTTGGCGCCGCCGTGGGCGGGCTGTTGGGCAACCAAGTCGGCCGTCGGCTTTCCGCCGGCGAGAATTGGCGCCGGAACACGGCGCATCGACGCCTGTTGGATACCCCGGTGGAACCCGATGCACCATTGCCACAACGCCGCTGGGTATCGCCCGAGGACCCGACGACCGGCGGCACCGCCGAGGTCTTGGTCGTGACCGATGGCGGCCAATGCCGCACCATCCGCGAGATCGCCTATGTCCGTGGTGAGGAATTGCGCCAGGAGGCGCGCTTCTGCCGCGGCGAGAATGGGCAATGGACGCGGCAGACGTGAAGGGAGGGCTGGCGTGGCCCTTGCTGGCGGTGGCTTGCCTGCTGCTGCCCTGCAGCGCCGCTGCGCTGGATTTCACCGTGCTCGGCCGGGGCGGCGGCAATATCATCTTTGCTTCCGGCACTTTCGAGCGCGGCGATGCAACCCGGCTTGAGGCGCTGCTCAGGCAGACCCCCAACACCCATGTGCTGGCCTTTCGTTCCCCGGGTGGGCTCAGCATAGAGGGGCTGGCGGTCGGGCGGGTCATCCGCCGCGCTGGCATCGCCACGCATCTGCCGGCCAATACGCAATGCGCCAGCGCCTGCACCTATGCCTTCCTCGGCGGACGGGTGCGGACCATGGAGGAGGGCGCCCGCTACGGCGTTCATATCTTCAGCTCGAGCGGCAATCGGGGCATGCTGCGGCGTGCCGAAGAGTTGATCCAGCGCGAAGGCGCGGCCGCCGTCGCGGGGCTGATCAGGATGATCGAGGAGGATTCCGCGCAGCTAGCCGCCCAAATGGCCTATTACGCGATCGAGATGGGGGTCTCGCTTCGCCTGCTGGAACCCAATTTCCGCACCGCGCATAACACCATTCGCTGGCTCACCGCGCGGGAATTGCGCGACTACAACGTGGTCAACGCGGATTGATCTATGACGGGTGAGGGGATGCGCGGCCGTATCCATGTCGCTCAGTATTTCTGGCTTGACACGGCGAGGGGCGCGGCATGACGCTTTGCGAAAATCCCCGGGAGGGAACCCATGCGAAGCCAAACACGCCACTTCCTGGCCGTTCTGGTCGCGCTTGCAAATGTGTTTACAATCGCTGTGCCCGAGGCTGCAGCCTTCCCCGAGCGCCCGCCGCGTATCGTCAGCGGCTTTGCGGCTGGCGGCGGCTCTGACACGCTCTCGCGCCTTGTTGCTGAGGCCATTTCGGCCTTGCTCGGGCAGCGGGTGGCGGTGGAAAACCGCACGGGTGTCAATGGTGCGATCGGCGCCGAGGCCGTCGCCCGCAGCGCGCCCGATGGCTACACCGCCTTCCAATGCCCGATGAGCACCATGGCCATCACGCCGCAATTGCAGAATGCCAATCTGCCGCTTGATCCGGGCGTGGAATTGCTGCCGGTCGCCAATGTCGCGCTGTCGTCCTATGCGCTGGTGGTGGCCAGCAACAGCCGCTTTCAGAGTGTTGCGCAAATCCTGGAAGAAGCCCGGCGGCGCCCGGGTGAAATCACCTTTGCCAGCCCAGGCCCGGGCTCCGCGCAGCATCTGTCGGGCGAATTGATGAAGCGGCTGGGCAATGTGAGCATGCAACATATTCCCTATCGCGGCGCGGCGATTGCTGCGGTGGACATCATTGGTGGCCGGGTGGATTTCATGATCACCAATATAGGCGATGTTGCGGGGCAGGTGCGCGATGGCAGCATGCGTTTCATCGCCCAGGGCGATCCCACGCGCGTCACCGGCTATGAGAGCCTGCCGCGTATCGCGGATACGTTGCCAGGCTTCGATGTGACAGGGTGGTTTGGTCTCTGCCTGCCGCGTGGCACGCCGGCCGATGTCATCGCCCGCTGGGATGGCGCGCTGCGCGCCGCCATGGCCGATCCCGCCTTGCCGCGGCGGTTGACCGAGGCTGGCTTCACCCCCCTCTACGAGCCGCCCGAGGCCTTTGCCAGCCGCCTCGCCGCCGACCGCGCCAAATGGCGCGACGTGATCCGCGCAGGCGATGTCCGCGCCCAGTAAGACCGGAGATAAAGCCATGCTGACCGTCACCCCGCTCAAGCCCGAATTCGGCGCCCGCATCGAAGGCGCTGATCTGCGCCGCCCACTCTCGGCGGAGGAATTCACCGTGATGGATGCTACGATCAACCGCTATGGCTTCATAGTCATCCCCGGGCAGGATATCGATGACGACCAGCAGATGGAGTTTGCCGCCCGCTTCGGGCCGGTCGACCAGACGCGCGCCACTGTCGATGTCCAGAAGCAGCGCCTGAAATATTCCGCGATGAACGACATCTCCAACCTCGATGAGAAGGGGGAGATCCTGGCGGCGGATGACAGGCGGCGGTTTTTCTCGCTTGGCAACCGGCTCTGGCATTCGGATAGCAGCTTCAAGGCGACGCCGGCCAAATACTCCTTGCTGCATGCCCGCAGCATTCCGCCCAGCGGGGGCGAGACGGAATTTGCTGATACCCGCGGCGCCTGGGAGGCGCTGTCGGCTGAGATGCAGGCGCAATTGCGTGACCTCGTCTGCGACCATTCCTTGATCTATTCGCGCGCCCAGCTGGGCTTTTCCGAATGGACCGAGGCCGAGCGCCGGCAGTTCGAGCCCGTGCCGCAGCGGCTGGTGCGGCGGCATGCTGAATCGGGCCGCATTGCGCTTTTCCTCTCCTCGCATATCGGCCGCATCCACGGCATGCCGACGCCCGAGGCGATGATGCTGATCCGCGACCTGCTGGAGCATTCGACCCAACCATGTTTCGTCCATGCCCATCGCTGGGCGGTGGGCGATGTGGTGATGTGGGACAATCGCACCTCGCTGCATCGCGGCCGCGCCTATGATGACCGGCGCTACAAGCGGGACATGCGGCGCGTCACGCTGTTGGACGTGGCGCCGACGCTGGAGCAGAAGGCGGCGTAGAGCATCTTCAAGCCTTGCGGCTTCGCAAGGTGGCTCGGAAAATGCGAAAAAAGCAAAAGCGAGAGCCGTCTTCGCTTTCGCTGAAACGGCTCTAGCCGCGCCTGACGGCCACGCGCAGCGCATCCAGAACGCCATCCATTGCATTCTGGTAGCCTGGCCCATCAAGGTAACCATCCAGCGCACCGGTGCGCTCCAGGAAGGTCTGCCAGGGCTGGGTGGCCATGGCGCGGCGGAAGCGATCATGCAGCACGGCGGCGATCTCGTCGGAGATACCGGCGGGGGCGTTCAGCCCCTTCATGTTCTCGATGACGACATTCCAGCCCAATTCGCGCAGCGTCGGTACCTCGGGGTGGGCGGCGATACGCTCGGTGGAGGCGACGGCCAGCGGCCGTACTTCGCCGGCTTGCGCGAGCCCCGCCATCTCCTCGGGAGCCAGGACCGCCAGTTCCACCGTGCCGGCCATCAGCGCCTGCAGCGAGGGGGCGCCGCCGGTGAAGGGCACATGCAGGAACTCAACACCTGCCGCCTGCTGCAACAGGACGAAGACGGCGTGATAGATTGAGCCCTGGCCCGAGGAGGCATGCGGGATGCTGCCCGGAGCGCGCCTGGCCGCTGCCACCGCCGCCGGCAGATCGGTATAGGCTCCGCCGCGCCGGGCGACGATCAGCATGGGCTGGCGTGTCAGGCGGAGGATGGCGCGAAAGGAGTGCTTCGGGTCATACGGCACGTCTCGGAAGGCGGGTAGCGCAATGCTTTCGCTGCCACCGCCGACGAGCAGGTTCAGCCCATCCGCAGGCATTCCGGCCACCTGCTGGGCGGCAATGGCGCCGCCGGCGCCGGGCCGGTTCACCACGATGATGGGGGTGGGGAAAAGCCGAGAGGCTGCCTCGGCGATGGCCCGCCCCGCCAGATCGGCGCCGCCGCCCGGCGCGAAGCCGACGATGAGTTGAATTGGCCGCGTCGGTTCCCAGGCGGCCTTCGCCCCTGAGGCTGCCAGCGCGCCGGCGCCAGCGAGCAGGGCTCTGCGGTGGAACATGAAAACCTCCCTTTGTTTTGCGGCGAGGATAGCCAGGCCCGCTTTGAGGCGCCATGGCTTGGTTATGTGCGAAGCCCGAGGTCGCCTGAACTTGGCTCGCGTCGAATCGGCAGCCTGCCTATGTGCCAATTTGTCGGCCGGGAAGTGCCTGGCGTGATAGCGCCAATTTGGCTGCTGGCTTCAGTGAGGCCAGGATGAGCGCCGATGGGTGCAATAGATTTCTGTACAATTTACGTGGTTTGGAATGTCATATGGATGATATTGGAGCGTCTGGTATGCATCTCATGAGGCCTGTGACGTGGGAGTGACCGCCCGGCCGGCATCAATTCGCCGCCGCGGCCTCCTCGCCGCACCCATGCTCGCCAGCGGCTGCGCTGCTGCATGGCCCGGCCGAGGCAGCCCCTTTCTCTACCGAGACGGCATTGGCAGCCGCAACGACGGCCCCATGATATCCCAACTTGGCGCGCTGGGTGGTGGCTTCGCCACGGCCAATCGCGGCAATTGGTGGCAGCCGGCATATAGTGTCGACTCGTTCTCCCGGCTGGATGATATCTGGCCCGCCGCCCGCGTCAGCGCGCCCGCCCAGGCCTCGCCGCTCAGGCGCCGCGCGCGTGAACCCGATATCGGCTTTGATGGCGCTCCAGTTCATGGCCTCGGCCGCTTCAGCATCGACGATTATCTGACCCGCAACCCCACAACTGGGCTGCTGATCATCCGTGATGACGAAATCCTGGTGGAGCGCTACCAATATGCCCGGCACGACCAACACCGGCTGACCTCCTTCTCCATGGCCAAGACGCTGGTGGCGGTGCTTATCGGCCTGGCGCTTGAGGAGGGCCATATCGGCGGCATCGAGCAAACCGCTGGCAGCATCGTGCCGGAATTGCTGGGCTGCGAATATGGCGCGACGCCGCTGCGCCACTTGCTCACCATGTCCTCCGGCGTCGCCTTCCGCGAGACCTATGACGGGCGTGATGATTCTGCCGGGCTGTCACGCCTGACCTTTGGCGGCCAGAGCGCCGGCGGCGCTGCCGTGCCGCCGTTTTTCAATAACCGCATCGCGCCGCCGGGCCGCCGGTGGTATTATTCTTCCATCGAGACCTTCGTTCTGGCGCTTGTGTTGCGGCGTGCCATTGGCCGGCCCATCGCCGATTATTGCGCGGAAAAGCTCTGGCAGCCCCTGGGTGCCGAGGCAGATGCCTCCTGGCTGACCGACCGGTCGGGGCTTGAGATCGGCTATATGGGCTTTAACGCCGTGCTGCGTGATTATGCCCGTTTGGCGATGCTGCTGGCATCTGGCGGGCAGCATCGCGGGCGACAATTGCTGCCGCAGCGCTGGTTGGCGGAGATGAGCCGGGCGCATGTTACCGGCGCAGAGACTGGCCGCTGGTTCGGCTATGGCTTGCAGACCTGGATATTTCCAGTGGCGGAGGGTGGTTTCGCCCTGCTGGGCGTGCGCGGCCAGGCGATCTTTATCGATCCCTCGCGCCGGCTGGCCCTGGTTCATACTGCGGTCCGGCCTGATGCGCGCGACCCTGGCGGGGCCGATCTGGCCGCTTTATGGCGGGGGGTGAAACGTCATGTATGATGCGCGCCCCCGAATGGACTGATGACATTGAGCACCCCAGCATGAGCCGCAGTGGCAATACCCGCTCCATTGAGCGCAGGGTGCGCCGCGTGGCCACCCGCTTGGGCCTGCATCTCATGATTGTGCAAAAGCCCGATAACCGGGTGCGCGCCCATGGTGGCTATATGCTGCGCGACGGGCAGAGCATGCGCATCCTTCTCGGCGACAAGGATTACCCGTATTGCGCCGATATCGACGAGGTCGAGGCCTTTCTGGATGCCTATCAAGGCTGATGGCGGGCGGTGAGGGATGGGACAAGTGATGCGCAGTGGCTCCGAACGGCTGATCGACCTGGGCGCCATCCTCTTGCCGGGCTTCCTGCTCGCCTATCTCCTGGCACCGGAGGCCGAACCGCAGGACGGCCTGTCTTGGGCGCTGCTTCTGCTGGCTGCGGTCTTACTGGGCATTGTGAACCTGCTGTCCAGCACGGCGCTGGGCGCAATTTACGCCGCGGCCCGTGGCCGGACGATGAACCGGCAGATCGCCATACTTGCCCGGGGCGGGCGGCTGTTGCCCGCGCCGCTGCGCGCGGCGCTTTGGCTGGTTTTTGGCGAGGAGCAGAACCACGCCCTTGGCCGGGCTGAGCGGCTGCGCAAGGCGGCGCTGGCGCCGCTGCAATTCAAGGATGCGCTCTCCACCCAGGGCTGGTGCCGGGCGCTGCTGGCCAATGAAAGCCCTTCTGCTCTGGCGCTGGTGTTGCATGCCGAGGCGCAGGCGCGTTTCTGCCGAGCGCTGAGCATGGCACTGCTCTGGGGGGGATGGGTGCTGCCGGCCCTGCTGCTGGTGCTGCCACTCACCCTGGGGGCCTATCTGCGCCAGCGCCATGCGGCCGAGAGCCTGTTGTTGGAGACGGCGATCACCCTCACCGCCCGCCAGGGCGCCAGCCTGCCCACCGCCCGCACTGCGCCCGGCAGCCCCACCCATGCTGGCGGGGTTGTGTTCCGTCAGAGCGGCGGCGCCCGCCAATACCTGCTCATCGAGGCCAATGACGAACGCCCGCAATGGGTGCTGCCCAAGGGCCATATCGAGGATGGCGAGCACCCGCCCCACGCCGCCGTGCGTGAGGTGCGCGAGGAGACCGGGGTCTGGGCCCGGCTTGAGCACGAATTGGGCGATGTGGCCTATAGCCTGGGCGAGAAGCAGTTGGTGGTGCGCTTCTACCTGATGCGCGCGCTGGGGCAGGGGGTGCAGCAGGACACCGGGCGGGGCCAGTGCTGGCTGCCTTTCGCCCAGGCCATGGCCCAGGCCAGCCACGACAATACCCGCGAATTGCTGGCCGCCGCTGAGGCCGAGGCCAATCCCGCACAGGAGGCGCGCGCATGATCACCATTCACGGCATCAAAAATTGCGACACCATGAAAAAGGCGCGGGCTTGGCTCGATGCCCATGGCATTGCCTATGAATTTCACGACTACAAGGCACAAGGCGTGGCTGTGGCCATTCTGAAAACCTGGGTCGCCCAACATGATTGGCAGACCCTGCTCAACCGTGCCGGCACCACCTTCCGCAAACTACCTGAGGCCGAGCGCGAGAATTTGACCGAAGCCCGCGCCATAACACTCATGCTGGCACAGCCCAGCATGATCAAACGCCCGGTGCTGGATCTGGGCGGGCGCAGCCTTGTCGGCTTCTCGCCGGAAAGCTACGCCCGCGCCTTTACAGTCTGATGGGCTTTAACGCGCTGCTCGCACGCGGACATGGCCGAGCAGCGCGAAGCCGGCCGCGGCGAAGGACAGGGCCTGCAAGAGATTAGCCGGCAGGGTCATGCTGCCGGCCGCTACCAGCAGCGCAATCAGCAATGTCAGAAGTCCGAGGAAGAGATAGGCCGGGATCGCCGCCTCGTCGCTCAAATTACCCATGATAACCAGCCCCATGATGGCCATGAGGGGGACAGCGAATTCACCGATCATCAAAGCTCCATTTAATTTTGAGTGCGAAATAATCTTACAGTGTCCAGCCGCCGTCAATCACGATGGCCTGGCCGGTGACGAAGGCGCTCTCATCGGTGGCGAGATAGACCACCAGCGCCGCCAATTCCTCGGCCGTGGCCAGCCTGCCCATCGCCTGGCGGGCGATGAAGGCTGCGCGGGAGGCTTCGAAGCCGCCCGCCGCATCGGCATTGGCGGCGATGCGGTCATGCAGGCTGGGCGTGTCCACCGTGCCGGGGGCTAGGCAATTGCAGCGCACGCCCTGCGTCACCGTATCGGCCGCCACCGCCCGCGTCATGCCGATCACCGCCGCCTTGGTGGTGCCATAGACGAAGCGGTTGGGCGCGCCTTTGATCGAGCCGGCGGCGCTGGCCATATTGATGATCGAGCCGCGCTTGCGTTCCAGCATCGGCGGCAATGCGGCGGCGAGAACCTTCCACATCGCTCGCACATTCAGCGCGAAAGCAAAATCCCAATCGGCATCGGTGCAGGTCAGCGCCGTGTTCTGGTGCACGAAGCCGGCGCAATTGAACAACACATCGAGCGGCCCGGCGGCCGCCACGCTGCGCGCCACCGCCGCGTCATCGAGCACATCCAGCGCATGGGTCTCAATGCCCGCCTCGGCGAGGCCCGCGAGTTTGCTCAGGTCGCGGTCGGTTGCGACAACGCTCGCGCCCTCGGCCGCCATGGCAAGGGCCGAGGCCCGGCCCATGCCTTGGCCGGCCGCGGTGACAAAAATACGTTTTCCGGCGAGCCTTCCGGCCATGTCGGTCACTCCTGTTCCGGGAAGGGGTATTTGTCGAGATAGGGCTGGTATTCCGGCTCCACATCGACCTCGAAGCTGGAAAGCAGCCGCACCACGCCGCAATAAAACGCGATGGTGACGACGAGGTCGACCATGCGTGGTTCGTCCAGAAATGCCGCGAGGGCGGCATAGGTCTCGGCCGAAACACCAGGGCCGGCGGCGGCCTCGCGCGCCGCGCGCAGCACCAGCTTGGTGTGGTCATCAAGGCCCGTGGTTTGCCCGGCCGTCTCGGCGATCAGGGCGCGGATATCATCATCGGTAACGCCAAAATCATAGCCGATCTTGACGTGGTGCGACCATTCGTAAGGTGCCCGCGCCACCCAACCGACCTGCAGGATGGCCAATTCGCGCAGCCGGGCGTCGAGGATGCTCTTATGCCGGATATATTGTCCGAGCCCTGAGAAGGCGCGCATGGCTGTCGGGTTGTTGGACAGGACGCGGTAGAGCGAGATGTCGCGTTTCAGCAAATCCTGGTCTTCCGGCGGCAGGTCTGCCCGGGTGCGTGTGCGAATGCGTGCCATGTCTTCTTGTTCCCCTCGATTGCCGCGAAAGCTGACACGCGGCCCGCGCTTCGTCCATCACCCGGGTTCGGTATTGGGGGTGTGACGTGGGGGGCGGGCCGCGTGTAGTCTGCCGCCATGCGCCTCATGCCGGCCCTGTTGTTGTTGCTTGCAGCCCTTGCCGCCCCCGCGCCGGCCGAGGAGCCGCCGCTCGCCATTGCCGGCATGGGCAGCTTTCACATTGGCGGGCGCGAGGCCCAGGTCAGCGGTCGCCCGGCGCGCGAGGTTGTGCTGGTGCCTGGCGCGAGGCCAATGCGGATCGACCCCAATGGCACCTATCGGGTGGAGGGCCTCTACGCCCAATTCCACCATCCTGCACGGCGACAGGGCCAGGTGCCGCTGCTGCTCTGGCATGGCGGGGGCATGACCGGCGTGGTGTGGGAAACCACACCCGATGGCCGCGAGGGCTGGCAGCATTATTTTCTGCGGCGCGGCTGGAGCGTCTATGTCAGCGATGCGGTGGAGCGTGGCCGCGCCGGCTGGGCGATGAGCCCGGAGATTTTCGCTGGGGAGCCGATCTTTCTCTCCATGGCCGACCCGTGGGAGCGCTTTCGCATCGGCCCTGGGCCGGGCAGTTTTCGTGCCCGGGTGGCCAATCCGGGCACCCAGTTTCCCGTCGAGGCCTATGGCCAGCTTATGGCGCAGATGGTGCCGCGCTGGACCACCACCGATGCCGCCCAACTCGCCGCCTATATCGCCTTGCTGGAGCGGGTGGGGCCGGCTGTCGTGGTGGCGCATGCGCAGGGTGCCATGTTTGCCTTGCGTGCCGCCCAGGCTAGGCCTGGGCTGCTGCGCGCGCTGGTGCTGGTGGAGCCATCCGGCTTTGGTGATAGCGCGCCGGCCGCATTGGCGGCGCTGCGCGGAATTCCCATCCTGGCGCTTTATGGCGATTTCATCGAGCAGGACCCGCGCTGGACCGCGATCCGCAACCGCGGCACCGACTTCTTTGCCGCCGCCCAGAATGCCGGTGCGAGCCTGGAGGTCCTGGACCTGCCGGATGCCGGCATCTCCGGTAATAGCCATCTGATGATGATGGAGCGTAACAATGCGGCGGTGGCGGCCCGGGTGCAGGAATGGCTTTCCGGGCAGCAGGGGTTGTGGCGTGCGGAGTAGGTGAGGGGCGCGCTTTTGCACTATTCCAGCACGCCTGCCTGGCCCCTACACTTGCGCTGGCGGCCGCCGCAGCGGCGCTGCCAGGCAGGAGCCGTAACCCATGATCCATCGCCGCCGAAGCATTGCCTGCCTATTGGCCACCACTGCCGCCCTGCAATCCCCCATGGACGCACGAGCGCAAGCCTTCCCCAGCCGCCCGTTGCGCCTGATTGCGCCATACCCGCCCGGAGGCGGGATCGACAGCGTGGCCCGACTGTTGGCGGCGCCCATGTCCGAAATACTGGGTCAGGCCGTTGTGGTGGAGAACCGCGCCGGCGCCGGCGGTTCCATTGGCGCCGCGGCAGCCGCCCAGGCCCAGGCCGATGGCCATACGATTTTGCTCGATGCCCTCGGCCATGTGATCAATCCGCTGCTGATCCGCGACCTGTCATTCGACTATCTGCGCGCCTTTGCCCCGGTGAGCCTGGTGGTCACGCAACCCATCATCGTGGTCAGCAGCCCGTCGCTGGGAATACGCTCCTTGCCGGAACTGCTGGGCCGGCTGCGCCAGCCGGGCCAGGACCTCTCCTATGGCTCTTCGGGCAATGGCACCGGACCGCATATCGCGGCTGAGAGCATGTTGCGGCAGGCTGGCGGGCGGGCAACTCATGTGCCGTACCGCGGCGCCGTGCCGGCGCTGCAGGATGTCATGGCGGGCAATCTGGCCTTTGCGGTGGTGACGGCGGGGTCAACAGTGGCCCTCGCCCGGGAGGGCCGGGTGATCCCTCTGGCTATCCTGAGCCCAGATCGTATGGCCTCGCTGCCGGATGTGCCAACGGCGACGGAAGCTGCATTGCCCGGCTTTGTCTTTCAGGAATGGAATGGATTATTCGTGCCGGCCGGCACATCCGAGGGTGTGATCGCGCAACTCCATCAAGCCGCGCGACATGCGGTGAGCCAGCCTGTCACACGCGAAAGGCTTGCCGCCCTGGGCGCCGTGCCAGTGGGCTCCGCCCCGGGGGCTTTTGCCGGTTTTCTCACAACGCAGCGTGAGATCATCGCGCAGACCATTGCTGCTGCGGGCATCACCGCAGGCTGAGCGTGCTCTCCCGCAATCCGGAAGGCTGCGTCAGCATCAGCCTGAATGATGACGTTCGAAGTTGAGGCTTGCCACCCTGCTGTTTTCCGTCTTGCATCACACTTCAAAGCCCACCGGACACCATAGGGAGTGAACATAATGACCATCAGACGCCTATTTCTTGGCGCGGCTGCGATGCTGATCGCAGGCCCAGCCCTCGCCCAGGCTCCCGCGCCTGCTCCCGTGCCGGGTTGGGCAATTGGCCGCCCCGAGGGCTCGACCCTCGCCCCCCACGCCCCGCGCCTGACGGTGACCCCGTTGGACCAGGTGCCGGTCTCCGCGCTTCGTCTGCCGCAGGGCTTTCAGGCCGAGGTCTATGCCCATGGCATGCCCGGCGTGCGCGCCATTGCCGAAGGGCCGAACGGCACGCTCTTTGCCGGCACCCGAGGCATTGGCCGCGTCTATGCCATCACCCGCAACGCGGATGGCACGACCCGCACGCGCGTCTTCGCCCAGGGCTTGGCCCAGCCGAGCGGCCTCGTGATGATTGGCAATAGCCTCTATGTCTTTGCCGTGAACCGCGTGCTGCGCTATGACAATGTCGAGGCCAATCTGGATAACCCGCCGGCACCGGTTGATATGACCGCGGCGTTCGCCCTGCCGACCGAGCAGGAACATGGCGGCAACCACCACTGGAAATTTGTAACTCTCGGTCCTGACGGTCGAATTTACACGAATGTCGGTGTGAACTGCAATGTGTGCGACACGGACCGTGAAAAATTCGCCTTGCTGGTCTCCTTTAAGCCTGATGGCAGCGACCGCCGTATTGAGGCACGCGGCGTGCGCAACAGCGTAGGCATGGCGCATCATCCGGTGACGGGTGAACTCTGGGCCACCAATCATGGTCGCGACTGGGTCGGCGATGACGCGCCGCAGGATTCACTGCTGCGCGTGCGCCGCAGCGGCGAAGATTTCGGCTTTCCCTTCTGCCTCGGCAATTGGGCCGATCCGGAATATAATCGCGGCCGCGCCTGCAGCGAGTTCTCCCAGCCCGCAGCCTTGCTCGGCGGCCATGTCGCGGTTCTCGGCATGCGCTTCTACACCGGCACCATGTTCCCCGCGCAGTATCGCAACCAGATCTTCATCGCCCGCCGCGGTTCCTGGAACCGCACGCGTCTGTCGGGTTATGACGTGGTCGTGGCCCATCTCGATGCCCAGGGCAATGTGACCCGGGTCGAGGATTTCATGACCGGTCTGCGGGATGACGCCAACCAGCGCTTCCTCGACCGCCCGGCCGAGGTGCATGTTCTGCGCGATGGCTCGCTGCTCGTCTCTGGCGAGCAGATGGGTGCGATCTACCGCATCACCTATCGCCAGTGATCCTGAGGCGTTTTCTGGCGGCGGCCTTTCTGGCCGCCGCGACCTGTGGTGCCGCTGTCGCGCAGGATGTGCGGCGCGGCGCCGAACTCGCCACCCCCTGCCTGCAATGCCATGGCGCCAATGGCCGCAGCCAGATGGAGACCATCCCATCATTGGCCGGCCAACCGGCAGATTTCATCACGATCCAGATGATCCTGCTGCGTGAGGGCTTGCGGCAGGCGCCGGCCATGGCCCCCTTTGCTGCCAATCTGCCCGATCGCGATATCGAGGATCTGGCAGCCTATTTCGCAACATTGCCGCCGGGGCCGCCGGATGACCGCCGTCCACGCGATCCTGCCCTGATCGCTGTCGCTGAGACGCTGGTCGGGCCGCGGCATTGTGCCACCTGCCATGTCGCCGATTATGGTGGCCGCAATCAGATCCCACGCATCGCTGCCCAGCGGGAGGAATATCTCGCCGCAGCGATGACGCAGTATCGCGATGGGACGCGCGCGGGGCCGGACACGCAGATGAATGGCGCCGTGATGGGTTTGTCGGATGCGAGTATCGCGGCACTGGCGCATTTTCTGGCGCAAAAGCCGTAACTTAAAAGCGCGGGTGAGTGGATAGGCGCTGACCCGCGCTTTTCATGGCCTAAAGTGTTTCAGCCAAATTCCCGGTAGCGAAACTGCGATGTGCCGGCCTCGACCAGGGCTTCGGCCAGCAGGTTGTGGTGGGGGGACAGGGCGCAGGCCGGGTCAGTGGCCGCGGCATCGCCGGTCAAGGCGAAGGCCTGGCAGCGACAGCCGCCCCAGTCGCGTTCGGCATTCTCGCAGCCCTGGCAGGGTGCTGGCATCCAGGCCGTCCCGCGGAAGCGATTGAACGCCTCGCTATTCTCCCAGGCATCGCGCAGCGAGGTATCGCGGATATTGGCGAATTCCATGCCCGCAATGGATTCGGCCGCATGGCAGGGCAGCACGCGCCCAGCGGGTGAGACGCTGAGAAAGCGGTTGCCCCAACCACCCATGCAGGGCTTTGGCCGCGTGGCGTGGTAGTCGGGCACGACATAATCAATGACCAAGCGGCCACGCTGGGCGATGCGCGCGGCGTCCACCAGGCGGGTTGCTTCATCGAGTTGCTCCCGCGTGGGCAGCAGCGCGTCGCGGTTTTCCAGCGCCCAGCCGTAATATTGCACATGCGCGACCTCAAGCCGCGCCGCGCCCCAGGCGAGCGCCGTCTCGATCAGCAGCGGCAGGTTTTGCAGGTTCTGCCGATGGACGACGGCATTGAGCGTGAGTGGCAGGCCGGCTTGCCGCACGATTCGCGCCGCCGCCTCCTTGCGGGCATGGGCACCCTTCATGCCGCCAATGCGCTCGGCGCCGGCGGGGTCGGCGTCCTGTACCGAAAGCTGCACATGATCGAGGCCTGCTGCGACGAGGCTGGCCATCAGTGCCGCGTCGAGCAGCACACCCGCGGTGATGAGGTTGGTGTAGAGGCCGGCCGCATGGGCGGCGGCGGTGATCTCGACAATATCGCGCCGCGCGGTGGGTTCACCGCCTGACAGATGTACCTGCAGGCAGCCCAGCCGCGCGGCCTCGGCAAAAACCCGCGCCCATTCCGCTGTGGTCAATTCGGCCGAGGCGCGGGTGAGTTCCATCGGATTGGAGCAATAGGGGCAGCGTAGCGGGCAGCGATGTGTGAGTTCCGCCAGCAGCGCGAGGGGCGCATTCATGTTCGCAGCGCGCCCTTCACCGCCAGATCATCCAGCATCGCGCGCACATCGGTGGCGATGACCTCGCGTGGGGCGGCAAATTTTGCCGCCAGGAGATCAATGATGGCATCGGTGTCGCGCGCGCCATCGACCAGGCGCAACACTTCCAGCGCCGTCTCGTCGGGCACGAACATCCGCTCTGGCGCCATGACCACCCAGCGCTCCCGGGCGATGTCATGATGCAGGCGAACGCCGGGGGCGAAGCGCGGTGTCACGCTGCGGGCACGAAGGCGCCGGGCGGCGGCAGGCATGGCGCCACATAGGCCAGATGCAGCGCATCGAGCTGCACCCAGAGCAGGTCGCATTTGAAGCGCAGCGCGGCCAGAACCTGCTCCTGCTTTTCTGCCGTATCGGCGTGTTGCTTCACGTAGTTCAGCGCGAAGGCGACATCCTGCGGGGCCTGGGTCAGACGCGGTGTGAAATAGGCCAATGTTTCCGGTGTGACGAAATCATAGTTGCGCAGCATGCCCGACACGCGCTGGGAAATGATGTTGGGGGAGAACATTTCCGTCAGCGATGAGGCGATGGCTTCCAGCAGCGATTTCTCCCGCACGAAACGCACATAGGCATCGACGGCGAAGCGCGTGGCCGGCAGCAGGCCGCGCAGCGACACGACATAGTCACGATCCAGCCCTAGCGCATCGGTCAGCACGAGCCAACGCTCGACGCCACCGGGGTGGGTGCCATCGCCATCATGGTCTTCCAGGCGCCGGCGCCATTCGCGGCGCAGATCGGGCGTCGGCAGCCGGGCCAGCAAGGATGCATCCTTGGCCGGGATGGAGGCCTGATAGTAATAGCGGTTCAGCGCCCAGGCCTGGATCTGGCCTTTCGTCAGCTTGCCGCCATGCAGCAGGTCATGAAAGGGATGAAGGATATGGTAGCGCTCCTGCCCGATCGCGTTCAGCGCGGCTTCGAGGGCGTCTGGTGACAGCAGTCTCACAGATGGATCTCCATCCCATCCTGGGCCACCTCCCAGCCGGCAGCGCTGAGTTGGGCGCGCTCCGGACTGTCGGCCAGCAGGGCGGGATTCGTGTTGTTGATATGGATGAAGATGCGGCGGCCGACCGGGATTTTGGCAAAAGCCTCCAGCGTGGAGCCGGCGCCGGTCATGGGCATATGCCCCATGCGCCGGCCGGTTTTCGGCCCGGCGCCCATGCGGATCATCTCGTCATCGGTGAAGAGCGTGCCGTCGAACATCACGCAGGCGGCGCCGGCAAGGCGCTCACGCAGTGCCGGGGTCATCATTGCGCAGCCGGGAATATAGTGCAGGGTTTTGCCACCGGCCGCGACGGCGATGCCGATAGTCTCGCCGTCTTCGGTGACACCCGGGTCTTCGCCAGCCTCGGCAAAGAGCGGCACCTTGCCCGGCAAGGTATAGGCGGAAACAGAGATGCCCAGCACCTCGAATGCAAGATCGGTGGCAATTGCCCGGCGGATAACGAATTCCGGATTGAGCGCGCGGAAAATCGGGTTCTCATCAAGCACCGCCAGTGTCTGTGCCGTGCCGAAGAGGGCGAAAGCCTGACGTTCACGCAGATGCAGAAGGCCCATAATGGTGTCCACCTCGGCCCCGGTCAGCAAGACGGCTCCGATCGGGGAATTCCGCAATATTCCGGTGCGTGGGTGCAAGGCTGGAGTTTCTGCGATTTGCTGGCGCAAATCAGGGCTGGCATTCACCAGCAGCCAGTTTTGGCCGTCGGCCGAAACGGCGATGCTGGCCTGGCTGCGCTGCGGGGCGGCATTATCGCCAGCGCGTGCGCGCAAGCATCCGGGCCCGGCGGAGTTCCACTGGGGAAATCCTCCACCGGCACCGGCGCCAAGCACTATGACCCGGAGCATTCAGTATCGCCCCGGGCAGCAGCCTCAGCCGACCTCGGCGCAGGCGTAGCAGTTGATTTCGAGTGCGAGAGAAACCTCGACGATCTTTGGTGCCTTCCAGGCCATGGTAGTTTCCTCATTCCATCACCGGCCCAACGCCGGCGAGGTTGATCATGCCGTATCCGCTGGCCGTCTTCAAGCCATGGGATTGGCATGCTGCGTCCTTGCCGGAGGCCGGGCGGTAACAGCATTGCATGGGCAGCCAGCCTCGCCACAAAGAGAGCTCGAACATGATGTGGAGCAGGGCTCGCTATGCCGAAGCCGGCCTGCGGTTCCAGGGCATCAGCCGCAGCAGGCTGGCGAGGCCGCAGGTACCGCTCACGCCGGCAAAGACCAGACCCGCGCCGACAAAGCCAGACAGCGCAAAGAGCCAGGGCGAGACCAGGCTGCCCAGCAGCACGCCCAGCACCACCAGGCTGCCCGCCACGATCTGCACCTGGCGCATCAATTCCAGGGGCTGGCGGCGATCACTGGCCACCGGAAGCCCCGCCCGTTTCCAGGCCTCCAAGCCGCCCTCGATGATATAGGCCTCGCAGAGACCGGCCTTGGCGGTGAGCCGGTCGATATGGCCTGCGGTGCGCGCTCCGCTGCGGCAGTGAAATAGCACCGGCTTGCCGGCATGCGCCGGCAGTTCGGCATCCGCCAGGTGCGACAATGGCAGGTTGCGCGCGCCTGGAATGCGCTCGCGGACGTGTTCATCGGCTTCACGCACATCAACCAATGTGGCGCCCTGTCGAAGCAGTGCCGCGGCATCCTGCGGGGTGATGGTCTTCATTGCGTAGGTCCTGGCTCATGGCGTGGGGAAGGGGGAAGCCTCGGGCGGGGGGCAGTAGAGGTCACGCAGGACTTCGAGCAACCGCGCCGCCTTTGGGTCGGCCAGACGGTAGAATACCGCCTGTGACGCCTTTCGGCTGGCAACCAGCCCATCCTCGCGCAGCATCGCCAGATGCTGGGAGAGCGCGGGCTGGGAGAGGCCGATGGCCGCGGCCAGGGCGCTGACCGACATTTCTCCAGCGCCCACGAGGTGGCAGAGCAGCAACAGGCGCCGCTCATTGGCGAGCAGGCGCAGCAACCGCGCCGCCTCTGTGGCTTTCTCCAGCAGCGCCGCCGTGTCTGCCGCTGGGTTGGTGTCCGTCATCCAGGCTGCCCATTCATAATCTTGTGCTTAATTAGTAAATGCTTATATCATGTTCAAGTCCGATCCGGATCAGGGCCAGGAGCAGGAAACGACATCATGGAAAAACCGCTCATTCGCGCCTTCTTCGATGAGGCTACCAACACCGTTAGCTATCTTGTGTGGGACCCGCTGACGCTGGACGGCGCGGTCATCGATCCTGTGCTGGATTGGGACAACCGTTCGGGCGAGGCGGGCACATCCTCCGCCGATGCGCTGATCGCCGCCGCTGCGCAGGCCTCCGTCGCTATCCGCTGGGTGCTCGAGACGCATGCCCATGCCGATCACATGACGGCCGCGCCCTATATCAAGCACCGAACCGGTGCACCGATTGGCATTGGCGAGCATATCCGCGACGTGCAGATGATCTTCCGGCCGGTCTTTGACATGCAGGACCTGAAGCCGGCGGGGGGCGATTTCGATCGCCTTTTCAAGGATACAGAACGCTTCGCGCTGGGTGCCCTGACGGTCGAGGTGCTGCATGTGCCGGGCCACACCCCCGCCGATATTGCATACAGGATTGGCGATGATGTTTTTGTCGGCGACACGCTGTTCATGCATGATTATGGCACGGCAAGGGCGGATTTCCCCGGCGGCGATGCGCATCAACTCTGGCGCTCCATTCAGCGTCTGCTCGCATTGCCGCCGCAAACCCGGCTTTGGATTTGCCATGATTATAAAGCCCCAGGCCGCGACCGTTTCGCCTGGCAGAGCAGCGTGGCCGAGCAACGCGCGACAAATCCGCATGTGAAGGATGGCACCACGGAGGCGGACTTCGTGGCCTTCCGCCGAGCGCGTGATAGCACCTTGGCGGCGCCGACGCTGCTTTTGCCGTCGATCCAGGTGAATATC
>Ga0114972_10000792_pt1 | contig 23802 bp, 27 predicted proteins | sample M_140807_EF_Meta_FD_87354 | JGI IMG/M metagenome (GOLD analysis project Ga0114972, IMG submission 87354) | Freshwater microbial communities from Lake Montjoie, Canada to study carbon cycling - M_140807_EF_MetaG | ecosystem: Environmental > Aquatic > Freshwater > Lake | place: Lake Montjoie...
AACAAAAATAAAAATGTTTTGAAAACAAAATGATTTTTATTTCTAACAAAAATAAAAATGTTTTGAAAACAAAATGATTTTTATTTCTAACAAAAATAAAAATGTTTTGAAAACAAAATGATTTTTATTTCTAACAAAAATAAAAATGTATCTCAAGATTATTAACTATAATACCTGTTCAAAATCTCACAAGCCAACCGCAAATGTCATTCATACCGAATTAGATGGAAGAGCAGTTCCTGGAGGACCAAAAATACAAACCAAAGCTCGTGGTAGAGCGGTTCTTGAAATTAGAAATAATAATGAATTTTTTATTCAAATGGATGTTTATGATATTGAAAATGTAACCATGGCGCATATTCATTTTCTAAATGAAAAAAACCCGAATCAAAATGGACCTATTTTATTATGGTTATTTAAAACTGAAATTGCGTTAAAAAATCATAATGGAGCTTTGGTTTCAAAAGTTTTTAATCTTAAGGAGCTTACACAAAAAATGACCATGCAACAATTTAAAAAGTACATTCACGATTGTAAATTATACTATAATGTTCATACCATTCAAAATCCTAATGGAGAATTAGCTGGCGATGTTTAAATTTTTAAACAAAAATTTATTATAATATAAAATGTCTCTAGATTGGAAAGATATAAACGAAAAATATCAAAGAATGGGTTATTTCTTGCCCACTAAAACTGAAAATAGGAGGTTTCGTCAAAAAGAAAACTTTGAAAAATTATCATCTGCCGAACTAGATTCTATATTAAAACAAATGATGCCGATTAAACAAAAAATAATTTCCAAGCAAATTGTAATTCCCAAAGGAGAGTCAAATAGATTTAAACAACGGCTTAAAATTGTATCTGATACCTTGGAGGAAAAATTAATGAAAAAATATTCATCACTACCAGTGCAGGATAAAGATGAATTGGCTAAAGAATTAGTAACAATTCGAAAACATTCTAAAAATGAAACAAAAGTAAGAAATACAATCTTGAAATCAAGGTTTCCGTTAATTTTATTATTGTTGATGGGAATTTTTATGTTTACCGTTGAAGGATTTTTTCCAAAAAGTGCGCTTATGGATAAACGTGCATTTATTCCTGCTCCACCTATAGATACCAGTGTAGCTGAAAAACATTTAAAATTATTAGGAAAATTTCTAATGAAAGTATATTTAACAGATTTAAATAACAGAGTTCCACAAATGGCTGAATATTTTGGAAATGTCAATCCATTTGATCTTAAAAGTCCTATTAGAGGAGAAAGAGTAAAAAGAATGATTTTTCCTTGAAAAGGAAATAATTTTATAATCTTTATAATTTATAGAATGTCTGCCATCAGTCTATTAAATGAGATTGAATCTATGGAATCCTGTTTCCAAAAAAAATATTATTTAATAAAAATTTCCTTGGAATATTCTCCGACCAATGAATCACTTAAAGACAATTTAACCGTGTTTTCAAAATTTACATCTTTTTATATGAAACTTAGGGGAAACTTTAAAAAAAAAGATGATAGAATTCAAAATTTTATATCAAAATTTTTGGAATATTTGAAGGAACAAGAAACATTTTATAAAAATCATTCTCAATATCTATCATTTAAACTTTTGACCTTGTATGTTGGAATTATGAAAGCAGATTTTGGTATGATTAAAAATGTTCATAAGGATATTTTAAATTACATGGATTATCATATATTAAAAAATGGAAAATTTAGAGATGCCATGGAGCATGATAGTTTATATTATCAAGTGGATAATTTAACAGAATTATGTAAAATATTTACCACTTTACAAAAATATGGATTTTATCATTTTAATTATTTACATTATCGTAATATGGTAGGATCAACTATATTCAAAACTTTTTTGTATTTAGGACCTTTTATTCATAAAAAAAAGGTTCATTACGAATATTTGAATAGTATTTTTAACGAAGATCGTAAAAATCCAGGTTTTGGAGAATTATGGGATCCAAATTCTGCAAAGTCTTTGTTGGAAAATTTTGTTTATTTGGACAAGAAATTGGAACATTTGAATGTTTCAAAGTAAAAAAATGATCAAGTCAAATTTTTTCAAGCAAAAATTAACAATCATGGGAATTCCAACTTTTTTTAGATCTATTATTCAAAACAATAAAGCCGTCATTCAAGGAGCCGTTCCCGATGGAGTCGTTGATTACTTATTTATAGATTTTAATTCTCTAGTCTATAATACATGGTATCGTATTCATAAATCAATAAGCACTCAAGATACAGATACGATACACAATCAGCTTATTTCTAGCACAATTTCAACTACATGTCATATGGTTAATGATATTGTCCAGCCCAAAAAATATGTTTATATTTCAATGGATGGAGTGGCACCACGAGCAAAAATGGTTCAACAAAGATCTCGCAGATACAAGTCAGTTCAATTGAAAGAAATAATCAAGGCAAAAATGGGAGAATTAGGAATGGAAAAACCTGTAGAATGGGATCCAAGTCCAAACATTTGCCCTGGAACAATTTTTATGGAAAAATTAGGACAAGCTTTCCGTCTTGCCATGAAACAAAAAAAATTCAATTGTCAAGTTATTTTAAGTGATACTTCTTGTCCAGGAGAAGGTGAACACAAATTTTTGAAACGAATTCGATTGATTCACAAGTCTTTGGAAACACAAAATGATTCCGTCGTCGTATATAGTCCCGATGGAGACATGATTTCTTTATCGTTGCTAACACATAAAAATAATATAAGAATAATGAGGATTCCAGATTCAAAATCTCCTCAAGAGTCTAAATTTTGTAAAGATTTTGAATTTATATACTGTGATTTGAATATTCTTCGACAGGATTTTTTTAAACAATTAACTGAAACCTATCAAGACCAAGAAATTAATGAATTACGAATTTTGAATGATTATAATTTTTTATTGTTCATGGTTGGAAATGATTTTGTCCCATCGCTACCCTTTTTGAAAATTCGATCGGGAGGTTTGGATCTTCTTATTAAAATTTATAACCAATTACGTCCTAAAATTAAAGATTACCTTGTAAACTATGATCCGATTACACAGAAAACCCCAAAAATAAATAACGAGTTTTTTAAAGAGCTGGTATTATCTTTAGCCAAGATGGAGAATACAGAAATGATACATGAATATAATCAAATTTTAAAAGAACAAGAAGGAGCTCCTAATGGTAGACGTTCTAGAATGGAAAGTGAAATGACTCCTTTGGAAATTTACCAATCTCGTTTTGAACATTTGTGTTTCTTTAATCCTTTACATCCAGACAATGAAAAATACAGGCATTTGCCAGGAGTTATCGATTATCACAAACCAAAACATGATTGGAAATCGCAGTATTATAAACATTTTTTTGGGTTTGATACAAGTAATATAAGTGAATATAATACGGGTAGAACAAAAGTTGTAACTAATTATTTTGAATCATTAATGTTTACTCTACAATATTATCTAAAAGGATGTCCTTGCTTTGATTGGAGTTACGAGTATCGTGTATCTCCAATTCCTTCCGACATGTATACAGTGCTATCTAAACATAATTTTGATATTAATTCTATTTCTTTCCAAAATAAACCTCCTTATTCTCCTTATGAACAGTTACTTTTAATTTTACCTCCTCAAATGAGTTTTCTTCTTCCTAAACCATTACGAGACATTATGACTGAAAAAGAATACCCCAAAGCTTTTACGATTGATGCCTTGGCGGGTTCTAAATATATTTACTCAGAAGCTATTCTACCTGAAATAGATTCTGAAAAAATAAAAACTCTGGTATCGACAAAATTGGACGAGTTGAGCGAGGCAGAGAGAAATAGAAACACGAATACTAATAAGTTAATGGCTACTCCATCTAAACTTGTCTAAATTTATAAATTTTTGTTCCTTCTTGATAAGTACATTCTTTTCTTTTTGATGAAATCAATTTAAAATCTTTAATCATTGGACAAACTAATGAAGTATAATTTTCCTTTGAATCACGAACTTCTTCAGGTTTATGTAAAAGACTATAGGTTCTGTGTTGATTAATTGGATAATCCGGATGCATATTTATATATAGATTTATATTTTTATTTAATCAAAATAAAAATTAATAACGTTTGCTATTACTTTTTTCCCAAGCGTTAAAAGCATCGAGAGCATTATCACTTACAATTCGAGTTCCTTTGGTAATTTTATTTTCAATTTCAGTATAAATTTCCAAATCATCAAAACCAATTTTAGATGCATCTTGTCGACTATTAGAATAAAAAATATCTTTTATTTTAGCCCATCGAATGGCCGAATAACACATACTACATGGCTCTGTGGAAGAGTAAATGATACACCCTTCTAGTGAAAAATTTTTAGAATACATACAGGCTTCCCGAATGGCTACTATTTCTGCATGAGCAGTTGGATCTTCATTTTTAGTAACCATATTCACTCCGCGTCCAATAATTTTTCCATCTTTAACAATAACGGCTCCAAAAGGACCTCCCCCGGTTAAAACATTTTTTATAGATAAATCGATAGCTTCTTGTAAAAAAGGATTCATTTTTTTAAAACAATTTCTTTAAATTTCAAACAAATTTAAAACAAACATTCTTTATAATTAAATGTCTAATTATATTTTGATTTCCTCTGCCTATCGTGACAGAATATTATATCCCAACCCATCGGATTTTATTGTTCCATTTCAACAAATTCAATCGGCTGTCATCAATCGATTTGATGTATTAAATACAGTTAACCCTATTAGTGTTTTTCCAATTTATAATTTTTGCTGGACTAATTTTCAAAATGATTCTCCAGTATTTATTACTACAATTACAGGAGGTGGAGGATCGAATATCCAATTAGATTCCAATGTTCCCTCACAACTTTTGGGAATTATCCCTGATGTTTATACAAATGTGAATCAAACTGTTAAAAACTGTCAAAATATTTTGACTAATTTTATAGCCAGAATTACTGATTCTTCTGGAAATTTATTTGATAGTTTAATTGTTGCTTATTCTCCAATTTATAACACCATTACAACTATGGAACCATTACCATTTACTGTGAATCAAACATTGGAAATTATTAATACATCGACTCCTTTAGAAATTGTCATTAATGGAAATTACAATTCCATTTTTCTTTTGGATAATAACTTGTTCTTGTATAACATTACTACGAATGAAATTAGAAAATGTATTCTTGATGGTCAACAAAACAAATTAAAATGCGAATCGGCATTTACCGATGGAGGAATCACAGATAAATACTTGCTATATAATAAATTATATCCTTTTGTTATTGGAGAATTGGAAAAATTTCCTAATAATCAATGGTATGTAGAAAGCACGGTTAATAATTTTAATCTAATCCAAAAAGGAAATGGCTATAAATTGAATGAAATTGTTTATCTAGTAGACAAGTCATTGGGCACACCTGTTTTACAGGAATCTATTACTCATTGTTGTACTTTTCAAATAAAAAGGGTTGGAAATTATGGGACGATTGAAGAATTAGAAATTTTGGATATTGGTTGTCAAAATTTTAAACGATCCATTTATTATTACATTATTCCTGTCGATAGGAGACCTGGTTTAGAGTTTGCCACTTTGTATGTAGTGGATGTATCAACTGCTTTTCGTTGTAAAATTAAAAATAAACAACCTTTACAGCCAAGAGATTTACGAGGATCTTACTTTACTTGCTTCTTATTATCTCCGCTTTATAACATTGTAGATCAAACTTTGTTTACAAGTCCAAATAATACATACCCTATTCCTATTCCTGAAATTTCTCCAGATTTGTATGAATCTCAACAATTAACAGGAGTATCAGGAATACATAATGCATTATTTACAAAAGAAAAAGACTCGGTTATTATTTTTGTTCAAAAAATATCTCCTCTATTATTACGACGTTTTGCTTATTATGAAAATTTGTCCATGCTCCAAAAAAAAAGTCCCAACTTTGCCGATGCAACTAATTTTTGTGTTCAAAATTTCATAAAAGAAGGTATTGTACCTTTAAATTTTTCTGGGACTTATTTAACTCAGTCACAAATGTCTTGTTATGAGATTACGGTGCTAAGTTTAATTTTACCCAATGTTGAAATCGATGCTTTGAATTCATTATTAACTAGTGGATTTCCTTACGTACTTATGGAAATTAGTAATGTGACGATGCCAAATTCAGGAAATAAAAATGTAATTTATTCTAATAATCCTGCTGCGGTTAATTCCACCTTTCTGTGTAGTATAAGTGATGTTAATGATCCAATTAAATCTAAATTTATTAAAATTACGAGTGATGGAACCATCCAAACAATTAAATTTTCACCTGCTGATAATTTAAGATTTAGACTTTTGCTACCTTCAGGAGAACCATTTAAACTTCAACAGAATGATTATTTACCCCCCTCAATAGCAAATCCTTTGCTTCAAATTGAAACTTTGATAGAATTCAAAAGAATGTAAATTAATTTTTATCAAGAAATTTAGCCATATCTTTTCTAAAGTTTACAATTGTAATATCATATTTCGTTACCAATGAACCTACCCGATGATCATCATAGACACTTTTTAACATTTCTACATCTTCATCAATTGTTTTGGACATTAGAAATTTTGTTAACCAATCTCCAAATACATTAAAAACTGGAAAAAAAGGATCCAACCAAAAATTACGATACATTTTCCAATACAATAAAGTTTGATTTTTGGAAATAGGAATAGAACGAGTAAAAACAGTTTTAACAATGTCTCCTGCAAAAACTCTTGTTATCGTATTCGTGGGAAGATGATATTCATTTTGAACAATAACTTTTGGAGCTCCTCCAACTTTTGTAGAAATTGTATTTTCATTAGGATAATAATGAAATTGCGATTGAAAAGAATTATTAGACAGTCTTTTTGTTTTAATATCATAAGGTAATGGAGAAACACTGCTCCCAAAAGAGTGAACATAGGAAATATGTAACATGTCTAACAAATTTTCACATACCGTCAAATAGTTACTATTGACTATACGGTAACCATCTACGCCTTTGAAAGAATCATCAAATTCTTCAGGAGGATAAAATATTTCTGGAGTTTCTATTTCCGAAAGTGGATTAAAAAACAAAAAATCAGGCATTTTTTTAATAGGGATCATAGGAAGATTAATTTTTGACTTGAATCTTTTTGGATTTTTACTAGGATTTGGAATTTTACAAAAATTTCCATCACAAAATTCAAACCCATGATAACCACATTGTAAATTTCCATCTTTATTAATATATCCTTTTTCTCCTAAAGATGCTCCTTGATGAGGACAAATGTCTGTATGAACTATAAAAGTCTCATTGTTTTTTTTGTAACAAACAAATGGGGTATCCATAAAGTTGATTTTATGAATTTTATTTTTCATTAATTCTTTACTTGGAATTAACGGATACCAAAATGGTAATACATTATTGGAAATAAAAAAACAACTTGAAACCTTGATAAAAAACCCCAATCCCATCAAAAACAAAGGACGATAGTACATTTATATTTATAAATTTAATTTTTTAAAAATTGAATTTAAATCTTTATCCAAGTGGAAATTTCCAAATGAATCCTAAAACACCGTTTTATTTTATTAGTATTATTTCAATTATTTTAATTATATTGGTTGTGATTGAATTGTGTATTTTGGTTGGCTTTCAAAAAAAAATATTATCCATGGACGTTTTTTTTCATAATGGAAATAAATTTTTTATCGACATGGATATATTAATTGAACGACTAAATAATATTTCAATTGCTCAAAATAATGAATTTTCTTATTTAAGAGCTTAAAATTAATATTGTAAATGGAAACTTTTGTAATTTTACAAGAAAATGTTGCAAAATGTTTATATTGCGAAAATTTGGCTTTTTATTATATTCATCCTTCTTGTAAAATTTTAGCAAAAAGACTAAGTCCATATTTTATTTACTCTGCAGAGTATGGATATATTAAAGCTTTTGATGATAATTTAATGCTTCCTTTAGTTGTTGAAGAAACTGCTTTGGACGATTTTAAATTTCAAATTGAAATTTGTCATAAAAATGGGTGTCATGCTGGATTAACAAATGATCCATTATTTGTATATTATTACACTTTGACTTGGAAAACAAAGGCTGAAATTATTCAAAAGATAAACCAACATTATCAAGTTAAAACGGGAGGTTGGGTAACAAAATTTTTAAAACAACTTTATCCAAAACCAAAAAAATTAGTTATTTTTAGGTTTTTGACGGTAAAAAAGCCATTTTTGGTAATAGTAAGTAATTCTTTAGGAACTGTTTGGAAAAAAAACCAAGAAACTAGAAATATTTCTTGTGGGTCATTAATTAAAATAGTCAAAAAGGGGTTTTTGGATAATAAAAAAGTTTTGTTTGATGAAAATGATGGTTATATTTTACATAATGACGTTGCATTATTAGGATCTAATTTTAATTTAAATAATAAAAATTCAAATGTTTGCTTCATTTGTTTTCAAAACTCTATAAATTGCTCTTATATTCATGGAGATTTTGCTCATAGTTTTTGTTGTTTTGAATGCTCCAAAAAAATTTTATCCAAAACTTGTCCTATTTGTCGATTACCAATTGAAAAAATTGTAATTAATTATACACAAAATGTTCCTGAAATTTCCAAACCTATTCTTTAAAACATTTGGAATAAATTTCAGTATCTTTCAATTCCAAATGATTTTTAAATAATAGCAAGTCTACAAACCGGGCATGTATTTTCAATCTTTAAAATACAATCCTTACAAACACAATGATTATATTGATTTTGATGAACATTAATACATTGTTTATCTTCTAAACATACAGAACATTGAAATTCTACTTTTGGAATAAAATGATATTTTAATTCTCGATGAAAACCAAAATTTTGAAAAGGTAAATAGATGAGTATTTCTTGTAGATATAATCCCATGGTGAACAATATACATGGCATAAATTCGTGGTTATTTTGACTTGTATCACTATATGTAATCAAGGTTTTGCTAATGACCTGTCCAAGAGTATAATCCTGAGGTGTTGTTTTAAAATAAAATTCAAAAAAACCTGATACCAGCTCTATATTTGTTCTTGGATTTTCAATAAAAAAAAGAAAGGAATTGGTCAAATTGCATTTCATTTGGTATTTTTTCACATCAATCAATAACAATGGATTATAAAACTTGCTATAATTTACCTTGAACTTATCATGATTTAACAAACAATAAACACTCATTTTAATTTAAGAAATAAAATTAAAATTGACAAAAATTAATTTAAAAAGAAAAAAATCAAGAAAAAATGGATGAGGCTACTAAAAAAAAAGTGAATTCTTTTGTGCGCTCTCACAGCAAAACAGACCTTCAGGAAATGTGTAAAAAACAACAAAAAAGCCAGTCAGGTACTAAATTTGACATGGCTCTAAGAGTCTTGGATATTTCTGAAAAGACTAATGAACCAAAAAGTGATAAGATACAATCTACACTTATTTTAAAAATTGTTAAAAATGAATTCGGCAATTATGCCCATCTTGAAAGTGGTATGGTTTTTGATTCCAATACTAAAAGAGTAATTGGTGTTCAATTACCTAATGGAAATGTAAGACCTTTACAAAGAAATGATATTGAAACATGCCAAAAATATAAATTCCAATTTAATTTTCCTACATCTTTGGACCCCTCACCTATTTTTGAAATATTGGAAAATTCTGATGATGAAAATCAAGAGGGCTCTGAAAAGTATTCGGACGAAGAAGATGAAGATGTCGATGAAAACGAAGAATTGGATGAATAATTACAACAAAAAAAAAATATTTTTTAAAAACAAATGTCTGTTCAAAAGAAAGAAATTAAAACTTGGATGACTTGGTCTAATTTTTTAAAATTTATCGAGATTGCTCTTCTTGTTATTATTCTAGTTTTTGTCATACTCATATGGCGTAAACCAGCTCCCGAAAATTATATTGATAATTGTTTTGGAATGCAATATTATGGTGAACCCTTGATGAATAATAAAAATGCTCCTATTTGTTCAAAAGATACCACCAACCCATTATATCCAGAAGGCGGATGTGCTGTGTATGATGGAGAAAAAGTTTCAAAAAATTATCAAGAAGGAATGTATACTCCTGCTGTTTAAATCAATTATTTTAAAAAAAATTTCATTTAAGAATGAAATTTTTAAAATCAATCCAATAAAAAAATACTTATCAATAAAAATGAGCGCAGGAGGTTTATCTTATGATGGTCTTAGAACAAGTCGAAAAGTTACTCTCCCCAGTGTTGAAATGTGGGGTAGAAATATGAATATTCTTCGTGATCCTAATCGTGGTTATTTTACTAGAAGAAAAGATCGCGTGGGGCAAACGCAAAGTATCCTTTTATCTCAAGAAAATAGTGGTGACCGTATTGCTGAAAACATTAATGTCTATGCTCGTGGTGTGAATCCCATGGTTAGTGTTTCTTATGACAATGCAGGAAATAATTCTGGAGCCAGATCTAGTATATTACAAAGAGCTCCTGGTGTTAAGCTTCCTTTGAAACCAGATGTATTCCATCCTCCAGTTTTTACACAAGAACAGCTTATGCCTTTATCTAGACAACCTAGAAATTGGTTTTACGCATTGACAAATCCCATGGTTCCTAATATTATTTCTCAAATGAGTTGTCCCGAAACAAGATCGAGTGTTCATCAAAACATTAATACCAATAATGTAACCTCTAATATTCAATATCATTTAAATGATACTCCAAGAGAGTCCAATTTACAAAGAAATACCGCTTTAAATATGAATATAAAGAATCCGCAACGTTTGTATTTAACCAATGCTATTTCAGACAAGGTTCAACCAGATTTCTCCAACTTGGGAAAAAATCCAAAAAATTTCACCAATATTCGGCAATTCTCAACAGATACTGGAATGAATGGACCTGATAAATCAAATATTAGAGATATCATGCAAAGTCAAGATAACAAATCTATTAATGATAACAAGTTACTTTATAATGCATTTTCCAATATTTCTGGAAATAAAAACGTGGCGGAAATTAGAGATAAAATTACTCATTTACAAAATAAAGCAGTTCATGAAGCTGTTCATAATACTAATGTAACTTCTAACCTTTCGTCGTTTGAGACTGAGTTAGACTCACAAGGTCCTACCAATCAATTAGCCAAAGCCGTAAGTCAAAAAAATTATGCAATTCCGGTAAAAACTCAAATTTCTAATCAATATCCTAAAAATAATACCATTTCTACAAAACCAACATCGGGTATGAATGAAAATCCTCTAAACGTTGCTGCCAATACATCAAAAATTTCATCGGTTCAAAAAAATTCTAATTTTGTAGAGGGATTTACTCCTCAAAAAATTATTGAATCTCCTTTACATACCGATATGATTCATAATAATTCTTTTGGCTATACAAAACAAGGCACAGTGGAATATTTTCAGCAAAATATTCGTCCCGAAGAAAAAATGGGATCATGGGTTGTAGCCAAAGAATCACTCCCTTATCGTGGAAAAGATTTAGAATTAACCAACAAACCAAAGGAATCATCACATTCTCATATTTATACTCATGCCATGACAGCTCCAAGTTCTACTCGTTTTTGGAAACCTGTGGAACCAATTAGCTCCGCGGTTGGAAATGTAAGAGATCAATTACAATTACAATATGAAGGTCGTAAAACTAGAACTGATTTACAGGCAATTTTACCTCAAGAAAACATGAATAAGGAATTACATCGAAATATTCCTTTGACAAGTTCTGAAACGAGTAAAATTTCACAGTTTACCAAGAATTTGGAATTTCAAGATATAACTGCCGGCAAAATTGACCAAAAATACAAAACAATGTTGTATGAGTCGAGACCTACGGCTCCGGTATCTAGAAATTCTCCAGAAATGATAAATGATACACCTATAAAGGTTAGAGACACTTTTTCAATTCCCGTAACAAGCAGTGTAGGTCATGATCAATATAAAAAAGGTTTAGATGTTTACGCCGATTCTTCTCAAAGAACGGGTATTGATCAATTGTATCAAGTTCAAAGTGCTCAAACCAATAAAAAGTATATTGAACAAATGGGAGAACTAGGAGTTCGACAAAACAATCCTCGAAGTATGTTGATGATTCAAAACCAAGAAACGGTTCATGATCGATCTTCTTTTGGACATGATGTTTATGCCAACGCTCAAAGTAGAGACGGTTCAAGTTATGTTAACCCCAATAGCGCAAGTAGTGGATATTTTGAAGCCCTTGGAAATTCTGTTCCTAGATTTGGACGTCTACATGAAAATGGTGGTGAAATGCCAATCAATAATGATTTTATGGATGTAAAGAAAAAAGCCGTTCATGAATTTATGGATCGTTATCAAGGAGACAAATTTCACTTGTCAAGTAATCATTTGTAATTTTCTCATCTATGAACAAATTTTAAGGATCCTTGATGTTTTTTATGAACAGGTTGGTTTACAAAGCTATCCAAATATTCAATTGGAACTAAAACTAGATTAGAAATAGGATCTATTTTTTTTTTCTTATTATCCTTATTAAATGGAAAAGGTTCAAATAATTTTAAAATAGGACTTGTAACTTTAAAAGTTCCAATAAGATAAACCATGACTTTGGAATTTTTGTCGTCTTTCCAAACTTCTGGGTCGGGAGGAAGCAAATGGGTGTAATCTATTGTAGAATTTAAATGAAATATATAGTGTTGAATTTTTTTTTCAAAAACCTCTGCTGTAAATTGGTAAATAGGTTTTAATTGATCATTCAATTTAATTTGAGCTTCTTCTAATACTCCTCTCAAGACTGTTTCAAATGAATTTTCATCAATATGAGAAGTTTCCGAAATTCCAGCTTTGACATCATTTCCTTTCTGTGGATAATATTTGGGACAGACAAGATAAAGAGGCTCGTCAAAATTCATTTGAATTTTTTTTAAATACTCAAATGCCTTTTCCAAGCCTGCAGGTTTATAAGAAGATTGAATAGGATTATTAAAAATGTTACAATTTTGATTTTCTGATATATAATAATGTAAAGATTTTGAAACTGGTATATGATTAATATGCTGACTTGGTTGGGTCAATACATCCAAATAAGTTGGTGACATATCTAAAAATTTAATAAAGGTAAATATTTTAGTTTTAAGTTCAATTTTTTTATTGATTATAAAATGTAAAAATTTGATATGGATTTCGCCGTTTTCGTATAACTTTTTGATTATCAATCTCGTATTGACAAATAATATTTTGATTACTTTGTTTCCCATTTACTTGAAAACGAGTGACTAATAAATCTCCTCTGCTGATATTATTTTCAGCAGCAAAAATTTTGTGTTTAGGTAAGAGTATTGATAATGTATTAGCAAAGTTGGCAGATTTTTTTCCTCCCGATCCTACGGAACAACTATGTAGAAAAATACTGGCTTTTTTATCTAACTTTGGTAGTAGTAAATCCGCAAATTTAAAAATACTTTCATCATGACTATCAATATTATCTTTTCCCAATATGACCTTATTGGCAGTTCCATGAGCCATTAAAACGAAATGTGCTATTTTATTATCTTGAATCGAACCCAAAATTTTTTTGACATCTTTTAAAGAATTTATTTTATAATGTCTCGCTTGAAATTGTTCCATAGAATTAAAAATACTAAATAATCCTTGGTCGCCATTTTTATCAAACGCTACATTTATCCGCATACTGTAAAATCAAAATTATTTTCTTGTTGATTTGATTGATTATAAATCTAATCGCTTTTTCTTGTTCTTGAAATGTTTGTGCAAAGGGATCGGCACCTTTTAATGTTAAATATTCAATTAAAAAATAATGATTTTGTAAAATTTTTTGACTCCATAATTCAACGTCTTGTCGATTTAGAAATTTTGATAAACAAGATAATAACTTTAAATCTAAAAGTTTTTTAGGATTATTTCCATAACCTTGATATTTTTTAGAAATTTCATTAGAATTCATTTTATTTACTTTAAATTTTTTGTAAAATAGTTGGCAAGTTTTGTATAAAATTGAGTTTTGGTAAAATTTTACACTTATTTTTAAAAGTTCAATTAATTTCAATAGATTATAACATTTTTTTGTAAAAAAAAAGTTATTTAAGTATTTATTCTATATCTTTAAAAAATGTCCAAATCGAATCCCGTAGCTACTGATTTTTTTGAAAAAATGAAAAAAACGTTTCTTGATAACGCTTCCCAAGAAGAGAAAGATCGATATCAAAAATTTGGAGAAAAATTTTATAATCAATTTAATGTAGACACAGGAAAGCCTAATTGCATGGATCCAACTATTTGTATGGAAGAGTCTTTGGCGTATGTTGTAGAAAGTTTAAAATCGGGATTACATCCTAAACACTTGACCTTTGATGAAGCCACACTTTTAAAAGCAGGATATGGAGACAAATGGTATGAAAAATGGGATTATCAAGAAAAGGATATCCCAGAAGAATTTTTAAAGGGTTAAATTAAAAATATTGGAAATAAAAAAGATGTTGTTTTCTAAAATATTTTATATCAATCTCGATCGGCGTCCGGAAAGAAATAAACACATGAAAAAACAATTTAAAAATTTATCTTGGAAAGGTCCTATCGAAAGAATTTCAGCTGTCGATGGTAAGAAATTAACAAATGATCATTTATCTCTTTTCACCCAACAAGCCATCCAACAATCGACTACTAAACACGAACAATTTATTCCGGGGTTTTACATGACAAAAGGAGGAATGGGATGTGCATTGTCTCATCGAAAAATTTATCAAAAAATTCAACAAGAACAATACGAACGAGTTTTAATTTTAGAAGACGATGTAATTCTTGACTCGAGTTTATTATCCAAGTTGGAATCTTTGAACTCTTTTATTCCCGACGATTTTGATATTTTTTATCTAGGATATTCAGAGTCAAAATCATCCAAGTCAATCAATGAATACATTTCTCAACCTACAGGAGTAGTTTTTGGAACTTTTGCCATGATTCTACATAAACGTGTCGTAAATAAAATTTTAAACTTGTTTCCTCTTTTTGGGCAAATTGATTCCTCCATTTCAGGATTGTTCTCCTCCATCAAAGCGTATCATTTTAATTTTGATAAACGAATTATTCATCATTTACCAGACCCACATTTAAATACAGATGTTCAAACAATGGAAATGTTTACGTTGAATAATAGTCAAAATAATTGGATATTTTGGGTCATTATTTTGACAATTATTGTAATAATTATTTTTAATTTTTAATTGGAAAAATTTTCCAAAAATTCATAGGTTTGAGTAAATGTCATTTGAGTTAAATTGGATTCTTGTAATACTTTTATCGAGGACCAAAGAATTATGTTTTCAGTTTGATTTGATTTTATAATAAATGTGCATGCTTTGGGTATTTGTCTATTAAATTTTACCAAATTTTTTAGAGTATCCTCATAAGATCCTTTAAAAAATTCGTAAAAAATATTGTCCGTTTTATAATAGAGTTGTTTCATTTCATATATAATTTTACAATTTTTTTAAAAATCATTTTTCAAAAAAATTGATAATATCATTTACCACATGTAATAAAATAAAAATGTTACCACAAGATATTCACTCGCAAATTACAAGTTATTTAAATTTTTCAGAGAGCTTGGATTATTGTTCTATTTTCAAAATAAAATTTAATTTTAACACTTCCATTGATTTACTGAATAGTAAAGATTTTAATTTGCTAATTGGATTGAGTCCACCCAAAAATACCAAATTGAATACTTTGAAAATTCATTTTTATACTACTGAAGAGGAAAACGATTTGTTGAAAAAATGGATGTCAAAATATAAAATTTCTGGAGAACATTTAGAAATGTCTTTTGTTTGGAAGGGCCTACATTTAATTCAAATTTCTTGTATATCATCCCGATTTAATAATTCATTCATTAAGGTATTTCCGTCTAGAAAATATTTTCTTTGGCACTTTAATGTTCTATCTAATATATTTAGAAATTTAAATAACAATCATTTAACTTTTAAAATTCATCATGGTACTTTATTCAATGATCATTTTGGTTTTGATTGTATAAGTAATGTTAATAAAATAATTCTCTACAATGTAGAAATTAATCATAACTATTGTTTAAAATCTTTAGAATCAAAAGTTGATGTATTGGAAATAATAAATTCATGAAAATAAAAAACAATGTGCGGTATTTGGTTAACTATTTCTTCTCAAATTTCTATTACAGAAACTAATTATAATAAATTACAAAAAAGAGGACCTGATGACTGTAAAATTGTAAAGCTACCTTTTGCTAAAATGGTGTTTTATCGTTTAGCCATTCAAGATTTGTCTCCTAAAGGGATGCAACCTTTTATTGTAGAGAAAAACAATGAAATATATTATCTGTTATGTAATGGCGAAATTTATAATTGGAAATTGTTGGCAGAAAAGTATAATTTAGATTTAGTTTCTCATAGTGATTGTGAAATAATTTTGGCACTATTTTTATATTTTGATAAAGATATCTTGAAAGTAATGGAACAAATCCAAGGAGAATTTGCATTTGTGTTATTTTATCATCAAAAGAACGATTCTACTATTACAGGGTTTGCAGCTAGAGATCCCTATGGAGTGCGACCATTATTTGTAGGTTTGGATGACAAATATTTACAATTTTCTTCTTTACTAGGTGGAATTTCTGCTCCCCATGCTAAACAAATGGAACCTGGACAAATATATTATTATAAAAATGAAACTATTACGTTTCAAAAGTCTTTTTATTTTGTTGAAAAATTTGTTATTGATGAGACAACTATTTATTCTCAGGTATGTGAACGACTTATTCAAGCCGTCAAAGATCGATTAATATCGGATCGACCAATTGGTGCTTTATTATCTGGAGGATTAGATTCTTCTTTAGTAGTGGCGATTGCACACAAAATTTTAAAAGTTCCTTTACAAGTTTTTTCTATTGGACTCCAAGGATGTGATTCAACCGATTTATATTATGCACAACAAGTAATTGATCATTTGGATATTAAAGAGCATGCAAATATTGTTTATCTTGATCCCCAAGAAGCCATTTCAAGAATTAAACAAGTGATTGAAACTTGTGAAACGTATGATATTACTACGATTCGGGCCTCTATTATGCAATATTCTATTGCCAAATATATCTCTGAAAACTCGTCCATCAAAGTAATTTTAAACGGTGATGGAGCCGATGAAGTACAAATGGGATATTTGTATTTTAGATTAGCTCCTGATGTAGCGAGCGCAGTTCAAGAAAATCAAAAATTACTGGATGAGATTCATTTTTTTGATGGTTTACGAGTGGATCGTTGTATTAGTGCTTTTGGACTAGAAGCACGCGTTCCTTATCTCGATGTAAATTTTGTAGATTATTTTTTAAATATTCCTGATGTTATGAAAGTGCCTTTCCAACAACAAGAAAAGTATTTGATTCGAAAAGCGTTTTATACCCTTTATCCAGATTTGCTTCCAGAATCCGTTTTATTTCGCCAAAAAGAAGCATTCTCTGATGGTGTTTCATCGATTGAAAACTCTTGGCATTCATGTTTACAAAATTATATAGATTCTCAAGTAAGTCATCAAGAGTTTGAGAAACGTCATGATTATACTTGGAATACTCCTACATCGAAAGAGTCTTACTTTTATCGTAAAATTTTTCACGAAATTTTTGGAAATCAACATGAAACCATTTGTCCTCATTTTTGGTTACCTAATTTTACATCGGTTTGTGACCCATCCGCTAGAGAATTAAACATTTATTAAATTTTCTAATATATATATAGATATGCCTTATTTTAAAAATAATAATACCAATACATTATTTATTCATATTCCAAAAACGGGTGGGTCTTCGATTGAAAATTATTTATCTAATTTTTATAATGTCAAATTAGATAAAAATAGTTTGGTATCTCGAAATCAAGAATCGTTTGAAAGATGTTCTTTACAACATTTGGATCTTTCCACCATTATGAATCATTTTAAAGTAGAACCCAATAATTTATTTATTTTTACCGTGGTTCGAAATCCTTACGATCGATTTATGAGCGCATTATTTTTTCACAATTTGATTCACCCGGAAATGACTACAAAAGAAATTTTAGAAGCAGCTAAAAATTGTATTGAAAATATTGATTTTTATAATTTAAGATTTGATCAACATTTTAGACCTCAATACAAATATATAGATGAAAAATATAATGTCAAAATTTTACACACAGAAACTCTAAAACAAGATATGATAAAATTAGGATTTAATAACTTTTTATTAAATTCTAATCAAAATAAACACAAGATTAAAGATTACACACAATATTTATTTCCAGAGTTGCTTAAACTTATCAATGAATATTATAAAAAAGATTTTGAAACATTTGATTATCCTATGAAACAACTCTAGTCTTTAGCATATTGTTTATTTCTATTTCCATCCGTTTGACAGGAAATAATTGGTAGTTTTTTTGATTTGGATGGATTATGACCAAAACCATATCTCTCACCTTTTTATTATAAAAATTTTCCAAAAAATGACGATACAGATTGAGTTGAAGAGAGTAATGATTATAATTACAATCGTCAAGATGATCCACAGGAGGATTACCTTTTCTCCATTGATTTTCAGTTTTGATTTCTTTGCTCCGTTTCCAATCATAAATATCGACGACTCCAGGTTCGGCTTCAAAAACCATATCAATCGATCCACAGACTTTATGAATATCATCAAAAACAATCCACTCGCTACGATAAGGCACAAGGTTTTTTTTATTCACCACCTCGGTCACAAAATTTTTAAAGTAAGAAAACTCTATGGTAGTTTCATCTGGATCATTAGGAATTCGTTCATTATTAAAATAACGCTCAAATGAAGCGTGCATTTTAGTTCCTTGAGTGGATGCTAGATTACAATCACTATTCCATTTTTCTTTAATTTCATTAGGAGACATTCCTTTGTAATTTCCATTGCTAAACTTGTAATTATTATCGAGGTTGTCCCATTCTTTATGGATTGATTTTTTAATTTGCTCTTTATTCATTCCTAGATACTTTTCAATATCATTCTTTTTTTCTCCACTGGTTAAATTAGAACAAATATCTTTACAAATCATATTTACAATGGCTCCATTGGCATCAAAATGTTCAAAAAATGTATGAATAAAGGTGGTTGTGGATATATAATCTTGCTTGCCATCCACTGTATAAAGATGTCCCTCTTCTTGAAAGGAAATACGTGAATCACGTTCATGTTGATTCACGTTATATAGGGGTTCTTGACTCATTTTGAATTTTTTTAAACATATTTAAATCAAGGTCAATTTTTAGTTTTTTGGTAAAAAATTGATTTTTTTATATTTTTTCTGGACAAAAATTAACTTTCAATTACAAGACCCAAGACATTAACCCAAATTTTTTAAAAAAACCAGAAAACCAGAAACCATGCAAATTTTTGTCAAGACTCTTAAGGGCAAGACCATTACCCTGGACGTGGAGTCCTCCGACACGATCGAGAACGTCAAGCAGAAAATTCAGGAGGACAAAACTGGTATCTCCACCGACTATCACAGACTGGTCTTTGCGGGCAATCGGCTTGAGGACTGGCGCACCCTGTCGTACTACAATATTCAGAAAGACTCAACAATCCACCTTGTTCTCAATCTACGTGGAAGCCCAGAAATCGACATCCCTAGTAGATCTTTTCCCAAGCGCGAGAAACGGAAGCTTCTCTCTAGAATGTTTCGCTGGAACAAGATCGCAGTGGATCCTCCTCAAACTATTGATAAGGAGGATATCATCAAGCCTGGAGACAAGGTCGAGTACAAGGAGGGCAAGTCTTGGTTCGAAGGAAAGGCCATCAGGGTTCATGAGGACGAATCGGTCGATGTGATGACCTATTCTTCTATACCTAAACCCACGGAGAACGGAGCCTACGAGCTAGAGAGAGTCGAGGGGGGAGTGGTGGAGCAAGTGCCTTTTTTCAAGATTCGCAAGATTTTGCCTATCGCTGATCCAGCGGAACCACAAATCTCGGTGGTGACTTGGACAGACATGTCCAAAACTGAAAAGCTACTCAAGAGCCGTGGAAAGCGCAACAAGCCCGTTAGAATTTCCAAGGAGTCCTATACGGACGTTGTAGGTCGTAGAGGGGATACATGGTATGAATTCAATGACCCTGCCGAGCCCATCTACATGCAAGATCCAGCTGGCAAGTGGTGCCCTTTTTACCATTATACGTTGAAATAGAATTTTGAAAAATGAAAGTTTTTTTTTTTAGAGTAGGTTAGATAACTTTTTTATTACAATGATTGAAATGGAAGATTTGACCGTGAACCCAACTATTAATAAAATACCTGTCGTGGCTAAATTAATTATAAAGGAAGTACTAACCAATGAATCGAACTTTGATACAAAAGAAAAATTTGATCATTCTCTAAGTAGAATTAATAGAAAATATAAAGCTGTATTACCTAAAGCTGTTTTAGGTAATGCGTATAAAATAATGTTGATTGAAAATCCTCAAACACGCTACGTTCCGCAATTACAAACTTGGTTAATGAAAAAGGCTGTTCGTAGTCGTAGTGGTATTTTAAATGTATCCGTTGTAATGAGACCTGAGAAATTCTCCTGTAAATTTAATTGTTATTTTTGTCCTAATGAAACAATAGCCAATGGAGCAAAGGTCGATATGCCTCGTAGTTATCTATCTAATGAAGATGCCGTTCGTCGAGCAGCTTTGGTTGATTTTGATGCGGTTCGTCAAGTTCATGTTCGTCTTTCTAATCTTGAACATAATGGGCATCCTTTGGATAAAATTGAATTACGAATTTTAGGTGGAACGTTTTCATCTTATCCTAAAGACTATGCCAAGGAATTTATTAGAGACCTATATTATGCAGTAAATACCTACAAGAAACCAGCTAGAGAACTTTTTTCTTTAGAAAAAGAACAACAATTAAATGAAATGAATGATATCCACGTGGTTGGAATGGGGTTAGAAACACGACCTGATACAATTACAAAAGATGAAATTATTCGTTTTAGAGAATTTGGATGCACTCGAGTTGAAATTGGAGTTCAGCATACAGAAGATTTTTTGTTACGCAAGTTGAATCGAGGACATGGTGTTCAACAAAGTATCAAGGCCATTCGTTTGCTTAAAAATTCAGGATTTAAAGTAGAAGTACACATCATGACTGATTTACCAGGTAGCACCCCAGAATTGGATAAATTATGTTATACAAAAGTTTTACAAGGAGAGGATCTTATTCCTGATTATATGAAAGATTATCCATGCTTAGATGTAGCGTTTACTGAAATTAAAAAATGGAAACAAGATGGGCGTTGGAAACCTTACAGTGAAAACAATATTGAACTTTTAGAAGATGTGCTAATTCATCGTCAACGAATTACTCCAAAAATGGTTCGTGTCAATAGAACGCAACGAGATTTTGCGAGTGCAAAAGAATCCAATGACTTTTTGGGATATTCTAGTGAAACCATTCGTTCCGACTTGGGAGATGTAATTCATAAAAAAGCAATTAAAATGGGAATTTATTGTCAATGTATTCGTTGTCGAGAAATTAAAGAAGAAACATTGGATGTAAAAAAAATCAAATATTTTGTTCATAAATTTATCGCTAGTGGAGCTATCGAATATTTTATTTCTGCAGAAGTCGAAAGACCTCATAGTAATTTATTGCTAGGCTTTATTAGACTACGAATTTTGGATAAAAAGGAAAATTCATACCTTTTAGATTTACAAGATTGCGATGCCATGATTCGAGAGTTACATGTTTACGGTCGTGTTCAAGCAGTTGGAGATAATAATAGAACCAATACACAACATCGAGGAATTGGAAAAACACTCTTAAAAAAAGCAGAATGGGTTGCTCGTTTACATTTTAGAAAAAAAATGGCGATTATATCAGGAATTGGAGTTCGAGATTATTATAGAAAAAGGGGGTATTATCAACAAGGAACATTTATGGTTAAAAATTTGTTTTGGCAATTTCAAAATTATTATTTTATTTTTGTTTTTATATCCTATATACTTTTTTACTGTATTACGAATATAAATCCAAAATCTTGACAATAACTGGGTGACGTTCTATACATTGCCCATCCAAACGAACTATTCCAAAACCATCTTTAATCATCTCATGGGGACTAATGTATTTTAATTGTAAACGATCTAAAAGATCTTCGAGTCCATTAGTTTGACCATTTAAATCTGTTTGTTTAAGATCACCAGTAATGACTAGTTTACTATTTTCGCCAACACGTGTTAATAACATTTTCATTTGCTCTGTGGAAGAGTTTTGCATTTCATCGGCTACAATTGCACAATTACGAAAACTACGTCCACGCATAAATCCCAAGGGAACTATTTCAACGACTCCTTCATTGATAAGTTTTCGTATTTTGTCTTTTGCATAAAATTCTTGAAAGACATCCAGCATGGGCATCATCCAAGGTTGCATTTTATCTTCCAAAGTTCCTGGTAAAAACCCAATATCACTTCCTGTAAATACAGTAGGTCTAGTCATGACAATTTTTTTAATTTTGTTTTCGTGTAACAATTGAATCGTGTGTTGAGTAGATAACAATGTTTTCCCAGTTCCTGCTGGTCCTTCTGCTACAACAATTGGAAAATTTTGTTTCAAATATAAATCCAATTTTTCTTGCTTTGAATTTTTAGGAGTATACAATACTCGAAAACCTAACACGCTCGGTAAGACTGTTAACATTATTAAAAAACGATTCATTTTTATTTCAAAAAATAGTCTTTTAGATTAATCTTTTTTTGAAATAAAAATGCAATACCAAATTAATTTATTGTTGGATCAATTACTTGAAAAAGTCGTCAAAACTCATCAGCAAAAACAAAAACAAGCTCTATTTAGGCAAGGGCAAACGCTTTCTTTTCCTTACCGTGCCTATAATTTTGGAAATGTAATAACAAATTATTATAATCCAATTTTTAATTTTGAAATTGTTCGATGTAAAAAATTTTTAGAAAGCTTACGATACTCCCAACCAACCACAGTTGTTCTTTCAATCGGTTCTTTAATAGATGATGAAGATTGGTTAAAATCAAGATATATTCCTTATATCCATTTACCATTATTTTTACGTTTGACTGGGTTACCATGTCAAATTATATGTATAGCTCCATTACATAGCGAAATTCCAAAGTTTATAGAACTTGAAAGAAAAGCTGGAAATAATTGGGTAGAAATTGGGTTTTTAGCATATCAGTTTTTTGATCAAGATACTCAACAATATTTTACTTATCATCATTTCAATTCATTATTTCCAGAGTTTCAAGAAAATGATATGTTTTCAATAAAAGACAAAAAAGTTTATTGGAAAGGAACAGATAAAAGAGTCACCAATAGATATGCTTCTTTATTTGGTAAAGCGGTTTCTAAAATTTCCAAAGATGATTTTTATGAATTACAATTTAAACAAGGTATTGATGAAAATTTAGATCCCTATTTTAATGATGTATTGATAACTTCCCCATCTCAAAAGGACGTAAAATTTGTAAAAAGTTTTCTAGATACCATGGGAAAATGGATGTCAAAAATAAAAGAATCCGGAAATATTTTAACTATACTTAATTTTGCCGTATTTGCAAATAAAAATCAAATGTTTTTTGATTATTTTTGTGAATCTTTTTATTCTTTTCGATCTCGTCCAGAATTTTCCAATACAATTTTTCTTAGTTTTATGCATAATGTCATGTTTGAAAAAAATGAATATAAATTTAAA
>Ga0114972_10000794_pt1 | contig 23781 bp, 23 predicted proteins | sample M_140807_EF_Meta_FD_87354 | JGI IMG/M metagenome (GOLD analysis project Ga0114972, IMG submission 87354) | Freshwater microbial communities from Lake Montjoie, Canada to study carbon cycling - M_140807_EF_MetaG | ecosystem: Environmental > Aquatic > Freshwater > Lake | place: Lake Montjoie...
AAAATAATAAAATAAAAAAAAAATCAAAAATAAAAACTAAAATAAATAATTGTTCAAATTATTAAAAAAATTCTTTTTTTAATAATAAAAATTTTTTATTTAAAAAAAAAAATAACTGGAAAATTTATAAAATATCAAAATTTTTTTTAACGCTTTTAACATACTATTTAATAAATAATAATAATAAAAAAATGAGAATATTTATTTATGATCCTGGTAGATTAAATACGAATTTTGGATCACAAAACATTACTATTTTAAGGTTATTAATAAAATTTTACTTAAAAATATTTGGTACAAATCCAGACATCGTAGCAAAAGATATAATAAAATTAATTTTTTATAAAAATGCAAAATTAAATAAAAATTATAATAGTTATTTAAATATAAATAAAATTGATCCTAATATACTTGATAAAGATTTACAGAAAAAGGTTTGGGAAAATAGCAAAAAAATATTTAACCTATAAAAATATTCATCTTTTTAAGCAGTAAGGCAATTTATAATATAAAAATTCATAAATATACCCATTATCTTTTTTTTTTGGGTAAAATATATTTCTTGTCACATAATTATTTACGTCATCTTTTTTTGAATACAAACTACCAACACAATATTTGTAAATGCCAAGATGATTATTATCTGTACCGCTTAATAAAATAAAATTAGGTTTGATATTTTTTATTTCTAAAATCATCGTTGTTTTTTCATCTAATAAATTAAAGTTAATAAACTCTAATGAGTCAGGAAATATCGTTTTTCTTTTACTTAAAGAAACCGAACCATGCGTGGTAAGTAAAATAGAATTATCTGGCAGAATAGAATTAGACCAACTGTATAGAGAATAACCAAAAGCAAAACTGTTCATAGTGTTTTTGCGGGTTTCAACAGTAAAAGAGTTAAAATTTATTAAAAATATAAAATACCAAATAATAACTATTGTTAACGCTACTTGCATAAAAGTTAGAAATTTAAAAATTATAAAAAAAAAATTATTATTAAATTTGGGTGTGGTTGAACAAATTATAATTGTTAATAATAATAGAGGTTCTAAAAAAAATCTACTCGAGAATTGACCAAAATAGAAACTTACTATTAAAAAAAAAATTCCTGTGATTGAAGCTTGAAATTGATATAAAAATATTTTTTTATTTACAAAAAAAATTATTAAACAAACAAGCCCAAGTGATTGGGTGTACTCTGAAATATTTCTTGGAAAAATAATATTAATTTTATTGTTACTACCATATCCGCTTAGATAATTAAAAAATTCTTGAGCACCTAAGATATTTTTTGGGATAGGGGAAAAAATAGAGTCTAGTATTGAACTTTTAAAAGTAAGAATTTTCCAAATTAAAATAGGGCTATTAATAAATATAAATAAAATAATTATCAAAAATACGAACTTAATATTTCTTAAAGATAAAGTATAAAAAAGAAAAGCTAATAAAGATATATTAAAACTAAATTTAACTTGAGTGCTTATTAAAATTAAAAGTGAGGAAAATAAAAACTTAAAAAAAAATATATTTGAATTAGGACTCGTTTTATTAAATACTAGAATTGAAAATGCCAAAATATTTGAAGCAATATGAAATAGTTGTGGTTTAGAGCTTGTGGCAAAAAAAAGAACGACAGGTGTTGTTATAACTAAAAAAAAAAATAGGATATTAATTTTATTTTTATTAATTAAATTTATAAAAATTCCAGTTAAGCTAAATATCCCAGAAAATTGTAGAATAGACATAAATTGCTCAGTACCTAAATACAAACCCATAGCAATTAATATTTCTCCTGAGCCTGCAATTTTACTCATAAAATATATTGAATCAGTTGGGTAAGTCCCGGATTGAAGAATATGGTTTCCAACAAATAAATGGTAACCAAGGCTATCCGCATTTGTAATAGGTGTTAGTGATAAAATAAAATAACTAATTAAAATAAAAATTAAAGGAAGTTTTTTTCTTAAACTAGTAAAATTTGAAAAAATTTTTTTACAAATAATTAATAAATATATGATCCTTAATAATCCAAAAAAAAAAATTATATTTGAAAAAAATTTTAAAAAAAAAATAGAATAAAATTTAAATAAAATTATTGGGAAAAGTACTAAAATTAATAAATTTGTTGATATTACTACATTTTGAAAAATTGGATTTGAAACTGATTGAATTATTTCACTTATTGTTTTATTTTTTGAAATTAAATTTCCAATTAAATCTAAGCCAAGAATTAAAATTATAGCTATTACAATACTTAAGGGTGGATTTTTTATAGAATTCTCAAATCCGAAATACATAAATGAAATGTAAATAGAAATAACTTATCATAATTATAGTTAATTAAGTTTAAAAATTTTTTTAATAAGTAATACTACAAATGATATAACAAAGTATTTTAGATATATAGTTAATTTTTTGTGGAATTTAATTTATTAAAAAGACATGAGAACTTTTTAAGTGAGATTTAGAATTATAATCGCCTATACTAAATTAATTTCTGCTTACTTAAGCTTTTTTAAAATAAACTTTTAAAAAAAAATTATTTTTATAAAAACTAAACAACGTAGTAATTTGACTTCTAGCCTTAACTTAGACATAGAAAAATCTTCAAAATAAAGATAAAAAAAATAAATTATATTAAAATTATTATAATAAGTATTAGTAAATTACTATCTATTTACCTATAATTTAAATATCATAAAATTTAAATGATTACTTATTTTATTCCTGTTTATAATGAAAGCACAAAAAACAAAGATACATTTTATTTATTTTTAAAAAAACTCCAAAAAGAAATTATCAAGAATAATAATCATAGATTTATAATAATAGACGATGGCGGCACAGACAACTCCTTATCTTTATTGAAGAATTTAATTAAAGAAAATAAAATAACAAAAAAAAAGGTTTTATTTCTAAAAAATTCAAAAAATAAAGGTATTGGATATTCTTTTATTAAATCACTTAAATATTGTAAAACAAAATTTATTTGCCCTATACCCAGCGATAACGATCTGCCATTCATAAACCCAAAAATAATTTTAAAAAAAAAAATAGATCATTTAATATTTTTCCCAGAAAATTCAGAAAAATATTCTTTAGCAAGATTTTTTCTAAGCGTGATATTTAGATTAATATATAATATAACATTTGATCTCAGAGTTAATTATATCCAAGGAAGCTTTATTTCGGATGTTAAATTTATAAGAAAGCTAACTATAGTCTCAAAAAGATTTACATTCTGGGCTGAGATTAATTTAAAATTATTAAGGATGGGCTTAAGATACTCGGAGTATCCACTATATTTTAAAAATCCATCAAAAATTGACAGAACTGTATCAATCAGGAATTTTTTTGAAGTAGTTGTTTCATATTTTAAAATTATATTTGAAATTTACTACTTAAATAAAAAAAAATTTAGTAAAAAACCCGTAAAAGTTTATTAATGCTAATTATTTTACTAAAATCTTTATTGATATTATTTGTTTATAAAATTCTATTTTTTAAAATTTTAGATTTTAAAGCAAGATGGTTTATTCAGTTATTAATAGTTTATTTGATCTCACTTTTAATTTTAATTGATAGACGTATTTTTGAAAATGACTTTTTTCTTTTAATAAATTTCTTTCTTTTTTTTTTTACCTTCATAATATCTTATATTCTTTTTTTAACTTTAGTCTTTAATGATAGCCCAACACTTTTTTATTTATTCCACACAAAGAAGGAATTTTTAAAAAAAAAATTTATTGCCGACAGAAAAAAAAAATTACTTAAAAATGGATTCTTAGATTATAGGAATAAGATTACAAAAATCGGAATTCATTTTTTAAAGATTTTCGAAATATTAAGCATAATTTTTTTATCAGAAAAGAAATGATTGAGTTATTATTTATTAATTTAATTTATTTTATTCTTTTAAATAGATTTAATTCTAGTTCTTCTACAAAGATTTTAATTAATTTTTTGATAAATTTATCTTTTATAATTGCTACTAACAACTTTTTAAATTTTATTGAAAAATTTATTTTTTACATGAGTATTTTATATTTAATTATAAATATTTATACTATTAAATATTCATCATTGAGATTCCTGATATTAAAAAGTTTGTATTCCAAAAAAAAAATACCTTCGGAAAACTGGCTTTATTTAGATAGAAAAAAAAGAATTAAGTCAAAAAAAACTTTCATGAAGTTTGAATTGTTTTTTATTGTTAATATTTTTGTAAAATCTCTCAAAAAAATTATTTTGTAAAATTATTCTTCTGTCAAAAAAGTATTTTTTTACTGGCAACTTATACTTTTTTTTTATTTTTTAAATTAATAAAACTCATAATAAAATGCATTAGAATTTGGTTTATATCTTCACTTATTCCGTAATTTTTCACATTAAAATACAAAGAAACCGAACAATTTTTATGCAAGTGACCACCGTCGAAAGCACTAAACCCTATTGATCTAACATGAATTTTATTAGCGTAGTTTAAAACTTTTTTAATATTTTTTGAATTACCAGAACAACTAATTAAAATTAATAAATCTTTTTTTTTTATAAGTTTTTTAGCTTGAAAATAAAAGATATCATCGTATGAAATGTCATTTGCTATTGCGGACACTAAAGCATTATCAGCGCACAAACTTCTAATTTGAGGTTTTAAATTTGTATTAAGCGAAAGGCCCTTTGAGTAGTCACACAAGTAATGATTTGCCAGTAGTAAAGACCCTCCGTTACCACAAACATAAATAGTTCCTTTTTTTTTTATTGTCTGCTCAATAAGACTAGTCGCTAATGTTAAATTTTTTAAATTTATATTCTTTAAAAGAGCTGCAAGGCTATTTATATACCAATCGTAAAACTCGATTAAATTTTTTTTATTATTATTCATTAAATAACCACAGGTTATTCATAAATGTGTAGTTTATTTAATGCAATTAAATTCGAGTATTTTTTGTAATTATTATTAATAATTAAAATTATTCAATATAATTACGATTTTTACTTTAATTTATTACTAATTAATTCATTATTTATAAAAATATTGATTTAGATTCTAAATTAGACATCGAGATGTATGAACCATTTAGTAAATCAGTTTCTTTTTTTAAAAGAATTTCAATAAATTTTACTATATTTTCAACATTTTGCATTTGCTTGTTTCTCATTAATCTTTCAAGTTTTTTAAATACTTTTATTTTATTTTTTTTTAATCTATACATAGAACCTCTCGTAGAAAAAAAAGATGATGGTATCAATAGTTTAGAAATAACATTTTCCTTATTGAAATTGTACGCTAAATTTTTATTATAATTTAAAAGAATAGATTTTGCCGCAGAATATCCAATTGAGGCCTTATTTTCAAAAGCAGCGATAGAACCAATCATTATAATTTTTAATTTTTTACTTTTTGCTTTACTTTTTATTAGTGCTTTATTGATTTCATAAATAGAAAAAAAATTTATATTAAATAGTTCTAGTAACTTACTTAGTTCTAAAAATTTATCGTAGTATTGCAGCCCACCGCCTGAACAATGAATAACGTGGTCAATTTTACAACTCTTTATTCTATATAATAAACTCGAAGTTAAGCTTGGAGTTTTTAAAGGATCATAGTAAAAAATATTTTTTTTTGACGTTTTTACACTGCTTAAGCCAAAGACATTATACTTTTTTCTTAGTTTCTTTAATAAGTCATATCCAAGGCCTCTGGAACATCCGTTTATAAGTAAATTCTCTTTTTTCATATCATTTTAATTAAGGGTCGGATTACTTTTCCATTTTTTAAGTCTTTAAATGCTTTACTTATTTCATTTAATTTATACTTTTTGCCTGAGAAAAAAAAGTTAGTATCAAGTTTATTAAAAATTTTTTCTAATCTTAAAAATTTTTTTTTAAAATTTATTTCAGAGTTCCAAGCGCCAGCAAGTGTTTTCCCCTCAATTATATCCCAGGGGTTTAATAATAGGCTAGTATTTTTTTGGTAATTTCCCACTACAATAACTTTTCCCCCAAATTTTTTTACTAGATTTATAGACTGCCTAAATATTCTTAAATTACCAGTGCATTCAATTACTAAATCGAATTTTTGCTTCTTTATTTGATTTATTGATAAATAGCTGTTTATATTATATTTTTTGCTAATATGTTTTAATCTATTTTCGTTTTTATCCAGAACCGATATATTTTTGTAACCAAGTTTTTTTGCTAACACTAAAAAACTTAGCCCTAATCCACCTGCTCCTAAAACACAAACTTCTGCATTTTTATTTATTTTATTCTCTATAAAAACATTAAAAATTGTTGGCATCGCACATCCCAATAAAACTTGATTTTTAAAATTTGAACTTTTATTTAGTTTATAAACTCTACTTACATCAACAACCGCGTATTCGTTTAAAGTATGTGCTGGACCTGAGTTTATTTTTACCCCTTTTTGATTAGTATATATGTATCCATTGGAGATTGTTTTTTCAGACTTTACCCATGATATACAGACTTTTTCTCCTGGCTTAAATTTTTTACATCCTTTATAAGTTTTTTCTACTATTCCAACACCTTCATGACCAAGACAATGAGGCAAATATAAGTCCTCTCCTCTTTTCATTTCTATCTCTTGTAATTGTGTATGACAAATTGAACTATAATGAATTTTCACCAGGATTTGTCCATTATATAAATTAGTTGGTTTCAGAATATTATGAATTCGAATTTTATTCTTTTTTTCAAGAACTGCTGCTTTAAAATACATCTTGATTTATAATCCTAAACTTTTAGCGCCTGAAAAATAATAATCGCCTTTGTAATTTAAAAATTTAAACATCAATCTCCACTCCTTTTCTTTTAAAATTACATTTCCAACTAATGTCCAATCTAGAAATTTCCTTCTTTGTTTTTCATTATAATAAACGGGCACAGTAACATGAGATTGTTTTGATATGTAATTAATTTTTTTAATTACTTTTACCAAATCTCTTAAACTATAACCATAAATACAATTAAGAGCATGAACAAAGTCAAAATAATTTTTACTGTATTTTAGATTGTAATAATAAGGAACAAATTTAATATCTTTTTTTACAGATTTTAAACAATTTTTAATAGGGTATTTATGATCCTCCACTCCATAAACCTTAATACCTGGTATCAAATCTTTTAAGTCCTTTATAAAAAAACCTTTTTTACAACCAATATCCAATACCTTAGAATTTTTATTTAATTTATATTTATGAATAATTTTTTTTAGGAAAATTTTCCATCTTCCATCGTATCTAAAACCACCATAACCATTGATACGTTTGCCATCATAAAATTCTTTATCTAAATCATTTGCTATAATTTTATTTATTATATTTCTTTTTTTCGTAAGATTTTTTCTAATATTCTTTATATTTTTTTTTTTACCGTAAGAAAAATAACCATAATCAAAATGAGACATTCTTATCTTTTTATAAGCATATTTAACTCAAGCCTATCAATATAAGGAGCCATATCATGAAGTGGTTTGCCATACTCAATTTTTGGCTCTACTCTGGCTTTTGGATCAATTAGCACATCTACCAACACTGGACCGGCAAGTGATAATATTGACTTAATGTTTTTTTTTACATCTTCGTTATTTTTTAATAAAAAATTTTTAATATTATAAGATGATGCAATTTTCCGATTATCGGGTAGGCTTAGTCCACTTAATCTATCTGTTCCAGCATATCTGGACTTGAGCCAAGTTTCCTGAGTTTGTTTTATTAATCCGTATCCCTGATTATTTAAAACTAAAATTATTACATTTATATTATAATTTTTTATTGTTTCCAACTCTTGAACGTTCATCGGTACTGACCCATCACCGATTAAAGCGTAAATTTTTTTATTTTGTGAACCTAAAAATGCACCAACACTGGCTGCGATTGAGTAACCCATTGGAGAGTGATTGAAGGCGGTAAACATATTTGGGTTTTTATCCGTATTAAGAGATTGATACGCCCATATTAAGTTTGCGCTTGCATCAGGTATAACAATCGAGTCTTTTATTATATTTAGATAAAATTGATTAAAAAAATAATATGGATCTACAAATTTAGTATTTATAATATTTTTTTTTTTTAGAATGGGATAATTTTCTTTTAATAAAAAAATTTCTTTCTTCCACTTATCTAAAAGATTTGTATTTATGAAAATTTTTTTATTATTTAGACTCTTTACAAAAGGGAGAACATCACAATTAAATTTCAAATCAATTTCAGGAAGTCTATGATTGGATAGTTCCTCTTTATCTATTTCTACAATTATTTTTTTCGCATTTGGTGCAAAGTTTTTAAGATTTCCACCAACAATTTGAGTACTAAGTCTTGTTCCTAAGAATAAAATTAAGTCAGCTTTTTGCAACGCTATATTTCCAAACCTTGTTGCCGCAACTCCAAATGAACCAACATTAATTGGATCAGTTGTAGGAAAGCAATGCAGAGCGGCCCATGTAGCTGCATAAGGAATCTTATTTTTTTTAATAAATTTTTTAATTTCAGAAAGAGAGTCGCTTAATAAGCAACCATTTCCGATTACAATTAAGGGTCTTTGTGCGCTTTCAATTAACTTTTTAACTTTTTGAATGTTTATTTTTTTTAATTTTCTAATTTTTTTTTTTTTAAAATGAGAAATTTTTTTTGGCATTATCATTCTTGAAATATCATCTGGTATTTCGATTAATGTGGGCCCTTTTCTAGCGGTATTTGCGATGTAAACACATTTTTCAAGTTCATAACTCAAGTCCTTAATATTCTTTACTAAAACTGAATATTTGCAGATTGGTTTTACCATGTCTTGTACTTCCATTTCCTGGAACCCAATTTGCCGTATTTTCTTATTTTTTCTAAGATGCTCAACGGGAGGTGCTCCTGCTATGTATATTGCGGGAATAGAATCAAAATAAGAACATGCCATGCCCTGTAAAAAATTTAAGATACCTGGACCGCTTGTTCCAATTGTGACACCGATTTTTTTAGAAGTTCTATAATAAGCATCTGCCGCAAGAGAGCTTCCTTGTTCTGTTTGACCTGGAATAAAATTAATTTTTTTATTTTTATAAATACTATCAACGATATGTATTACGCTACTTCCTTGACCACCGAAAACATATTTTGAATGCTTGGACAAGAAATCTGCTATGAAATCTGAAGCTTTCATAATTTATTATTTAGACTTTTTAGAATACGAAGTCAAACAATTACTTTTTACTTAAGAAGAGATTGTGCGGTTTGAAAAAAATTATTTTTATTAATTACATTTTTATTTCCATCACTTAATCCATGAAGACCGGCAGCGATGTGTGATAAAAAAGCAATTTGTTTTAAGGAGAATTTTTTCTGCAAGTATAGGTAAATAAAAATAGAAAAAAAAATATCTCCACAGCCAGTTGTATCTAGTGTTGTTTCAAAAACAGCTGGAATATATTCTATTTTTTCTTTATGAAGAATATAACAACCTCTAGCTCCAGAAGTAACAACAAATATTTTGTAATTTCTTAACTGCTTTTTATTTTGGTAAATCAAATTGTAGAGATCTTCGTGTTTATTTTTTACAGTTAGTCTAAATTCTGCTTCATCCACACATAATATTTCTGCTTTTTTATATTTAGAAAAAAGATTATATCCAAAGTTCGAAGAATTGGTCTGACAATTGATATAAAATTTATTATTTTTTCTTTTTAATGAATTAGAAAAATTTTCGTCAAAATAACCGTAGCCAAAATCGAAAATTATAATGTTTTCAAATTTTTTTATTATTTTTAAAAAAGTTTTTTGAAATTTAAGATTATTTTTATCTATGTTAAAAAATTTTTGATTATGATTTAATTGAAAAATTCTGGCATTACTATATTTATCTATAAATCTTTCTTTAATTAAAAATTTTTGTATACTTAAATCGCTTGTCGTAATCAAATTTATTTTATTAGGATTAGTAAGATATTTTTTTAATAATTTTTTTGTTCCATTATTTCCATTAACTAAGTAACCAAAAACATCTATGACCTCTGATAATAGATTTGCTACTAAAATTGATCCGCCTCCATATTTATCTGTTGAAATTTTTGCAGCAGATATTACACTGCTTTTTTGAGATTTCCCCTGAAGAACAACACGTGAATAATAATCTAATATTGGCTCACCGGTTAATAAAATATTATAATTTTTTTTTTTGGTTGCAAATAGTGAATCTATCAATTTTTTTAAAGTCTCAATTTTATTGATAGTCTTTAAAAATATTTTTGTATCCGCTTTAATAAAATTATAATTTTCATTTAATATTTTACTAGAAGATCTAAGTTCTGAATTAGTAACTACAAACTTTCCACCAAATTTTTTAAGTTCACTTATTTCTTGGCTAAGGTTATTTTTAGATTTTATGCTTATTTTACTATAATCAAATCCTTTAAAATAAACATTTGGTTTAATTTTTCTTATGCTTTGAATTGCCGTTTCATGATTACTTATAATTGCATCATCAACATAAATAATTGATTTTAAGAGTGCGACTCGCTCTTTAATATTAAACGCAGGTCTATTAGGACCTTTATTTACAAATTTATCTGCAGTTACAGAAACAATTAATTTCTTGCAATGCAATTTTGCTTCACGAAAATGCTCTATATGCCCTATATGAATCACATCAAAAACACCATGAGCAAGGCCAACTTCGAAAATTTTATTTTTCATAAGCAGATTATTTTTTTAATATCTATTATAGATAATATAATTAAGAATAAAATAATTACAAATTAATATTGTGAAAAAAAAAGTTTTAATTCTTGGTATATCTAGTTTTGCAGGATCCAGCTTTGCGAATTATCTTTTAAACAAATCATCTTTTAAAATTTTTGGTACATATAATAAAATAAAAAAGCTTCCATTTGATTTATTTTTAAAAAAAAACAAACGATACAAATCTTTAAAACTTTTCAAATTGGATCTTGGCAATAATAAAAACTCACTTGAAAAGATTACTAGTATAATTCGTCCTAATTACATAATAGATTTTGCCTCTATTTGTATGGTAAATGAAAGCTGGATAGACCCCAAATATTATTTTCAAGTAAATTTTTTTTCAAAAATTGAATTTATTAAAAACCTATGCAATCAAAATAAATTAAAGAAATATATTTATATAGGTACCCCAGAAATTTTTGGTTCTGGTAAAAAACCAATTAAAGAAAACTCGATGATGTACAACCCCTCAACTCCTTACGCTTCTTCAAAACTTGCATTAGAAATGTTTTTAAATAATTTTATAAAAAATCCTAAATATAAAATAATTATAGCTAGATTTTCAAATTTTTATGGCAGAGGACAACCAATTTATAGACTTATACCAAAATTAGTTTATTGCATTAATAAAAATAAAAAATTTCCTTTACACGGCTCGGGTGAAACAAAAAGAAATTTTATTTTTGAAGATGATTTTAACCGTGGATTGAAGAAAGTTATTACAATTGGAAAAATTGGTTCAAAATATCATTTTTCAGGAGATAGATGTTTTACAATCAAAGATATTATAAAAAACGTACTAAATATCAAAAAATATTCTTGGAGTAAATTAATTGAGCAAAGTAGTGAAAGGAAGGGAAAAGATAAAAGCTATTATCTAGATTACAAAAAAACTAAGCGCGAGCTTGGCTGGAAGTGCAGAGTAGTCTTAAAAGTTGGAATTAAAAAAACAGTCAAGTATTATGATTCAATTATTAATAATATTAACAAAAGAGAAATAAATTTTAAAATAAAAAAATAATGAAAAAAAATTTTTTAATAAATCAGTATTTGGCTGACAAAAAAATGTCTATAAAACATAACTATCTTAGTGAGCAATTTCAAAATTCACAAAAAATATTTAATTTAATTCGAGATACTGTAAAATTTAACGACTTTACTCTTGGTAGATATGTTGAAAAATTTGAGAAGAAGTTTTGCAAATATCAAAAAGTCAAATATTCAGTTGGCGTTGGCTCAGGAACAGATGCAATTTTTTTATCGCTCAAAGCTCTAGGAATTAAAGAAGGAGATGAAGTTATTACTCCTGCTTATTCATTTTACGCTACGTCAGGAGCAATAGTTGCTGCTGGGGCAAAGCCTGTATTTGTGGACATCAAAGATGACATGAACATAGACGAAGATAAAATTGAAAAAAAAATTACTAAAAAAACTAAAGCCATTTTACCTGTTCATTGGTCTGGAAGAATTTGCAATATGAAAAAAATTATTAAAATTGCAAAAAAATTTAAACTATTTATTGTCGAGGATGCTTGTCACGCAATTCTAGCTCATGACAATAAAAAAAGATATGCTGGAAATTTTGGAATTACAGGTTGTTTTAGTATGCATCCTTTAAAAAACTTAAATGTATGGGGAGATGGTGGAATTATAGCTACTAACAATAAAACAATTTATAAAAAATTAAAACTATTAAGAAATCACGGACTTATTAGTAGAGATAACTGCAAAGTATATGGCTACAACTCACGACTTGATACTGTTCAGGCAGCTGTTGGTCTAGAAATGATAAAAAAAATTAATTATATAACAAAAACAAGAATTGAAAATGCTGAATATTTAAATTTAAGACTAAAAAATAATAATAATATCAGGCTAATTAAAGAACCAAAAAATTATAGATCGGTGTTTCATCTATATCAATTTTTTTGCAAAAAAAGAAATGGGTTAAATAATTTCTTAAGACAAAATAAAATTGATAGTAAAATACATTACCCGAAACCTTTGCATTTGCATTTGGCTGCAAAAAAATTCGGCTATAAAAAAGGTGATTATCCTTGTGCTGAGAATATCTCTAAAAAAGCGATATCTATTCCAGTACATGAATTTATTAAAAAAAAACAACTAGATTATATTATTAAAAAAATAGATAAATTTTATAACTTATGAAAATTAAATTCACGAATTTTCAAAAAGAATTTCAAATATTAAAAAAAGATCTTTTTAAAAAATTCAGCAACTTAGGAAATAGAGGTGAATATATTTTAGGGGAAGAATTGCAGAAATTTGAAAAAAACATTGAAAAATTCCTAAAAGTAAAACATGTGATTGGTGTTGGCAATTGGACTGAAGGCACTACAATGCTTCTCAGGGCTTTGAATTATAAAACCAATGATGAAATAATTACAGTTTCTAATTCTTTTATAGCAACATGTGGGGCAATTATTTATTCTGGACAAAAACCAGTACTAGTCGATATAGAAAATGACTTAAATATTGATTCAAAATTAATAGAAAAAAAAATAACAAAAAAAACTAAAGCGATTATGCCAGTACATCTATCTGGAATTCCAGCAAACTTACATTTGCTTAAGCAAATTTGCAATAGATACAAATTAGATTTGATTGAGGATGCGGCTCATGCTTTTGGAACCAAATATTACAACCAATATCTTGGCACGATAGGAAGAGTTGGAGTTTTTAGTTTGCATCCGAGAAAGAGTTTTCATGTTCTTGGTGACGGAGGTTTAATTGTTACAAACGATACAAAATTATATAATAAAATAATTCTTTTAAGAAATCATGGTTTAAAAAATAGAAATGAAGCTATTATTTGGGGAACAAATTCTCGATTAGATAATTTACAAGCCGGTTTTGGGAATGTAATGTTAAAAAAAATTAATAAATGGAACAAAATACAATTAAATTTTGCAACTTATTATAATAATCACTTGAAAGATGTTGTAAAAACTCCTATTTGCAACCTTAAAATATCTAATCCTTCATTTCATCAATATATAATAAGAACTGAATTTAGAGATGATCTTCAAAAATATTTGAGAAAAAGCGGCATAGAAACAGCTATTCACTATCCAATACCAATTCACAGACAAAGTGCTTTTAAGAAAAAATTTGGAGAAATTAAATTGCCGAAAACTGATTATTACAGCAAGAGAATATTAAGCTTACCTATTAATCCATATCTTAAAAAAATTGAAATAGATTTTGTCATAAAAAAAATTAAAGAATTTTATAACTCACTATAAAATGAAAAATATTTTAATCACAGGAGGTGGAGGTTATATAGGAACAAATCTAGTTAATAGTTTGCTTGATGAAAAATATAAAATAAAAGTTTTAGACACTTTTTGGTTTGGAAATTACTTTAAAAAAAATAGAAATTTAAAAATTTTAAAAAAAGATATTAGAGATGTTACATATAAAGATATAGGCAAACCAGACTGCATCATACATCTTGCCTCGATAGCTAACGATCCAGCAGCTGACCTAGATCCTAAGCTAACATGGGATGTAAATGTCATAGCAACTTATAATTTGATTAATTTAGCAATTAGCAATGGTGTAAAAAAATTTATTTTTGCCTCATCAGGAAGCGTATATGGAGTCAAAAAAGAACAAAAAGTCACTGAAGATTTGAGTCTAGAACCATTGTCTGAATACAATAAATCCAAAATGATTTGTGAAAGAATATTACTAAGTTATAAAAAAGATATTGATTTGATAATTTTACGACCCGCAACAGTATGTGGTTACTCACCGTCTATGAGACTAGACGTGGCTGTTAATGCACTGACCTTTGGGGCTTTAAATAAAAAAGAAATAAAAGTTTTCGGAGGCAAACAAGTTCGTCCAAATTTAAATATTTATGACATGATTGAAGCTTACAAATTTTTTTTAAGAAAAAAAATTAAGAAAAATAGGGAAGCAAAAGAGATTATATATAATATTGGCTTTGAAAATTTATCAATACTTTCTATTGCAAAAAAAGTAAATAAATTGTTAAAATTTAAATCTAAGATCTTCATAAAACGAAGTAACGACCCTAGATCATATAGACAAAACTCTGATAAAGTCTTGAATATTGGTTTTATACCTAAGAAAAAAATCGATCACGCAATTAAAGAAATTGAGGAAAAATTTATTCAAAAAAAAATAAAGTTTAACAAAAAATTTTTAAGAATTAATACTCTTAAAATAATTAATAAAAAATAACTTAGACTGAAAAAAGTTAAAATTTTATTAAGCAATAATTATTTTTTTTTAGCAAATAGAACTACATTCCAACATAATAATCTTAAAGGGGGCACTAAGAACAGAATAAACGAATCTAATAACTCTAAAGGATAATATAGAAATTTCCATTTAGTGCTTTCATAAATAATTGTTTTCCAATAGCGTTCTTTATTAGGATTTTTTCTTTGAAATAAAAACATTAAAATAAATATAATTAATGTAAAAAACCAAAAATATTTAGTGTTAACTTCTTTAAATTTACTTTTTATTAATTCAATATCTTTGCAAGTTAGAGGATGTTCATCTAGAGTTCTAACTTTTGTTGCAATTTTTCTGTAAATATTAATTATAGGATTATATCGAAGAGGATCCCAAGAGACAAAAATTCCTCCCTTTTTTAAGTGAATTATTATTTTGTTCAATGTCTGAGAAATATTTGAATGATGAAGACAATTTCCTGCATAAATAATATCAAATTTTTTATTTACCGGCATATTAAAATTTTCAGCAGAGGCTAAATGAGTTTTTAATTTGATATTGTTAATTTTCGCCAATTTAGTGGTTAGTTTTAACATTCCTGATGATAGGTCAAGCGCAGTTACTTTTGCTCCTTTCAAAGCAAAATAAACGGACGCCTCTCCAAGGCCACAACCTAAATCAAGAATTGTTTTCCCCTTCAAAGACCCTAAAAATTTAATAATGTATCTCATCTCAGGTGCCGTACAAGCTTCATTAACCATTGTTACATTTATTTTTGCGGGATCTTCCATAGCGGCCCATTTGTCATGGAATACCTCTTCAAATTGATTATTTTTTATTCTTTTTGCTAAATTATTTTTACTCATACAAATCTAGCTTCTGTAGCAAGTATTTTTACAATTGAGTTAAAAAAGTCCTTATTATAAATTTTTATATCATCCTCAGAAGAATTTAAGATTTTGTTATCTTGGTCTCCTCTTATATAAAATTTTGCATCATTTATATTAAATTTAAGAATCAAATCTTTATTGTCCTTGCTTGAAATAACAAAATTTTTTCCTTCATATAAAAAATTTAAATTTAATAGAAATTTTTTCCATTTATTTTTATCTGCGATTATATTAGTTTCATTGGCATTAATTAAAAATTGATTTTTAAATGATTCAAATTTAATTTTTTTAGGCATTTCTAAATAGTCTTATATTTGTTTCTAATGCTTTGAGCTTTTTCAACTAAAAAATCATAGGATAAAGGCCAATTTTTTTTTGGTTGTGCTGTTAAAAATGTTTTAATTCTTTGTAGCTTTGCTTTCATAAATCTCATCGATATTGTAATTTCTGGATAACTTCCATACATGCAACCTTCGCAGTTTTTAACAACATTTTTTACTTCTTTTCTCCAAACTTTATTTTTGTAAACATTAATAAAATTTTTATCATAAATAGGATAGCTATTTTTTAAACGATAATCGCAACAAGGAGAAAATTCACCGTTTGGAAGAATTGCAAAATATAAATTGGGAGAGTCGCAAATATTTTCATTTCGCCTTCTCCATGTTAAACTCTGCTCTTTAATAAAAAGTTTAATATTATTTAAATATTCATCGCTATCATAAAGTAAATAGCCCTCATTTCTCATTTTTCTAACTTTTTCTATAATATGATCAGCCTCTTCATATTGTTCAGGTTGAAATTTTAAGCTTTGATCAAATGTTCTAAAGCCTCTTGGATTGGCATAGTCAGTAACATGTATGGGAACTAGCGAAGTATGCCAACTTGCGGCTGTCCCAAACTCAACTACTTGCTCTACATCTTGCATATTTTTAGGTTGAAACACACATCCAAGAGATGCGAAACTATTTTCTTTTGGCATATATTTCGTAAATAAAGCCATTGTACTTAAAGCCTTATGCCAAGACTTTGAAAAATCACCATTTATATTATCTTGTTTTTCCGGATTTAAAGAGTCTAAGGAAATTGAAATGTCCCTCCCTCCAGCTTCAACCGCTTTTGCTATCTGCTCTTCATTAGCAAAGCCATTAGTTTGCATACGAACATGTATACCTCTAGATTCAAATGCATAGATTATTTCTGGAAGATCTTTTCTAGCAAAAGGCTCACCTCCTGTTAATAAAACTATGGCCACCCTCATCATAACAAAATTATCAGCTATTCTATTAATTTCATCCAAAGAGCACTCTCTGACATCAGAGTTTGCATAAATAATATTACACTGCTCACAAGTAAGATTGCATCTTGCTGTAATATAAAATTGAACATAAACAGGATTGTTTTGAAAAATTGTTGCTTTAGCTAATGATACTTTTGATCTATTTGAGAACATTTTTTAAATCAAGATTTAGTTTTCTATATTTAACTTTTTATCGATTATGTAATTTGGTCTATCTCTAGTTTGCTCAAATATTTTTGCAACATAATGACCTACTATTCCAATAAACAATAAGTTAAAACCTCCAAAGAATATAATAGATAAAAAAATAGGGGTAAAACCAGGTATTATCTCATTTAAAAATAATTTTTTATATAAAATAAAAATTCCATAAAAAAAAGAAGATACAATAAAAAATAAACCTAACTTAGAAAGATATTCTATTGGTTTTATTGAAAAAGAAAGAATTGCATTAAGAGCGAAATTAAACATCGCTGATAAACTGTATTTTGTTTTTCCTGCATACCTTTTATCTCTATCGTACAATACTTGAGTACTTTTAAAACCAAGCCATGGTATCAGACCACGAATAAATTTATGTTTTTCTTTATATTTTTTGAACTCAATCACAACTCTTCTAGAAATTAATCTATAATCTCCAGTATCCTGTGGTATTTCTAAATCACATAAAAAATTAAGAAACTTATAAAAAAATTTAGCTGTAATTAATTTAAAAAAACTTTCTCCTTCTCTTTTATTTCTTCTTGCATAAACTACGTCGATATTATTTGTACAAGAACTATACATTTTACTTATTAATTCTGGAGGGTCTTGCAAGTCAGCGTCTATTGTAACCACATAGTCAGAATCTGAGCAATCAATACCACAAGAAAGAGCATTTTGATGTCCAAAATTTCTTGTAAAAGAAATTACTTTTAAATGATCATTTTTTAATGATAATTCTTGCATAATATTAAAGGTATTATCGGTAGATCCATCATTAATAAAATAATATTGAACTTTTAGGTCAATTAAAGAATGCCTAACAAACTCGAGTCTCTTAAATAAAGCCAAAATATTTTCTTCTTCATTGTAAACTGGAATTATAATATTTAAGGTTTTTTTATTCATTGCATTATGTCCGTACTATAAAATAACATAGCAGTAAAATACTATGAAAAAAATATTAATTACAGGTGCGTCTGGCTACATTGGGAGCTGCCTATTTGCATATTTAAACAAAAAATATGAAGTATATGGCCTAGATAAAATTAAAAAAAATAATGACAATAGATATTTTAAGATAGACCTTATCAACTTAAAAAAAACAAATAAAATTTTAAAAAAAATAAAGCCAGAAATTATAATACATTTAGCCGGACAGTCGACAATTGACGGAATAAAGAACACAAGAATTTATAAAAAAAATAATGAAATGGCGACTTCAAATATTGTGCGTTTAATGCAAATAAATAAAATAAAAAATATAATTTTTTCCAGTACTGCTGCCGTATATGACGGTCGTAACAGAAATAACTTAAATGAAAAATCTAAATTATGTCCAAATAATATTTATGGGATCACAAAACTTAAATGTGAAAATATAATAAAAAAAAGTAAAGTTAATTATATTATTTTTCGATTTTTTAATGTTTGCTCATCAATTCCTTTTCTGAAAGTTGGAGAGCTTCATGAGCCAGAAACTCACTTAATACCTCTGGCGGTTAATAAAATTTTAGCAAATAAAAATATTAAAATTTATGGAAATAACTTTCAAACTAAAGACGGAACGTGTATTAGAGATTATATACACATACAAGACTTATGCATAGCCTTTGAAAAAACAATTAAAAAAATATTAAGCAAAGAAATTTCAAAAAAAATTATTAATTTAGGTTCTGGAAAAGGTCACACAACTCTTGAAATAATAAACAAAATAATCATTATAGCAAAAAAATACAAATATAAAATTATATTCGCAAAAAGAAGAGTTGGAGATGTTGCCAAATTAGTGTGTAGCTATAACAAAGCTAATATACTTTTGAAATGGAAACCTCGCAATTCTAATTTAACAAAAATTATCCAGGATGAAATAGGATGGCAAAAAAAAAATTTAAAGCGAAAATTTATTTATTAGCATTAAATATCTAATTTACTTTATCTTTTGACAAACTTCAATTTGAGAAGGAAGTTGATAATGTATTTCTTTTTTTATGGCAATATTTAATTTTTCAGGAAAAATAAATTTTTTGCAAGAATACTTTTCTAATATTACTTTAATTTTATTTTTGAAAAAAAATGAAGCATTCGGCATAGCATTGACAATATAATCAGGATTTCTATTTTCTAGATTATCAATTATAAAATTTTCAACTTTCTTGATCTGTTTGTTCGAGCTTAAAAGAAAATGCATAAATAAATAAGGCGTATTAGGCTTTGCATTTAAAGCGAAATATATCCACGGGTGAGGTCCAAGAACAAGTAGAGTTTTATTTTTTTCTATAATTACATTTTTTTTAAACTCATTTATTGCCATAAATTTAGCATTAGAAATCAGCAACTTTTCATATGATATGAAACTTTCTTTCTCACTTAAAATAGCAAAATTATTTTTATCTCTATAAGGATTGATTAAAATATTACCCAAAATTCCCAAAACAATAATTACTCCAAGAAAGTCAATATAAAGAGTTTTTATTATATTTTTTTGGCTTAAAGAGCTAAAAACTAAAAATAAAAAACCAATTGTTAAAAAGAATCCTCTATACAATACCATAAAGGAGTTTCCACTTACTAATGTGAAGATCAAGCTAATTAATAAGCATGAGAATAAAATTTTTAATAATAGAGATTTTTTTATAGCTTCGATTTCTTTCTCAAGAATCATAATGCAAATAGATGCAAACCATAATAAGATTGAAAATGACCAAAAATATTTAGTGAAAATCAATACAAAACCGAGAAATAGAAAAAATAAACTTAAAAGAGGAAATATAAAAGCATAATTTCTTCTTATAAAAATAAGAAATTTATTTTCATAAAAAAGAAGATAAATAAATAATATACCTGGAATAAAGACTAATGAGAAAAAAATTAAATATATATTGTTACTTAATAATATAAGAAAACCATTATCAAAATATCCTGAAAAGATTAATGATTTTGTAAATGTATTAATATCAAAAAAATTTAGCGAAAATATTAGTAAAATAAAAGTTAAAGAAATAAAAAAAAGACTAATTATAATTTTAAAAAAATCTTTTATTTTTGAATAAATAATACAATCAGCTAAAATCAAAATAGAAAATAAAACTCCTAGCGGAGGGTATGTCCACCCCAATAATACTATCAAAAATGATAAAATATATATTTTGTATCGATTTTCAAAAAAGAGCCAAAGCATTAATATCAAGGAGCTCAATAAGAACCCTATTGTATTATAGCTAAATGCAAATGGCAGATATTCCGTAATTGAAATTGCAACAAGACAAGATCCAATAACCCTAGAAATTAATCTATAGTTACTTGATAAAAAAAAAAACAAAAAACTAAGCGCCACAATGAATAAAAATAATAATAATCTTGTATATAAAATTAAATTAATAAAATTTATAGTTGGATCAAAAATTAAAATAAATTTTAGAAAAAGATAAATTAATAAGTAGCCAGTTTGGTGAATAAAAAAATCGCTACTAAATAATTTGCGTGAAGATATAAGTCCATGAATTTGACCGTAATATTGCATCTCATCTGTAAAATCCAATCCAACAAATATCCTAACTACCAAGTAACCTAGGGTAAAAACGATAGCTAAAATTGAACAAAAAAATGAGTAATCGAAATATTTTTTCATGAAAATTTTTAAACTTTTTTAAAATTATAAATTAATACTAAAAAATATTTTTCATGTTAGCTTTATTTATTCAAAATCAAATAGTAGAATTAAAAAATTATCCCCTTTTAACGTACAATGCCGTCAGCACTGACTGATTATTGAAATTTATTAATTCAAATAATGAAAATAACAATGAAAAAGGGAAAAAAATAAGAAATAAAAATATACTTACCGAATCTTTAAAAAGTGAAAATTTATAAATTTTTCTTTTGAACCTATAATAAAAATAATTTTTAGGATAAATTAATAAATTTAACAAGCCTTGCTGATATCCAAATATGTTATATGGTAAAGAGTAAAAGTTTTTTTTTCTGATGAAATTAAATTTTCTTAAAAAGATATCTAAAGACTTTAAATTGAACTCGTGGTAATGATTTTGAATATCTTCATATGCATACCCACTTTTAAAAAAATACTTCTGGTATGATTGGTTATTTGGAACTGAAACAAGTAATTTACAATTCTTTTTTGTTTTTTTTTTTAAAGCAATAAAAAACTTGATAAGTGCGACCTCAGAAAAATGCTCAAGACTATGCCAAGCAGTCATCACATTTGGCATAAATGTCACTTGCTCTATTTTTTTATAAATATCTAATTTAAGTTTATTTTTAGAAAAATTATACGGCTTAGGAGACACTTCTATCCCAGCGCATTTCTCAAAATTTTTTTTATTTTGCATTAAATATTTTCCTGAAGAGGATCCAACATCAACCCAGTTTTTACTTATATCTATTTTTTTTAAAATATTATTTTTAAAAGAGTCTAAAAAACTTATTTTATATATACTTACAATATCTAATTTATCATTAATCATAGATTTATATTTATTTTTTTTTCTAATTCTATGTCCACATTTATCGCAATTGTAGTATGGGTCATTACAAAAATTTAATAATTTTCCTTTACAAATAAAACATTTCATTTTATTACCTCATTCTTTTCATGAAACTACTGTAAAGTTTTAAAAGCAAGAACTCTGGTATAATCTTGCTAGCATAAAACATAAGTTTAGCTCGCGAACCTATTATTAAAAAATTTTTTTCTTTTTTAAGTGCTTTCATAATTTCATTGTACACATGCGATGTCGACAAAAGATTCTCTCCCTTGACTATTTTGACTTTTGCTTCTTTTTGAAAGTTTGTTTTCATCCCACCTGGGTAAACACTTAGAATTTTGATATTTGTATTTTTATTTTCTTCTACCATGCACTCCGCTAAAAACTTTAAAGCAACTTTGGAAGAGGAGTACGAGGCGATGCCAGGTAGAGGCTGAAAAGATGCTGAACTATTAATAAAAACAATCTTGCCATAATTCAAATTTTTCATATCAGCATAAACTTTTGAAAGTATAGCTAATATGCATAAAACGTTTGTATTAAATATTTTCACATGAGTTTTTAAATCTGTATCCAATATTTTTCCTCGATGACCGATTCCTGCACAAAAAATAGCTTCTGAAATTTTATATTTCTCTAATAATCCTTTATTAATTAATTTTTCGACAGCATGAATATTTGAAAGATCAAATTTTATTAATTTAATTTTATTTGGAAATTTTTTACTATATTTTTTTATTTGTTTAATATTTTTATCGATGACCAAAATTTTATTTCTTCTATTTGCTAATTTAGATAAAAATTCTCTACCTAATCCAGATCCTCCACCTGTTATAAGTGTTGCTCCTGTAGGCGGAGAAAAGTTTTGAGAATCTAATAAAAATCTTTCTCTTTGAACAACTTTTTTTAAAGTAATCTCTGCGTCAAATTTTTTTTTCCATCCAAGGCTTTGCAATTTATAATCACTCGCTACTAATGCTGGTAAAGTTAAAACTTTTAGTTCAAAAGGAATTTTGAATAATAAATTAATTTTTTTTAATAAATTTGATATTGGAATAAAGCCTAATTTAGGGTTAAAGCTTCTAATAAAATTTTTGATATTAACTATTTGACCAGCACAAAAAAATATCTCGTTTTTTTTTTTTAATTTTTTTATTGAAAGAAAATATATTGCGCTGACAAGATCCCTTACATCAATTATTGAAATTTTTCCTGACCAATCAAAAAGAGAGAATAATTTCTCTTTGATAGTCTTTAAGGCAAAAACAGAAAAGTGACTATTTGCCCTCATTTGCTCACCTACTACAAGGGACGGTCTTATTGATATAGTTTCTAATTTGCTGTCTTTAAGTAATTCTTCTACTAATAGTTTAGTTTTACCATAATCAGTCGATGGATTAGGCTCCGAATTTTCATTGAGTGCTTTTTTGCAATCATCATGGTTACCTCTGTCTACTGCTCCTATAGACGATATAAATATAAATTTTACATTTGAATTTATAAAAAAATCAACAATTTTTTTTGTTTTTAAATAATTTTCTATGTAATAATTTTTACCATTTCCAAAAATTGGATTAGCAGAACAGTGTACTACAACATCGAATTTTTCTGGTCGAATATTTGCTTTTTTAATATCCTCAAAATTATAATTTATAAAATTTACACCAATATTTTTTAAATATTGATCTTCTTTTTTTGTTATTGCGTAAACTGTATGTTTTTTTTTAATTAAAAGTTCACACAAGTTCCTACCAATAAACACCCCCCCCAACTTATTAAAAAAATTTTTTTACTAACCAAAATCTAATAATTGATAAAACACAAATACAACTTTTATATTTTCTAAATTAAAATTAGAATAAAATTCATTTAAAGTATAAACATATAAGTTATTT
>Ga0114972_10000797_pt1 | contig 23757 bp, 20 predicted proteins | sample M_140807_EF_Meta_FD_87354 | JGI IMG/M metagenome (GOLD analysis project Ga0114972, IMG submission 87354) | Freshwater microbial communities from Lake Montjoie, Canada to study carbon cycling - M_140807_EF_MetaG | ecosystem: Environmental > Aquatic > Freshwater > Lake | place: Lake Montjoie...
AACGTGCAGCCCCCCCCCGCGCGCGACGTCGGCCCCCTTGACCCCGACGACGGCGTGCCCCCGCTCTTCGACGCGGGACCACCGGTGGACGCTGCGCCGCCCGTCGACGCCGACCCCACCGTGCGTCCGCCTCGCTTGGTGATCGACAACCCGATCGACGGCTCGAACTACATCGACCAGCAGGTCGTCCTCGAGGGGCAGGTGCTCGACCTGGCGCCGCGCGCGCGGGTCACGTGGTCGCTCGACAGCGATCCGACCCCGCGGCTGATTGACACCCCGGGCGCGCCTCTGGAGACGCGCTTTCGCGCGGTGCTCGACCTACCACCCGGCCGCCATCGCCTGACAGTCGCCGTCGAGCAGGGCGGGTATACAGACGAGGCCAGCGTCGAGTTTCGCGCCGACTGGTTCGTCCGCGCGCGCGGCAACCAGCTGCTCCTGAATGACCGCCCCTGGCGCTTCGTCGGTCTCTCAACGCCGGACCTGCGCGAGCTCGCCTGGCAGCACGTCAATCAGGGCGGCACAGACCGCGTCGCCGAGCTCTTGGGCGAGGCACGTCGCCTGGGCGTGGGGGTGCTGCGCGTGCCCGCGTGCGACGACCGCCTCAGCAGCCCCATGGCGATCCAGACAGCCCGCGGCACCTACAATGAGAGCGGGCTCGTCGCTCTCGACTGGGTCATCACGCGCGCGGGTGAGGCGGGCCTCAAGGTCATCCTGCCCCTCGTCGATGGCACCGACCAGCTCGGCGGGGTCACGCAGTACCTCAAGTGGGGGGGCTACCTCGCGCCTGTGCCGACCGACCGGCGTCTGTTCATCCAGCCAGGCGGCATCCGCGAGCACTTCAAGCAATACGTCCGCGACCTGCTCTCACGGCGCAACTCAGTCACGGGCATCGCCTACGCAGACGACCCGACGGTCTTGGGCTACGAGGTCTTTACGCGCTTTGAAGCCCAGGGCCTCTACACAGCGCAGGGCGGCGGCGCGGAGGTCGCCGACTTCTTCACGGACGTGACGCAGATCATCCAATCGGCCGCCCCGAACGCGCTGGTCGGGACCGGCGAGACCGGCTTCGACACGAGCGCCGCGCCATACGGCCGAGCGGCGGACGAGCTCACGGCGGCGGGCCTCGGTCGCGCCTTCGACGGGACCTACGGCCTCTCGTGGCAGCGCAACCTGCGCTTGGGCACGGTCGACTTCGGCAGCCTCGAGCTGGTGCCAGACCGCCTCGGCCTGCCCGTCGACGCGGGTCAGTGGGCCTCGCTCGGCGCGGCCTGGGTGCGCGGACACGCGAGCCTCGCGGGCATCACGGGCAAGCCCCTGGTCGTGAGCCTCGCGGGGGTGCCGCGTACGCTGCTCGATCCCGCGTCACGCGCGGCCGCGCTCGACGCTTGGCTCGACGAGGCGGCCGCCCAGGGCGCATCGGGCGTGGTCGTAGGGCACCTGCGGTCAGACGGCTTCGACGCCGCCGCAGACCCGCTCGGGTTCTCGTGGGTCAACGACTCCGACCCCGCTGATCCGCGCAACGAGCCCGTGCTCGCAACGGTCCAGCGCGCCGCCCAGAGCCTCTAGGCGGCGCGCGGGAAGCTCAGCGGGTCTCTTCGAACTCGGCGTCGATCACATCGTCGCCGCCCTTGCCATTCGCTGCGCCCGGGCCCGCGCCGCCCGCGTCCGCGCCGCCGCCCGAGGCCGCAGAGTAGAGCGCCTCGCTGACCTTGTGGTTGGCGTCCGTCAGCGTCTTGAGCGCGCTCTCGATCCGCGCCACGTCCGTGCCCGCCAGCGCGTCGCGCACATCCTTGACCGCGCGCTCCAAGGGCTCCTTGTGGGGGCCCATCTTCTCGCCGTGCTCGGCGATGAGCTTCTCAGTGTTCCACGCCATGGAGTCCGCGTTGTTGCGCGTCTCAATCTCGCGCTTGCGCTCGGCGTCCTCCTGCGCGTGGCTCTCCGCGTCGCGCACCATGTTTTGGATATCCGCCTCGGAGAGGCCGCTCGACGCCGTGATCGTCACGTTCTGGCGCTTACCGGTCGCCTTGTCGACGGCGCTCACGTTCACGATGCCGTTCGCGTCGATGTCGAACGTGACCTCGACCTGCGGCACGCCCCGGGGCGCGGGCGGAATGCCCTCGAGGTTGAACTTGCCGAGCGTGCGGTTGTCCCGCGCCAGCGGGCGCTCGCCCTGCACAACATTCACCGTCACGGCGTTCTGGTTGTCCGCTGCGGTCGAGAAGATCTCGCTCTTCTTCGTCGGGATCGTCGTGTTGCGCGGGATGAGCGTCGTCATCACGCCACCGAGCGTCTCGATACCGAGCGAGAGCGGCGTCACGTCCAGCAGCAGGATGTCCTTGACCTCGCCGCCGAGCACGCCCGCCTGCACCGCCGCGCCGAGCGCCACGACCTCGTCCGGGTTCACGCCCTGGTGCGGGTCCTTGCCGAAGAACTTGCGCACGGTCTCCTGCACGAGCGGCACGCGCGTCGAACCGCCGACAAGAATGACCTCGTCGATGTCGCTCGGCTTCTTGCCGGCGTCTTTCAGCGCCTGGCGGCACGGCTCGAGCGTCTTCTCGACGAGGTCGCCGATGAGCTGCTCGAAGCGCGCCCGCGACAGGCGCAGGTTCAGGTGCTTCGGCCCCGTGGCGTCCGCTGTGAGGAACGGCAGGTTGATGTCCGTCTCCGCGACGCTCGACAGCTCGATCTTGGCGCGCTCCGCGGCTTCTTTGAGGCGCTGGATGACCATGCGGTCGTTCGTCAGGTCGATGCCGTTCTCCTTCTTGAACTCCGCAATCAAGAAGTCGATGACCCGCTGGTCGAAGTCGTCACCGCCCAGGTGCGTGTCGCCGTTCGTCGAGACGACCTCGACCACGTTCTCACCGACCTCGAGCACCGACACGTCGAACGTGCCGCCGCCCAAGTCGTAGACCGCCACAAGCTCGTCCTTCTTTTTGTCCAAGCCATACGCGAGCGCCGCCGCCGTGGGCTCGTTGACGATGCGCTTGACCTCGAGGCCCGCGATGCGGCCCGCGTCCTTCGTCGCCTGCCGCTGCGCGTCATTGAAGTACGCCGGCACGGTGATCACGGCCTCGGACACAGTCTCGCCCAGGTACTTCTCGGCGGCGCGCTTGAGCTTCTGGAGCACCTTCGCGCTCACCTCGGGGGGCGTCCAGTGCTTGTTGTCGATGAGCACCTCGGCGCCGCCGCTCTTGCCCTCGACGACCTTGTAGGGCACCCGCCGCCGCTCCTCGCCGCCCTCTTCGAACCGGCGGCCCATGAAGCGCTTGATGCTGTAAACCGTATTCTCAGGGTTGGTGATGGCTTGGCGCCGGGCGACCTGCCCGACGAGGATCTCGCCCTTGCGGTCCCAAGCAACGACGGACGGCGTCGTTCGGGCGCCCTCTTCGTTCGCGATGACCTTGGGCTCGCCGCCCTCCATGACCGCCACGACGGAGTTCGTCGTGCCGAGGTCGATACCAATGATCTTGCCCATAGCGTTCCTCCAGCGGTTTCTAGGCCCGAGTGCCTTACGACGGCGACCGTAAGCACGCCCGCGATGGTGTCAACCGCGGTCGAAGCGTCGCGCGCTCGGGCCCGTTGGCTCGGCAGTATCAGCGGGGTCGTTCTCCGCCGTCTCTTCGTCTGGACCGTCGAGGTCGACGTCCACCTCAAACACAGCCCGGTGACCCGCCTCTCCGGCGACGGCGCGCGTCATCGCGGGGGTCAACGGACGGTCGTAGCCTGTCCCGGACACCCCAAACGCCGCGAGCTCATCGGTGCTGTAGACCGTCTCCAGCCAGCGTGCGAGGCGGCGCGGGCTCAAATTCAGTGACTCGCGCCGCACCAAGTCTTCGAGCTGGGCGAGCAGCGCCCGCGCGCTCTCGACCCGGCCCTCGGGGTCCTTGTTGAGGCAACGGCGCACGAGCTCGACGAGCGCCAGCGGCAGCCCAGGCACGAGCCCGTCGAGCGACGGCGGCTCGTGCTCGCGGATCGCACGCATCGTGGCGAACTCGGTCTCGCCCGTGAAGGGGTGGCTCCCCGCGATGAGCTCCCACAGCACGACGCCCAGCGAGAAGAGGTCACCCTGCGGCCCCGCGTCCGCGCCCTGGACCTGCTCGGGGCACATGTAGTTCACCGTGCCCACCAGGTTACCTCGGCCCTCGGAGCGGGCCCGCGTCGCGGCCTTCGAGATCCCGAAGTCGACGAGCTTGACGACACCGCCGACCGAGAGCAGCACATTGCTCGGGTTCACGTCGCGGTGGACCACGCCGAGCGGCCGACGCGCGAAGTCCGTGGCCTCATGCGCATACTCGAGCGCTTCGGCGACGGCCCGCACGATCTGCACCGTGACCTCGAGGGGCACGCGCTGCTGCAGGATCTTGCCCGCGAAGCGCGCGACGCGCTCCGGCTCGGGTGGGTCGACGCCCAGCGCGAAGCAGCCGGCGCGCCGCCCTGTGGTCGGGCCCATGAGCAGGACGCGCAGCAGCTCAGGGTGCTCGACTTGAAGCGCATGCAGCGCGGGGTCTCGAATGGGCCCGATGAGCGCCATGTCGATGATGGCCAGATCGACCGGCCCCTCGCGCGTCACGCGCTCGAGCGCCGGCTTGTCGCTGGCGGGCACGAGGTCGGCGTCCAGTGCGGCGGCGAGCGCGTCCATCAGCGCGTCGAGTCGGTCAAGATCGGGGCACGCGACGAGCACGCGCCTACGCCGCCGCTTGGCGGCCCGGAGCACCCGGCCGAGGTCCGTGCCCGGCAGGTACTCCATGGCGATATAGGCCTGACCGTCAATGGTCCCGACATCATCGATGGGGATGATGTGACCATGGTGCAGGTGCGCCGCGAGCCGCGCCTCGTCGAGCAGCAGCTGCACGAAGGCAGGCTCGCGCTCAAGCTGCGGCAGGATGCGCTTGATCGCCAGGTGGCGCAGGAAACCATCCGGGCCGTGCCTGCGGGCGAGCCAGATCTCCGCCGTGCCGCCTGTCGCGATGCGGCGGAGCAGGGTGTAGGCGCCGAACGGCGTCATGCGCCGGGTCCAGCGTCGGTCCCTGCGTCGCCGCCTGCGCCTTGCGCGGCGTCGGCCTCGGGCACGCACACGGCCTCGACGCACGCCTCGCCCGAGAAGCAGTCGCGGTCCTGCGCGCAATCCCGGCCGGGCAGGTCGGGGCGGCAGCCCGAGCACGCCCAGGTCGCCCACGCGAGCAGGGTTGACCGCGCCCAGCGACTCAAAACACGCCCCCGACGCTCAAGCCTTCCGTGGTCGGTGTCACCGCAACGTCCCCGCCGAGCGGACCGTCTGTCGCGAGCAAGAGCAGGGCGACGCCGCTCACGACAGCGACGCCTCCCAGCCCGCCGAGCACGTTCGCCTTCAGGGCGCTGCGCTCCGCGTCCGCCATGAGCGTTCGCTGGGCGCCTCGGGTATTCTTCGGGTCAGCAGGATCCAGCCCGCCGGCGTCTTCAGCGGCGGCGTTCGCCTGCAGGCCGAAGTAGGCCGCGCCCCCACCCGCTGCGAGACCCAGCCCAAAGGCGACGTAGCTCGCGGTCACCAGCGAGAATCCTGGTCCGGTGTGGACGACAACGGTGTGGACGAGGCTCGGCTCACCCTTCGCACCCGCGACCGGTGGCTCGAGCGCCAGCGCCGCCTCGGCGCCTGCGACGACCTCGACCTGGCCGCTCAGGGCCGCGCGCCCCTGCGGACGCACCTCGACGGTGTGCGCGCCGACCGGCAGCGTCCACGGCCCAGGCAACGGCGCCACGCCCACGGCGACGCCGTCGATGAAGACGGGCGCGCCCGCGTGCCGCGTGTCGAGTCGGAGCGTGCCCACCTGCGCGGCGAGCGCAGGGCGGGCGGTCGCGAGGCCAGAGGCCAGCGCGCACGCTGCGACAGCGAGCGAGGGGCGGCGAGGCAGTGACACGCGGCGGCTTGTAGCAGAGGCGCGGGGGAGCGACAAGCGCGGCCGCACGTCGAAACCGCTCACGTTCGCGGGTCTTCAGTCGATGGACTGGATACACGCGGCACAGGGAAGTGCTGACCCAGAGCGCCAAGGAGGCCCCCATGAAGATTCGCACGTCCGACCTTGAGATGGCCGAAGTCCTGCTCGATGGCCTGCGCGAGCAGTCGCTCGGCCTGAGCCAGATCGCTCAGCTGGTGGGGCCGCTGGGCCCGATCTCGGAGCACCTGCGGAGCGTCGCGAGCGCGCGCGCCCGCCGGAGCGTCGCTTCGATCTACGACGCTGTGATGCTCCTCGGCGTAGCCGCCGTCGAGGCCGAGGTCTTCTCACTCATCGCGTCTTGGCTCGAGGCGCTCGAGAACGCCGCCCGCAACCCGCCGGCGCGCGTGCTGCCCATGGAGTCACGCGGCTTGGCCGCCACGATGACCCCGCCGAACGCCCGGCGCTTCGCCCGCGGCGCCTGAGCGCTCAGCCCATGACCCCGCGGCGCAGTCGCCCGAAGGCGAGCGCGCCGAGCGTCAACGCCGTGCAAGCCCAAGCGAAGGCGTCCCCGACTTGCTGGTAGACGGTCTGGCTCTGCATCAGCGGCACAGAGGCCCGCAGCGTCTCGGCGCCCGTCGGTGAGGTGTGCTGTACGACGCGCCCCACGGGGTCGACGACGGCGCTGACCCCGGTCAGCGTAGGCCGCAGGAGCGGCACGCGGTGCTCGATGGCTCGCGGGATCGTGAGCGCGAAATGCAGCCAGCGCTCCGCAGTCAAGCCAAACCAGTCGTCGTTCGTGCCGTTGACGATAAAATGAGGCCGCTCCGGCGTGAGCCCGCGCGCGAACGCCGGCAGAATGCCCTCGTAGCAGACCAGCACGCCGATGCGCACGGGGCCGAGGCCCCACAGGTCCGCCTCGAGGGCCTTGAGCGTCGTCCCTGCCGCCATGTCGCCCGCCGCCGGGATCACCTTGAAAATCCAAGGGAAATACTCGCTGAACGGGATGTACTCGCCCCCGATCAGCAGGTAGTTCTTGTCGTAGCGGCCCTGCACGCGCCCACCGCCGTCGAGCAGGAATACGGAGTTGTAGTATGCGTCTGGCGTGTCGCCCTCGAAGCGCGGCGCGGGGCGCTCCGCGCGCGACGTCGACCCATAGAGCAGCGGCGTTGAGAAGCCACGCTGTGGTGCCATGCGGTCGTCATAGCTCGTGCGCTTGGCCTTGTCTTCGCGCCAGTCGGCCACGAGCGGCGCCTTGGACGGCCCGATCTGCGGTGCGCCGTGACGCGGGACCTCGGGCATGCGATACGCGCTCTCCGACCAAACGATGAGCTGCGCCCCCTCGTCCGCGAGGGTCTTCGACAAGTGCTGCTGCACGAGCAGGTGGTCGCGCGCCCGGTCCGGGGTCTCGGACTCGAAGATGCCGACGTCCCCCTCGACGAGGCCGACCTCGAGCTTCGGCGCGGCCTCGGCCTGCGCGTCAATCTGGGCGATGCGGACAACGCCGTACAAGAGAGCGCCCGCCAGCATGGCCGCCGTCGACCCGCTCGCCGCGCGCGGCTGAGGACGCCCCTCGATGAGCGCGCGGCACCACAAAAAGAGCACGGCGTTGACGCGATACAGCAGGAACGTGACGCCATAGATGCCCGTGATGTCCACGAGCTGCATGATCGGGGTGAACAGGTACTGGCTGTTGCCCATGTAGGCGGGGAATATCCGCGGCGTCAGCAGCTCAACCGTGACCATGGAGAGCGGCGCGACCCACTGCACGGGCAGGCTCGTCGTGTTGGCGAGGCGGTTATTGACCCACGCCCACAGACCCCACATCAGCCCGACGTAGACGCTGTGCAGCCCCAGGCCGAGCGCCGCGACAGGCGTCGGCAGGTGACCGAACCGCTCGAGCATCTCCGCGATCCAGTAGTAACCGCCGGCGTTGATGAGCGTCCCGCACGCGAGGCCCCACCGAAACGCCTGCTTCGGGTCCTTGTCGCGGAGCAGCCACAGGAGCGGAACATGACTCACCCACAGGAGCGGCCAGAACGACCACTCCGGCGCGAGCGCGGTCGGAAACGCCATGAAGGTCATCACGGCCGCGAGCGCGCACAGCGTCAGGTCCCAGAGCCTCTTCACGGCTGCCGCCCCTCGAGGCCGAAGCCCAGTCGAAGCGCGCCCGGCACGACCGTCAGAGTCGCGGGGAGCCGCCCCGGCTGCTCGCCGTCCATGTCGAGCAGCACGACCTGCCCCGGCGAGGTCGGCTCCGCGAAGAGGCGACGACCCCGCAGGCACTCAATCTTGGGCAGGTCGAGGTGCCGACCCGCATAGATTCGGCCCAGCCCACGCACGACCTCGAGCGCGCCCATGTCGCCCACCACCACGACGTCCAGCGCGCCGTCGGCCATGTCTGCGTTCGGCGCGATCTGCATGCCACCTCCATAGAAGCGCGCGTTCGCGACGGCCACGCAGTTCACCGTGCGCTCCAAAGGCGGCGCCTGGTCGAGCGTGAGCCGCACTCGCTGGTTGCGGTACGTCAGGCCGCCCCGGGCCACGCCGAGCAGGAAGGTCAGGCGTCCGCCGAGCGCCTTGTTCGACTCGTTGACGATCTTGTCGACGAGGCCGCTCAAGCCGAGGGAGGCGACGTTCAGAAAGTAGGCGGCTGCCTCGTGACCTGCGCTCGTCGTGAACCGGAGGTGTCCGACGTCCACCGTCCGTACCTCACCCCCGAGCGCGCCGATCGCGGCGTGCGTCTCAGGGGGCAAGCCGAGGGTTCGGCGCAAGTCCCCGCCCGTGCCCGTAGGGATGATGTGCAGCGTCGCCTCGGGCACGAGCGGTGCTGCGGGTTCAAGGCCTGTCCCCTCGACCCCAGTCGGCGGAAAGAACCCCTGCAGCACCTCGTTGTGCGTACCGTCCCCGCCCACGGAGACGATCCGCGTCGCGCCATCCTCGAGCGCACGCCGCACCAGCGCGCCCGCCTGACGCGGCCCTGAGGTCAGGCCGACGCTGAAATCCCCGAGCTCGGCGCGGAGCGCAGCCGCCAGAGAAGGCCAGCGCGCCCCTGTGCGCCCGTTCGCGCTCGCGGGGTTCACGCAGACGAACGTGGACGCGCTGCTGGCCATATACTCCCCTCGTGTACCCGCCGAATACGACGCCCTCCCCGCCGAATCAAGCCGCGTCGCGTGCGCTGCCGCTCACGCTCGCGGCGCTCCTCGCCGTCGCTTGCCCCGCGCACGCGGACGATGTCTTCGATCCCCTGCTCGACGCCGAGCCGCCGGCCGCCGCGCAGCGTCCATGGCGCCCACCGGCGCCCGCGCCGGGCTTCCACATCGGGGCCTCACTCGTCGGCTACGGAGGCCGGGCGCGGGCCCGGCTCGAACGCGACTTGAGCCGCCTCGAGCCGGGCGCAGGTGTCGGGCTCGAGGTCGCGCTCGGGGGCCGGACGCACAGCGCGGTCGAGGTCGGCGTCCGCGCGGGCGCGGGTCTCGGCTCGCGGGTCGTCGCGAGCACAGGCGCCGCTGCGCTCGCGTATGACGGCTATCTGGAGCCGAGCGTGACCGCCGAGGTGGCGCGAGGCGCACGCTGGGCGCTGCGCGTCGGCGGCGGCGGCTCGCTGTGGGCGTTCGATATCGACGCGGCGGGCGCGTCCCAGCTCGCGCTCGGCCCTGCCGCGAGCGTCGCGGGCGTGCGCACGCTCGACCCCCGCAGCGAGCTCGTCGTCGACCTCACCGCGGTCGCGGCTTGGAATGTCTTCGCCAAAGATGCCGCAGCGACGCCCAGGGACGCGGCGCAGTTCGCCCCGTTGTTCCGGCTCGGGCTCGGCTACCGACTTCGAGGATTCTGACACACGCGACGACTTGCCTCGCCGGACACTTGGACATACCGTCCGGACATCGTCGACAAGGGGAGTCGCGACACCGTGCCACAGGACTCACAGGCCTCACAGCACGCCGAGCTGCCGATCCGAGTGCTGCTCGCCGAAGACGACGACGACCACGTCACGCTCTTGCGGCGCGCGATCAGGGGCTACCCCCGCGAGATCGAGCTCACGGTCGCGCGCGACGGCCAAGAGGCCGTCGAGCTCCTCCGCGCGCGGTCGGAGAGCCGTCCGGACCTGATCCTGCTCGACATGAACATGCCGAAGCTCACGGGCCTCGAGGTCCTTCGGACGGTCAAGGCGACCGACACGCTCGACGCGATCCCGACCGTCATGTTGACGACGAGCGCCCGCGATGAAGACCGCGCCGCGAGCATGACCTCGGGCGCGGATGACTACATCATCAAGCCGGTGAACTTTCGGAAGTTCTCCGAGGCGATGTTCGCCCTCCTCGACCGTTTCTTCGCGACCGCCTGACCCGGCCGAGAAACACAAAAACCCGCACCAGTCCAAAGACCGGTGCGGGTTGCTCAGGCGTTCGCCGCCCGACCCGAAGGTTCAGGCTCGGCGACCGCCGGGTACGTTTCCATGTAGGGGACCTCGAGCTGCGCGTACACGCGCACCGAGTCGACGCTCTCGAGCCCAAGCGCCTCGGCCAGCCCCACGGCATCGTGGAACCGGGCCCAGTGCCCGAACGCGAAGGTGTGACGCAGCACGTGAGAGGACGCGTCGACACGCGCGAAGGCCGCGTGCTTTCTCAGGATGCGCTGGACCGCGTTCGGCGTGAGCCGCCCGCGTTCGCCGACAAAGAGGGGCCACTCCGCCGGCGGCCCCTCACACCCAAAGGGCATCGGGGACGTCGGCACAGCGTTCACCTGGGGCAGCCGGCTCAGGTCGACCGCGGGCACTCGGTGGGTCGGCGGCCAGCCTCCGGTCGCCGGCAGGACGATTTCACCGTCCGCCGGCACCTCGAGCAGCCCCCGCTCCGCCAAGCTCCACGCGATCTTGCGCGCCGTCCGTGTGGGCAGCTCGACCGCCCGAAGCCGCGGATTTGAGATCCGCAGTCGGCCGGTCGAGAAGTCCACGTCACCGACATCGAGCGTCGTGAGCTCACCGACCTTCATCCCGGTGTCCAGCAAGGCGTACAGGATGGCTTGGTCACGGCGACAGCCGCGCACGTCCACCTGCTGCAGGAGTCGATGGACCTCGCCGTCCGCGAGCACGCGCACGACCCGGTCCTCTCTGTCTCCCGCCTCGGACTCGAAGCGATCTCGCGCTGCGAGGCCGCCACCGCTGTTGCCTCCACCGTCGTCTCCCCCGCTCGCCTCGGACAGCCACCGACCATAGGTGCGGGCAAAAGCCAGACGCCGTGTGAGCGTCGCCTGACTCTTGCCGCGCGCCTTGCCGGCCTCCCGCCAACCCACCACGACCTCGGCGTCGAGCGCCTGAGCCGAGAAGGGCTGACCGAAGGCACGCCGGTACCAGGCCGCGAGGTCTTGCCAGTCCGAGCGATAGGAGCGGGCCGTAGCCTCGCTCCGGCCGCGCGTCGTCAGCCAGTCCACAAACTGACCAAAACGCGCGTTCTCGTCGGACGTGGCGAAGTGACATGCGTTTGCGTTCATGTCGCGTTCACCTCCATTTCTGGTTCACCCGCGTGGGTGTCTTACTGCAGCAGGGTCAGCGCCGACTGGGGCTGCGCATTGGCCTGCGCGAGCACCGTCGTCGCCGCCTGCTGCAGGATCTGGTTACGGCTCAGGTTGGCGGTCTCCACCGCGAAGTCCGCGTCGAGGATTCGACTCCGCGCGGCGGCTGCGTTCTCGCTGACCGTCGTGAGGTTCGTGATCGTCGACTCGATCCGGTTCTGGAGCGCACCCATTCGGGAGCGGTTCGTAGAGACCTGAGCGATGGCTCGGTCGACCTGGAGCAGGGCGAGGTTGGCGCCGTCCCGCGTGCTGACGTCGACCGTGGCCATCGACTGGACACGCGAGACACCGATGATCGCATCGTCCGTGAAGCCGATGAGACCCTCGTCGGAGCCCGTCACCTGGTACTGCTTGGTCGAGTGCAGCGTCACCGTCGCCAAGACGACGTCTGAGCCAGCCGCCGCCCGCAAACCCGTGATGCTGCCGCCGTTACCGATGGCCTCCACCTCGATGTTGCGGCCGTCCTCGCTCGTGAGCTGCACGCGGCCGTCGGGGTCGATGGACGCGAGCACGCCCGTCTGGTCCGACACGCCGTTGATGGCCTCGACGAGGACTGAGCCGGCGTCGTCGGCGATCACGTTGACGCCGGTCACAACCACGCCGTTCACACGGATGAAGTTGTTCTGGTCCAACGTGCCGCCGGCGATGGCGCCGAAGCCGTCGCGTGTGTTGCGGTTCGCATACGCGCTGACGCCGGTGAAGGCGGTCGCGTCGTTGATGGCCGCAGCCTTGGCGATGGCGGACGACGTCTGCAGGGTGGTTGACATGGTGTCATCGACCACCTGTGTCGTGCGGATCGACGTGCCGTTGATCGCGAGATCGTTGGCGCTGTCGATGGCCTGCGTAGACACAGCCGTGCCGGTGTAAACCGCGTGTCGACCAAGACTGTTCGCTCGAGCGTCTTCGATACGAATCGAGACACTCTGTCGAAAGTCCATGCCTACATGGAATCGCTTTTCAAAGAACGAGCCGTCCAGGATGCGCTGCTGGTTGAACGTCGTGCTGTTGCCGATGCGCCCGAGCTCCTCCTTGAGCTGTGTCACTTCGTCTTGAATGGCGCTCCGATCCACTTCCGTGTTCACGTCTGATGCGGCTTGCACTGAGAGTTCGCGGATGCGCTGGAGAATGCTGTTGCACTCTTGCAGCGCGCCTTCCGCGACCTGCACCAGTGAGATCGCGTCATTCGCGTTTCTCACGGCCTGGTTGAGGCCACGAATCTGACTCGTGAAGCGCTCGCTGATCGAGAGGCCGGCTGCGTCGTCACTTGCAGTGTTGATGCGCAAACCACTCGACAAGCGGGCAAAGCTCTTGGACAGCTTGCCTGAGGAGAAGAGCAAGTTTCGCTGCGCGTTGAGCGCAGCTGAGTTGGTGTTTACAAAGAGACCCATCACGTCCTCCATGACCGAGCCGCGCTTCGCCCGAAGGCGTGGGTGTGTGCGGCCGGAATCGCCCGGCCGATCAATGGTCGGGCTCTATTTTTGGATTGCGTTGGGGGCGGGGCGGCTCAGGATTGAGTCGCGGCTCCCCATCGACTGCGCTGACTTCGAACGTCCAGAGGCGATGCGCGACCGGTCATGAGCCAGGTAAGTGGCTCATGCCCCGTTCGCGACCTCGCTTGGGAGGACGCTCAATGCCGGGTGGGGCGCCCTGGGTCGGGGGCCTCACCGCGCAGAAGTGCGATGGGTCTGCTCCGGGCGCCACCCTCGAGGGCGGAGTCCCCGAGAAGTGACGCGAAGATGCTTCACGAGTCCGATTTTCAGAGAGCTGTGGCGCGCTCGACCTCAGCACCTGCGTGTCCGGCGGGCCCGCCGCTGGCGGTCCCCTCCCTTCTCGCAGCATGTGGATGTCGACGTCCTGTCTGGGCTCTGTGTCCGGGCCGTGCCAGGGAGGCCTCGTCTCGAGTCGCCTCCCTACAAACACGGCCTTGCGCCTCTGCCTGGCCCCCCCAGGTGGCCTATCAGGCCGCCTGAGAGGACGCCGCAGGCGCCCTCGGGTGATGTTGCTCATGGTGCGCGAACCTCAGCCCTGAAGGAGCGACAGCACGTTCTGCGCGCCGGCGTTCGCCTGAGCCAGAATCGAGGTCGCAGCCTGCTGGAGCACCTGGTTCTTGGACAGGTTGGCCGACTCCATCGCGAAGTCCGCGTCCATGATGCGGCTTCGGGCGGCGGTGGCGTTCTCGGACACGGTCGTCAGGTTCGACACCGTGGTGTCGAGGCGGTTGTTGATGGCGCCGAGCTCCGCGCGGTCCTTGGTGACCTGCTTGATGGCCCGGTCCGCGATGAGCAAGGCCAAGTTGGCGCCGTCTCGACTGCTGATGTCGATGCTCTGCACCGCCTGAGTCGTACTCACACCGATCAGCGCGTTGTCGGTGAACCCGAGGAAGCCCTCGTTCGCCCCGCTCATGGCGAACTGCGTCTCCGAATGGAGCGTCACGGTCCCCGTGGTCACCCCCGCCGCGCCCAGGCCGGAGATGGCGGCGCCATTGCCGCCGAAGGTGAGCTCGATGTTGCGACCGTCCTTGGCCTCGAGCTGGATTCGACCCGCTTGATCGCGGCTGGCGATGACGCCGGTCTCGTCGAACTCCTGGTTGATGGCCTGAATGAGCGCGTCACCTGCGTCGTCCGCCGCCACGACCAGGCCCGTGATGGTGACGCCGTTGATGTTGATGTTATCGGTCTGGTCGAGCGTGCCGCCGACGACTGCGCCGGAGCCGGCGCGGATGGCCGAGTTCACATAGGCCGAGACCCCCGTGAACGCCGTCGAGTCGTTGATGGCCGCGGCCTTGGCGATGGCCGACCCCGTGGCGAAGGTCGTGCTGATCTTGTCGTCCTCGATGCGGGTGGCCCGCACGGTCACGCCGTTCAGGAAGATGTCACCCGCGGCGAGGGCGTTGGTGGTGACGGTCGCGCCGGTGCTCACGGCCCACCGGCCCAGGGTCTCCGAGCGAGCGTCTCGCACGCGGACCCGGACGGTCTCGCGGAAGTTGATGCCCACGTGGAAGAACTTGTCCTGGAACGACCCGTCGAGCAGCTTCTGCCCGTTGAAGGTCGTCGTCTCGCCGATACGCTGGAGCTCGCCCTGGAGCTGCTCGACCTCGTCTTGCAGCGCCTGACGGTCCGACTCGGTGTTCACGTCCGAGCCAGCCTGCACCGACAGCTCGCGAATACGCTGCAGGATGTTCGTCGTCTCCTGGAGCGCGCCTTCAGCGACCTGCACCAGCGAGATGGCGTCGTTCGAGTTGCGCACGGCCTGGTTCAGACCGCGAATCTGGCTCGTGAAGCGCTCGCTGATGGAGAGACCGGCGGCGTCGTCGCCCGCGGTGTTGATCCGCAGACCGCTCGACAACCGCTGGAAGCTCTTGGCCAGCTTGCCGCTCGAGAAGAGCAGGTTGCGCTGGGCGTTCAGCGATGAAACGTTCGTGTTGATGATGAGTCCCATGTCTCGTCCTCCGTGACTTGCCGCGCCGTCCCCACATCCCGCGGGGGCGTTTTTCCTTGAGCGGCAAATTTCGGGCGCTGGCGGGCGGGGAATTCCGCGTCGTCAGGCGTCCCTGTGTGAATCGTTCGATGTGTGAGTGTTCGCTTCCTCTCGAGCTCAGCGTTCGGGGCGGGTACGCCTCCGTTTGCTCAGGGTCGAAGCGAGCGGCGCGCCGCTCGGCCTGGGGAACTCGGTGAACTGGTGCCTGGGTGGCCTGTCGAGCGCTCGCGCGACCGGCGGGTCCCTAGGCCTCAGGGGGTCATGCCTGTCCTCGGGGCCGCGCCTCCGCAAGGCGAGCGCCTGACTGTTATTCGGTTGCCTGCGCCTCGGCCGCCTGGGCCTCGCCGCGCGACTGCGTAAGTGGCTGCGTGTCATCATGGGGCGTCGACCTCAGCCGCCCTGCAGCAGGCTCAGGACCTGCTGGGCCGAGGAGTTCGCCTGCGCCAAGATGGACGTGCCGGCCTGCTGGAGCACCTGGTTACGCGCCAGGTTCGCGGTCTCGAGCGCGAAGTCGGCGTCCAAGATGCGGCTGCGCGCGGCGCTCGCGTTCTCGGACACGGTCGTCAGGTTCGAGATGGTCGAGTCGAGCCGGTTCTGCACCGCGCCGAGCTGGGCGCGGTCGGCGGTGACCTGCTTCAGCGCACGGTCGATGATGAGCAGGGCGAGGTTCGCGCCGTCTCGGGAGGCCACGTCCACCTTGTCAATGGATTGCTGTGTGCTCACACCGATGAGGGCGTTGTCCTGGAACCCGATGAAGCCCTCATTGTTGCCTGTGACTTGATACTGACCTTCGGAGTGGAGCGTCACCGTGCCTGTGGTCACGCTGGATGCGAGTGCGGCGTTGGGCGCTAGGCCGGAGATCACGCCACCCTGTCCGTTGAAGACCAGCTCGATGTTTCTACCGTCGTTCGCGGTGAGCTGGATGCGGCCGTTCGCGTCTCTGGCCGCGACGACCCCTGTCTCATCGAATTCGGCGTTGATGGCCTGAATCAGCGAGTCGTTCGCGTCGTCGGCGGCCACGGTCAGGCCGGTGATCGTCACGCCGTTGATGACGATGTTGTCGGTTTGGTCCAGCGTGCCCCCCGCGACGCTCGCCACGCTGGCGCGCACCGCTGGGTTGGCGTAAGCCGACACCCCCGTGAATGAGGTCGAGTCGTTGATGGCGGCGGCCTTCGCGATGGCCGAGCCCGTGGCGAACGTGGTGCTCACCGTGTCGTCCTGCGCCCGGGTCGAGCGCACCGTCACGCCGTTCAAGAAGAGGTCACCCGCCGCCAAGGCATTGGTCGTGACGGCGTTCCCGGTTTGCACGGCCCAGCGACCGATCGTCTCGGCGCGAGCGTCTCGGACCCGGACACGCACAGACTCGCGGAAGTTCATGCCTACGTGGAAGAACTTGTCCTGGAAGCTGCCGTCGAGGAGCTTTTGACCGTTGAACGTCGTCGACTCGCCGATTCGACCGAGCTCCTGCTGGAGCTGGCTGATCTCTTCGTTGAGCGCCTCGCGGTCCGCGGTTGTGTTCACATCCGAGGCCGCCTGAACCGACAGCTCACGCATCCGCTGCAAGATGCTCGTCGTCTCCTGGAGCGCGCCTTCAGCGACCTGCACCAGCGAGATGGCGTCGTTCGCGTTGCGGACAGACTGGTTCAAGCCGCGGATCTGACTGGTGAACCGCTCGCTGATCGACAGACCGGCCGCGTCGTCGCCGGCGGTGTTGATCCGCTGGCCGCTCGACAAGCGCTGGAAGCTCTTGGCCAGCTTGCCGGTCGAGAAGAGCAAATTCCGCTGGGCGTTGAGCGAAGAGACATTTGTATTGATGATGAGACCCATGTGCGTCCTCCATGACGTTGCCGGTCACCGCGCGCGCATCGCGCTCTCGCGGCCCGGCGATTTTCGGGGCGACACACCATGTGTCGCGCCCAGTGTTCGCCCTTCCGTGGGCGGTTTGTGATTCAGTGAAGTGCCTCTGCCGGCCTCACGCCGCGCAGATGGCCATATCGGCGCGCCGCTGGTCACTCGAGCGCCGGCGGTCCGCGGGCTTCTGCGCGGCCTCGAGCACCCGAACCTGGACCATGACCCAGACCTGCTCCGCGACCTCGACATCGGCGAAGCTGCTCCCCGCTGCGGCGCCCATCTGTTCGAGCAGGTCCATGAACGGCCCAACGTGCGTGATGGTTGTCTTCGGCATAATGGCTCTCCTTCGACGCTGCGTTGGGGTTAGGCCGCGCACTGCGCCAGGTCAACCGACCGACGCTCGACGCGATGACTGTTGTGGGCGCGCGTGGTCGCGCGGCGAGCGGTAGCGCGGTTGGGCGTCGTCTCCGGCCGGCGAGTCACCGTGCGCTTGGCCGCCTCGAAGGCCTCGTAGGCCCGAATCTGGAGCATGACCCAGACCTCCTCGGCGAGCTCTACGTCCTGGATGCTGCTCGTGGCAGCGGCGCTCATCTCATCAAAGAGCGATTCGACCCACTGGACCTGCATTGAGACAGACTTCGACATTTTGTCCTCCATGACACCAGCGGCCGCACGTCGTGCGCGCGCGCCGGTTTGTTGACGCGGTCCCATCCGTGGGCCGCGGGTTGACTTCATCGTGAGTCACGAGCGCCGCGGGCGCGACGTCGTCGAGCGACAGTTATCCGGACTCAGCCGCCCTGGAGGAGGCTGAGGACCTGCTGCGGCTGCTGGTTCGCCTGCGCGAGGATAGACGTGCCGGCCTGCTGGAGGACCTGGTTGCGGCTCAGCGAGGCGGTCTCCATCGCGAAGTCCGCGTCCAGGATGCGGCTGCGGGCGGCGTTCGCGTTCTCGACCGTCGTCGACAGGTTCGAGATGGTCGAGTCCAAGCGGTTCTGCACGGCGCCGAGCTGGGCGCGGTCCGAGGAGACCTGGCCGATGGCGCGGTCGACGATGAGCATCGCGAGGTTGGCGCCCTCACGCGTCGTGATGTCGATGGAGTTCACAGCCTGCGCGTTGTTCACGCCGATGAGCTGGTTGTTCGCGAAGCCGATGAAGGCCTCGTTCGCGCCGCTCGCGGTGTACTGGTCCTCCGAGTTCAGAGTGACAGTGCCCGTGGTGACACTCGAGGCGTTCGTGGGGGACAAGCCCGAGATGACGCCGCCGGCGCCGGTGAAGGATAGCTCGATGTTGCGGCCGTCGGTCGCCTCGAGCTGGATTCGGCCGGACGAGTCGCGCGTCGCCAGGACGCCGGTGAAGTCGAACTCGGCGTTAATGGCGTTCACGAGCTGGTCGTTCGCGTCATCCGCAGACACATTGATGCCGGTGATCGTGCGCCCGTTGATGACGACGTTGTTCGACTGGTCGAGGACGCCGCCCGCGATGTTCGCGACGCTGGCCCGCACCGCGGGGTTGGCGTACGCCGAGACTCCCGTGAACGACGTGGAGTCGTTGATGGCGGCGGCCTTCGCGATGGCCGAGCCCGTCGCGAAGCTCGTGCTCACGGTGTCGTCCTCGGGGCGCGTCGAGCGCACCGTGACGCCGTTGAGGAAGAGGGAGCCGGCAGCCAGCGCGTTGGTGCTGACCGGAGCGCCCGTGAACACCGCCCAGCGGCCCAGGATCTCGGAGCGCGCGTCGCGCACCCGCACCCGGACCGTCTCGCGGAAGTTCTGACCGACGTGGAAGAACTTGTCGGTGAACGAGCCGTCGAGCAGCTTCTGGCCGTTGAAGGTCGTTGTGTCACCGATGCGCTTGAGCTCGTCCTTCAGCTGGTCGATCTCGGCCTGGAGCGACTCACGGTCGGCTTCAGTGTTCACGTCCGAGGCGCCCTGCACCGCGAGCTCGCGGATGCGCTGGAGGATGCTCGTGCTCTCCTGGAGAGCGCCTTCCGTCACCTGAACGAGCGACACGGCGTCGTTGGAGTTCCGGATGGCTTGGCCGAGGCCACGAATCTGGCTGGTGAAGCGCTCGCTGATCGCGAGGCCCGCAGCGTCATCGCCCGCGTTGTTGATGCGCTTGCCGCTCGCGAGGCGCTCAAAGCTCTTGTTGAGCTTGGCCGTCGAGAACGTCAAGTTCCGCTGGGCGTTGAGAGAAGCAATATTGGTGTTGATGATGAGACCCATGACACGTCCTCCATGACGTTTGTGCATCGCGTCCGTGCGATGCTGTTAGCGGGGAGCCGCTCCTTGAGCGGTCGCCACGAACTCGAGGTCTGCGTCCATGCTGACCCCGAAGAAAAGACACTGTGGTGTAAAGAGCAGCCCGTTACCGGACCTGGAATCGGAGTCGGAATCTGTGACGGCGCGGGACCCTTCGCCCGCCCCCGAGGTGCGCTCGGGTGACCGCGGGCACGGACAAGGGCTTCACCCCTTCCCGCTCCGCCGCGTCGATAATCGCTCGCTCACAGTCGGCCAGCAGTTTTGCCATCTGCTGACTCACGGACGATACGCTGAAGATGGCTGCGTCGAAGGCGTCCATCGCGCGGCCTTCAGCTTCGTCCGCCGCGGAGCGCGACCGGCCTCATGCCGATTCGCCCCGCGTGGTTTTCCGACTCCAGCTCCTCATCCGGCTTGTGACGCCCCAGATACAGGCGCGTCGTCTCCAGGCATTCGTGCCCCAGCACGTCCGCCAACCCCACCAAGTCCCCTTGAGACTCGGCCAGGAAGGCTTCTGCGAAGGTGTGCCGCAGCACCTGCGGTGACACCTTCACGTTGGCGAAGGCACAGTACTTCCGAACCAACCGCTGGACCGCGTTCGCCGTCAGCGACCCCCGCTCCCCATCCCAGATGGGGCCGTCGTGGTCGCCGCGCTCGTCGAACCAGCTTCTCAACTTCTTTCGGGCGACCGCCCCGACCTCGACCCGACGCGAGCGGCCCTTCGGGTCGTCGAGTCGAATCAGGCCCGTCCGGGCACCCAGCCCCAGCTGCTCGCGGCGCAGGCTCACCAGCTCGCTCACCTTGAGCCCCGTCTGGAGCAAGGTGAAGATGATGGCCTGGTCGCGCACGCCGGCGCGGCTCTCAACCTCTTTCAGGAATCGTCGAAGCTCGATGTCGGACAGAGCGCGGGGTTGACGCGGCGCCTGATGGGCCGCCTCCAGCTTTCGCACCTCGCGGGCAACGTTCTCCGTGAGCAAACCCGAGGTCCGCGCGAAGTCCGTGTACCTCTTCAGGAACACGAGCTTGCGGTTGATGGTGGCCGGGGTCATCCCCTTCGCCACCAGGTTCGCCTTGAAGGCCGTCGCTGTCTCCGTACCCATTACATCGACAGCGAAGGGGGAATCATGAGAAGAAATCCACCATTCGCACAGCCCAACCCAGTCGCTCGTGTACGAGTCGATCGTCTTGCGGGCGCGGCCGCGCGAGGCCAGGTCGGCCACGAAGGCGCCGAAGAGCGCGCTCTCGTCGGACGTGCAGATGACTCGGCTCGAGCCGCTCACGGACGTGGTGCTGCGGGTCGCAAGGTGACGCATGTGGATTCTCCTCGAGAGGTTCGCGCGCTTGTCGCGCAGGACGCTCAGTGATGCTCGACGCCCACGCCCGTGGGGATCGTCTCAGCCGTTTTGAAGCAGGGCGATGACTTGCTGCGCGCTCTGGTTGGCCTGACCCAGCACCGAGATGCCGGCCTGCTCGATGATCTGCCCGCGTGAGAGCGCCGTCGACTCGACCGCGAAGTCCGCGTCCAAGATCCGACTGCGGGCGGCCGCGCTGTTCTCCGACGTAGTCGTCAGGTTGCTCAGCGTCGTCTGCAGCCGGTTGATCATCGCGCCCAAGTTCGCTCGGTCCTGAGCCAGGTCCTGCAGCGCGCGGTCGAGCTTCAGGATGGACTCATTCGCGTTGAAGCGCGTGGTCACATCCAGCGTCGTCACCGCGTCGACCGAGGTCACCAGCTCAGCGTGCCCGACCGGCATGCCGACCGCGCCGTTGTTGGCGCCGCCGAGCGTCCAGGCCGTGTCGCTGTAAAGGTTGAGCGCGCCGGTTTGCACAGTGTTCGCCGCGATCCCGGTGATGGCACCGCCGGCGCCGTTGACCTGGACCTCGATGTTGCGGCCGTCCTCTGCCGTGAGCACGACGCGGTGGTTCGCGTCGAGCGAGGCGGAAACCCCCGTGCGGTCGAAGACCTCGTTGATCGCCTGCACCAGCGTGCCCGCGGCGTCGTCCGGTGACACATTCACAGACGAGATGATCTGACCGTTGACCACGATGTTGTCGGCGCCCGTCATGACACCGCCGCCGATGGCGTTCGGAAAAGTCAGGACGGCCGGCAGCACCTTGGCGGTCACGCCGGTGACCGCGGTGGAGTCGTTGATGGCGCGGGCCTTCGCGATGGCCGAGCCATCCGGGTTCACCGTCGAGAGCGTGTCATCGACCGCTTGCGTCGCGCGGACCGGATTGCCATTGATGGTCAGGTCACCGGCGGCGAGGCCGATGACAGGCACAATGACCCCCGTGAAGGTCGCCTGACGGCCCAGCGCCGCAGGGCGAGCGTCCCGAATCGACACGCCGACGGTCTCATTGGCGTAGGCGCCGATGTGATAGGTCGCGCCGGCAAACGAGCCGTCGAGGATAGACAGGCTGTTGAAGCGCGTCGTCGAGCCGATGCGGTCGAGCTCGAGAACGAGCTCGCTGACCTCGGCCTGAAGGGCGACGCGGTCCGCGGTGGTATTCGTGTCGTTCGCGGCTTGAACCGCGAGCTCACGCATCCGCTGCAGGATGTTGGTGCTCTCCCCCAGGGCGCCCTCAGCCACTTGCGCGACCGAGATCGCGTCGTTGGCGTTGCGGGTCGCCTGCGCCAGGCCGCGGAGCTGGGCGCCGAAGCGCTCGCTCACCGCCATGCCGGTGGCGTCGTCCCCCGCCGTGTTCAGGCGGAGACCCGAGGAGAGCCGCTGGTACGCGCGGTCAAGCCGCGACGAGTTCAGCGTGATGTTGCGCTGGGCCACCAGCGCGGAGACGTTCGTATTCAAGTAGATTCCCATGTCTCCTCCTTGGAAACCCCCGTGTGGGCTGTGCCCACCCGAGGCCGGCGTCCATGCCGATTCGGGAGCTCACCCGGACTCCTGTCCAGTGATGTGAGCGCTTCAGTGATGCACAGAACCTTCGGTCATCGGGGCGCCCGTCCTGGGTCGCCTTCGGTGCCGCTTACACCCCTTTCATCGACGGTCAGGGGCGGGTCTTGAGAAAAAAGTGCGGGGTTCTCGTTCGACGTTATCCGGCGAGCGCGCCGCGCCTTATCGGGCGCCCCGCCGGCCGCTTATCGGGCGCCGAAGTAGAACGTGCCGTCCGGCCCTGCCGTCTGGTGGCACAGGTCGCACGTATCGGCGTCCACCTCGATCGGGCGGCGCGTCGCGGGGTCGAAGCTCTCATAGACCCAGCCGCCGTAGGGGCCGTCTGCAGTGCGCCTGCGGACGTCGATCCGGCTGATCACCTCGTCCTCGCCGGGGACGATGCTCTCCTTGACGAGCACAGCGCCTATCGGGAGGCGGCCTCGGTTATCCGGCCGCGCGCCCGGCCCCTTATAGGAGCGCCAATACGTCGCGGAGCCGTCGTCGAGGACCATATCCCGCGCTGGCCAGCGCCGGTAACCCGTCGGAAAGCCCGGCGCGCCTTCAGGCGCCGCGGAAACAGCGCGGTCGTCGTCCCCGCTGCCTCCGGCGCGCCCTAGGCCGCCGCAGGCAAGGAGCGAGAGCGCGCAGGCCACGACCAGGCCGGCGCGGCGTCGAGAGTCGTCTAACATGGGCGCGAGTTTGCCGCCGCCGCGCCCCCGGCGCAACGCCGACATCCCGCGGCCGTTAGACGCCCGCCTGGGCCTTGACGAGGACCACGGCGTCGCCAAAGGCCGCGCCGAGCTGGGCCGGGGCCTTGCCGCCCGCTTGCGCGAAGTCGGGGCGACCGCCGCCCTTGCCGTCTACGCGCTCCGCGAGCGCCTTCACGAGATTCCCCGCGTGAAAGCGCTTGTCTCCCCGCGTCTCGGGGCCGATCGCGCCGAGCAGCGCCGCCTGGCCGTCCACCTCGGCACCGAGCAGCACGATGGCCTTCGGCGCCTTGTCGCGGATCCGGTCTGCCAGCGCCGCGAGCGTCTCCCGGGAGTCGACCTCGACCACGGCGGCCACGACGGGCACCCCGCCGACGTCCACGGCGCGACCGATGAGCGCGTCTGCGTCGTTCGCCGAGCCGCCCTGCCGCGCCTTGTCGAGCGCGCGCTTCAGCGCCTTGATCTCGTCGTTGAGCTGCTCGATCCGACCCGGCAGGCGCGCCAGCTCCGGGGTCTTGGCCAGCTCGGCGGCGCGGTCAAGCAGCGCACGCTCCTCGCGCCAGAGCGCGTCCGCCGCGTGGCCCACCACGGCCTCGATGCGGCGCACGCCCGCGGCCACGCCTGTCTCGGCGGTGACCCGCAGGTGCCCGATGTCGCCCGTGCGGCGCACGTGGTTGCCCCCGCACAGCTCGAACGAGTCCGCGCCGGCCCGGACGGTCCGAACGCGCTCGCCGTACTTCTCGCCAAAGAGCGCCACGACGCCCTGCGCCTTGGCGTCGTCGAGCGCCACGTCCTCGTGAATGTGGACGTCGTCGTTGCGGCGAATGCGGGTATTTACCCACACCTCGAGCGCGTGGATTTGCTCAGCCGTGAGCGGCTTGCTGTGGCTGTAGTCAAAACGCAGACGGTCGGGCTCAACGACTGAGCCTTTTTGCTCGACGTGCGCGCCCACGGTCTGCTTGAGCGCCGCGTGCAGCAGGTGGGTCGCCGTGTGGTGGATCGTCTTCTGGGCGCGGCGCGCCGCGTCCACGTCGCACCGGACGAAGTCCGTCGCGGTGAGGCCGCTCAGGCTGCCGCGCACGCAGCGCCCGAAGTGGTGGACCAT
>Ga0114972_10000798_pt1 | contig 23739 bp, 18 predicted proteins | sample M_140807_EF_Meta_FD_87354 | JGI IMG/M metagenome (GOLD analysis project Ga0114972, IMG submission 87354) | Freshwater microbial communities from Lake Montjoie, Canada to study carbon cycling - M_140807_EF_MetaG | ecosystem: Environmental > Aquatic > Freshwater > Lake | place: Lake Montjoie...
GCGGCACCGGCGCACCGCAGACCATCGACCAATTGCCGATCTTCGCCGCCGGCCGCATCCCGGTCATCGACATCGACTCGCCGGGACAAGTTGTGTCACTTCCCCCGGGCGCCGTGCATCTCAATGTCTGCTTCGACGAACCTCTCACCGGAGAACCGGTCGCGCTTTCGTCCGCCGGCGCGGGCGAACCCGCACCTGCTGCGGTGTGGATGACAGAGGACGATGCGCGGCGGCAATGGGACAATTTCTTCGACCGCGTGCGCAATCCTCTGGTGCTCGTTTCCTCCCTAACCGCCGGCGAGACACACGACATCGCCCCGTGGTTGGCCTCGCTTTCCAGTCCCCTTTATCTCGAGGAAATCTCGCAATTGCGCGGGCACCGCAATCTGCAGGAATTCAGTCTTCACTCGGGCGAGCGCATCCTGATGTCTCCCGAATGCCGGGCCGCCTGCGATGGCGTGCTGCGCATCGGCGCCGTGCCCACGCCACGCCTCTGGCGGGAACTTGACGAAGACGATCGTCCGCTACTGCACGTGTCGCGCACCGCTTTTTCCGGACTCGCCCGCAAATCACTGGTCATCCCGCTGCAACTTTTCCGCGCTCTGGCCGGCAATGCTCCGGCCGGAGGCGACAACTCGGCACTCTTCACCCGCGATCGCGCCATCGCGACAGGGTTGGATCAACTCCTCGCAGGCGAACCGCAGAGCGAGGCCGCGTTGGTCCGCCACGCCGCGGAAAAACTTCCGGGCAACGCGCGCATCCTTCTCGGCAACAGTCTCGCCGTGCGCGAATGGGACCTGGCCGCCCCACGGTCCGCCTCGGACCGCATGTTCTTCGCCAACCGCGGGGTCAACGGCATCGACGGGCTCGTCTCGGCAGCGCTCGGACTCGCAGGCCGCGATCGCCCCGCGGCCGCACTGGTCGGCGACCTCTCCGCACTCTATGACCTCGCGGGACTGTGGCCCGCCGCGCAATTGGATGGCGCGGATATCTCCGTTGCAGTCATCAACAACGGTGGCGGGAAAATTTTCGACCGGATGTTCAAGCACGCTGCTTTTCTCAACGCGCACGCGCTCCATTTCCGCGGTTGGGCCGAGATGTTCGGCTGGCACTACACGCGGGTCCACGCGCCCGGCGACCCGTGGCCGGACCATTCGCCGCGCCTGGTCGAAATCGTTCCTGATGCCGCGGCCACGGCGCGGTTCTCCGAAGCCTACGCCGCGCTCTGGCGCTGACGTGCCGATAGCGCTGGATGGCGCCAACCGCACAACTTTACATTTCCCCGATGTCCCGCCGTGCAACCCAGATTCTCGGAGTTGCCGCTCTTCTCGGCGTGGTGGCTGCGGGATTTTTTCTACTGAGGCAAGAGGACCCGGCCTACCGCTTGGCCGAGATTGCCGCGCTCGGACGCTACCGCGCATACGATGAAGACATTGCCGCCGTCGCCGCGCGCAACGGCATCGATCCTCTGCTGGTCAAATCCGTGGTCTGGCAGGAGAGCCGCTTCCAACCGGACAAGCTCGGCGGACACGGCGAGCGCGGACTGATGCAAGTGACAGAGCCGGCGGCGCAGGATTGGGTCGAGGCATTGGGCATCGAGACGTTCGAACCGGCCGATCTGCTCGATGCGAAGACCAACCTTGAGGTTGGCACTTGGTACCTCGCGCAAGCACTCAAGCATTGGGACTCGCAGGAAGATCCGTTGCCTTTCGCCCTCGGCGAATACAACGCGGGACGCAGCAGGGTGAAACGTTGGTCGGGCGGGGCGCAGATGAGCGCGCGGGAACTTGCGAAGGCGATGGACATCGCCAGCACCCGCGCCTACGTCGCCGCGGTGCGCAACCGCTACGATTTTTACCGCAAGCGCGGCGACAAGTTGTCCGCGCCTTGAAAGCGCTTAGAGTCCGGCTGTGGCGACCGACTCGTCGAACAGCCGGCAGGCATCCGCGCCGTAGAGCGCACGCGCGGCCTGCAAATTTTTGCTCGCTTGGCGCTCGTCTCCTTGGCGGCGCGCCAGGAGGGCACTCGCGTAAAACCACGAGGGAGTGGCACCGGTGGGTTGCATGGCACGCGCCGTCTTCTCCGCTTCCCCGTCGCGGCCCAGCGAGATCTGGCAAAGGAACACCTTGAACCGCAGCAGTTCGTTCTGCGGATCGCGCTGCCGCAAACGGCGGAAAGTCTCCAGCGCCCCCTCGCGGTCGCCGCGCAGGAACTGCACCTCGGCGGCATTGAAGGCGGCGGGAAAATAATCCGGGTTGGCCCGCAGGATCTCCTCGAAAATGCGCGCGGCTTGTTCGTATTCCCCGGCCTTGGTCAGCGTGGCCGCGCGAAGATTGAGCACGCTGAGGTCGCCCGCCGCCGCGCCCGGCAACGCATCGAGGCGCGTCAGCGCCTGCCGGTAGTCGCCCTGTTCGTAGTCTGCGGTCGCCCGGCGAAGAACGCCGGCCAGCCGCTGCTGCTCGGCCAGCGGGTCATCGGCCGGCACCGCATCCTGCGCCCTCGCCGCCAGAGACATGACGAGCAGCAGGACGGGCAGCAATCTCATGGCTGCGATTTGACGAAGAGACGGAGCGGGTTCTCGATGGCGTCTTTGACCCGGACCAGAAAGGTTACCGCCTCTTTGCCGTCAACCACACGGTGATCGTAGCTCAGTGCGAGATACATCATCGGACGGATGACGACCCGGCCGTCGACGGCCACGGGCCGGTCCTGGATTTTGTGCATGCCCAAGATGCCGCTTTGCGGGGGGTTGAGGATCGGAGTGCTCATGAGCGATCCGTAAACGCCTCCGTTCGAAATCGTGAAGACGCCGCCCTGCAGATCCTCGATGGTGATGGCACCCTCGCGCGCCCGGCTTGAGTAGTAGAGCAGGTCTTTTTCCAGTTCGGAGAAGGTCTTGCGGTCGGCATCGCGGACAACCGGAACAATGAGACCGCGCTCCGTGCCGACAGCGACGCCGATGTCATAGAAGTGATTCTGCACCAGCTCGTCGCCATCAAGGCGGGAGTTGAGTTGCGGCTCGCTCTGCAGAGCATCGACCACCGCTTTGATAAAGAACGACATGAAACCGAGCTTCACGCCGAACTTCGCCTGGAAAGCTTCCTGCACCTCGGAGCGCAGGCGCATGACAGCCGACATGTCGCATTCGTTGAATGTCGTGAGAATGGCGGCATTGCGCTGTGCGGCGACGAGTTGCGTGGAAATCTTTTTCCGCAACGGTGAAAGTTTTTTGCGCGTGAAGCGGCGGTCTTGCGGCTCGAGTTGGACGGGTGCGGCGGGCGCAGGGGCCGGGGGGGGCGCCGGAGCGGCCGGGGACGGGGCGGCGACGGAAGGAGGTGCAACCGCGGCGGCCGGTTCGGGCGCCTCCTCGATGCTCCCGACCACCTCGCCGATCTTCACCTCGCGATCGGCAGGAACGCCGATACGCACCACGCCGGCAGCCGGCGCGGCCACCTCGGTGGAAACTTTGTCCGTATCGAGCGTGAAGAGCGCATCGCCCGCACGCACGTAATCGCCCTCCTGCCGGTGCCAGAGGGAAATGATCCCCGAAGAGATGGATTCCCCGACGGCGGGAACTTTGATGTCCGTGTTGCCCATGTGAGCGCCGTATCTACACGTCGAAAGCGCGGCTGACGAGTTCCGCTTGCTGCAAACGATGGATGGCCAGCGATCCGACCGCCGGGCTCGGGCTTTCCGGACGGCCCGCATACGAGATACTGCGGCCGAGAAGTTCGCGCAGACGAGGTTGCATGAAGAACCAGGCGCCCATGTTCTGCGGCTCCTCCTGGCACCAGACCACGCGCTTGAGGTTCGGGCAGGCGCTGGCGAGGCGTTTGATTTTTTCGACGTGCAGCGGATAAAGCTGCTCGACGCGCAGGATGACCGCATCGGTCGTCCCGCGTTTTTCCTGCTCGGCCTTCAGGTCGTAGTATACTTTGCCCGAGCAGAGAATCATGCGCGTGACCGGCGCGGGATCGGCAGGCAGAGGGTCGGCCAAGATCGCGTAGAAACGGCCCTCGGTGAAATCGGTGGCCTTGGAAACCGCGAGAGGGTGGCGCAGCAGACTCTTCGGCGTCATGATGACGAGCGGCTTGCGGTAGTCGCGGTGGGTCTGGCGGCGCAGCGCGTGGAAATACTGCGCGGGCGTGGTCAGGTTACAGATCTGCATGTTGTTGTCCGCGCACAATTGCAGGAAACGCTCGAGCCGCGCGCTGGAATGCTCGGGCCCCTGCCCCTCGTAGCCGTGCGGCAGCAGCATGACGAGCGAACTGGGTCGCTGCCATTTCGATTCGGCCGACGAAATAAACTGGTCGATGACAACCTGCGCGCCGTTGGCAAAATCGCCGAACTGCGCTTCCCACAGGCAGAGCATCGACGGGTAATCGAGCGAGTAGCCGTAATCGAAACCGAGGACCGCCGCCTCGCTGAGCAGGCTGTTGTAAACGCAGAGCCTGGCCTGCCCGTCTTTGAGATGATTGAGGGGAACGAAATCCTCTTTCTCCTCCGCGTCATAGAACACGGCGTGGCGCTGGCTGAACGTGCCGCGGCGACAGTCCTGCCCGGACAAACGGACCGGCGTGCCTTCGAGGAGGAGGGAACCGAACGCGAGCGACTCGGAAAACGCCCAGTCGTAAGGGCCGCCGTCGCGGAGAATTTCCAGACGGCGGTCGATAAGCATGCGCCGGACTTTGGGCAGCAGGTGGAAATCGGGCGGCACGCGGCAGAGTCCCTCGACGATTTCTTTGAGCATCTCCGGCGAAATCTTGGTGCGAACCGGTTCGTAGGAGTAGGGCGGCTGGAACACCGCGGTCGAACCGGCGAAGCGCCCGCCCTCCCGCCGCTCGCTCTCGCTTTTCTTCACGATATCGAAAGCTTCCTCAAGGTCACGCGACGCCTCGGCTTTGATCTGCGCGGCTTCCGCCTCGGTCAGCGTGCCAAGCGCGGCCAATTCGCCGACGAATGTCTCGCTGGTCAGCGGATGTTTCTGGATGGCGCTGTAAAGGTGCGGCTGCGTGAAGGTCGGTTCGTCGCCCTCGTTGTGTCCGTGGCGGCGGTAGCAATAAAGATCGATGACCACATCGCGTCCGAATTCCTGCCGGAAATCCAGCGCCATCTGGGCGACAGTGACGACAGCGAGCGGGTCCTCGCCATTCACGTGGAAGACGGGCGCCTCGATCGTCTTGGCCACGTCGGTCGAATACAGCGAGGAGCGCGCGTCGGCCGGCAAGGTGGTGAAACCGATCTGGTTGTTGACCACAATGTGCAACGTGCCGCCGGTTTTGTAGCCGGGCAGTTGCGACATCTGGAAAACTTCCGCCACGATCCCCTGCCCCGCGAAAGCCGCGTCGCCGTGGATGAGCAGCGGCAGGACCGTGCCGCGCTTGTCCATGTCGCCGAGGATGCGTTGGCGCGCGCGCGCCATGCCCTCGACCACGGGATCGACCGCTTCGAGATGGCTCGGGTTGGGCGCGAGGCGCACACCGACTTTGTAGCCGGTGGCCGTTTGGCGCTCGGCGAGGTAACCGAGATGGTATTTCACGTCGCCATTGCCGCCGACGATGTCGGGAATGTAGTTCTCGGAAAACTCGTTGAAGATGAGCGTGAGCGGCTTGTTGAGGAAGTTGGCCAACACGTTGAGGCGCCCGCGGTGGGCCATACCCATGGCGATTTCCTTCACGCCGCACGGCTCGCAGCGTTGGAGCACGGTGTCGAGGATAACGAGCAACGACTCCGCGCCCTCGAGGGAGAAGCGCTTCTGCCCGACATAGCGCGTGTGCAAAAAGTGCTCGAAAGTTTCCGCCTCGTAAAGCTGGCGCAGCACAGCGCGATGCAACGCACCGTCCTTGCGGTTGCCGTTGCCGCGGTTCTCGATCCGCTCGCGGATCCAGTTGCGCACGCGCGGGTCCTGGATGTGCATGAACTCCGCCCCGATCGTGTCGCTGTAAATGGACCGCAACTCGGCCAGCATCTCGCGCAAGAGCATCGGCTTGCCGTCGCGGAAATATTTCGAACTGACCGTGCGCTCGAGATCGTTATCGGTGAAGCCGATCGCTTTGAGCGAAAGGAGAGGATTGTCCGGCGGCTCCGGACTGAGCGGATCAAGCCGTGCGATGGTGTGCCCGAGGGTGCGGTAAGAATAGGCGAGCGAGTCGGCGCGGCGTTCGAGGGCCGCATCCTCCGGAACCGCGGCACGCGCGCCCTCGGCCAACTCCTCCGATTGCGTCAGCCCAAGCTCGAAGCCCTCGAAAAAAGCGTTCCACTCCGGAGAGACCGACTCCGTGTCCTCTTTCCATCGCGCGTAGTTTTGCTCGAGCAGCTCCGAGTTCCAGTTTCCCGACACCGATTGACTCATTGAATTTAAGTAAACCAGAATCCACCGAACCAGCCCTTCTGGCAACAAAGAGAGGAGAAACACGTCTGTTTTTTTCTGTTGCGGGGTGTCCGCTTGCCTTGCCAGCGGCATGTGTTCGCGGCATAAATTCCGGCTTCCGCGGGGCCGGGCACAGGGCCGGGGCGGTTTGTCATGATCAAGGTCGAGGGACTCACCAAGAAATACGCCGGCATCACCGCGATCGACGCGATCAGTTTCACCGTCGAAAAGGGTGAAATCGTCGGCTTTCTCGGACCGAACGGCGCGGGCAAAAGCACGACCATGCGCATCCTCTCGTGCTTCCTCCCCGCGACGAGCGGCAAAGCCAGCGTAGCCGGGTTCGACGTGGCCACGCAGTCGCGCGAGGTGCGGTCGCGCGTCGGTTACATGCCGGAAAACGTGGCGCTCTATCCTGAGATGCGGGTGCAGGAATATCTCGAATACCGCGCGGCGCTCAAAGGCATCCGCGGACGCACCAACCGCCAGCGCGTCAACGCGGTGAAGGAGCTTTGCAGCCTGCGCGATGTGGAAAGCAAACTGATCGGCGCGTTGTCTAAGGGTTACCGCCAGCGAGTGGGTCTGGCCGATGCGCTGTTGCACGATCCGGATCTGCTCATCCTCGACGAACCGACCATCGGACTCGACCCGAACCAGATCCGCCAGGTGCGCCAACTGATCAAGGATCTCGGCAAACGCCACACCATCCTTCTCTCCACCCACATCCTGCCCGAAGTGGAAATGACGTGCAGCCGCGTGCTCATCATCGACCGCGGAACCATCGCGGCGTCCGACACTCCGGAGAACCTCGCCGGCCGCGTCCGCACGGCGGGCGGGGTGCGGGCCGAGATCCGCGCGGACACCGCGGCGCTGGAAAAAGCACTCGCCGCGCTGGCCGGCGTGCGCAAAACAGAGGTCGTGGCACTCGGGGACGGTTGGTGCGCCTGCACCCTCCGCACCGGCGCCGAGCACGACCCGCGCGAAGCGATCGCGCGATTGTCCGCGGAACGCAAGTGGCCGCTGCGCGAACTCGGACGTGAACAGGTGAGCCTCGAGCGCGTCTTTGCCGAGATCACCCAATCGGGGGAACGCTGAGATGACTTTCCTCACGTTGCTCAACCGCGAAATCCGCGCCTACTTCCTTTCGCCCGTCGCGTGGGTCGTCCTCTTTTTCTTCCTCCTGCTCACCGGCTTCAACTTCTACGCGGGCGTGGCTGCGCTGAACCGCGGACCGAGCGAGGTCACGGTGGTCGAAGCCTTTTTCAACACGATCTTCTTCTGGTTCGGTTTCGTCCTCATCTTCCCGCTCATCACCATGCGGCTTTTCTCCGAGGAATACAAAATGGGGACGATCGAACCGCTCATGACCGCGCCGGTGCGCGACAGCCAGGTGGTGCTGGCCAAATACTGCGGCGCGCTCGTCTTCTACATCGTGCTTTGGCTGCCGAGCCTGCTCTATTTTCTGGTTTTCACCTGGGTGACGCGGTTGCAGGCGGCGGGCGCGGCGGGACCGTTCATCGGTGCTTACGCCATGCTGCTGCTCATCGGCATGTTTTATCTCTCGATCGGCTGCCTCGCCTCGGCGTTGACCCGCAACCAGATCATCGCCGCGGTTATGTCTTTCAGCGCGATCACTCTGCTGTTCTTCACCGGTTTGCTCACTTTTTTCATCCTGAGCATCACGCCGGCGCTGCGAGAAATGACGGCGTATTTCTCCGCGCTCGAGCACATGAGCGAGGCGTCTCGCGGGTTTTTCGACACGCGGCCGGTGGTCTTCTACCTCTCGCTGACCTTCTTCGTGCTCTTCCTGACATTCCACGTGTTCCAATCGCGCCGCTGGAGAAGCTGATATGAAACCGTTGCAGGATTCATCGCGCCGCCGGGCCGGCGCACGCTTCGGGGTGACCGTGCAGGTGCTCCTCGCCTGCCTGCTGCTCGCTGCGGTGAATTACGCCGGATTCCATTACTATTATCGCGGCGACTGGTCGCCGTCGCAGAAATACCGGCCAAGCGAATTGACGAAAAGCGCACTGAAGCGTCTGCCCGCCACGGCGAAGATCTACGTCTTTTTCTCCCCCACTGCAGCCGCCCCGGGCTACGAGGTTTACGGCGATGTGGTCAATCTCCTCAAAGAATACCAGTTCCTCGCGGGCGAAAAACTCGCGGTGGAATACATCGACCCGATGCGGAACCTCGGGCGGGCGCGCGAATTGCAGGCCAAGTTCCAGTTCGGGCCCGAAGAAAACCTCGTCATCGTCGAGATGGAGGGCCGGTCGAAACAAGTCGGCGCGACCGACATGGCCGATTACGACTATCTCACGCAGTTCGCCGGCGAACCGCCGCGCCTGCGCGCTTTCAAGGGCGAGCAGGCTCTGACCAGCGCGCTCATCGAGGTTTCCGAACCGAAGCCGCGCACGGTCTATTTTCTGCAGGGTCAGGGCGAGGCCGGACCCGGCGAAGGTTCGGCCGTCTCGCTGCTCGACGAATACATCGGCAAACAGGGCGTGAAGACCGCGCCGCTTTCCCTCACGAAAACGCCCGCCATACCCGCGGACGCCGGCGCAGTTATCGTCGCCGGCGCACGCTACGACTTGCCGCCCGAGACGGCCAGGATCCTGCGGGAGTATTGGGACAAAAACGGGCGGATCATCGTCCTGCTCGATCCCGATGCTTCGACGCCGCTTCTGCGCGAACTTCTTTCCTCGGCCGGCATCACACCGCGCGACGATCGCGTGCTCCGCACGGTCCAACTCGGTTTCGCCACGGGAATCCTGCGCGATGTGGCCGGGAAATTCTCCGACGTGAACCGCGTGACGCGCCGCTTCCAGGGCGCCGAGGTCATGTTGCCAGCGGCGACCTGCTCGCTCGATCTGGACGGGCGCAAGGAGGGCGTGACAGTCGAACCCATGATCACCGCGGAAGATCCGTTCTGGGGGGAAACGGAATACATCACCGACGACCAGAAGGGGGTGCGTTACGAGGAAGGCAAAGACACCGCCGCACCCATCGTCCTCGCCGCCATGTCCGAACGCGGCGGGGTCAGCGACGAACAACTCGACCTCAGTTCCGCGCGCCTGGTCGTGGTCGGGAACAGCGAATTCGTGGTCGACGGATCCATCACCGAACCCAACCTCGACTTTGTGCTCGGCGCGCTGAACTGGGTGTTGGACCGCGGACATCTGGCGCGGATCGCGCCGAAATCGGTCCGGGCCTTCAACCTCAATCTCACCGACGCGGAAACCGGCCGGATCGCCCTCTACACTCTTGTGGTCATTCCCGCCCTCGCGGCCATCGCCGGGCTGATGGTTTGGTTGCGACGTCGGCGCTGAAAAATGAATTCACGCGCCACGCTTGTCCTGCTTGCGCTCACGATTCTCGCGGTGGGAGGGGTTTTCTACCTGCGCCAATCCGTGCTGCCCACGCGCGAATCCGCGGAGAACCAGCGCTACGCGGCGGTGTTCGATCCGGAGGAGGTCGACGAGATCGACATTATGCGCGGAAGCGGAAAACTCGCCTTGCGCAAGGAAACAGGTGGCTGGCGGCTCACCGAACCGAACGAAGACCGCGCTTCACCCGAAGCAGTCGACCGCCTGCTCATGGCGGCGCGATTCATGGAAATGCGCGACCGGCAGCCCGGACGCGACCCGGAAAACTTTCCCGAGGCCGCGTTGGTGCCTCCGCGGCTCCGCATCGAATTGCGCGGCGGGGAAAACACCGGCATCGACATCGGGGCAGGCACCGCGCTGCCGCAGGAGGTGTTCGCCCGCGTCGATGGCAAATCCGGAGTGATGCGCGTGGCCGACACCATCATCGAACTGGCCGATGCGGCGCCTGAAAAATTCCGCGACCCGCGGCTGACCGAATTCACCGCGGACGACATCGAGAAATTCACCGTGCGGCGCGCGGACGGCGAAATGACGCTGCGGCGCGATCGCGGGCGGTGGATGATCGAGAAACCGGTGCGCGCGGCGGCTGATCCCCAGGCAGTGCGTGCGTTCCTCGATTCCCTGCTCGGTCTGCGCATCGACTCTTTCGGTCCGCCGGCCGGCAGCACGCCGGCGACCCTGCCCGCACAGGAGGCGGCGATCAGCCTCACTCCGCGCGGCGGCGGGGAGGATGTCAAACTGCGCGTGACCGGTCCGGGCACGGGCGAGACGCCTGCTCTGCCAGCCTTTTTCGAAAACCGCGGCGGCGAAATTGTCGTCGACGGTTCGGCGGGGACATTGTTCACCGTGTCGCCCGAGCAACTGCGCAACCGTTCGCTCGGTTACGCCGATATCGACACGGTCGACCGCATCCGACTCGAAGCAGACGGCAAAACCGTCACGCTGCGCCGCGAGGGCGAGAACTGGGTCGGCGACACGGACGGGGACAAGCGTAGCAATGATGAAATCGATTCACTGGTCGCCGCCTTCAACGAGGCAAAGGTGGGGTCGTTCCGCACGGCGGAAAGCGCCGGGGCAGTCGGGCTGGCCGCACCGGCGCGGAAGATTTTCTTTTACGCCTGGCTTTCGGAAAACACGGCCGAAGACGCGTCCGGCACGCACGTCATCGCGGGGGCCGACTTCGGCAACGAAGCTCCCGAGGGCGGCGTCTACGCGCGTGCCGCGGGGAGCGACGAGACGGTGACCGTGCCCCCGGCCCTGCCCGATGCCGTCCGCGCCGCGGTCTTCGCGCCGGGCGCGGTCAATTCGCCGCGCTGAGCCAGCGCCGGCAGCGCCCGGCGAGAAATTCGATCCACTTCGGATTATCGTTGAGGCAGGGGATCAGTTCGAGGTGCTCGCCGCCGGCCTCCTCGAAGGTTTCTTTGCAGCCTTCCGCGACTTCCTCGAGCGTTTCGAGGCAATCGGCGACGAAGGAAGGACAGATCACGAGGAGTTTCTTTTTGCCCTCATGGCCGAGACGCTCGACGGTCACATCGGTCTGCGGCGTGAGCCAGGGATCGCGCCCGAGACGCGATTGGAAAGCGAGCACCGTCTTTTCCTTCGGGATGCCGAGGCGCTCGATGAGCAGTTCCATCGTGCGCACGCATTGGTGCCGGTAACACGTGGCGTGCGCGGGGCTGGCGCAATGGCAGCAGTCCGGGACAGTCAGGCAGTGTGCGTGCGAAGGATCGCTTTTGCGCAAATGCCTTTCGGGCACGCCGTGGTAGCTGAAGACCAGCGTGTCGTATTCGTGCTGCAGGTGCGGGCGCGTCGCGTCGGCCAGCGCGTCGATGTATTCCGGATCATCGTAGTAGGGCTGCAGCAGGGTCGTCTTCATGTCGGGCTTCTGCCGCGCCACCTCCTCCCTGGCCTGCACCACCGCCGTCTCGTAGCTCGACATCGCATAATGCGGGTAAAGCGGGACGATAAAAAGTTCCTCCGTCCCCTCGGCGACGATTTGCCGCATGACATCGGGAACCGCGGGCTGCCCGTAACGCATGGCCAAATGCACCGGCACGTCGACTTTGGCCGCGAGCAGATCGCGCTGCTTCTTGCTCGTGACGATGAGCGGCGAACCTGCTTCGGTCCAGACGGTCGCGTAGGCCGCGGCGCTTTTGCGCGGACGGAACGGCAGGATGAAAAGATTGAGCACGATGGCGCGCAGGATCGGATTCACATCGAGCACGCGGCCGTCGGAAAGAAACTCCCGCAGGTAGCGCCTCACGTCCGGGACTTTGGTTGAATCCGGAGAACCGAGGTTGAGAAGTAGAACAGCTTTTTTGCTCACGATTGTTGACGGGCGCCTATTTCCTCTGCGAGCCGCAAACCGTTCCGGATGCATTGGCCCGCCGCAATGCCGCCGCGGTAGTTGCCGACAAAATGCAGCCCGGGATGCGCCGCTTCCAGCTTTTCCAGCGCGGAAAGAATTCCGCCGTAGCCGAGGTTGTATTGGGGGATGGCGCGGGGCCAACGGACGATGCGCCGGAAAACCGGCTCCCCCCGCACGCCGAGCAGGGCATCCAACTCGTCGCAGACCAACCGCTCGAGATCGTCCTCCGCGAGGGCGGCGAAGCTGGGTTGACGCGCTCCCCCGACGAACGTGGTGAGGAGGACATGCCCCTCCGGGGCGCGGCCGGGAAACAGGCCCGACGAAAAAATCGTGCCGAGGATGCGACGTTTCTCGACGGCGGGCACGAGCATGCCGAATCCGTCCAGCGGATGCCGGACGGCCTCGCGGCGGAAACCGAGCGCAACGACGCTCACCGGCGGATAACCGATGCGTTCGAGGAAACCGAGGCCTTCGCGCACGGCCTCGCTCCACGGCAACTGCGGCACGGCAAAAGCGGGTACGGCGCAGACGAGCGCGGCGCAATGCGCGCGCTTGCTTCGGCCCTGTTCGCTCCAGGCGACCGACCAGCCGGTATTGCCGCGAGCGATCGATTCGACGCGCGCCCCGCAACGCAAGTCGTCGCCGAGCAGGGTGGCCAGACACGCCGGTAATACGCCCATGCCGCCGCGAAAAGAGACCATCTTCGGCGCGGGACCGTTGCGCCGCAACCGCATCGCACCGCGCAGGAACGAGCCGTGTTCCCGCTCGAGGTTCCAAAGCTTGGGGAACGCGTGCTGCGCGGAGAGCTTCTCCGGGTCGCCAGCGTAGATGCCGGCAACAAAAGGCTCCATAGCGCGGGACAAAACTTCCTCCCCGAGGCGGCGGCGGACCAGACCGGCCAGCGATTCTTCATCCGCGCCCGCGCGCGGGACGAAAGGCTCCGCCAAAACGCGCAGCTTGCCGCGCAGGGAAAAAAGCGGCGTGGTCACCGCAGCGGCCGGACCCGCAGGAAGAGCGACCGGTTCTCCGCCGAGGACGAGAAAACGCTTTTTGGCCTGCGGTTGTATGATCTCGTCGTCCAAGCCGGCCTCACGGAAGAACGCCGACACCTCCGGTTCACCGGCCATCATGGAGTTCGGACCGTGTTCGACGAGAAACCCGTTCTCATGCGTTGTCTGCACGGCGCCGCCGGCGCGTGCGGCCGACTCCAGAACCATGACGGCGATGCCGCGCCGTTTGAGCGAGACGGCGGCGGACAGACCGGTGAGACCGGAACCGATGATGATCACCGGGTCGCCGGGCATCAGATTGTTTTGGAATGGCGCCCCTCGCCCGTTTGCGCGTAGGCGTCGAAACACATGGCGATATTGCGGATGAAAAGCCGGCCGGGGCCGGTCACGACGATCGCGTCGCCGGGCAATTCGACCAACCCGTCGGCCGCGAATTCTCCGAGGGCGGCAAGGCTGGCGGTGAATTTTTCGGCGAAGCGGACGGGGAAGCGTTCTTCGACCGCCGCGAAGTCCAGACGGAAATCGCACATCAGCCGCATGATGATGTGGCGGCGGAGAACATCTTCGTCCGCGAGCTCGAGGCCGCGCTCGACCGGCAGGCGGCCGGCGGCGAGATCGGCGTAATAATGCTCGAGCGACTTCCGATTCTGGCGGTAGGTGCGCTCGGTTTGCGAAATGGACGACACACCGAAACCGCGGATTTCCGTGCCGCCGCGCGTGCTGTAACCCTGGAAATTCCGCTGCAGCGTGCGCGACTCGAGAGCGCGGACGAGTTCGTCTCCGGGGCGCGCAAAGTGATCCATACCGATGAAAACGTAGTCCGCCTCGGTCAGCGTCTCGATGACCAGCTTGAGCATGGCAAGCTTGTCGCCCGGGTCGGGCAACTGCGCCCGCTCGAGAATTTTTTGCGAGGGGACCATCCAGGGCACATGCGCATAGCTGAACACGGCGAAACGGTCGGGACCGTATTGCAGCACGCGGGCGAGCGTCTGCGCATAGCTCTCGGGAGACTGCCCGGGAAGACCGTAGATGAGGTCAACGTTAACCGACTCGAACCCCTCCTCGCGCAGCCAGGCGAAGGCCTGGGCGTTGCATTCTTCGGATTGCTCGCGATGCACCGCGCGCTGCACGGCCGGGTTCACATCCTGAATACCGAACGAGGCTCGCGTCATGCCGATCTCGCGGAAAGCCCGCACATGGTCGCGCGTGAGAAACCTCGGATCGAGCTCGACCGAACATTCCGCATCGCCGGCGAAGGCGAAACGTTTCTGCAGCTCCCCGCCGAGTCGCAGGATTTGCGCGGGCGAAAGAAAATTCGGCGTCCCGCCGCCGAAGTGGACTTGCACGGCTTCGCGCCCGGAGACGACATCGCGGGGGAACAGCTCCATCTCGCGCACCAACGCATCGAGGTAAACTTCGGAACGGGTATGGTCCGTGGTGATGACTTTGTTGCAACCGCAGAACCAGCAGAGGCTCTGGCAGAACGGCAGATGGAAATACAACGACAGCCCGCCCCGCTCGGCGGATGCGGCCGACACCAGACGATCCGCGTCCGCATCCTCGCGGAACTGCAATGCCGTCGGATACGAGGTGTAGCGCGGACCCGGACGGTTGTGCTTGCGCACCAGCCCGAGGTCAACCGTCGGCGCTGCGGCTTTGCTCATGGCGGAAGTTTTGCACAGTCTCGGCCACCGCGCCGACACTTTCGGGGCGCGCGGCGGGGCGGATGCCGTGGCCGAGATTGAAAAGGTAACCGCTTTGCCCGGCCATGTCGTCGAGAACGCTCCGCGCGGCCGCGGCGGCTTCGGCCGGCGGACCCTCCAGAAAAGCGGGGTCCATGTTTCCCTGCAAGGCGACCTCCGGTCCGAGCGCGCGGCGCACTTCGCTCAGGGGCGTTTCCCAATCGAGCGAGAGCACGCGCGCACCGGTCGAGGCCAGCGCCGCGGATTGGCGGTTGCGTCCGCGCGCGAAGAAAATGACCGGAACTTCGGGTTTCAACTCGGCGATCAAATCGCGCACCCAACGCAGCGACCACTCCTCGTAATCGTCGCACCAAGCGGCCCATGAATCGAAAATCTGGATGGCATCCGCGCCGGCGGAAATTTGCCGGCGGAAGTAGGCGGCCAGCGTGCGCGCCAGCAGGGAAAGCAAATCCGCGAGCATGGGATCGCGCTTCGCCGCCATGGCGCGGATCGTTTGCCCGTCGCCGGACGAGCCGCCCTCGACCATGTAGGCGGCGAGCGTCCAGGGAGAACCGCCGAAGCCGATGAGCGCGCGGTCCGGTCCGAGGTGCTTTCTCGCGGCCTCCAGCGCGCCGCAGACGTACGCGAGTCGGTCGGCTGCGCCATCGGCGGACAAGCGGTCGAAATCCGCGCGCGAGCGCACGGCGTATGCCATATCCACGCCTTTTCCGTCGCGAAAACCGTAGGCCTGACCGAGCGCCTCCGGGACGACGAGGATGTCGCTGAAGATGATCGCCGCGTCGAAACCGAAACGGCGGATCGGCTGGAGCGTGACCTCGGCGGCCAACTCCGGCGTGCGAACCATCTCGAGAAAGCTGTGGCGTTCTTTGAGAGCCCGGTATTCGGGCAGGTAGCGACCGGCCTGGCGCATCATCCAAATCGGGGGACGGTCGACAGGACGGCACCGGCAGGCGGTGAGGAATCGTTCGCGGCCGGTCATCGCGGAATTGGGAAAAGGGGTGCCACTCTGATCCTCCAAGGTCGCAGGGCGGGTCCCGACACTCAAGTTTTGCCGGGTTCCGGGCCCTAGCCCATTTTCCTTGACCGGAGGCGGTGTTCCCAGATTAGTAGTCGGGTCGAAGTTGGTGGAAACTTGGCAGATGGCCGGTTCCCAGCGAACCAAGCCATAGCAGAATAGAATGTTCAGGAAATTTTTCGGATTATTTTCGAGCGATATCGGGATCGATCTCGGCACGGCCAACACGCTTGTCTACGTGCGCGATCAGGGCATCGTCCTGCGCGAACCATCCGTGGTGGCCGTCCAGGCCGGCACCAACAAAGTCCTCGCGGTCGGCAACGAGGCCAAGCGCATGCTCGGCCGTACGCCGGGCAACATCGTCGCCATCCGGCCGCTCAAAGACGGGGTCATCGCCGATTTCGAAATCACCGAGGCGATGCTCTCGCACCTCATCAGCAAAGCGCACGGCGGCCGCCGTATGGTCCGCCCGCGCGTGGTCATCGCCGTGCCCTCGGGAATCACCGAGGTGGAAAAGCGCGCGGTAAAAGATTCGGCCACGCACGCCGGCGCACGCGAGGTTTACCTCATCGAGGAACCGATGGCCGCGGCGATCGGCGTCGGCCTGCCCATCCAGGAAGCGGCCGGCAACATGATCATTGATATCGGCGGCGGGACGACCGAAGTCGCCCTCATTTCCCTGGCCGGCATCGTGTTCAGCCGCAGCGTGCGTGTGGCCGGCGATGAACTTGACGAGGCCATCGTCCAATACCTCAAACGCAACTTCAATCTGGCCATCGGCGAACGCACCGCCGAGGACATCAAGATCAAACTCGGGTCGGCCATCAAGCTGCCCAAAGAAACTTCCATGGAAGTCAAAGGTCGCGACCTCGTCGCGGGGCTTCCCAAAACCATCACTCTCACCTCCCAGGAGGTCCGCGAGGCGCTCGCCGAACCGCTCAACAGCATCGTCGACGCCGTGCGTACCACCCTCGAACGCTGCCCGCCCGAACTTTCCTCCGATCTCGTCGATCGCGGGATGGTCCTGGCCGGCGGCGGCGCACTCTTGCGCGGGCTCGACGAGCTGCTGCGCAGGGAGACGAACCTCCCGGTGCACATAGCGGACGATCCGCTCAGCGCCGTGGCCGAGGGAACGGGACGCGTCCTCAGTGAAATCGAAGTTCTCCGCAGCATCGCCCAAAACAGCTCCCAGCGCGCCGTTCCCGCATCCTGATCGCGGCAACCGGACTGCTGAGGCGGCTCCCCGCCCATGAAACCGCTGCACATTGTCCTTTTCGTTGCGGCCGTCGTGCTGGCCATAGTCTTCCTCGCCTTCTCGCCCGCCCGCATGCGCGCGTGGCAAGGCCGTTTCTTCGATGTTTCGACGCCCGCCATGCAAGCCGGGGCGGCCATCAATGACCGCATCAGCAAGCTGAACAAGGGGCTCAAGTCTCTCGACGAACTCGAGGCGGAAAACGCCGCGCTCGCTGCACAGAACAACGAGCTGCGCGCCTCGGCGCAATTGCTCAAAGACCTCGCCGACGAGAATCGCCGCCTGCGCGACACCCTCGGCTACCGGGAGCGCTCCGCATTTGATCTCGTTCCCGCGCAGATCATCAGCCGCGATGCGTCGAGTTGGTGGAGCAGCGCGAAAATCAACCAGGGATTCGCCGAAAAAATCGACTCCTCGCAGCCGGTGCTCACGGCCGACGGGCTGGTCGGACGCACCACCACGGTAGCCAAGGACATCTCGATGGTCATGCTGTTGACCGACGAGACATGTCAAGTGGCCGCGCGCATCGAGGAAACAAACGACCAGGGGATACTAAGCGGCCAGCGCACCGCGGGTGACGGGATGCCGGTGCTGGTGATTAATTTTTTGAAACGCAACGCCGACATCAAGCCGGGAATGAAAGTCGTCACCACCGGGGTGAGCGGAGGCGTTTTTCCCGCGGGTATTCCACTGGGGACAGTGCGGGAATTCCGGGCGCGAGAACTAGACGGACAAGCCATCATCGAGCCGGCAGCGGATCTCTCCCGCCTCGAGGACGTGTTCGTCGTCCGCGGAACAAAATGATCCGCGCCCTGGTGCTCGTTCTGTCGGCCTACGCGGCCGTCATCGTGCAGGAGTTCCTCCCGGGCATGCCGTTCTTCGCAGGCGCGCACGTCTTGCTCCTGCCGGTCATCGTTTGCTACGCGGTGATCCGCTTGCCCTTTCCCGCCGCCCTGGCCTTCGCCCTCTACGCCGGACTTCTCGGGGATCTGTCCATGCTGCAGGTCGACGGCGAGCGCGTTGAAATCGGCCTCGGCTGGTCTATGCTTTATTATGTCCTGCTGGTCGGTGTTCTGCGTTTGCTGCCTTCCATCGCGCCCGAACCGCGCTGGGAAACGCATTGCCTTGCCTCGGGTGCGGCCACTCTCTTTCTTCTCACGGGGCAATACCTCATGGTCTGCCTGCGCCGGGAGTCGTTCTTCCTCAGCGGTGCGGTATTCGCCCAGATCATCGGGCCGGCCCTGGCTGCCCTTCTCCTCGCGCCGCTCCTTTACCACTTTTTCGGCCTGTTTCCCGACCGCGGATTCCGTCGGCGGGCGCACCGCGTAGCGCGATGATTCGCCGGTCCCACGAATTTCGCATCGCGGTGCTCGGTGCCGTGGCGCTGACCGTGTTACTCATGCTCCTCGGCCGCCTCTGGTACGTGCAGGTGGCCCGTGGCTCCGAATATACCTCGCGCATCCGCAGCACCTCGCAGGTCAGCGTCCGCCTTCCCGCCGTGCGCGGCGAAATCCTCGACCGCAACGGCATGCATCTCGCGCAGAACCGCGCCAGCAACACCCTCGAGTTCTACCTGCCGGACATGGTGCGCGACTACCGCAACCGCTTCGGCGATGTCCCGATGCGGAATTACCGCACGACGGTCGGCGGCATGATGGCCGACAAATCCGAGCCGGACATCGTCAAGATCGTCAACGAGACGGTCATACCGCGTCTCTCGGAGTTGGGGCTCGCGCGCGACTACAATGCCGACGCGCTGCGCAACCACTTCCGCAACGATACCGAGGTGCCATTCACCTACGCGGAGGATCTTGACTACGAGTCGATAGCCCGCTTCGCCGAGCACGGGGTTGACTTGTCGGGCGTGAATTTGACGGTCCGGCCGGTGCGGCGCTATGTTTACGGAGCCCTCGGTTCGCACTTTCTCGGCTACGTCGGCGCGCCCGACAAGATAGACAAGGAGGATGCCGCGAATTTCAACTACTACCAGCCCGATACCGAAGGCAAATCGCAGATCGAACTGGCGATGAACGCCGAGCTGCGCGGGACACCGGGAGCGCGCATCATGCAACGCAACGCCAAGGGAAGGATCGAGGGCGAGGCGCGCCGGGATGACCCCAAACAAGGCAACAGCATCGTCCTCACCATCGACGCACGCATCCAACACATTGCCGAACAGGCGCTCCGCGCCGTCGGCCGGGGCGCTGCCGTGGTCGTTGATCCGAACAACGGCGATGTTCTCGCCATGGCTAGCGTGCCTTCGTTCGACCCGAACAGCTTCATTCCCTCAATCTCGGCGAGCGATTGGAAAGAACTCACGGCGGATGCGACCGATCCCCTCCTCAACCGCGCGACCAGCGCCTACGCTCCAGGCTCCACTTACAAAGTGGCTACGGCGCTGTCCGGGCTGCGCACGGGGGTTTTCGACAAGTCGTTCAACTGCTCCGGCGGCGTGCAATACGGAAACCATTTCATGAAATGCACGGGCACACACGGCACTCTCGGGCTGGTCTCGGCGTTGCGCGTATCCTGCAATGCCTTCTTTTTCCAATACGGGAACAAATCAGGCATCGCGGAAATCGATGCCGTGGGCGAAATGCTGGGCCTCGGGCAAAAGTCGGGCCTTCCTCTCACCGGCGAATACAGCGGAGTTCTCCCGGGGCCGGAGTGGATGGCAAAACGCACCGCGCGCGAGCGCTGGTCGAGCGGACAGACGGCCAACACCTCCATCGGCCAGGGATTCGTCCTCGCCACACCTCTGCAGATGGCCATGGTCGCAGCCACCGTGGGCAACTGGGGCACGAGCTACTATCCGCGCATTATCGACAAAGTTGTCGCCGCGGACGGGAGCGTCATCCGCCAAGAACCGGTCAAAGTGCGCGCCAACCTCCTTGAGAACGGATTCACCTCCGACGAGATCGGCATGGTCCGCAGCGGCATGTGGGACGTGGTCAACCGTGACGGCGGAACGGGAGGGAAAGCCCGCATAAAAAACTATCCGGTTGCAGGAAAGACAGGCACGGCGCAGTTCTGGCGGAGAGGCACGCCGGATAACCATACTTGGTTCATCAGCTTCGCACCCTACGAAAAGCCGCGCTACGCTGTCTGTGTGATGGTCAACGGCGGAGCATCGGGCGGCGGAGTGGCCGCCCCAATCGCATCGAAAATCCTCGCCGAGACCTTCAAGATCGAGGAGGGCGAAGAATACAAGGTGGCCGAACTGGCGCCGGCCAAAGGAGACTTCCGCTTCGTCTCCAGCGTCGACTTCGGACGCGCCGTGCCCGGCGCGATGGCGGATGCTCCTCCCGGCGAGCGGGCGCGTGCAGAAGGCGAAGGCACCGCCAGCGCACGCGCCGCCACACCGACGGTGAGGCCCGCCGCCGATGCCGAAGGCACCGTGCAGAAGAAAAAACCGAACCTTTTCCAGCGCCTCTTCGGAGGCGGAAAAAAGAAAGAAAAGAAAGAAAAACCACAGCGCCCCTCCGGACGCTGAACCAACAATCCCACTGTCATGATCGAAAAAGTCAAAAAACTCCTGGGTCTGCCGACCAAATCCGGCGGCGCCCGTCTCATCGTCAACGCCGAGAAACTCGAGAAACGTGTCGCCGTCCTCGAGGAAGGCCAGCTCGAAGAATACAACGTCGAGCGCGTCTCCGACCGCAACATCGTCGGCAGCATCTACAAGGGCCGGGTGAAAAACATCGAGCAGGGCCTCAAAGCCATGTTCGTCGACATCGGCTTCGAAAAAAATGCGTTCCTCCACTTCTGGGACGCCATCCCCGCCGCCCTCGACAGCGGCATCGAGGAAGTGCGCCGCAACACCGGGAAGAAACTCCCGCGCAAAATCACGGCCAAGGACATCCCCACGATCTATCCTCCGGGTTCGGAAATCATGGTACAGGTGAGCAAAGGCCCGATCGGCACGAAAGGTCCTCGCATCACGAGCAACATCAGCATGCCCGGACGCTACCTTGTCCTCATGCCGCACAGCCCCCAATGCGGCATCTCGCGCAAGATCGACGACCCGAAGGAGCGCGAGCGGTTGCGGAAAATCCTCAACGAACTGGAAATCCCCGACGGCATGGGCGTCATCATCCGTACGGTCGGCGCCGGACAGCGTCCGCGCTTTTTCGTGCGGGATCTTCACCTTCTCCTCGACCAGTGGCATGAAATCGAGCGCGGCATGGAAGCCCAGCGCGCGCCCTACCAGCTCTTCGAGGAACCGGATCTGATCGAACGCACCGTGCGCGACTTCCTCACCGAGGAGGTGGACGCCGTGATTTGCGACGACCTCGCTTCGGTCGAGCGGATGCAGGAGCTGGTGGCGCAGGTGTCCCCGCGCTCGAAGAACCGCATACAATTCTATAACGAAGGCCAGCACATCTTCGACAAATACGGCGTGCACAAGCAGGTCGAAAAAGCCTTCCAACGCCAGGTCTGGCTGCCGTGCGGCGGCTACATCGTGATCGACGAGACCGAGGCGCTCATTTCGATCGACGTCAACACCGGCCGCAACAAGGGCGGCAAAGACGTCGAGAGGACCATCGTGCAGACCAACCTCGAGGCGGCCGACGAGATCACTCGGCAGATGCGCCTGCGCAACATCGGCGGGCTCATTGTCGGCGACTTTATCGACATGAAGTCACGCAAGGACCAGCAGGCTGTCTACCAGCGGATGAAGCAGCGCCTCAAGCGCGACAAGGCGCGCACCCATGTGCTGCCCATCTCCCAACTCGGGCTCATGGAAATGACGCGGCAGCGCGCGGCCGAGAGTATGCGCATGTCGCAATTCGATCCTTGCCCGCATTGCGAGGGACGCGGCCTCATCAAGAATCTCATGACGATGTCCGTGGAACTGCAACGCGCCCTCCACGCGGTGATGCGCAAGCACATCGATACCCTCCACGAGATCAAGGTGGTTGTGCACCCCGAGTTACTCAACCGCCTGCGCACGGAGGACGAAGACCTTCTCATCGACATCGAACGTCGCTACGGCGGCAGGCTTTCTTTCAAAGCCGACCCGACCATGCACCGCGAGAAGTTCGTCATCACCGACGCGAACACCGGCGAAGAGGTCAAGGCGTAGGCGTTTCGGGATCTTCCTCGGGGGGCGGCGCTTTCTCCGCGCCGCCCTCCATCTCGATCGTTCCCGCGTCGAACGCGGTCATATCGCCAAGGTTGGCGATGTTGTATTGCTGCACGCAGGCGCCGTCACCCTGGTAGAACTGCGCCGTTTCCGGCGTCGCTCCGGCGACAACCAGCAAGCGGCCGAATCCGGATTCCCCGGAAACACGCACCAGGGGCAGGCCGTCGCCGGTGACAAGACCGGTGCCGTCGCCGACCGCGGCGGCGCGGAGCAGCAGCGTGCGAGGTCCGCCCGGATCGAGAAGGTTGTCACGCAGGTTGACCGTGATCTCGGCGGGCACGTCGCCGGAGGAGGACGAGAGTTTTCCTTCCGCCCAACCGAAAGAATCGCTGGCCGTGATGGTTTTGTCCGCCACCACTTCCCATCCTCCGCCCTCTTTGCGCCGGATGGCCACGGTGCGTTCGGACGCCGGTTGCTCGAAGATGGCGCAGAAAAAATCGGCGTCGGTTGAGGCGGCCAGGCCCACGGGTTCGCCGGGGCCGGAGGAAATCCATTCAGCCAGTCGCCCTTCCTCCGGTGAGTATTGCGCGACGGCGGCGGATCCTCCGCCGGTCTGCTCCAGCGCCCAAAAGGTGCCACCCCGCCCCGAGGCCAGAGCGCGCACCTTGTTTCCTTCAGGCACATCGAGGCGCTTCCATTCCGCGCCTCCCTGCCAGAGGGAGCCATCCTCACCGGCTGCCACGGCCGCGTTGCCATCGAGCAGGGCAATGGCGATCGGGCGGACCAGCGGAAGCGGCCAGCCCGCGCGTTTGGCGAAATCCGCCGCGCCAAAAATGAAGATGCCGTCGCCCCCCAGAACAGCGAGACGTTCATCCCGCGCAGAGATATCTACGGTATCGGCGGCGAGATCCGGAACGGCGATTTCCTTTCCCGTGGCCAGATCGATTGCGCGGATGCGTTTGTCCAAAAGGGCGAACAACCGGTCCGCGGCGACAGAAATCCGCGCGTTTTCCAGCGCGGCAGCCCGCGGTTCCGTAGCTAGCGTCTGCCAGGGATTCGCAGCCTGCGGCGAATAGCGGAGCAACGCCCCCTTGTCGCCGGCGAGACGCGCCGCAAGCAACATATCCCCCTCAGGAAGCAAGCCGGCCGCCTCCACCGAGACGACGCGCGGCGCGTCTTCGGATGCGACCCAATCGTTGAAATGGAAAGCCTCGCCCTGCACCCCGACGTTGCCGGTGACGAAACCCTTCGCCCGGTAGGTGCCCGCGGGCACCGGTTGGCCGGCAGAATCTTTTCCGTCCCATTCGGTCGAAAGACCGTTCAAGCCGGGGGGGAAGCTGGCGATGGGCCACTCGTCGCAGAGCAAGCGCACCAGTTTTCCAGACGCGTCATAGACACCGAGGCTCACCGTGCCTTCCGATGCCGCCGGGACGAAACGTATCTCCACGGCGTGCGCGGAGGCAGCGAGGGCAAGAAGCAGGAAAGCTAAACGTAATAGCGCCATTCCAAATCGGGGAAAATGTTGTCCCTTTCGCGGCAGGCGGCGAGAAAA
>Ga0114972_10000799_pt1 | contig 23731 bp, 18 predicted proteins | sample M_140807_EF_Meta_FD_87354 | JGI IMG/M metagenome (GOLD analysis project Ga0114972, IMG submission 87354) | Freshwater microbial communities from Lake Montjoie, Canada to study carbon cycling - M_140807_EF_MetaG | ecosystem: Environmental > Aquatic > Freshwater > Lake | place: Lake Montjoie...
ATCAAGGACGTTCTCGACAGTCTTACGGAAAGGGAGCGCGAGGTTCTCGAGCAGCGCTTCGGACTCAAAGACGGTTACTCGCGGACCTTGGAGGAGGTTGGCCGGCAGTTCCAGGTCACGCGTGAACGGATTCGGCAGATCGAGGCCAAAGCGTTGCGGAAAATGCGCCACCCCACCCGGATTCGCAAACTGGAGGGGTTCATTGAAATCCCCGGTGCCTGAGCAGGTCCCGATTCAACATCCCACCCCGGAACATGGAAAAAGGCGCGATTCCGAAGAAGGTGATTTACCGCCTTTCCACCTACCACCGCTGCCTGCAGCGCCTGGCGGACAATGGAATCGTCACCGTGAGTTCCGGCACGCTCGCCAAGGCTGCGGGCGTGAATTCCTCGCAACTTCGCAAGGACATCGCCTATCTTGGTCAGTGGGGCACTCGCGGGCTTGGCTACCCGGTGGAGACACTCGCGGCGGCACTGCGCGATTCGTTGCGTCAGGAAAAACTGCAACCGGTGATCCTCATCGGTGCGGGCAATCTCGGCTCGGCGCTGCTACGCTACCAAGGTTTTCAAAAGGAAGGTTTCGAGGTGATTGCCGCATTTGATGCCGACCCTGCGGCCGCTCGCGCCCGGGGGGTGAACGTGCCGTTGTTTCTTGACGAGGAAATGGAGAATTTCCTATCGGAAAACCTGGTTCGTCTGGCTATCCTCTGTGTTCCTGCTGAATTCGCCCAAGGCATCGTCAACCGGTTGGTGCGAGCGGGCATTCAAGGGGTTCTGAATTTCTCGCCCGCCGTTCTGGAGGTTCCGAAGGAGATCGTTGTCAACAACGTCGATCTCGCATCGGAACTGGAAAACCTCAGTTATTTCATCCGCTGAAGGCGGAAATCGTCAGTCTTCGCCCAATTGATGAATGGTGCCGTGAATCGAGCGCTCGATGGCAGTGCCGTCCGGCGCTTTGACATTGACCTTCAGCTCATAACATTGCGTGGGTGCGAGCTGAGGAATTGTTAGAGTCATCGTGCGAACGTCCTTTTCAATTTTGGCTGCGGTAACGGGGATCGGATGTTCCTGCACGTGATCGGAGCCATAATTGGCGCTGCGTTTGAGCGACCACACCGTGCAGGTGAACGCGCCGGTTTGTACCGAGGCAGGATCAACAGGCTCCGAGAAAACCAACTTCAAGGCGCCTTTGAGCGCATGGATTTCCTTGGGCAGATAGGCGGGTGACTTGCTGCGGATGATCCGGTGGAAGCCGCCCGGGTCCGAGGCATTGCCCGCCCAGGCGAACATGCCGGACGTGTAGAGGGAACCGTCGGCGGCGAAACGTCCGCGCATGATGCCGGTCTTGAATGCGGGCATCGGCAGTTCGCAAACAGCCCCCTGCCACTGGCCGCCGATTTCTTCGTTAGGCACGATGAACACCCGGCCGGTGCCGTAGCTGATGTTGAGCAAGGACCCGCCCAGCGTGCCCCACGCGTTCTTCGGCACCCAGAGCAACGCGGCGGGGCTGCGGTCCTTGTTGTTGGTGATCCACACCATCGGCTGCTGCATCGCCGAATCGGAGGAATCGGTGACGTTGCTGTAGCCGAACATGTTGCCGTAAAAACCACCGGGCTTTACGCGGTTGATGCGGTTTTTCGGTGTCCAGTGGCCTTCCTGGTCGGTGACGAAAAACGTGCCGTCGTCGTTGAGGCAGACACCGTTCGCGGCGCGGAATCCAGTGGCGAGAATTTCGGTGGTTTTGCCATCGGCACTGACCCGCAGTAGGGTACCGTGATGGGGCACCACGCAGTCGAGCGCATGGCGGGCGGACTTGGCATAGTAGAAATTGCCCGCGGCATCGCATTGCAATCCCATCGCGAATTCATGGAAATGCTCGGTCACCTGGTGGTCGTTGTTGAAACTGTCGATGTAGTCGATTTCGCCGTCGCCGTTGAGGTCCTTCAGCCGGGCCAACTGATTGCGACAGGTAATGAACAACTCCTCGCCACGGAATTTCACGCCGAGCGGTTGAAAGAGCCCGGCCGCGATCCTGCGCCAGCGCAGCGGAGCCGGGGCGGGTTCCATGATCCCGTCGACGCGCCAGACATCGCCGTTCCACATGGCGACGATCGCGCCTTTGCCGTCGGGGGTGAAATCAAAGCCACCGGGGCGCAGCCAGCTCTGCCATGGATTGTCGAGCGGCAAAGGAAAGGTATCGGCGATGAAGGGGCCGCCTTTGTCTCCGGCGACCGAAGTCGTGCCGACCTCCTGCGCCCAGCGCGGCGGACCTCCTTTGGTGAATTTCTCCAAGGACAGCGGGGTCGCATGGGATTGGCTGATGGACTCCAGGGTTTTTCCATCGGTCTTCGAAATGAACACCCGGGTTTTGGCGTTGCCGGGGATTGATGCCACCCAGAAGCCGCCGTCCTTGGCGATTTTGCCATCGCCACGGAGGATGACATTCACGCTGTCCGGCGCGACCCGCAGCAGCAGGGGTTTTGCGCTTGCCGCGACATTGAAAGTGCGGATGAAGACCGGCGTGTTGGCGAAGTCAATCCAGTCCGGTGATTCCAATACCAGGGTTCCGCCCACGGTGGCGGCGATGACCATTTTTTCGCCCTGGGTGTAGAGGCCCTCGTAATGCGCCCAGTTGCGGGGCAGGGGGCCGTAGGGTTTTTGGTCGCGACCCAGCGGCCGGCTGTCTTCCCACGATCCTTCGGGCGATGCCCAGCCGGGGCCGACGGGATTGATGAAATGGGGTTCGCCGGTGAGACTGGTATGCGTGCCGTGGCTGCCGTCGAAAGCGATGCCCTTCCAGTCGACGAATTTTCCGGTGGTTGCCGCCGCCATGCGCATGGTGTCGTGATCATACACCATCCAGGCCCGGCCTTTGCTGACTCCGCCGGGACCATCGTCGAGGCGGATGGCGATGCCCTTCTGGGCGATATTGCCCGGGGCGATTTGAAAGGTCCAGAACAGCGCAGGTCCGAGGTCCATCCGCTGGTATTGCGGCAGTGATTTGTCTTCGACCTCGGCCTCCGCTTTGGCCAGGCCTTTCGGCAGGTTGGCCAGATATTCGGGAGTCACTTTGACCAACTGCCCGGGGTTGTGGGGCGCAAGAAATGTTTCGCGAATGTAGTGGATCACCGCGTATTTCTGCGCCGTCGTATACTGCGGTTGTGGGATCATTTGTCCGTAGCCTTTGGTCAAGGTGGTGAACATCGAGTAGGGATCGCCGCCGTTTTTGAACTGGCCCTGGGCGAAGCGCAGGGCCGTCGGCAGCGAGCCTTCTTTCTCCACGGTGCCGTGGCAGATCACGCAGTTGGTATTGAAGATGTTTTTGCCTTCCTCAAGGGTTTGTTGGTTCCATGCCTGCACGATGGCCGAATGATCGCCGCGTTCGAGCGGTTGAACCCAAGCGGTTTTGATGGTTGCTCCGCCATCGGGTTTGATGCTTGGATGGGATGTTGCGCCATCGGCCAGATGGGTGAAGTCGGGCGTGTTGGCACCCTTGCCATCGCTTTTGAACAGCAATGCGATCTCGTCATCGGGCAGTGCCCGTGCCCAAATCTTGAGTCGGCCAATGGTTCCCTTTTCCAGATCACCCGCAAAGCCTTTGGCGGCACGACCAACCTTCAGGATGTGGCCCGCCACTTTTGGTTTGGTGAATTGCTCTTTTTCCGCGGACATCGTGCCGTCAATCCACAGTCGAGCATGGCCTTTTTGGCAACTAAGCACAGCAGTATGCGTTTTGCCGTCGTTGACTGCCGCACCGCCACTCATCTCGCCGAGCCAGCCTATGTCATACACCAGCTTGCCATCGCGAATGAACAGGGCCTTGGCATCGCTGGACCAGGGGCCATTCGGGGCAGACTGCGAAAACAACGCCCCCGCTCCCGCGGCGGTGAAGGTCACTGCGGCGGTGAAATCGGCACCGAGATCCACTTTGGCTTCGGAATAGTCTTTGGCAGCAGTCTGTTCCGGGCTTTGCAAACCTTTGATTTCCTCGGGTCCGCGCACGAGTTTGCCGTCGCTCCACACCCGCAGCAACGTCGCACCGGATGCCGGATGCTCGATGGCGATGTCATGGCTTTTCGCCGCCGCCAGCGGCAGCGCGACTTCCGGGGTCAGTTGCACCGTTGCTTTGGCCGCTGCGGAAAATTCCACATGGAGACGATAGTTCGACGGCCATTCGGCGGAATCAATCGGCACGCTGTCGCGCGGCACCTGGGCTTGGACGGAAAGGGAGAACAGGGCGCCAAGAATGATGGTTCGTTTCATGTTTCTGTCAATACGTGGTGAAGCAGTGGAAATATCGCGCATTTGCATCCCTGCGGCTCACGCGGCGTGATGTTGATCGTCGCATGAATTTAGGCCGATGGCTGTTTGGGCTCGGTGGGTGGCGCGAAACTCGGCACCTGGGGCGGGGTTGTTGGGATAAGCGGTTCGATGCTTTCCGCCGGAACCCAGCCGCGGGTTTGACTGGCAAACGCAATGTATACCCAGCGGTCGCTGCGGCGGATGATGCGGCACAATGATCCGGCGGGGGCATCGATCACATGTCCCGAGCTGCGTGAGGCATCAGCGTAGGCCACGGCTTTATCCGCGACAACCACTGCTTGATCCTCATAGGGAGCAAATGCGGAATCATTCGGGTAGTAGTGCAAGGCCAGAGCGGAGGCAAGCAAGAGCAGGGGGCTGAACAAGATGGCCGAAAAGGCGGCAACGCGCAGTTTGCTGCCCGAGCGCGTCGCGGGAAAAGTCAGCAGGGAGAGAGCCACCAGCCAGATGATGCCTGCCAGGGTGTTGGTCAACCAGACGCGGGGGATTCGGGTCAGCGAGTATTGGTAGTCGGGCCGTTTGATCGTCAGTGCGCCGAATTTTCTCTCAATAAAACGCAGGTTCTGCCGTGCTTCATCGAGCGACGGATCCACGAGCAAGGCGCGTCGATAGTAGAGGGCGGCATGTCCCTGCGAACCGGCCCGATAGCACGCGTTGCCGATGTTGTAGAGCGTTTCAGCAGACAACTGCTGGTATGGACCGGCACCCAGCCATTGACCGATCGCCTCCTTGAATTTTCCTTCGTTGTAAAGGGTCGTGGCATCAGCCGCTGATGGTTTGACATCCTCCGCACTAACGAAAGAGTTTGCCGAAACCGTGAAGACCACCAGTGCGAAAGCAAGTTTGCGCAGGGTTTTGAGGATTTGATTCCTACGTTTGGAATCGATTGTCGTGTTGGAACCGTTCGGCAGGAAGCATACCTGATCGCGTTCCTTGAGAATCTCCGCAACCGCATGGTTTTGTGCCTGGGCGGCAAGGTTCGCCTCGATGAAATGACCTGCGCTGCGGAAGAAGCCCGCCGCGTCTACCGGTGCTTTTTCCAGTTCACTCCACGCTTGTCTGCGTTTCACAAGTTCGGGGTGCGGGACGAATCGCGGCCAGAAATGGCGGTGAAAAATGGCGAAGCACAGTGTCAGCAGCAGGATTGCAGGCACGAGGTGCCAGAGATGGGGCAGGGCGGCGAAGGCGGCGGAATTGAGAATTCGATCCGTTTTAATCAAGCCAAGAATGTCGGTCATGCGCTCGACCGGTAGATTGGCTGCCTGCGGAGGTGGCGCGCCCACCGTGGCGACCGGATTGGTCGATGGCAGGATTTTCAAAGGAATCGGCGCGGTGCTGACCACCTTGTATTCCCCGAGGGCGGGATCGAAGTAAGCCAGTTGAAAAGGCGGGATGATCGTCTGCCTGCTGATCGGACGCATGAATTGTTTGAAAAACACCTGGCCGCGCTGCAGTCGGCGGGCCTCGCCCAACTCCGAACGCGTTGCTTCATAGAGTTTCCAACCCTCGTCATCAGCGAGAACCGGCGCATCCATCGAATCGAGATTGCCGCGTCCGCTAACGGTTAGATCCACATTGACCGGGTCGCCTTCCCGGACCTCGGTTTCACTCGAACTGGCGCTGAGAGTGAAGGTGCCGATGGCATTGCTGAATCCCTCGGGAGGGTTGGGGGGCAGGGCTTTTGATTCGAGTTCCAGGGCGGAAGCCGTTAGATTGAGAGCCACAGCATTTTGTTCGAAGGTGCCGAATTGTCCGATCGCGTTTTGCACCGAGATCAGCCTGATTTTCGCCGGACCCAGGGTGACTTTTCCCGAGCGGCCCGCGGCGAGAATGCTCGGATAGGATGCGGCTTGATAATTCGCGCCGAGCAAAATTGCGCCGCCCAGTTGCGGGCGCGGTTCAAAACGCCAGGCTGTGATGCCGTCGCGGTCGAAATCCGGAATGCCCCACTCCTCGATCCGTTGGTTGGCAGGAAAATAGATTTTCAATTCCACAGGCATGCTTTCACCCTCATACAACTGCTTTTTCGCGGTCTTGAAAAACGCGGCATAGCGAATGGTTTCATTGCCGAGTCGCAGTTCGGAAAACGAGATGTCCGTGCCATCGAAAACCTCGAAGTTCAAGGCATTGCTGGAGATCGTTTCGGTTCCCACCTTCAGGGACACCGGAGGAATCGTATAACGGCCCTTTTCAAATGACGAAAGCGCGAATTGATAGATATAGCCGAGTTTGCGACCCGGAAGAATGGTTGCGTTCGGTCCGCCGAAACCGCGCGACTGAATCGTCACGCCGGGGATGGGCGGAATGCGCATTTCCTCGGGGGGGCTGACCTCCGACAGCATGACTTCCAGAACCGCCTGCTCGCCGCGGACGAGAAACTGGCTGGACAGTGTGGCTTCGATCGAAGCTCCGCGAACCAGACCGGTTGCGAGCAGGGGGAATAGGAAAAAAGTGAAAATGTGCTTCATAGCTGTCATGGGAAAATACTCACCAATCATTGTCGGGGCGGCGGAAGTTGTAGGTGCCGGGGGCGACGATGCCGCGTTGGAGGTCGGCGTTTTCATTGAGTTTGCGCAAAGCGTTCTGTTCCTTCGTTTCTTCGGGTTTGCGGTCCTTGCCGTGGGTGTTGTTCGGGTCGGGTTTTTCGCCGTCAGGAGTTTTTCCGTTGGGATCTTTCTCGCCGTCCTTGCCCTGGTCTTTGGGGTCTTTTCCTCCGTCGCCGCCGTCACCCTTCTCCTTGCCGTCCTTGCCCTTTTCGCCTTCCTTGTCACCGCCCTCACCGCTTTCGCCGGGATTGGGCTGCTGGCCCTCGCCCTCGCCCTGGCCTTCCATCTGCGCCTGCATCTCTTGTTGCTGCTGCTCCATGGCCTTGCGGAGCTTTTCCAGATAGGTCTGGGCAACCCGTTTGTTCTGCTCGGCCTCCTGACTGCCGGGTTGCAGGCTAAGCGCGGACTGCGAATGGCGCACGGCATCAGCCCAGTTGAGCATGATCGTTTGAAAATTCCGGTATCCCTCGGAGGGAGCTTTCGAGTCGGTTTCCTCGCTTTTCATCCATTCATCGATGCGCTCCTTGACCAGCTTGTCGAAATTTTCCGCAGCGGCCTTTTCACCCGGATAGTTTTCCCCTTTGGCCAGCGACTGCCAGCCGAGTTGGAAAAGAGTATTGCCCATGCCCTGGTGTGCGGCCGCACGGATTCGCGAATCGTCATTGGTCAAGGCTTTCGAATACGAGGCGCGCGCGGCGGGAAAGTCATTCAGCCGGTAATCGGCGGTGGCCTTGCCCAACTGCAACCCGGCGAAGTCCTCGCTTTGAGGCGGCTCTTTCGCGGCGAGTTGTTCAAACTGCTCGCGGGCACTCTGGTAGGCGCCCGCCTGCAGGGCGGCGCGGGCGGAATCGAGCGAACCGGGCTCGGTTGCCGCTTGCACGGGTTGAAGAAAGAGCGCAAGCAGCAAGACGAGAGCCGACGCGGCGTTTGCCTTTGACAAACTGCGCCAGCGGGTGCCGAGGATGAGGGAAGTCATAAGCAGAAGAACAGCAGGAAGAATAAACCATTGAAACAGCTCCGTCGCCAGCATTTTTTCACGACCTTTCATTTCGAATGACTCCAGGTCCGAAACCGCAGCCGCGACCATTGCCGGAATTTCGGCTGCCGATTGTGCCAGGGCGAAACGTCCCGCCGCACGGGCTGCGAAATCGCGCAGGGTGGCTGTCTGGAGGCGGCTGATGACGACATTGCCTTTGTTGTCGCGAAATCGGCCGTCAGACGCCGTTTTGTCTGGAATGAATCCGCCATCGTCGGTGCCTATGCCCACTGCGAAAATATAGGTGCCCGACTTTTTGATTTCGTCGATGGTTTCCAGCAGTTTCGGCGAGTGCTCTTCGCCGTCGGACAGGATCAGCAGTCCGTTGTTGGTTTGGGCGGTTTCCTTGAGGGTATTGATCGCGAGCTTCACTGCCGCGCTGATGTCGGACCCGCCGGTGGGGATCGAATCATAATCGAGCTGTTCGACCGTTTCCTTCACCGCGCCGTGGTCGGTGGTCAGCGGCGCGAACAGAAACGGCACGCTGGAAAATCCCACCACGCCGATGCGATCATTGGGCAGGGTTTCGAGAAGTTCGTAGATCAACGCCTTGGCCTGGGCGAGCCGCGACGGTTTCAGGTCTTCCACCTGCATCGAACGCGAGAGGTCGATCACGATCATCAAATTGCGACCGCGGCTGTTTTCCGTTTGGGAACTCGTGCTGATCTGCATGCGGGCCAGCCCGAGGATCATCAGGAAGATGGCGAGCAGCAGTGAAAAAAAGGCCAGCCAGCGTGGCAGTGGCGACGAGCGTTTGATCAGTTTGCTGCGGAGTCGGTCGGCAACGAAAACCGCCCATTCGCGGCGTTTCCTTCCCGCCGCAAGCAGCGCGATCAGGGCCAGGCAGGGCGGGATGACCAGCAGGAGCAGAATGTAGGGATGGGCGGGCTGCATGGCGAGGAAGAATGGTCAGGCCGATGTTGGTGGCGGTGTGAGGGCAATCAACAGGGCCGACAGGCAGGCAAGGAAAAGAGCCGGGATCAGGAACCAGGGAAACAACTCGTGGTCTTCCGTGACGGTGTAGGTGTTGCGCTCGGTTTTTTCCAACTGATCGATCGTGCGAAAGGTGTTTTTCAATTCGGCATTGGTCTGCGCCCAATAGTGCTCGGCTCCAGTCAGTCGAGCCACCTCCTGCAGCGTCGGGAGGTCGAACTCCTGGCGGGGAAAGCGCTGGATGTTGCTGCTGACGCGGCCTTCCTTGGTCCCGAGCGCAACGGCATAGATCTTGATATTCAGATCCGCCGCATACTTCGCGGCATCGATGGGTGAAATTTTTCCCGAATTGTTCGCGCCATCGGTGATCAGCACGATGATTTTCGATTTGGCATCGCGGGCGTGAAGGCGGGAGGCTGCGGCGGAAATTGCCGATCCGATCGCGGTGCCTTGCTCGTTCACCGTGCCGTCGCCGCTGCCGTTGCGGTGGTTGAGTTTCACCCGTTTCAGTCCGTTGAGCAGCCATTCGTGATCGAGGGTGATCGGGCTGATGTGATAGGGTTGCCCGGAAAACACCACCAGGCCGATGCGGTCGTCGGGCCGGTTGCGGACGAAATTCGTGACCACCTCTTTGGCCGCGTCAAGACGCTGGATCGGCACGCCCTCGGGAGTGAAAAAATCGTCGATTTCCATCGAAAGCGACACATCGAAGGCGATCATGATGTCGATTCCCGATGCCGTGCGGTTTTGAAACTCCAGGCGCCAGACCGGACGGGCGAGTGCGAGAATTGTTAGAGTGAGCGCCACAAACAGCAGGGGGATGCTGAAGGAACCGGGCCCCTGACGAAGTTTTTTGCCGAGGGAGACCAGGACGTTGAGCGTGGAAAACGTCAGCGTTGCCTCCGCGCCCCGACCGCGGCGCAGGAACAGCAACAACAGCGACGGCAGCAAGAGCAGCAGCCACAGCGGCGAGGAAAAGCGGAAGTGGTTGAGGAACTCGGTCATGGTGCAGCGGTGGGAACGGGTTGCACGGAGTGGAGATGTTCCAGCAGTTGGATCATTTGTGGAACCAGCCCGGAAAGATCCTGCTGCGTCTCCAGAGGTGCGTATTTCAATCGTGCCAAGCGGTCGAAGTCCTGTGCGAGCCTCTGCCGTGTGCTTTCAGGAAGAGTTGCCAGTGCCTGGTGGCGTGAGAGGAATTCCTCATGGGTCTCAAACAGCGAAGGATCGGCAAATGCTGCGGAGAGATAGCGACGGATTGCCAGCGACACCGCCGTGGCAAGCTCGACGGGTGCGGAAATGAGCCGGGCTTTTTCCAATGCTGCCATCGCCTCGCGAAATGCGAGATTGCGCAGCGGAGCACTTTTCGAATTTCGGGATTTTAGCGCTTTGACCAGGGCCAGGGCCAACACAATGCACACAGCAGCCATCGCGACCCACACCCACCAGGGAAGGGCCGGGGAGGGGATAAGTGGTCCTACATCGGGAATGTCGGACAATTCCAGGGATGGTTGTTTTTCTTCCATTACCGGTAGCGTTTGCGAACCCGTCTGTTCAACATGGCATGCAAGGGAGGGATGGGGTCGCTGGCAGTGCTGAGTTCCGCGAAATCGATGCCGTGTTTTTTCAGCAGGGAGACCACTCCCTCGTGCTGGCGGCGCATCAGTTTCTCATAGGCCATGCGCAGGTTGGGATTCGAAGTGTTGACCGATGTCTGCCAACCGGTTTCGGGATCCTCCAGGGTGACTCGTCCACCGCGCGGGAGTTTCGTTTCCAACGGGTCGGTGATCCGGATGGCGATGGTATCGTGTTTCGCCGCGAGTTTGCCCAGCGGTTTGTCAATCGGATCGGCGTGAAAATCCGAGATCAGAAAAATAAGCGATTTTCGCGGCAGGGCGCGGATTAAGGTGGTTGCGGCGGCTTCAATCGACGTGCCGGGGTTGTTGGGTTGAGCGATCAGAATCTCCCGGACAAGACGCAACAGGTGCTTGGTTCCCTTGGCGGGAGGAATGTATATGAGGGTCTCGGCTGCGAAAATCAACAGGCCGCATTTGTCGCCGTTTTGCAGTGCTGAAAAACCAAGGATGGCGGCGGTTTCAGCGGCGACCTCGCGTTTCGAGTAGTTCACCGACCCGTAGTCCGACGAGCCGCTGACATCCACGGCGATGATCACGTTCAGTTCGCGTTCCTCGCGGAACTTGCGGACGAAGGGCATGCCCATGCGGGCGGTGACGTTCCAGTCGATGAAGCGGATTTCGTCGCCATGCTGGTATTCGCGGAAATCGTCGAAATCAAGCCCCTGGCCCTTGAAGGACGACTGATATTCACCGGAGAACGATTCCCTGACGAGACGGCGCGCTTTGAGTTCCAACTTGCGAACCCGCGCCATCATTTCATCGATTTGCTCGTCGAATGTCATGGGTCGGAAATTCAAGGCACGGCAATTTTCGTCAGCAGGCGCGAGATGATGGTGTCGGTGTTGATGTTTTCCGCCTCCGCTTCGTAGGTGACCAGAATCCGGTGACGAAGCACAGAGTGAACCATGTCCTTGATGTCCTGAGGAGTGACGAAAGCTCGACCCGACATGAAGGCCCGGGCCCGGGCACTGAGGGCGAGATTGATTGTGCCCCGTGGCGATGCCCCGGAGCGGATGAGGTTTTTCAAGGGCGCGTCATACTTCACCGGATCCCGTGTGGCATTGATGATCTGCACGATGTATTGCCGCAGAGCCGGGTCGATATAGATCGAGTTGACCAGTTCGCGCGAATAGGCGATCTGTTCCGGCGTGGCTGCTGTTTTTGTCTGATAGGCCGGTGCCGATGTTGCCATGCGGTCGAGAATGATGAGTTCCTCCTCCGGGCTGGGATAGTTCACCGTGACCTTCAACAAAAAGCGGTCGAGCTGGGCTTCGGGCAGTTGGTAGGTGCCTTCCTGGTCGATGGGGTTCTGGGTGGCCAGCACCAGGAACGGCTCGGGGAGTTTGTAGGTTTTGTCGCCCAGGGTGACCTGGCGTTCCTGCATCGCCTCAAGGAGGGCCGACTGGACCTTCGCAGGGGCGCGGTTGATTTCGTCGGCAAGGATCAGGTTGTTGAAAATCGGTCCCAACTTCGGCGCGAAGGACGCGGACTGCGGATTGTAAACCATGGTGCCCAAAAGGTCGGCCGGCAGCAGGTCCGGGGTGAATTGAAAACGCGAGAACGATGTTTGCAGGCATCCCGAGAGTGCTTTGACCGCCAGCGTCTTCGCCAGACCGGGCACACCTTCGAGGAGGATGTGGCCGTTGCAAAGAAGCCCGATCAGCAGGCGGTCCACCAACTCGTCCTGCCCCACCAACACCTGGGCCATCTCGGTTTTTACGGCTTGAATCCAGTTGCTGGTTTCGGCGATGCGTGCTTGCGTTTCTTCAATGGTCATAAATGTTTCAAGTTGTGGTGGGCAATATGGATGATTAACGTCACCCCGCAACCGGATTGTGCATTAAACGAGCGATTTCCGGTAATTTCCCGCCGCCATTTTGTTAGAGGCAGACGCGGTTGAAGAGCTCGTCGAGCGGCAGTTGCATGCCGATATAGAAATCACCGAAGTCGGCGTAGCGGGCCGAAACCTCGTCGAAACGCATTTCATACACGATAGATTTCACATCGATGGTGTCCTTGGCCAACAGGGTGACACCCCATTCGTATTCGTCCAGGCCGGTCGAACCGGTGATCAACTGCAGGATTCGACCGGAATACGTGCGACCAACCCGTGCGTGCCCCGCCATCAGCTCGCGGCGGGCTTTGTAGTCGAGCGAATACCAGTTGTCGTTGCCGCTGCGGCGCTTGGACATCGGGTAAAAACAAATGACCGGCCAGTCGGGAAGTACCGGATAGAGCCGGTGCTGCAAGTAATGAGCCATTCGATCCTCGAACTCCTTCAATGCCGTTTCGAACTCGGCGCTGCCCTGAACCAGCCCTTTTTCGGCGATGAGGGTTTCATTGATGTATTGCTCGCTGCTGGTTGTGTATTCCGAACTTTCGGTCTGCGAAAGATAGGAGTAACAAGGATTGAGAACGTCCACTCCCAGTGACAGGGTGAGGCGTTTTTCATAGGCGTTGGCGACATGCAGGTCGGGTGTGAGCAGCATGAAACCTATGTCCGCCTTGGGAGTCGCGACAGCGAATGTCAGCAGATGGGTGTTTTCGGTCGAGCGGATTTCCTGCACCAACTGGGTGAGCCGGTTCTTCGCCGCACGCTGTTCATCCAGGCTGAGGCAGGCCCATTGGGAGTGATCGACATGATAGTACAAATGCATCACATGCCAGCCTTCGCGGGGGATCAGTGGGGTTGGTTTCGGGATCATGGGGAAATTCTAACGCCGCGTCGCAACGATCGGTGTTGTAAAGAGAAGCTTGAATGATTCGCTGCTGGCGCTCTCGGAAGGGCCTTCATACACCCGGATCGTCCAGGGTTTGCCAATCTTGGCACGATAGGCTTCCTGTTCGCCGAACTCGGTGAATCCCGCCGTGGAAGCGAACGACATGGTGGCGGATTGACTGGAAGTGAAAATGCTGTTGGCATAGGCTCGTGTGATGGTGTCGCCAACGATTTCGTTGTTGTGATTCAAAAACATGATCCGAAGCGCGCCTTGGGGAGCTTTGCAATCGCCTAGGGTGAGGGTGATCACCGGAAGCAGGATTACGTCCAGCTTCGTGGCGTCGGGATTCGGCCCGTCCACCACCGGCGTTCTCCAGAATGTCTCTGCTTTGACAACCGTGGCAAGGGCACCCTTGATGGGGAAATCAGGAGTGGCATAGGGATCGGCCTGCCCCGTCAGATGAGAACGGAAAAGGCCGAGGCTGACAACGGCGCCGATGGCCAACAGGGCGAGCAACAGCAAAGATGCGATCAGTTCGACGGGAGTGAATTTTGCAATTTGTATGCCCGGAGTCGGGGTCTGCTTTTCGGCCTCGATTTCAGAAGCCGGGCCGGAGTGTTCCAGTGCGTTCGCTTCCTCGGGCGCTGCCGGTTCAACAACCTCGACCGGCGGACGTATGATATCGCTCACAAACTGATCCGGATTCAAGGGGTGACTGGGAATGACCGCCAGCCTCGAATTGATGTCCATCTCCGGCCGCTGAATCTGATTGACCGCTGCCGTAGGAGCTTGGTCTTCGGAAAAACTGTCCCAAATGTCGTCTTCGGTTTGCGTGAGAGCTTTCTGTTTTTTGCTGCTCGGCCCGGGCATCGGCTCCATGTGACGGCGGTCTGCAGAGGTGTCAACAGCAGGCGTTGCTTCTTCGATCAGCTCAAGTTGAACCGGAGTGGCACTTTCCTTCTTCTCGTCGGTGGCCTCGTCGGGTTGATCGATCAACCGCAAGGTCGGCTCCTGTCTTGTCGTGGGCTGTAGCAATCCAAGTTCCAGTTCATCGGCTTCACCCTCGAAATTCCACAAATCCGCCTCGGTGGAAAATTTCCCCTTTTGTTTTTCAAACTTTTGGTCCGCCACAAGTTTCGACGGTTTTTTTTTCGGAGTGTCAGGATTCGGATCAGGCATGGCAGGCGAAAGAGTGGCTCGCAGGTTAGACGGAAATGCGGGGTAACGAAAGAGAAAAACAAAAAAACTGGTTGCAAGATCGGAGAAATAAGGCGATGGCTTCGTCGCACACCACCACCAATATGGCTGACAAGGAAGATCGTAATAAAGAAAATGTGGCAGGCAAGTTTTATGTGGATAGCCAATGCATTGATTGCGACCTTTGTCGCGAAACAGCGCCACAGAACTTCACCCGATCTGATGACGAGGGTTATTCCTATGTTTTCAAACAGCCCGAGAGCGAGGAGGAGGCGAAGCAGTGTCGCGAGGCCATGGAGGGATGTCCGGTGGAGGCCATTGGCGAGGACGGCTGACCGGGTCATGAAGAACAAACATCCACTGGATGCGATAAGAAGGAAGGTTCGGCGCGAGTGGCGGGGTTTTGACGAGCCGCTGGATCTTAATGCGGGGGTTCATCGGGCGGCGGAGTTTGTCGACGAAATCGTGCGCTTGGTCGGTTTGTCCGACGGCATGGAAGAGCAGCGTCTGCGCGCCATCTGGGGTGAACTTGCCGGAGAATACGTGGCCAAGGGCAGCGAGCCGGTTTCCTTGAAAAAGGGGGTTCTGACGATCCGCGTCACCCAGCCGACGATGAAATTTCATTTGGAACAGATGCGCGGAAGTTTGCTGGCGAAAATCCAGCAGGCGGCGGCAAATGGCAAAATCACATCCCTTCGCTTCACTGCTGGCTGAAGCAACTTCCACGGACATGTTTAAAAATCTCATTTTCGACTGGTCCGGCACCCTGGTCGACGACATGGGCCCCACGCTGGAGGCCACCAATGCTGTTTTCGTGCGCCACGGAAAAACTCCCCTGGAGAGGGAAGAATTCCGCCGACTTTTCCGCCTGCCGTATGGGGAATTTTATGAAGAACATCTTCCCGGAGTTCCATTGGGAGATCTGGAAAATCATTTCCGCCAGGCCTTTGCGGAATCGGCTGTGCCGGTAACGGTGCTGCCTCATGCGCGCGAAAAGCTCGAATGGTGCCATGAGCGGAAAATCCGTTGTTTTGTTCTCACCAGCATGGATCGGGCTACATTCGAAAAACAACTCGACGAACTAGAATTGCAGCGGTTTTTTGAAGCCACCTACTCGGGGGTGCTCGACAAACGCAACGTGATTGGCCAGGTGTTGTCCAATCATTCGCTGGCAGCTTCGGAAACCGCGTTTCTGGGCGATATGGTTCATGATGTGATGACCGCCAAGCACGGCGGGGTCAGCAGCGTTGCGTTGCTGACAGGCTACACGCATCACGATGTCCTGGCTGCTGCCGATCCCGACTGGATGGTCGAGGACTTGTTGGCGATGCGAATGATGATGAATGCCTACAAGCGTCCGGATCATGAATGAGATTTGCATCAACGGACTGCGCCTGAATTGTCATGTGGGCGTGCCCGATGAGGAGCGTGCGGTCATCCAGGAGTTGCTCATGGACATTGTCCTCAGGCCCTCCGCCTCATGGGAGAATCTGGCGGATGATCTCGACGGCACGATCGACTATGCCGCCGTGGTGGGGGATTTGGAGGAACTGGCGGCAAAAAGTCCCCGGCGATTGATCGAGACATTGGCCATCGAAGCCGCCGACATGTTGCTGAAGAAACACCCCCTGGCAAGCGTCAGGGTTTCGGTGGAGAAGTTCATCCTACCGCAAACGCGGTCGGTCGCGGTGGTGTTGGAAAAACACGCGTGAAAATTTCCACGCCTACTTCTCGGCATCGGCATTGCCACCGTAGAAACTGGCAATGTAGCCGAACTCGATCAGTGTGTCCTGCCATGCCGAAAGCATGCCTGAGTTCTGAAACACCCGGTTGGCCATTTGATACCATTCCTCCGCCTTGACGACATCCTTGTCTCGATAGCAGAGCGATGCCTGGGCGTAATAATAATACGGTGAGTCATCTTCAAGGGGGTCATATCTTTCCGCCATCTTGTTCGCCTCCTCCTGATCACCGAGGGCAATGTGGCAGAGCATGATTTTGAACTCCACCAATCTTCTGGTAATCACATCCTGTTTGGGCAGCAGCTTGAGGGTGCGGTTCATTTTCTCCAGGCACGATTTCCAGTTGTGGGTGACAAATTCCATCTCGGCAATGTTGAAAAGAATCGTGGCCTGGTTGGGGCTGATTTGATCCGCTTTGTTGAACAACTCGCGGGCTTTGTCAAAATCGCGAAACTCCACGTAACAACTGCCCAACAGGTTGTAAACCTCCGAACTCTTGTTGAAAATCTTGCTCGACTCACGGACTTCCGAAATGCACTCGAAAATCCGCTTCTGATTGAACAAACGCTCCGCTTCCTTGAGATGCTTGAAGAAGTCCTTGCGCTGCTGCTCCGGCAGGTTGGTGAACTCTTTCTGAGTCTCCGTCAATTCGGGCGCCTTGTTCGATTTTTCTTCACCGGGAGGGGTGACCTGGGCTGGCGCAACGGCAGCCAAGCAGAGCAGAATGAGCAGGGCGACGTGTGGATTTGCGTTCGACATGACAAAATGACTAGCTCATCCGCTTGCGATTGGCAAGTGGGAGATTGCACTATTTTTTCTTTTCGCGTGGTAGCAGCGGACTATCCGCCGTTCGTCGCACACAATAGTATCTCTTGGCATTGTTCCCCGCGTGATGCTAGGTTCCTGCGCGGATGAAAGAGAGGGTCGATGCATTGTTGGTCGCGCGCGGCTTGTGCGAGTCGCGCGAGCAGGCCAAACGACTGGTTCTCGCCGGTGAGGTGCGCAGCGGGGATCGGCTGATCGAAAAACCCAGCGTGACACTGGCGCTGGATGCCCCCCTCGAAATCAAGGAAAAGCTCAAGTTCGTGGGGCGGGGTGGCCTGAAACTGGAAGGTGCGCTCGAACAGTTTCAAGTGGATGTCACCGGCTTGGTCTGCGCCGATGTCGGGGCATCAACCGGCGGGTTCACCGATTGCCTGTTGCAGCGGGGCGCACTCCGGGTGCATGCGCTGGATGTCGGCACCAACCAACTCGCCTGGAAAATCCGCAACGACCCGCGAGTGCAGGTGAAGGAGAAATTCAACGCCCGTCACATGCAGCTTGCGGATCTTGGTGAAGCCGTCGACCTGGCGGTGATGGACCTCTCGTTCATTTCGCTGACGAAAGTGTTGCCGGCGGTCTTTTCCGTTCTCAAGCCACAGGGGCAGGTGATTTGCCTGATCAAACCGCAGTTCGAACTGGAACGTGACGATATTGGCAAGGGGGGCATTGTCCGCGATCATGCCCTGCATGAAAAAGCGGTCGGAAAAATCCGCGAGTTTGTTGCCGGATCGGGATTGAAAAACTGGCGTGGACTGGTCGAGTCGCCCATCACCGGCACCGATGGCAATCGTGAATTCCTCGCCTGGCTCGGCTGATCAGGGCTTTTTGACAAAGACCATGAAATGCTGCCACGGCAGGTGGCGTTTGTTGGAGGAAAGCTCGAAACCCGCCGCTGCGAATTCTTTCCGCGCCTGCTCTTCGGTCATTTTGTGAAGGGCTTTGATCGGCACCCGGGGATCCTCGGCGCGAAATTCCAACAGATAGATCCGACCGTCTTTTTTGAGCGCCTTGTGCAGCGATGCCAGCATTTCCGCGGGATGGGAAAATTCATGATAGGCATCGACCATCAATGCCGCGTCGAGCGAATCGGCGGGCATTTTGATGTCGTCGATCTCTCCAAGATGAGACTGAACGTTTCCTATCCCCAGTTCGGTGGATTTTTTGTTCAGGAAATCAAGCATTTCCTGCTGGATGTCGATGGCGACGACTTTGCCCTGGGGGACTTTTTCCGCCATGCGGAACGAGTAGTACCCCGAGCCCGCGCCGATGTCGGCGATGACATCCGTGGGCCGCAGTTCGAGAGCGGCGATCGCCTTGCTCGGTGCCTCCTCATCCTCGCGGTTGCTTCTTTCCAGCCAACTCAAGGCGGGGTGCCCCATGACGTGGGCAATCTCGCGGCCCATGTAAAACTTGCCGATGCCGTCGGGCGAACCCGTTTTGAGTTCGTACACCGGAGGTGCCGGCGGCTGGGGAAGCGAGGGCTTTTCAATAACGGCGGGCGGAGGTGACACCGGAGTCGACGGAGTCGCCTTTTGCTTCAGCCAGTAGGCCGTCGCAATCGCCATCACGCAGAGTAGTAGCAGAAGTTGGAGTGTTCTTTTCATCGGATTATTTTACCAGCTTGATCATCAGGTCCTTGCTCTCCAGGGTATTGCCCACCTCGACCAGGATTTCCTGCACCGTGCCTTTGCAAGGTGCGGTGACCGTGGTGAACATCTTCATGGCTTCCAATGTCATCAGCGCATCGCCCTCGCTGACCTTGTGGCCGATACTGACCGAAATGCTCGCCACCATGCCGGGCATGGGTGCGGCGATCTGATAGGAATCGGCGGGATCGGCTTTCGGACGCGAGGTCACGGCCTTGACCGCGCTTCTGTCATCGACCTGCAGGTGTCGGGGATATCCGTTGAGTTCGAAAATGGCGGTGCGCTGACCGGCGCCATCGACCTCGGTGATGTTGTGCAGCCGGATGAACAGGGTTTTTCCGGCTTCGAGACTGATCGTGACTTCCTCCTTGTCCTTGAGCCCGTAAAAAAAGCACGGCGTCGGCAGCACGGAGAGATCGCTGAAGCTCTTGCGTGATTTCACGAAGTCCTTGAACACCTGCGGATACATCAGGTAGGAATAAAGATCATCGTCGCTGCAGGTTTTGCTGCCGGTGATTTTGACAACCTCGCCGCGGGTTTTTTCCAGATCGACTTTTTCCGCGCGCTCACCGGGCCGGTTGGTGAAGGGCTTTTTGTTGCCCAGGATGATTTTCTGGATGTCTTTCGGCCACCCGCCCATGGGTTGACCGAGTCCGCCCTGCAGCATGTCGATGACACTTTCCGGAAAGTTCGTGCCCGCAGGCAGGCTCTGCAAATAACTCCGCGCGTCGCCGGGTTTGACTCCCCGGGAAATGAGGAACATGCACATGTCGCCGACGACTTTCGAGGATGGGGTGACCTTCACGATGTCGCCGAAGAGCAGGTTCACCTCGGCATACATGCGGGCGATTTCCGACCAACGGTGTCCGATGCCCATGCTCTCGGCCTGCTCCTTGAGGTTGGTGTATTGGCCGCCGGGCATTTCGTGCAGATAGACTTCGGCCGTGCCGTGCGGCTCGGCGGTGTCGAAGGGCTTGTAGTAGCCGCGCACATGAGCCCAGTAGTCGGAAAATTCATTGAGCGCTTCGAGATCGAGACAGGTGTCGCGCGGACTGTTTTGCAACGCCGCGACGATGGAATTCAGGTTCGGTTGCGACGTGCAGCCGCTCATGCTGGCGAGGGCCGCGTCGCAGATGTCCACTCCGGCTTCCGCCGCCATGAGGATCGATCCCGCATTGATGCCGGATGTATCGTGGGTATGGAAATGAATCGGCAAGGCGATTTCCTCTTTCAAGGCCTTGACCAGTTTCTTCGCGGCGAGCGGTCGGCACAGTCCGGCCATGTCCTTGATGCACAGCATGTGCGCGCCCATTTTCTCCAACTCCTTGGCGAGTTTGACATAATAGGTTAGATCATACTTGTCGCGCTTCGGGTCAAGGATGTTGCCGGTGTAGCAAATCGTGCCTTCGCAGAGCGAGGAAGTTTCCTCACGCACCGCGGCCATCGCCTCGGTGAGGTTCGGCAGGTAGTTGAGGCTGTCGAAGATCCGGAAAATGTCCATGCCGTTGCTGGCGGCGTGCCGTATGAAGCCGCGCACCACGTTGTCGGGGTAGTTGGTGTAACCGACGGCGTTCGAACCGCGGAAAAGCATCTGGAAGAGGATGTTCGGTATGCGCTCGCGCAGTTGGCGCAGTCGCTCCCACGGGCATTCCTTGAGAAAGCGCATGGCGGTGTCGAATGTTGCGCCACCCCACATTTCCAGGGAGAAAAGATTCGGCGCGCGGTGCGCCACGGCATCGGCGATGGCAAGCATGTCGTAACTGCGAACCCGCGTGGCCAGGAGCGATTGGTGGGCGTCGCGCATGGTGGTGTCGGTCAACAACAGCCGCTTTTGCCGCGTCACCCACTCGGCGAATTTCTCGGGACCCAGTTTGTCGAGCAATTGTTTGGTTCCCTCGGCAGGGGCGGAAAGATGGTCGTAGGGCACCGGCGGGGCAGGCGTGAGAATCCCGGCGGGCATGTAGCCTTTGGCGTTGGCATTGCCGTTGACGGTGATGTCGGAAAGATAACTCAGCAGCTTGGTGGCGCGGTCTTTTTTGGAAGCAAAGGTGAAAAGCTGCGGGTTGGTGTCGATGAACCGCGTCGTGGCATCGCCGGCGCGGAAGACAGTATCGGCGATGACGTTTTCAAGAAAGGGAATGTTGGTTTTGACACCACGAATCCGGAACTCGCGCAGCGCCCGATCCATGCGGTCGAGCGCGATGGGATAGGTGCGGCCAAACACGGTGACCTTCACCAGCATCGAGTCGTAGTAGGGCGTGATCACGGCATTCTGGGTGCCGAGTGCGCCGTCGAGGCGGATGCCAAATCCACCGGCGCTGCGATAGGTGAGGATCTTGCCAAAGTCCGGCGTGAAGTTGCTTTCCGGATCCTCGGTGGTGATGCGGCACTGGATCGCAAAGCCGGATTTCTCGACCTTGTTCTGCGCGGGCAGGTCCATCACCTTGTCGTGCAGTTTGTGACCCATCGCGATCTGGATCTGCGACTGCACGATGTCGATCGAGGTGATTTCCTCGGTGACGGTGTGCTCGACCTGGATGCGCGGGTTCATTTCGATGAAATACCAATCGCCGGATTCGACATCGACGAGAAATTCCACGGTTCCGGCGTGGGTGTAGTTTACCTCCCGGGCGATGGCGAGCGAGGCGTTGCACAATCCCGCAATGATGGCGGGATCGATGCCGTAGCTGGGCGCCATTTCGATGACCTTCTGGTGCCGGCGCTGCACCGAGCAGTCGCGCTCGTGGAGATGCAGCACGTTGCCGTGTTGGTCGGCGAGAATCTGCACTTCAATGTGTTTGGCGCGACCGACGAATTTCTCAAGAAACACCGCACCGTTGCCAAACGCGCGTTGCGCTTCGCTCTGGGCCTCGTCGAGCATTGCTTCGAGGTCTTTTTCCTCGCGCACCACCCGCATGCCCCGCCCGCCGCCACCGAATGCGGCTTTGATGATCAGCGGGAAGCCGATCTTGCGGGCCGCTTTCATCGCTTCCTTGCGGTCTTCCACAGGTTCCGCCGTTCCTTGAAGGGTCGGTACATTCAGCTTTTCGGCGACAGCGCGCGCGGCGGTTTTGTCGCCCATGCGATCGAGAATCGCCGCGTCCGGACCGATGAAAATGATGCCGTTTTTTTCACAGGCGCGTGCGAAATCGGGGTTCTCCGAGAGAAACCCGTAACCGGGATGGATCGCGTCCACACCTTTTTCCACCGCGATGGCGACAATGCCCTCGATGTCGAGATACGCACCGAGCGGTCCTTTGTCCTTGTTGAGTTGATAGGCTTCATCCGCCTTGAACCGGTGTGGACAAAATCGATCCTCGTGAGCGTAGATCGCCACTGTGCGGATGCCCAGTTCGGTGGCGGCGCGCATCACCCGGATCGCGATTTCGGAACGATTGGCCACGAGGATTTTCTTGATGGGGCGTATCTGGGTTTTCGGCATGTCGGGCTATGCATAGTGGGGATTGCGGCGGAGGTAAATGGAAAAATGCCGCCGCGCGGAGTAGGCGACAAGCCACCAGCAAGTCACTTTACGCTTGTGATAAATGCCAGCGCGGGATGAGTTGCGCTGCTTTCACAATGATCATTTGTCATGGAAAATTTCTCCGAAGGGAACTCCTGCGTCTGTTTTTGACAGGATTTCAGGATTCCAGGATTTGGGGGCAGGGAAATTCTCCCCGGGGAGCGCCTGCGTCCCGCAGGCTGCGTCCGGCATCCTGCCGGGCGCGGGTTTTTGCGGAAGATCAGGCAATCGATCAGCAAACAGGGAAATTTCTCCGAAAGTTCCGGTGGGGGCAGGCTTGTTTGCTCATGACCCTACATCCTGATTCACCCGGCTTGTTTGCGAATGATACCGTGGGGCAAAGCTAGGGAATACCGGGGCGTGGAGTCGCCAATCCCACCAGAACGCCAAAGACCGTAAACAATACCGCAACCCCGTGACCGTGACCCGGCCGGGCTGAGGGGCGTGGCATGCGAAGAGGTATGAACAGGAGCTAGCGGAGGCAGCGGAGATTGAAAAGAGTCATCCGTGTGCCAAAGGTCCTGAAGATGAGAAGGAGCCAAATATCGCAAGAGCACCAAAGGCCCTGAAGACGAAAAGAGACCATGTTTTGCAAGAGGGCCAAAGTCCCGGAAGAGATGGAGCCTTGAATATGAAATGGGGATAGAACATTTGCCGGCAAATGAACCATTGTCATTCCACCTCGATACGGATCGAAAATGCGCATGGTAGTCTGCGCTGGATGTGCTGATATCAGCAAGGAAGTCGCGCTCCGTTCCCTACCTCGGAAAGTGGCCTGATATGGCAATCGCGTGAAGCAAAGCCTTTTACGCGACACCCGCGCCGCGACAATTTCCTTGTCATGGCGTGAGGATTGGTGTCTTTTACAAAAAGTCATCCCCGCCTGATATCACCCGGCAGGATGCTACCAACAAAGACTGTTCGGCAAAACAAACTTTAAATCAAATAAGCTCAAATGAACAAACAAAGCGCGTTAATTCTAGCATTCGGTTTTATTATAGGAACGGTCATTATCAGCTTCGGCTGTGTCTCACTTGGAAGATCAATAATCCTAGCAGTTAATGAATCAAGAGCACCGCATCAAATTGACTTGAAGCTTATTGGAGATAGTCCTCTTGTTTCGTCTCAATTCCCCGATAAACTCGAAGTAAAGTTAGTGGGCGGGAATTCTCCAGTTGAACTTGAGGTAAATGGTAAATTCATAAATCACCCAATTCGCATCCTTACTGAAACCAAATAAGGATAAGCATTTAATATCAGGTTGAACAGCCGAACAACAAAGGGTGCTACGGAGGTGAGGAACGAACCTCCGGCTGCGCCCATGGTTGAAAAAGCCCGATGCGACCTGTAACGCGCCCTTATGCATTTTGTGTTGGCAGCCGCTCTGGCGGGAGTGCCGGCTTTGCGGAATGAAGACCGTTTGAGTGAGGGTGGCTAATTGACTTCCTCCCAACCAAACGAACATCCTACCTTCTCTCTATCTCGATCGCCGCGCTGCAACTGCCTGCGATTTTTTACTTGTGTTCATCGCTAGCGTGAGATGTGTTGTTGAGCGTTATGCATGAAACACATCAGTTGTTCGGGTTGCGCTTGGATGGCAAGGTCGC
>Ga0114972_10000801_pt1 | contig 23715 bp, 23 predicted proteins | sample M_140807_EF_Meta_FD_87354 | JGI IMG/M metagenome (GOLD analysis project Ga0114972, IMG submission 87354) | Freshwater microbial communities from Lake Montjoie, Canada to study carbon cycling - M_140807_EF_MetaG | ecosystem: Environmental > Aquatic > Freshwater > Lake | place: Lake Montjoie...
ATCTTTCAGATGTGACGGAAGCGAAAGCATTGACGGCAATCTTAGCTGGAGAGCCTGTGCCGGTGACGGCGTTCAAATGGTCTATGGGGCATACTTTGTGTGCATCGGGTGTTTTAGATACGGTTCTCGGACTGCATGCTATGCGACAACGCTGTGTGCCGGGTATTGCTAATTTAAATGCCGTTGCCCCAGAATGTGCGACTCTGAATGTGAGTCGGGATACGCGCGCTTGGTCTGAGCATGCGGATCACATGTTAGTGATCAATCGTGGATTTGGGGGCATGAATGCCTGTGCGGTGCTACGTGCCTGCCCTTGATTTGGCTACTCAAATTTTAGCATTACCTATTTCGATGCCAGGGCGGTTTGCGTATCGCTTTTTGCCTTATCGGCGTTCTCTTGTCTTGAAAAATATTGATCAGGTATACGGCGACCAATTGAGCGTCGCACAAAAAAAACATTTGGCGCAGGCATTTTACTCGCATTTGTTGACCTCAATCAAAGAAACCATTCAATTGCGGTTTATGAGTGATGCGACCTTGCGTGCTCGAGTGACTGTAAAAGGTCATGAACGGTTATTAGAGATTGCAGCGCGTGGGCAGGGTGTTTTGGTGTTGACGGCCCATGTAGGCAGTTGGGAATTTGCGCCTTTGGGCGGGATCCTCAATTTCGAGCAATTTAAAGGTCATTTTCATTTTATTCGCCGACGTCTGGGATGGAAATTCATGGAACGCATTTTGTTTCGACGGTACTATCGTGCTGGGTTGAATGTCATTCCCAAACATGAGGCGTTGCAACAAGTGAAACCTGCCTTGGATCAAAATCATGCAGTGGTTTTTGTATTAGATCAACACGCTACGCTCCAGAATCGCGATGGGGTAGCGGTGGAGTTTTTTGGAAAGAAGGCCGGTACTTATCGGAGTTTGGCAAGTTTATCACGTCACACTGATTTACCCGTGGTTCCTGCTGCGAGTTATCGTTTACCGAATGGACGTCATATTTTAGAATTTTATGAGCCTATTGTTTGGCAAGAATATCCTACCAATCAAGAATCTATTTATCAAAATACGCTGGCTTATAATCAAGCTTTAGAGCGGATTATTTTAGCCCATCCAGAGCAATGGATGTGGATGCATCGGCGTTGGAAGCTATAACGCTCATTGTTCACCTAATTGAGTCATACTTAAACGAGCACAAAATCTGATTCTGTGCCTCGGGGTCCTGTCATCGTGGGAACTTGCGGTACAATACCTCGGCTATGCCTTCCAAAACGGCCGGGTAAATAAAATAAACAAAGGATACAATTCTAAACGCCCTAATAACATAGTGATAATTAGTAACCATTTGCTGGCGATACTCAGACTCGCAAAATTACTACTAATCGTTCCAATGCCTGCGCCAGAGTTGGCTAAGCCTGCTGCAATAGCAGAAAATGAAGAAGTAAAATCATTGCCTAATGCCATGAATATTAAAATCAAGATAGCGAATAAACCGAAAAATAAGCTGACATATCCTGTGATGGATTGTAGCGCGGGTTCTGGCATCGCTTTTTCATCTATTTTGATGGGAAGGACTGCTTGGGGATGCAGAAGACGGACGAACTCTCGTCTGATTTGTTTGGCAATCAGCATTACGCGTAATATTTTGATTCCCCCTGTGGTGGAGCCAGCACAACCCCCGATCAGCGATGCGAAAACAAGCAAAATAGGCGTAAAACTTTCCCAATTGTCGAATGGAGCGAGGTTATAGCCAGTAGTCGTTGATAATGAAATAATCATGAAAACACTGTCTATCCAATGCGCTTGGTTGGGAGCAAAGTGATTGTGTGCAAAGAGCGTCGCAATACATAACAATGTCATGACTAAAAAAGCGATAAAAAAGAAACGGCTTTCTTCATCTTTGAAATAAAGATTGAAGGTACGTTTTTGAAAAGCCGCATAATGTAACGCGAAATTGATGCTGCCGATGAGCATAAATAGGCATGCAAACACTTCAACAGCGCGGCTATGATAATAAAGGAAACTGTTATCATGCATCGAGAATCCGCCTGTGGAAACGGTGGCGAAACTTTCTCCTAAAGCATAAAACCAATCCATACCACAAAACCAATAGCACCATGCGCAAGAGAGTGTAAGGAGACAATAAATGCCCCAGAGTGCTTTGGCTGTTTGTGTAATACGCGGGGTTAATTTACTGTCGCGGAGATTGCCTGATTTCTCTACACGAAATAATTGCGAGCCGCCCATACCTAACATAGGAAAAATAGCGACAGCCAAAACAACGATGCCCATGCCACCGATAAACTGTAGTTGTTGGCGATAATACAAAATGGCATGTGGCAATTGATCTAAATTGGAAAAAACTACCGCTCCCGTAGTAGTTAAGCCGGATACTGTTTCAAATACGATGTCGGTTAGATTAAGATGCAAGTCTTGAAATAAGAGGAATGGCAGAACAGAAATAGCGCTGATACTAAACCAGATGATCACCACGATTAGAAATCCTTCGCGGATTTTGAGCAGATGTTGATGATTGCGAAAGGACCGCCATAGCACTAGTCCGAGCACAGCGCAGAGCAAATAGGGCGCTCTAAAAGGTACCCAAACCGCTTCTGCAAAAATAATGTTGATGAGGAGCGGCGGTAGCATGCTAAAGCTGTAAAGAAGGAGCAGCAATCCAATTAAGCGTAAAATAGTTTTATATTGCATACGTATTTAGCTCATAAACGTTAAATTAATTGCAAATAGCGTTTCCAATTGGTGGATATATTTCTGTTGGAGTAATAATAAAATAACATGATCCTGAGGGGCTAATAGCAAATTAGATTGCGCAAAATGAAGTTTTTTGTTGCGCACCACGCCAGCTACAATACACCCCGGTGGCAATTCTATTTCAGAAATGGGTCGACCAATAATGGCGGATGTTGTATCGCTTCCTTCTACAACAAGTTCAATAGCTTCCGCTTCTTCCTCTTGAAGGCGATGGACTCGGACCATATTGCCATGCCGGATTTTACTGAGAATAGTGCCAATAGTAATCGTTTGCGGTGACAAGGCGGTATCGATGACGCTGTCATCAATTAAATCAATGTAATTTTCGTGATTTACTAACGCCATCGCATATTTTGCGCCCAAATATTTGGCTTGCAGGCTGGCCATAATATTGGTTTCATCATGATCAGTGATGGCACAAAACATGTCAATGTCTTCAATGTTTTCATTTATCAATAGTTCCCTGTCACTGACATCGCCTTCGATGACTAAGGTCTTGTTCAATTGAGCGGCGTTTTTTGCGACTTTTTCAGGGGATTTTTCAATCAATTTTATTTGATAATCGGACTCGAGATGCTTGGCCAGTTCTCCACCAATGCGTCCGCCACCGGCAAGCATAATGCGGGAATTATGTTTAGGTGGACGCTTTAATTGAGTCAAAAGAGTATAGAGATTGTCTGCATAAGAGATGAAGAGAATTTTATCCTTCTCAGTTACGAGATACGACTCATCAAAAAAAATTGCTGTTTTATTGTTAAATAGCGCGACGATGTCAATTTGATTGTCTGCGATTTGGTGTCGAATTTCAGCAATCGTTTTGCCGTTGACCCAATCATCTGGACGCACATCAAACGTCACCAAGCATATTTTATCCTGATAGAAACTCAAAATTTGCGTAAAATCAGGATATTTGATCAGGCGGATAATATGTTGTACGACTGCGTGAGTGGGATAAATGATGGTTTGAATAGGAATGACTTTTTTGTTAAATAATTCTGGATATTCATGGTAATCGTGTGAGCGGATCCGAGCAATGGTGCGGGGGATTTGAAAAATTTTGGTTGCGAACAAGCAAGCGAGCATATTGATTTCGTCGTTGGCAGTGACAGCTATGACTAAATCAGTTTGTTCGATTCCGGCTTCTAAGAGAATATTAGGGCTGGCCGCATTGCCTACGACAGTTTGAACGTCTATATGGGAACGAATATCATGTAAAATATTGGCGTCCTGGTCGATTAGGACGATGTCATTATCTTCGTTAACCAGGTTGCGAGCTAATTTCTCACCAATTTGGCCTGCTCCTAGAATTATGATCCGCATAATGCTGCCTCCCATACGTTGCCTTCATAGACAAAGGTTGCTGGACCACGTAAATAAAGAGGGCCAGTGCGTTTGGGCCAAGACACTTGTAAATCGCCACCTGGGAGGCTCACTGTAATATCAGAGGTCATATTATGATAAAGCTGCCCAATGGCGGCGGCTGCTACGGCGCCGGAACCACAAGCAAGCGTTTCACCACAGCCACGCTCATATACTCGGAGTTGTAGGTGGTGAGAGCTAAGAATGCTTAGGAACCCGACATTGGTCTGCTCAGGAAAAAAGGGATGGGTACTCAATTGCGGTCCAATGGTTGCTATATCAGCATCAGTCCAATGGTTGGCCAACAAAATGGCATGCGGATTGCCAACGTTGATGGCATGAAATGAGTAGGTTTGTTGCCCAATAGTGAGCGAGTACATGGTTTCTTGCTGATTGGCTTGGATTGGGATGAGATGAGGTGCTAAATTCGGCTGTGGAAAATGAACCGTGATGGTCTCATCGTCATGCAGAGTCAAATACATCTTGGTTTTTAAAGTTTGAATACAGAGTTCTTGTTTAGAACTCAAGCCGCGGGCTTGAACAAATCGTGCTAAGCAGCGTGCACCATTCCCGCATTGGCCTACTTCTTGGCCATCTGCATTGAAAATTCTATAAAGAAAATCTACTTCAGGACTAGTGCTTGTTTCTACAATCAAACATTGGTCGAACCCAATGCCTGTATGGCGATTACTCAAATGTGCAATTTGTTGAGGACTCAGAGTCAGGGGGTGTTGGGTGGCATCGATCACCATAAAATCATTGCCCAAACCATGCATTTTGGTAAATGAGATCATGATAAGGGGCTTAATGAATGCAGTGTTTGCGTGTTGGGCAAATACAAGGGGCCTCGCTGGCCACAAGCGCTGAGAAACATGGTGATGAGGATGCAAGATAGAGTCAGCATGAATTGTATTCGTGCACGCATGAGATCCTAGAGATAAGCACAAGATGCTAACAGTATATGAAAGCATGCTGGGATAATCAATTGGTAACTATTCAGCCCTGCGTTCGGAGGGTAAAACTTGCCAATTGGTTAAGCATTAGCGATAATTACAGGTTTTTATGGATGGAAAGTTTTGTGTTGAATACTTATACAGATGAGCCTGCGCAGCCGGCCAAAGCTTGTGTGATTTGGCTGCATGGGCTTGGCGCAAATGGTGCGGATATGCGCGGTGTTGTTGAAGCGTTTCCTCCTATAACGATGCCTATTCGGCATGTTTTTGTGGATGCACCTGTGCGTCCTGTTACTATCAATAATCATATGCCGATGCCAGCGTGGTATGATGTGACTGGATTGAACCTCCAAGATCGAGAAGATCGCGAAGGGATTCTGGCGTCGGAACGTGCAATTGATGACATTATCTCTGCGCAAATTGCGCGAGGATTGGGGCCTCAACAAATTTATCTTGCAGGTTTTTCGCAAGGGGGCGCCATGGCTTTATTCATGGGATTACGGTCCCAGCGCACCTTGGGTGGCGTGATAGCGTTATCTGCTTATTTGCCTTTGCAGAAAGAATGTGCTGCGCCTAAACACGCGGATTTACCTATTTTTATGGCGATGGGAACATTGGATCAGGTTGTGATGCCAGATTGGACAAAACTGTCGTATGCTTTTGTGAAATCCCAAGGATGTACTCAAACTATTTGGAAAGAATATGCTATGGGACATACTATCTGTATGCAAGAAGTGAGCGATATTGCACAATGGTTGCAAGCTCAAATTCAGCAGGTTACTCAAGGGGTGGCGTTATGACCGTAGTAAAAAAATCTCGTTTGGTATCCTATTCTTGCGAACAAATGTATGATTTGGTCAATGATATTGAGCGTTATGCGGATTTTTTACCTTACTTTTCTTCGGGTGTGATTCATCATAAAGATGCGGATGAAATCCAAGCTACGTTGTCGATCACAGCAGCAGGGATGAGTAAATCATTTACAACTTGCAATCGTTTGCAAGCCAATAAAATGATTGAAATGCGTTTGGTGGATGGCCCATTTAGCCATTTTGAAGGATTTTGGCGGTTTGATGAAACACCTGAAGGGTGTCTTGTATCGCTGGATTTAAAATTTGATTTTGCAGGCCGTATGTTTTCTATGCTATTGGGGCCTGTTTTTGAACAAGTGACCGATACATTGGTCGATGCGTTTTGCGAACGAGCTTTTAACGTGTATGACAAAAAGTAACTATGTTTCTCTCCATAATGACTGCGAATTAGTCTATGCGCCGCGCGCTGCAGAGCCATTGGTATTTTCCAGTCCTTGGGTTGAGGGCATGACGGTGAATGCTTTGGTGCAAGCGTCTGGTTTTTTACACCAGCATCCTGAAGTAGCTGATTTGGCCGTTGGAATTTTTGCGAAATGTGTCAATTGGGATACGTTGGTAAAGCCTGGTGATCGGGTGGAATTATATCGCCCCTTGTTGCTGGATCCGAAAGAAAAGCGGCGCCGTCAAGCGAAGTCAAAGCCGTTGTCTTGATGAAATGGATTGGTAAAGTTGGCCTTGGCTTAAGAGCACTGAGTTAAGATTTTTGGACGTATTTTTTTCCAGTAGAATTGGGTTGCTTAACTTAGCCATATTAGGCTAATGCCAAACTTAGTCTGGCTTACGAGCACTGACGTCTTTCTCAATTTTAACCAAACGATCATTAGAAAAAAATAATGTTAAATGTCGAATGATATTTGGACTTGTGCCGCGTCTCCAGGTATACGCAAAATCCCAGCGATCTTGGTTGAACATGGGGCTAATCAAGCTGGTTCCCATTAAAATGGCAGCATCATTTTTACTCATACCTAATTTCAAATGAGCAATACGCGCAGGGGATAAGATATTGCCTTGTTGTACTTTGCTTCTTGAAAAATCATAAGATAAACAATGAGTCAGTGACAGAACAATGCTTATTAAAATAAGAATGGTTTTCATTCGCATTTTTTTGCCTTATAGTATAGGTATTCAAAATAGTAGCGCATTGTAACATGCAAAGGTTAAAAATAAGAGGGGAGAGGATATTATTGTGATAGAGAGCAAACAACTAAAATCAGCAGGATTGAAAATTACGGTCCCCCGCGTGAAAATATTGCAAGTTCTTGAACAAGCTCGTGAGCATCATTTGAGTGCGGAGAATGTTTATAAAAAATTGTTCGATATGGGCGAGGAAGTCAGTTTGGCTACTGTGTATCGGGTGTTGACTCAATTTGAAGCTGCGGGATTGATTGATCGCCACAATTTTGAAGGAGGATACTCTGTATTCGAATTACGCCAAGATACCCACCACGATCATTTGGTTTGTGTTAAATGTGGTCGTGTTGAGGAGTTTTTAGATGAAGTGATTGAATCTCGCCAAAATCAAATTGCTAACAAAGCCTGCTTTAAAATGACGGGTCATGCTTTGAATATCTACGGTATTTGCGCAAATTGCTAGACCCAGGACTTACGCAAAACCCCGATCTCTTCGTTGGATTTAGTCTTTAATTCGGTTTTGCGTAAGTCCTGAGAACATGACAGCGTCTTATTTTAAAACACCCTAATCCGCCCTTCGGGCACCTTCTCCCGCCAGCGGGCGAAGGGATTTTATTGCAGGTAAGGGTGTCATTTCACAGCAAATTTAATAATTCATGCAAAGCATGTGCCAAAATTTTACACATCATAGCTTGCTCAGGCGCATTAGGGACTAGGGCTTGGTTGATGCCTAATTTAATCCCTAAATAGTCTTGTTCATCATATTTTTTTCTGAATGAATTGATGATGTAATCGTGGGTACCTAAAAAAGGGAAATTGTGGCGTATTTTATACGGTGGCGTTTCTTTGTCGAGCAAACCATGTAATATCCGAGCAACTTCTTTCTCCGCATGGCGATGGGCGTCATATAATACGCCGATAGCGGTTTTTAAAAACAACCCCTTTAAAATAGGCGTGAATGTGAAAATGGAAAGATGTAATACTTGTTGGCCCTGTGCAATATGCGCAGCAATTTTTTCTTGTAAATCATGGTGAAAGGGTTCGTAGTAAGTTTTAATCAGAGCTTGCTTCTTGTCAGCTGAAAGACTTTTGCTATATCTAGAAAAACAGCGCGCGTGGTGGGGGCTGTGATCACAGTCTATCAATAAACGGGTGACTTTGGCCTCGACCGCATCGCATCCTAGGTTTTTATGCAAATGTTGGGCAATATATTTTGCCCCGATGTCATAGGCGCGCGAAGTTTGTAATAGTAATTCTTTGTCTTCGAACAGAGGCCAATATTTTTTGGGAACCTCGTTGCTTCCATGTGCACAGCTGATGACCAATATCGTTGGTTTCATAGCATTCCTAGGTGCTTGTAGCTTCCGTAATCTTGAGATTCGATACAATTTTTGCAACACCATGGATATGATGAACACGTTTCAGTATCACATCGATGGAGTGTTTGCTTTTAACCGTGCCGGTCAATGTAACAATCCCATTGGTAGTAGAGGTATTGATACCCACTAGAGGAATAGATTCATCTTCGAACACTTTGGCTTCCAAAATAGCTGCTTCGATTTTAGTCGTAATATAAGCATCTGTGAGGCTCGAGTTGACTGATTTGATGTCAAAATTGCTGGTATTGATGGATCGGACACCTTGCGTATTAGCAACAATCCGCAAGGCTGCTACAAAAGCCGGGTTATTTTTTGCATGTCCACGCAGGGTAACCACCCCATCATGAGTTTTTACTGAAATTTTCAATGGGTTAAGATGAGCGTTTTTTGTGAATTCCGCTTTTATTTTGGTTGTAATAACTGTGTCCGACCAAGTTTGCTCGAGATTTTGGAGATCGCTCGCGTATACATTGGGGACGAGGAAAACGAACAGTACAATAAACCAAAATTTTATACGCATGATGCTTGCAAAAATATGAGAATATAACGAGTATAGCATAGGATTGATACTCGTCATAAGGACTTTCCAATGGGTTACTCTTTGCTCAGATCCTGCTTATTTTTACTTGAGCCAGAGCGTGCGCACGCATGGGCTCTCAAAGCCTTGGATTATGTGCCAAACCATTTTTTTAAAGTATTGCCGCAGCAGTCGCAACAGATCATGGGTTTGCAGTTTCCGAACCGTATCGGTTTGGCTGCTGGGTTTGATAAATCGGGTCGATACGTGGATGCTTTGGCTAAACTTGGTTTTGGGTTTATTGAAGTGGGTACGGTGACGCCGTTGCCGCAAATGGGGAATCCTAAGCCGCGGTTATTTCGCCTAGCGCCAGAGCATGCTCTAATCAATCGTTTGGGATTCAATAACCCAGGCGTCGCGATATTAGTGGAAAACTTGCAAAGTATGCAATATCAGGGCATTCTGGGGGTGAATATTGGTAAGGGCAAGGAGACCGCTTTGACCCATGCTGTAGAAGATTATGTCTATTGTATGGAGCGGGTATACCCGTTCGCATCGTATATTACGATTAATATTTCCTCGCCGAATACGCCAGATTTACGTCTCTTACAACAAAAAGAATATTTTTTGCATCTAGTCCAAACATTACGGCAGACTCAATTACGTCTGGCAGATCTGCATGGACGCTATGTTCCGTTGGTGATAAAAATTTCGCCAGATGAGACAGACGAGACGTTGAAAAAGATGGCAGAGATTATTCGTAACCAAGGTATCGATGGGATTATTGCAACCAATACCACGTGTGCACGGACAGACGTACAACATTGTGTCCATGGGAATGAACAGGGTGGTTTGAGTGGCCGACCCTTGTCGCAAAGATCAACGGCTTGTTTGGTTTTGCTAAAAGAAATAGTGGGCGATGAGGTGACGTTGATTGGAGTGGGCGGAATCGATACGGTAGCAGCCGCTCAGCAAAAAATAGCGGCAGGTGCAGCTTTATTACAAGTATACACCGGTTTGGTTTATCAAGGCCCAGGTCTTGTGAAGCGCTTGGTGACTGAGGCGGTGTAAACGCCTCTCAGCACGAACCGATCTTAATTTGGTGCGCCGTTAGACCTATCCTAGCACTTTGACTCATGGGATGACGTATCTGTCTCACTCCCAGATTGATCCAATTCCTTCTGTAAATGTTCTTGATCTTTGTATTGTTTAAATAATTTTCTAATCGCCACGCGCAAATTGTGATGACCACCGCGAACTTCAACTTTTTGTTTGCCCTGTGTAGGCGGGATACCCAAAGCTTGTAAAAATAATTCCGCTTTTTGAATATCTTTTAGTTTAGATTGCAGCAGAGGTTTGTACATCGCAACGGTATCAGGACTGGCCTCCATAACGACGCGGTGATCTTGTAAAATTTTAACGGTTTGTTCATCGGAACTTGATTTAGATACTGCGAATTGTTCCTCCAAAGTGAAATTGAGATTTTTTGTGATTTCGTTCATGGATGCTTGGATGTCTGGTATAGACCGAGGTGCTTCTGGTTGTATGTCTGATTGTGCGAACATCACTGCGCTTGATGGGGTTAGTCTATCTGCGAGCTTTGGTGGTACTTGTTGTTGTAATTCTTTTAACTGATTAATCCCTTTGCGTAATGCCTTTACATGCATTTGTGAGTGTTTCTTAGGTTGAGATTGATTTGAAATAACCTGATCCAAGCCATCTCTATGGGAGTCGGTTTGCATTGGAACTACTTTAGAGGTAGAGCCGAATAGACCGAGAACGAATCCTGAAAATGAGAACCATGCTTTGCTAGGTTCAGGCATTTTAAAGCGATTAAGCGCTCTTGTGGCCAATTCTTTTTCTGCCATTTTTTTTAATGCAGTAGTGACTGCGCCATAAGATTCGCTTTCTCTTCCAGGTATTTCATGCAGATACATGCCTTGTTTATGCTTGTGAATGATAGGGTTGAGGGCTGAGATTAATACTCGCGCGTCTTGGGTATCATAATCAGCTATGATTCTAATTTTTTTTGCTTCTTCTAGGATAAAATCGTCTATCTCTAAAGCAGACAATTCAGCTTGATTAATTACTTTTTCTTGTTTGATCTTGCCGGATCTTTCATCGATGCGGATTTGATAAACGCCATTAGGTAAAATCACAGTATCGCCAATACGAGCATTTTCTGGAAGTGTTCTACAACAAAGAATTCTAGAAGATATTTTTGGGGACCAAGTGCTGCATTGTTGGCATAAAGTTCTGAGTTCGGCATCCGTGAGTATTGCAAGATTAACTCTTGGTGATTGCTGTAATATCGTGTCGATATGTGAGGTTAATTTTTGAGCGATACTGTTCTCTAGGTAGAGGCTGTTCACGAAATAATTCATAAAATCCGCATCTGTTTTAAAATTAAATACTTTTAAAATAAGGTTGGTTTTTAATTGGCGTCGATGACGCTCTTGTTCAGCCAGATAATGAAGGCTAGACGAGATATCTGCAATTCGAAGAACTGCTTCACCTTGTGGACTTCCTAAATAAAGCGCATGCGGTTTGTTTGCAAACCCAGTTATTAAGGACTTCGTTAACTGCGTATTTTGATTCCATTTTTGTACTGTCGCACTATCTAAACAGGTGATTTGTTCTGGCAAGGTCGTTGTGTTGGGTGACATATAATCAGGAATGGATTGCCGCATGTTTTCTTGGCTAAGGATGCAGTGAAGCCGGTTATCCATACCGACCTGGAATATACCTTCCTGGACAATGTAAGTGGGTCCGTGACTCAGGGGGCCGCTTAGCATGTCTAGAGAACCCGCCCGGAAAATAGTAGTGCTAATTTCAGCGTCGTCACCGACTGAGCCAGCTGCTCCTAGACGCATTGCATTAGGGTTTCCTTCGGTCGCCTGATTGATTAATAGTGGCAGTTGAACAGCATGACTAGTGTCTGTGTCTATTGAAGTGAATCTAGGCTCGATTGTTTCTAGCTCAGTGGTCTCATTGGGCACCATGTCTGCTGGGAGCGTGCGGTTCATTTCCTCAGCATTCAAAATAAGCTGTGTGCGGCTAAGACGATCTAGCTGATATACGCCATTGGGTACAATGAAGGTGTCGCCGATCTGAATGTCTGCGTTATCATTGATGCTTTTTATGGATTGGGCACGAAAAATACTTTCACTTCTTGCTGGGATATATTCGTATCCGGAATAAGATAATACTTCGAGATCTTGGTCGGATAATTTACTAAAATTAATTTGGTTAGAAAGCATTCCGGCCAAATAAGTTTTGTACTCATCTGCACCTACAACTGTGCCACTTTCTGCGTGTAGCGCTAAGAACTCTTGGTAGGTTTTTTCCGCATATTGCGTGAATTGAACATCGGTTTTTACTTTACTGACTTTATAAAGAATCTCAAACAGGTTGCGATGCGCTATTTCTTTGTCCAAATGCTCTTGCTTTAATTTTCGGATGACTTCTTGAGCGAGCTCGACTGCTGGACTGGATTCTCCACACACATAGAGGCTATTGGGTTTTTTAACACAGGCTTTGTTGAGCGCTATGGTTAATAATTTATTGTTCTTAAGGTCGGGTTCATCGTGGTCTGTAATGGGCTCATCATTACTTTCAATAACGGTTAGGCGCGTCTGAGCAGTGGGTTGTTGTCCTACTGGAATTGCTGACAATTCTTTTTTGCTTAGAATAATTTGTTCTTGGAAGCCTGGGAGTATTTGCCATGCCCCCTCTGGTGTTATGATGGTATCCCCTATTTGGAGATCCGAGATTTGATCTCGTGAGCCGCAAAGAATGATTCTGGGACTAGATGGCGGTGACCAGGATGTGCAGCTCTTGCTGACTGCAGTCAGATCCAAAGAGGAAAGCTTAGGGAGCTTGGCGCGCTTGGCTAGCGTTTCGGCTATGCTAGAAGCGATATCACTCTGATCATCTCCAGCTTCTAAATAAGCTTTTTCTATAGTAGCAATCAGCTCTGGAGTAGAGGTTTGATGGAGCGTTTGTATGATGCGGTCATGCATACAGGTGCACTAAGTGATTAACCTATTTTTAGTATAGTAGACTCTATCGATAATTCTAGGGCAAGCGGATTTTTGGTCAATTTTAAATCTGGTTTACAGAGCCGTGACCGTTAGGGAGCGGATTTCTTTAGTGCGGTTTAAATAAATGAATTACCGAAATCCAAAGGGTCAATACCCAGATGCTGCGCGATACTTTGGCCGATATCCGCAAAGGTATCGCGTCGTCCGATGAATTGGCTTGGGGTATTTGGCCCATAGACTAGGACTGGAATGTGTTCCCGAGTATGATCCGAACCAGGTAGCGTCGGGTCACAGCCATGATCTGCCGTGATGACAATCCAATCATTTTCTTGTAGTACACCATCCAATTCTGGTAGACGAGCATCTAATTCTTCCAAGGCATTGGCATACCCGATGGTGTCGCGGCGGTGGCCATAGGAAGAATCAAAATCTACAAAATTACTGAATATGAGGCTGCCGGGAGCAGCATCGCGTAAGGCGGCAAGCGTGGCATCGAATAGCGCTGAATTGCCGTCTGCTTTGATTGATTGGCTAATACCTTGATGAGCAAAAATATCACTGACTTTGCCAATGGCAAGGACGTCCCGGTTTGCCTGCACCAGTTTATCTAATAAAGTGGGTTGCGGGGGAGGGCTGGCATAATCGCGGCGGTTGCCTGTTCGTTTGAAAGTGGGTGCTGACTCTCCCACAAAGGGTCTTGCGATGACGCGACCAATATGCAAAGGATCGACCAACGTACGCGCTAATTCACACAATGCATAGAGGCGATCTAAACCAAAATGAGTTTCATGGGCTGCAATCTGAAAGACACTGTCACCAGAGGTATATACAATGGGGTACCCACTCCGAATGTGTTCTTCACCCAATTCAGTAATGATTTCTGTCCCAGAAGCATGAATCTGACCTAATACACCCGGTATCTGGCCTTGTTCAATCAACATTTGAATGAGTGCTTGTGGAAAGCAGGGTTTTTCTTGAGGAAAATAACCCCAAGGGTACATTACGGGAACGCCAGCGATTTCCCAATGGCCGCTTGGGGTATCTTTGCCAAGGCTTTGTTCTACCGCATAGCCAAAATACCCCGCAGGGGGAGGCAGCGTAGACAAATCATATAAAGCTGACCCTGAGCTGGCAATGGCGGCATGGTATAAGCCACGCTTGGCCAAGTTTGGGATGTGTAATGGTCCTGAGCGTAGATCAGCTTGGTCAGCTTTTCCAGCGCGACATGCTTCGACGATATGCCCGAAAGTATTCGCTTGTTCATCCCCATAAGCTTTGGCATCCAAACTGGCACCAATTCCTAAAGAGTCTAAAACCAGTATACATACACGTGGTAAAGTCATAGTCGTCAATCATTTACTCCAGTTATTCATGCTTACGTCGGCAATGGGTTTCGCGCAGTCCCCATAAAATGAGGAGGGCGCTTATCAATCCCAGAGGTAAAATGACAGCGGCATATTGATAATCATTGAGTGAATAAACGGGTACGCCGTTTACCATCTGCATTTCTCCATGATGGAGCATCAAGCTAGAAAAAATATTTTGATAAAGCACATAGCCACTTTGAGTAAGAATAGAAACGACACTGACGGCAGTTGCTGTGATGGTTGAAGAGTTGGATTCTGCAACCAGTGCATAAGAAATCACTTGCGAAGCGGTTAATAAGCCTAATAAGAAAAACAAAACCAGCATCATCCAATAGGTCACAGGCAGATATAAAATAGCCAGTACAGTGATTAAGGACGCGCAGGCCCCAAAACGCATAGGTGGAATCCGGACGCCCCATTTGTCTGAGAACCACCCCATCAATGGACCACCGATAATAGCGCCCAGGAATAACATAGAGTTGATCAACGAGGCATCTTCTTTCACGATACCCAAACGTTGCATTAAATATAACGAACCCATTACAGCACCAAATACTGCAACGGCCATGTTCATCAAACTGGCATAGCAGGCGGCACGTAAGGTTTGAGGATTCAAATAAGCCACTTTGGCACTGTTTAATATGCTAATTTTAACCGACGTTTTGCTTGGGTTGGGTTTGTCTTGGATAAAAACCATCATCAAACCAAGAATACACAAGCCCAACCATCCCAACCATAGCATGGCAGAACGCCATCCGATGTAGAGGACTAATTTGGTCAAAGGGTATTGGGCTAACATACCGCCTGTCATTGCAATGGTGACGATCAAGCCGGTGATCATCGCCATCCGTCGTGGAGGAAACCAATTAGAAGCAATCCGAATGGGTCCTAAAAAGCAAAAAGCGCTCCCAATGCCAGTGATAAAACGACAGATCAGTGCTAAGAAAAAGCTGTGAACATAGGCCAATACAAACGTGCTGGCAACACAAAACAACATAGCCCAAAGAATGGTTTTTTTTGCGGAAAATCGGTCGAGAATGACACCTGCTACAAATAAGAATAAGACATTTGAGACATAATATACGCTGGATAAATACGTCAAGCTACCCGCCTGGATATGAAAATCTTGCATGATATCGTCGGCGATAGAGGCAAACATATTGCCTTGAATGAATTCATAAAAGAAAAATAAAGAGGCTGCAAAACAGATGCACCAAGGAAGCCAGCGTTCTTTGCTTGAGGATGACTCAGTTCGATAGTCACGTGCCATATCCATCTCCACTCCTACGATTTTAATGATTTACAATGTGTTTCGCGTAATGCAAGACCCATGCATAATGCCACAGCGGTGGCAATGGGAAAAATCCAAAATGCAAACCGCAAATCAGCGACTTGAATGGAGGCATGGTGACTATGATGCATCATCAACCAACCAAATAAGACTTGCGCCAGACCAGCAGAACTCATAATGAGCACAGAAGCCAAACCTGTTGCTGAGCCGGTATAAATAGAAGGATTGCTTTCAGCGATCAAAGGATAGGAGATCACTTGAGTACTGGTAAATAAACCGAGTGCAAAGAAAATGACGGCAAGTTCATAGACCGACAAGGGGATATGAATGCACAAAGGCAGTAAGGTGAGTCCAGTACATAGGGCTCCTACGATCATAATGGGTTTACGGAGTCCTTGTTGATCGGATAACCATCCCATCAATGGGCAACCAAAAATACTTCCAATATAAATAAGACTCACAATATTTGCCGCAGCCAAATGGTCTAGATTATGGACTGTTTTTAGATAGGTATTGCCCCATAAGGCGCACAACACCATAATGGGTAAGTTCAGACAGGCTGTATACAAGCCAGCCAACCAATTTTGTGAATTATTTGCTGCGTGAGCCAATGCTTTCAACCATGATTGGGTGTGTGTGGTTTTTGCTGTGGTTTGAGTTGGATTGCGTACAATCAAGGCGATGAAACCCAAGAATATCAAGCCAACTAAGACATCCCAGCCCATCGCTGCGCGCCAGCCCCAATGCAATGCTAAATAGGCAAAGGGCGTATGCGCCATCATACCGCCTAAAAAAGCCATCGTCACAATACAGCCAATCACCAATGCTTGTTGAGCAGGTGCAAACCAACGTGAGACTAACACCACACATGCCAAGAAACAAAAGGCATTGCCAACCCCGGTCAAGGCATGGAATATCGCGGCCCAAGTATAATTGTGACTCAACGCAAAACCCAGCGTCCCTAGTACGCACAGGCTCATTGCGGATAAGATAACCGAACGAACAGGATAACGATCTAAAATGAATCCAGCAGGTAAAAGAAATAATACATTTGCCCAGACAAAAGAACTCGACATCCAGCTTAATTGCGCAGCGCCTAGATGAAAATCGGCTTGTAAACTAGGATTGATAACATCGAAGATATTGAGTTGAAAGAACTCGTAGAAAAAGAATAATCCAGCCGTAAGACAAATCAACCATGATTTTCCTGCTGAATGGGTCAGAGATGTGTCAGCTTTATGAGACAAAATCACTCCTAGAACCTAGAGGGTTGTGATCCGTTTATGACCGCGCGAAGTATAACAGAGTCTAATATTTGATACCAGTGCCTCGTTAATTGATCTTCGTTCCAAATAAATCATAATCATCGGCATCGGTAATGCTTATCTCTACCAATGTTCCAATTTTGGCATCAGCATAGGGTTGTATATAAACCAAACCATCAATTTCAGGGGCATCTGCTTTACTTCGACCAATAATGTGTTCGGGCGTGATGCTATCAATTAATACGGTTTGCTGACTGCCAATTTTGGCCTGTAAGCGTTGATAGCTAATTTGCGCTTGGACTTGCATAAACCGGTGATAGCGCTCTTCTTTGATGTCATCAGGCACTGGATTGGCCAATAAATTTGCTTGTGCGCCTTCGACTGGAGAATATTGAAAACAGCCTACACGGTCAAGTTGAGCTTCGCGGAGAAAATCTAATAATTCTGAGAATTCATCTTCCGTTTCGCCAGGAAATCCTACGATGAATGTGGAACGAATAGTCAAATCAGGGCAAATGCTCCGCCAATTTTTAATGCGCTCCAGTGTGTTTTCACTGCTTGCTGGGCGTTTCATGGCTTTTAATATACGTCGGTTAGCATGTTGCAACGGAATATCTAAATAAGGTAATAGTTTGCCATCCCGCATGAGAGGGATGATTTCATCTACATGAGGGTAAGGATATACATAATGTAAACGTACCCATATTCCGAGCTCGCCTAATTGTTCACATAAATCATAAAATCGTGTGCGAATGCTTTTGTCTTGCCACTGTGCTTCCTGATATTTCACATCGACCCCGTAAGCACTGGTGTCTTGAGAAATGATCAACAATTCCTGTACGCCTGCTGTTTTAAGACGTTGCGCTTCGGAGAGTACCTGTGAGATAGGATAACTTTGTAAACGGCCGCGCATGCTGGGGATGATACAAAACGTGCATTTTTGATTGCACCCTTCTGATATTTTCAAATAAGCATAATGCCGGGGAGTGAGCTTGATGCCTTGCGGTGGAATCAGAGACGTAAAAGGATCTACGGGTGGTGGCAGGTGCTCATGGACTGCTTGCAACACCGTTTCGTAAGCGTGAGGACCACTGATATGGAGTACATCGGGACAAGCTTGGCGAATAAGGTCAGCTTTTGCGCCCAGACAACCTGTGACAATGACGCGTCCATTTTCTTGCATGGCTTCTTTGATGGTATCCAGTGACTCTTCAACGGCAGCGTCAATAAACCCACAGGTATTAATAACCACCACACCCGCATCTTGGAAAGTAGTAACGAGTTCATAACCTTGTGCGCGTAATTGGGTAATAATGCGCTCAGAATCCACCAGTGCTTTGGGGCAACCTAAACTGACAAAACCGACTCGATGATTCATTGGGCTTCTTTAGGATTTGTAGGGTGGCATAATATACCTAAAATTGAGCATTTAGTCAAAATTTTTTGATTTATGTGAGATCGTTCATAAAAAAAATTCACCGCGCATAAAAAAAATATATTGATTTGTTTTTGGGCTAATATTAGTGTGGTTGTTCAGAGGCTAGGAGAAATATAATGACAGCAGCGAATTATGTATTCTATCGATGCGTAAATCGTAGCAATAAAAAATGGTTTCGTATCGGAATTGAGTTTTTGCATAACAAATCTTCTAATCCGGTTGTAAGAATTACTAATAATTATGGGAAATTATGCGCAAGCAGCTTTGCACCTTTTCAGTCAGATTTAATTATCTATAAAGTGACGAAAGCAGGACTTCGTTGCATGGACCTCCGTAATGAAGCTGAGGGTTTTTTCCTTAGAGAAACTCAAGAGAGCTTGACTCATTCTCAGTTTTATATGAAACACAGGCTTGATCTGTCAAGGGGTCTATTTAGTTCTAAATGGCACCCGCGTAAACAGAGTGCTTTTACGCCGTTTAGAAAATCTACAATGTCTGCTTTAATGTCGCGACGAAAGTTGAAAACAAGCTCAAAGAATAAACATGGAGAAGTATTAGAACATGGTTTTACACCCATTGACGTGAGTAGAAGTCAGGAGGACTGGTATCCATTTGATAGTGCATCCTTTGAAATAGAGCTAAGGGATTCGTCTCCACAAAGAAAAATTGCAATGTTGGATAGCAGTTCAGATGAAGAGTTGCGTGAATTCGGAAACCGAATAAAGTTCAGAGCGGTGACGTCCCCGCGTGGCGTGCTGAGACATTCCGAATCACCTAGCAAGGGTTATAATGTGCGTTTTAAACAAGAAGCAGATTCGTCTACTTGCAAGCGAAGTGGTATATGTACTTTCTGGCTTAAAGCGTGTATGGCTCCTTTAGGAGCATGGGGTCTGGCAGTTTTATTGTTAGGCTTGGTAGGTGTGGCATTGGCAACCCAAGGTAGCGTGGTGTTTTACGCGGCAGCCACGATGACTATCACGGGTGCTGCCGCTATAGGGATGAGCTTATTTCGGGTTAATCGCAACGAATTCTTGCAGCAACGAAATGAGAAGCAAGGACCTGGGTCAGCAGCGCCAGCACTGTTTCCTATGTAATATACCTTCCACGGATGAGTTTTAGGATTTAATGCTATTGATTTTTCCGTTTAGACTACGTTTAAAAACTCGCAATAGAGTAGACTATTCCTCGCTTTTAAACGTAGCCTAAACAAAACAATCAAGTCGCCTAAAATCCTAAAACTCATCCGTGAAAGGTATAAAATGACCCATCAAAAGTATTAGGCAACGTATCCTATACTTGGAAAGGCAACGATGCTCCCACAAATAAGGTGACGATTTTTAATAAAATCATCATGATAAAAGGCGAAAAATCTAATCCCGCAAGTATCGGGAGATAGCGACGAATTTGTTGGAGCATAGGTTCTGTGACAGCATGCAAAATGGTTGTCAAAGGGTGCTGCCAATGCGGATTGATCCAAGACATGATGACCCGAATTAACAAAGCATAAAATATCAAATCACAAGGCTGAATGATGAGATCTGCAAACGCATACGCGCCAGTAAGCAACCAAATCCGTGTATGTCCAAGATATAGGATACAAATCAGTAAAAACTTCAACCATTCGACGCCAACTAATACCGCAAGACATACCCAATCGTACTGTTGAAAAGGCGTTAAGCGAATTTGGAGTATTTTGAGCATGGGTGCGAATAACGGATCGGTCAGACGCTGAACCATTTGCCGTACTGGATGCAATTGGCTAATGCGAAAATATCGCAAGCCAAAACGTAACCAGAAAACAAAAGTCACCAAACCAAATAGGGTTGAGATTAGAAAATAGCTTACTGAAACCAATCCAGACATTTATTTTTCCTCGCTGCGTAAAGTTTGTGAACGTGTTACCGCCGCTTGCATGGCAGATAACACCGTGTTGGTTAATTGCTGCTGGGCAAAAACATCCAATGCTGCTGCAGTGGTACCGGCTTTGGAGGTGACTTGCTGTTGCAGTCCAACCAGCGTTTTTCCGGGCAGCATAGCTAAACTCGCTGCACCAGCTAAGGTTTGAATTGCGAAACTGTTTGCAGTGTCGGGAGCGAGTCCCAACGCAATTGCACCTTCGGACATCGCTTGCGCAAATAAAAATAAATACGCTAACCCACTTCCAGATAAAGCGGTGACGGTATCTAAATCTTTTTCATGTTGTGTCCAAGTGATTTGTCCGCATTGTTGAAATAGCGCGGTGGCTGCTGCATGGTGTTCGGCCGTGACCCATGAATTGGCTAACAATGGGGTAGCAGATTGACTGCAGGCGGCGGCAATATTTGGAATGGCACGGACCAAAGGCGTCTGTTGCGGCAAATATTTGGCAAACCAATCCAAATCCAAGCCGGCAGCAATAGAAATGACTAAGAGTGACGGTGTTAGATGTGGTCCTATTTCTGTTAATACGGCAGCCATTTGGGCAGGTTTGACTGCTAAAATGAGGATCTGTGCATCGGGGAGAATAGCCAAATTCGTGGGATGCGTCGTGAGACGTGGGGCTGGTTGCGCATTGGCTAACGAGGGAGATGCAACTTGCAAATGGTAATTTGGATTAGTTAACAAACCCTGACAGAGGGCTTTGCCCATATTACCATATCCTATTATACTAATGTTCATGATTTATTCTTGTTTCTGTAAGGGAATAAGTTGCTGAATACCTGCTTCTGCTAAAGCTAACATGTCATTCAGTTGCGCACGACTAAAGCTTGCTTCTTCCGCTGTTCCTTGGATTTCAATAAATTCACCTTGCTCATTCATAACGACGTTCATATCGGTATCAGCCAATACATCTTCAGCATAATCCAAATCTAAAACGGCTTGATCTCGATAAAGACCTACTGAAACAGCTGCTACATAATGAAAGGGCGCCTTTTTACGAATTTTTTCATGAGTATATAACCAATCCACCGCATCTTTGAGTGCAACACAAGCTCCGGTAATGGATGCTGTTCGCGTGCCGCCATCTGCTTGAATGACGTCACAGTCTATGGCAATTGTGATTTCGCCCAATGTTTTTAAATCGATGCAACGGCGTAAAGATCGGCCGATCAGACGTTGAATTTCTAAGGTACGGCCTCCTTGTTTGCCTTTACTGGCTTCGCGCTCATTTCGGCTATGTGTGGCACGGGGCAACATCCCATATTCGGCAGTAATCCAACCTTGGCCTTTGCCTTTGAGAAAACGCGGGACCCCATCGGTGATGGAGGCGGTACAGAGCACTTTAGTTTGCCCAAACTCTACCAATACCGAGCCTTCCGCGTATTGTGTATAAGATCTGGTGATAGTAATAGGGCGTAGTTGGTTGGGATCGCGACGACTTGGGCGCATGAGGACTTCCTTAAAAAACTGCGAGTATACCAGGCTCGGCATGAGAAAAACATTCCCTCTCTTTAGGCGCTGTGAATTTTCAGGTATTATTGAATACTTGGCTACTTTTGGGAGTCTTCATGACGTTGGATACCAACACAGATCATTCTGTTGGTTGCTTGTTTATTGTTGCAGCCCCTTCAGGGGGAGGTAAAACCAGTTTGGTACGTCATTTGGTTGAGCGCATGGAGCGTATTACTGTTTCTGTCTCACATACTACTCGTAACAAGCGTCCGGGTGAAAAACATGGCACGGATTATTTTTTTGTACCGTTTGAAGAATTTCAAGCAATGATTGCTCAACAAGCATTTGTTGAGCATGCGCACGTTTTTGATCATTTATATGGCACTTCTTACGCGCAAATTTCAGAACGTTTGCGTGAAGGGATTGATATTGTCCTAGATATCGATTGGCAAGGCGCTCAACAAATCAAACGCTATTTTCCGCAGGCAGTGAGTATTTTTATTATCCCCCCATCTTTGGCTGCCCTGCATGACCGTTTGATTCAACGTCAACAAGATGATGAGTCTGTGATTGCAAAGCGGATGCAGCGTGCTCAAGATGAACTGCAACATTATGCGGAATTTGATTATTTAATTGTTAATGATGATTTTGGGCAAGCGGCCAATGATTTGGCGATGATTGTCGCCTCTCAACGGTTGCGTACGGCCCGGCAGGTTGTTCAAGAACGGAAATTACTATCATTATTATTGACATCAAAGTAAAATGCTCATAAGTGTAAGAGTACTGATTTGGAGATAATAGAAAATGGCTCGAGTTACAGTAGAAGATTGTTTGGAACATGTAGCAAATCGTTTTGAATTAGTCATGATAGCATCTAAGCGAGCACGCGACATTGCAGTGCGTGGTGCACAGCCTATGGTAGAGTGGGAAAATGACAAACCTACGGTGGTGGCATTGCGTGAAATCGCTGAAGGAAAAATCAAAAAAGATATTTTGACAGAAGATTAATTGTGTGGATTATTTTGCTGATCTAAGAACAGCCCTAGAAGAGTATTTAGAATTAGAACAAATTGAGCTGTGTGAGCAGGCCTATCAGATTGCACTCAGAGCTCATGAAGGGCAAATGCGACGTTCAGGAGAGCCGTATATTACTCATCCTGTAGCCGCTGCTTTGATTTTAGCAGGGATGCGCTTAGATCATCAAACCATCATGGCTACGTTGTTGCATGATGTGATTGAAGATACTTTGATGAGTTTAGAAGAACTGCATACTTTGTTTGGAGATGAAGTTGCTGCGCTCGTGGATGGTGTCACCAAATTAACCAAAATCAAATTTGAATCGCGCGCTGAAGCCCAAGCCGAAAATTTCCGTAAAATGATTTTGGCGATGGTAAAGGATATTCGCGTAATTATCGTAAAATTAGCTGATCGCTTGCATAATATGTGTACTTTGGGTGCTATGCCCAGTGCGAAACGCCGCCGTATAGCGATTGAAACCTTGGAAATTTATGCCCCGATTGCAAATCGCTTGGGGATGCACGTCATGTTTACTGGCTTGGAAGATCTAGGATTTAAAGCATTATATCCCATGCGGTATCGAGCCTTGAAATCGGCAGTAGAGAAATCGCGCGGCAATCGTAAAGAATTAACCCATAAAATTGAGCATGATTTACAAGAAGCATTGGAAGATTTGGATATTCCTTACGAGCATGTGTTTGGACGGCAAAAACATTTGTATAGCTTGTATCGAAAAATGCGGCAAAAAAAGGCTTCTTTTTCTGAGATTTCAGATGTATTTGCATTCCGGGTTACTACTGATGATATTGACTCTTGTTATCGTGTGTTAGGTGCTTTGCACCAAACCTATAAACCGGTACCTTTGCGTTTTAAAGATTATATTGGTATTCCTAAAGTCAACGGTTACCAATCATTGCATACGACGTTATTTGGGCCATTTGG
>Ga0114972_10000803_pt1 | contig 23656 bp, 21 predicted proteins | sample M_140807_EF_Meta_FD_87354 | JGI IMG/M metagenome (GOLD analysis project Ga0114972, IMG submission 87354) | Freshwater microbial communities from Lake Montjoie, Canada to study carbon cycling - M_140807_EF_MetaG | ecosystem: Environmental > Aquatic > Freshwater > Lake | place: Lake Montjoie...
AGGTAAAAGCCCCCGTGGCCGTGCGCTACGGCTGGGCGAACAATCCGCCGTGCTTCCTCTATAACGCCGCCGATCTCCCCGCCGCGCCCTTCCGCACCGATCATTGAGCGGGATTCTGGATATGAACGAAGCGGGCACCATCAAACTCACAAACATCGGACAAGCCCAAAGAAGAGTCATTCATGAAGACCAACATCCTGTTATCAGCCATCGTTTCCTCAGCCTTGATGGCGGGAACCCACCTCAGCGCCGCCGAAGCAAATGGCAGCGAGACCATCAAGCCCGCCGCTATGGAAACCACGTCCACCATGAAACAGCAGGTCTTCGGGAACATGCCCGATGGCCGCGAAGTGAAAATTTTCACCCTCACCAACAGCAACGGCCTCACGGCGCGCGTCACGGAGTACGGCGCGATCCTCGTTTCCATGGAAACGCCCGACAAGGCGGGCAAGACGGGGGACATCACCCACGGCTACGACACTCTCGAAGGCTGGCTGACCAACACCTCGTATCTGGGATCCACGGTCGGCCGCTTCGGGAACCGCATCAAGGACGGCAAGTTCACGCTTGACGGCAAGGAATACACACTCGCCACGAACAACGAACCCGGCGGCATTCCCTGCCACCTCCACGGCGGGCTCAAGGGCTTCGATAAGGTGCTGTGGTCGGGAAAACCGGTCGGCGACAACGGCGTAGAGTTCACCTACGTCTCCAAAGATGGCGACGAGGGCTATCCCGGCAACCTCACCGTCAAGACCACCTACACGCTCAACGACGACAACGAGCTGAAATGGGAAACCAGCGCGACCACCGATGCGCCGACCATCGTCAATATCGTCCATCACAGCTACTGGAACCTTTCCGGCGATCCGACCACTTCGATCAACGACCACGAACTAACCCTCCACGCCCCCCATTTCCTGCCCACCGACATCGGCCTGATCCCGACCGGTGAGATCGCGCCGGTCGCGGGCACTCCGATGGATTTCACGAAACCGAAGATCATCGGAGAGCGCGTGGATGCGGATTTCGAGGCGCTGAAATTCGGCGGCGGCTACGACCATTGCTGGGTGTTGGAAAAAGCCGAAGGCGTGCGGCTCGCGGCGCGGCTCAAGGATCCCAAAACCGGCCGGGTGATAGAAATTTCCACCGACCAGCCGGCCATCCAATTCTACGGCGGCAATTTCCTCGACGGCTCCTTCGCAGGCAAGGGCGGCGTGAAATATGCCAAGCGCACGGCTCTCTGCCTCGAGAGCGAGGGTTTTCCAGACTCCCCGAACCAAGCCTCATTCCCGTCTCCAGTTTTGCGTCCGGGACAGATCTATCAACATCGCATGATCCATAAATTTCTAGCTGAATGATCCGCCCCGGAAATTCCCCCCTCAAAACCACCCTTCGCGCCGTGGCAACGCCAAGATGACGAAGACTCCAAGAACAACCCCCATTCCCCCACCCCCGTGGTCTCTCTTGTCTATGCGCTCCCTTCTCCGCTTTTCTCTCCCGCTCTTTCTTTCCCTCCTTCTCCCTACGTTCCTTCTGGCCGCACCCGACCCGCTCGCTACCCTCCGCCCCGGCCACCCGCGCCTTCTGTTCACCGACGCCCAACTCGCGTCCGCCGTCGCCGCCGCTAAAACCGATCCGCTTTGCGCTCAACTCCACGCGCGCATCATCGCACTCGCCACCGTCGATCTCGCCGCCAAGCCCGTTGCCCACGTGCTGATCGGCCCGCGTCTCCTCGACAAATCCAACACCGTCCTCGCCCGCGTCCTCACTGGCGCCATGGCTTACCGGCTCACCGGCGACACCCGCTTCGCCGCCCGCGCGAAATTGGAGATGCTCACGGTCGCCGCCTTCCCCGATTGGAATCCCTCCCACTTCCTCGACGTCGCCGAGATGTCCACGGCCGTCGGCGTCGGCTACGACTGGCTCTACGCCTACCTCACCCCCGCCGAACGCGCGACGATCCGCACCGCTCTTCTGGAAAAATGCCTCGCCTTTGCCCCCGCCGCTTACGCGCCGGGCAAGCCGGCTGATAAACGCCTCTGGTTCGCCACCGCCACCAATAATTGGAACCAGGTCTGCAACGCCGGCCTGCTCACCGCCGCCCTCGCCCTCGCCGACGAGGAACCCGCTCTCGCCCGCACCGTGATCTCCGGCGCCTGCCGCTCGCTACCCCTTGCCATGTCCGCGTATGCGCCCGACGGCGCGTACCCCGAAGGTCCGGGTTACTGGAACTACGGCACCAGTTTCAACGTCATCGCGATTGCCGTCCTCGAAACCGCCCTCGGCTCCGACTTCGCCCTAGCGACCCAACCCGCCTTTGATCGCACCGCGCTGTATCGGCTCCACATTCAGGGGTCGTCCGGGTATGCCTTCAACCACGCCGACGGCGGGGCCAAAATCGGTGCCCAGGCAGCATACACGTGGCTTGCGCAGCGCTTTCAAGTCTCCACGGCCCTCGCGCACAGCCGAACCTTGCTCGCCGCCGCCGTCAAAACTGAGCGGCTCCCGCAAAGCGACCGCCTCTTCGCCCTCCACGCCGCCTGGTTCCCCGAGGACGCCCCCGCGCCCGGCGCCCCGGCTCCGCTCGACGTGCAGTTCCGTGGTCCGGCTCAACTCGCCCTGTTCCGCAGTGCATGGAACGATCCGCACGCCCTCTTCCTCGGCTTCAAAGCCGGCGGCAACGGCGTCAGCCACTCGCACCTCGACCTCGGTTCTTTTGTTCTCGACGCCGATGGCGTGCGCTGGGCCGCCGACCTCGGGCCCGATAACTACAACCTGCCGGGTTATTTTCATGCCCAACGTTGGAGTTATTTCCGCCTCACCAATTTTTCCCACAACACCCTCACCCCCGGCACCGCCCTCCAGGCACCCAAGGCCACGGCGCCCATCATCGCGTTCGCCTCCACTCCCGCCCGCGCCTTCGCCGTGGCCGATCTCACCGCCGCCTATCCCGCCGCCGCCAAAAAATTTCTCCGCGGCGTCGCCTTCCTCGACCGCGCCCGCGTCCTTGTGCAAGACGAGATCACCGCCCTCTCCCCCGATACCCCGCTCACCTGGCGCCTCGTGACCGGGTCAAAAATCACGCTCGCCGACGCCCGCCACGCCGAACTCACGCACGCGGGCAAAACTCTCCGCGTCGAAATCCTCGCGCCCGCAGGCGCCCACTTCAGCGTCACCCCGGCGACTCCGCTCACGTCCGCTGAAAATGCCAACAAAGGCGCTACCATTTTGACCGCCACGCTCCCCGCCGCTACCGCCGTCTCGGACGTCCGCCTCGTCATTTTGATCACTCCCGTCGGCGACCGCTGGCCCGCCGCTCTGTCCACTCCTGCGGTGACTTCGCTCGCCCAGTGGTAACGCCCCCGCCGTGCGGCATTTGCAGACTCCCTCCCGGCCGTTACGCTCGACCCCGCGACTCACCGCTTTTGATCTTGTTTGATTTTTTTTGGCGAACTCGTAGAGGACTGCGCGAGGCGCGTCGCCCAGCCATCTTGCTCACTCGCGGCAAGATCACCCATATACGCAACCACTCGCTGCCGAGATCCATTGGCCGTGCGATACGACTCGACGAGCGCCCAGTAGGTGTGACGCTTGCCGCAACCGGCGACTGGCTGCAGCACGCGGCCCAGAACTCACGGCAAGTTAAAAACTCGCCGCCACGGGGAGATCCCGTCCACGACCGCGTCGCATGGATGCGACGCCCACGCCAGCCGACGGAGGTCGGCCAAGAGAAAACGACAGGACGTCGTGTTTCTCGTGAATACGGCAAGTTAAAAACTCGCCGCCACGGGGAGATCCCGCCCACGCCAGCCGACAGAGGTCGAAGGATAGCCCCGTCAATGGCACTTCGGCAACGGTCTTCCGGCTGATGAGCGACTCGTGAGTCTCGGGAGGAGCGGGCCCGAGCGTCCGGAGCCGGTTTCTCGAAACGCCCCGCACCCCCTGCGGTGGCGTTTTTCTCGCGTCGGCGCAGACCGCTTCCCAGTCGGCCGTTCCCGGGGCTTCGACGCCTCGCGGCTGGCGCCGGTCAGAGGCTGTGGATGTCGATCGCGGGCAGCTCTTGGGGCGACGCCTGAAAGATGTCCCGGTCATCATGGATCTGCACGAGCTCGCCCCAGTCGGTGGGCGGGCCACGAGCGGGCGACACTGGTGGCGGCTCGAGCGGTTCGCCGAGGTGTGTCAGTATCTGACTTCACGCGGGCGAAGCCATCCTGGCCTTCGCCCGCTTTCGAACCTCTCACTTCGCGTGAACCGGCTCCTGCCGGCCGTCTGCTCTGAGCCGGATGTCACCGCCTCACGCTGGGCACGCAAGCGGAAACTCCTCCCCCACCCGGGCCATCAGTTTCGTCCAGGCAATTCGCGAGGTGTCGTGCGAGCGGGGCTTTGCATGAGTGTCGCAGCAGTCTTCCACGGCATGTCCGCCGACAGCCCCGCCGACGGCCTGCCCGCCGGTCACGGCGTCGCGCCGCTTGCCAATATGAGGGAATTACGGTTTTTCAGGATGGGCGAGCGAAAACCGCGGGTGGAGGAGCCGACCAGTGTTAAGGCGGCGGCCGCCGGCAGCCTGCTCCTCCAGGCGATATTTCGCCGCGGTATCGTATGAAGGGATCCCTTCAAAAAAGTCACGAACCGCCCGGCGATAGGCCGCCTTATCGGGCGGGTTGGGTCGCCACCGGTCGGCATAGAGCCCGATCTGAGCGAAGGGAATCTCCGGCAATGCGTTGACGTCGCCCGCAGCCGCTGAGAAATCGAGTTCCGCGGGATCCTGAAAAGCGTCCCATGGCACATCGCCGTTGCCACGCGCCACGACGTCGGGCACATCCGCAAGGTTATGGACGTCGATCGTCGTGGTCTTCCCAGTGCCGCTCGTCGGCTCAGGCAGCCGCCAGAGGAAATCCGCGCCGCAGCGGCTGAACCGGTTGCCTGTGATCTCGCAGCCGATCGGGCTGAACCGTCGCTCGTCCGGCTCGTTCATGATCGCGGCGAACCGCGGAAACCGCTCGCTCCACGGCGGGGCATTCCAGCCGCCCGGGCCGAGGGCCTGCTCCATCCGCCAAACGTAATCGCCGACGTCGCCCCGCTTCATCTCCCCCTTCTCGAATCGTGCCAGATCACGGACGGCATCCGCAGCGTACCCCGCGGTCTGGAAGATCCCGATCGGCGTCTCCGTGATCAGGTTGTCGCGGACCAGCACCCCGCTGCCACCGTTGATAAGGATGGCACGATGCGCCGCCTTGTGGAGCACGTTGCCCACGATCTCCGATCCGCCAGAAAATTGATCGAGGTAGATGCCGCCGCGGGGATGCAGCTGCGGCACACACATCAGGTGGTGAAGAAAATTGTGCCGGATGATCTGCCCGTAGCCGGCCCACGGCTGTTGGGCCGCGTAGATCGCACCGCCGTCCCACTCCTCCACGCCTACGTTGAAGATCTCGTTGCGGGCCAGCAGTTGGTCGTTCCCAGCGGGGGTGACAGGCTGGCCAGGAAAATTGTGAATCAGATTGTGAGTGAAGCGAATGCCGACCCCGCGGATCGCCACGCGGCCGTAGAAATCCTCGGCCGCCACCTGCGTGAGATGGCAGTTATCAACGAAGTGACTGCAGGGCGTCAAAGACCGCGTGTCGCCGCCTTCGATCTGCAGGTGGCCCGTCACGTCATGAATGTCGCAACTCTGCAGGCCGCAGCCGGAGCCGCCAATGATCCGGACGGCCGTCCGCGAAGTGTTGCGAATCGTGCAACCGGCGAGCACAACGCCCCGACAGTTCTCGATCGACACCACCGCCGGCGACCGCATATCGGCTATGGCGGTAATATTGATATTCACGAAGGCCAGATAGTCGACATCCCTCGCCGCCACGAACCCTGGCCCGGCCCAGACATTCACCGTTTCCCACGAGCCGTCCGGCGGCATGACGAAGAGCCGCCGGGAGTCGCGATCGAAAAACCATTCACCCAGGGCATCCATCTCGCAGAGCAGCCCCGTCAGAAATGCCCGCCGGGGAACGGCCGTCTGCTGCTTGACGCCGTACCGTGTGAAGCCGTCGAGCGTGAGCACGCCCTCGGCATCGATGCGGGCCGCGCGGCGGGTCTCCCGGATCCAGTCGTGCTGGAAATACCCGGTGACACGGACGTTTCTGTTCCAGGCGACTTCGTCCTGCCAGTTGCCATCGTGCGGCTCACGGATCGGAAACCGCGCCCCGATCGGCTCGTCGACCGTGAACCGCGGCGGATCACCGGGGCTCCGGCCCTCTGCGTACACCGCCCCTGGATCGGTGATCCTGCCGAGGTGGGCGAAGCCACGATTCGGAAACCTCGCCTCTCGCCCCATCGTGCCATCGATGTCGATGGCGGCCGACGTGGTCTGGAGCAGCGTGACGAGCCGCTGATCATCGATGCGTGTGACCAGCGCGCGGCCACGAGCGGCTGGATGGAGCCGTTGGAGATCACGCTCGTCGGAGACAGGCTCGAACCCCGCTCGAGCAAGGCCGATCGCGCCCGTGAACTCGGCCCGCTCGCCAGGCCAGGATTGATAGATCACCGGCGCCTCCGCCGAGCCACCGTCGTCGGCGTTAAGCGAGAGCGTGCGAGTGAACACATGACGGCCGCCCCGCAGCCAGACGAGTGCTGGACCGGCTGAGTGCTCCGCAGCCCGATCCTGGGATCGCTTCCGGAGGAGGTCGCGGGCTGCCGCGAGGCTGCGGAGGGGTTTCTCGGCGGTGCCCGGATTCGCATCATCGCCATCGGAGGAGACGACGAGATCGCGTGTCGAATAAACACGATCAACCGGCGGCAGCCAGGCGAGATTCTTCCGCCAGCAGCCCTTGGGGCCATCCTCGTCAAACCCGCCCGGGCAGGCCGCGTGAACCGTCAGGATGAGAATGGCGATCGACCATCGGGGCAATGTATTCATGGCGGTGAGCGTAGGCGGCGCGTGACCAGAGCGATATTAGCCACCTGTCTAGGTGACAGGGAAATGGCGAGTGAAACAACCACATCACGCCATGATCTCAGCCCGCCGGTTCCGTGGGTGAGTCACGTGGTGCCGATTTTTTCAGGGTGCCGATTTTTCCAAGACGAAGCGAAACGTGTTTGGGCCGTCAGGCGCGACGGTCGCCGTGAGTCCCGAGGTCTTTCCATCGCGGTATCGCTTGGGCAGCACCGACTTCTCGATCGGTGGATAGTCCCGCTCGGGGTCCGGATTCGGAGGCGTCGTGGTAATGTACTCTGTCTTGGTCACCGAGACACGATAGTCACCGGCAACAGCCCCTTCATATTCCGGATAGCGTCGCAGGCGAAATCGACCGGAGGAGTCGGTCTGGCCGTAGGCCATTTGGGCCTGCGGATCGGTGCCATCGTCTTTGCCTGACAGAAACGTGACCATCGCGCCAGCGACAGGTTGTCCGTTCAGCCCGGTCGGCAAGGACTCCGCTGAGCCGCTTTAGCACCGAAATCACCCATTGCCGGGCAGGCACCGGGAGAATCACGCGATCGACCAGATACGCAGCCGTCTGCGCCATCCGGCGGCTGTTGCAGGAAGGGCAGACGCCGCGGACCTAAATATCCGCCGAAATCCCGGCATATTCCTTGAGCGGCCCCCTTCGTATCGGCCGCGGCTTTTCTCCCAAGGAATGACTCATGCACGACCTTCTCCACGAGCGCACAGCCCTGTTGGCTCAGCTCGGCTCAACGCTTCGTAACGGCCTGCAGGCCGCCGAAGCCTCCATCCCTGCGATCAATCAGCATCTCGCCGAACTGGCGGCAATCGGCGTCACCGATTTTCAGATCGAAGGCCCCGTCATCTATTCCCGCCCCGCTGGCGTCTCCAGCGCCCACGTCGACGAGTTTCTTATTTTCCAGGCCGCCATCATCCTTCCCGGCGGAGTCGGTGCCCTCACCTGGGACTCGACCGAATACCACGAGCACGTGAGCCGCCCCTACGGCGAGCCCGTGGATCTCGCCCCGCGGTTCACGCCCTACGCCCAGTGCCCTGCCCTGGTTCGGGCCATGCTCATTTCTCACGCAGGACGCATGCTCGAAAGCCTCATGCAGGATGTCCGGCTCCTTGGCTCGTAGCCTGACCGGACGGAAGCGATACGCATGACTCCACACCGGCGGCGCAGGCCCCGATGCACCACGCATCCACCTGCGCCGCCGGTTTTTCTTTCCCTACCGACCCCGCAGAAATACCTTCACAAATGCGAGAATATCACGACAATTCTGCTGAGGCTGCACCGCAGGCCGACAGTGTCCTCGACGACAACTCGCCCGATCGCACTCCCGCGATCATCACCGCCGAGCTGGCACTCCTCGACATGCTGGCTCACCTCATCGTCGACGCTGTTCAACGCGAGACAACGGCACCGATAGCCAAAGACACCTGATCAGAAGCCGATGAAAAAAGATGTCCCGCTCACGCCATCGCAGCAGCGGGCCGTCGAAGTCATGCAGCACGCCAGGCAACTGGTTCAGTCCGACATGATTGGACGACGTGTCTGGCTTGAGGTGTTCAACGACACCGACCGAAAACGCTGCCACGACGACTATGCGAAGGCGTGCCCCAATGCCAACGTCATCGACATGTGGATGCGAGCCCGACGGGGTTCCGAATATCGAGCCATCGTCGATATTGCTGTCGCTGTGGGCATCATGACACCTGACCGCCGCGAATGGCTGCTCAAAGAGGCCGGCGAGGAGGCAGCGAGACCGCCAGCTGACACGCCCCACTGGGATCGAGACGCCTGCAAACTCTATCTGGGGACAAAAGTCATCCGAACCGTTCGCAGTCTCAGGATATCCGCCCGCATCGTCTGCATCCTTGATGCGTTTGAATTCGCTCGCTGGACTACGTCCATCGACGACCCTATGCCCAAGGCGAAAGCAAAAGACCCGCAAATATTGCGGCACGCCGTTGCCAGTCTGAATGGGAACCTGACCGGTATCCGGTTCTTCGGCAACGGATCCGGGGGCGTGCGCTGGGACTTTCACTCCACGACGCCTGACGGCTGATATCGAACCAGTCCTTCTGACTGATTCCAGCAATTTCGCACACCGCTGCCTGGCTGCGAAACGCCGGTTTATCACGCGGTTTCCACGGCTTTTTCCTGCGCCGAGGCCGCGCGGAACCGGCGCACCGGTGGCGCACCGGTGATTCAGTCGGGACATCCCGATTTCGGAAAACGGAGTCCATGCGATTGCGGTGCGTGCCGCGTTTGCTTTTCCACAACCAAGGGAGCCATCTCCATGGCCAGACATGATTCTTTGAACCTCACCCAGGAAGAAATCGACCGGGCGTTCTCCACCGGCGACTGGGGGAGGCAGTTTCCGCCGGTGCTTACGTTCGCACTGGCCAGCCAGTTGATCAACACACCGGTGCAGACGCTCCGCGAGTGGCGATCAAAAGGCTATCTGAGCAGTTGCTCACGGCTCGTCGGCCGCCGCGTCGGGTTCTTCCGCGACCGGCTGATTGACTGGTACTTCAACGGAAAGCGGCCCAATGACTGATCGCCACGAGAAGGCTGCCAACGATGGCGGCTCAATCAAGGTCGGCGATCATGCCCGCATCTGGCGACGCGGTGACACCTGGTGGATCAACATCCAGGTGCACCGCCGTCAGGTGCGGCGATCGCTCGAGACCACTAATAAGGCCGAGGCCACGAAGCGGGCGCTGAAAATTGAGCGGGGCATGGTCGAGGGCAACCTCGATCTCGACCGCGACAAGATCACGCTCGTCGAGGCGATCGACGCCTACGACGCCTTCCTCGTAAGCGAGGGCCGGGCGGCCAGAACGCTGACACAGTATCGCCACACTTTCAAGCTGATGCGGCAGATCGCGACGGAGTTGGGCCGGCCGCTCCTGATCCAGGTGGACCTGTCATTCGTTGACAGGTTCCGAAAACTCCGCGCCGAACAGGGGAAGGCCCCGAAGACCGTCCATACCGAGACCACGATTCTCCGGCAGGTGGTCAACCATTCCCGTCGGCGGAACCTGCTCTCCCGCGATCCGCTCGCCGGCCTCCGGCTGGCCAAGCCCAAGCCCCGGCCCCAGCCCTGTTGGACGCGGGATGAGGTGCAGCGAATCCTGGCAGCCTCCAGGCCGCCCCACCGCCACGCCCTGGAGTTGCTCGCTGAGACCGGGATGCGGATCGGCGAACTCAAGCACCTCACCTGGCCCGACGTCGCGGCGGACGGTCCCCATCCGGTTCTCCACGTCCGCCCCAAGGACGGCTGGAAGCCGAAGACGGGCGACATCCGCGCGATCCCGCTCAGCCCGCGGGCGGTCGAGCTGCTCGGTTCGTTGCCACGGCATTCCAAGTGGGTGTTCACGGCACAGCCGCGGCTATCAGACCCGCAGGGGCAGCGGCAGATCTCGGAACGCCGGCTCTTGCTCCACCTGAAGCGGCTGCTGGGCCGGATCGGCCTTCCTGGCCACCTGCACACCTTTCGGCATGCCTTCATTTCCCACGCCGCCAGCGAGGGCGTGCCGGAGGCGGTCATCCGCTCGTGGGTGGGCCATGTCTCCGCCGAGATCATCCGGCTCTACATGCACATCGCCGACCGAGCATCGCAGGGCTGGATGCAGCGGCTGCACGGGCAGGACGGCGGCACCGGCAAGCCCAAGCCCCAGGCAAAGCCGAGCGACTCACCGAAACGAAAGGGCAACCGGGGCGGCAAACAGGACGGCAAGGGTGGCGGATAGGTCCGTATTGTCCGCCGCTGTCTGAATGCCTAGCACAAATTCAGCACACGCAGATTGGCCCCGGCGCTACGACCGCGCTACCCCTCCTGCGGATCTAGCACAAATCCAGCACACGCGTGCTGGAAGATTGATGGTTGAGTTACGAAAAGACTTGAAAAAGAGGTACGTATGACACTGACTTTATCAAAAGGCGGATGGGGTGGGATTTGAACCCACGAGCCGCTTTCGCGACTGCCGGTTTTCAAGACCGGTGCATTCAACCGCTCTGCCACCCATCCAAAACGTCGTCGCGAGCGGGCCGCGGCCGACGTCGACTATTTAGAGTGTAGCGTCTGCCGCACCCGGCCCCGCCAGAGGGCCCACTCGCCCGCAATGGCCCGATCCAGCGGGGCGGCTTTGACTGAAACAGCCCGGTTTCCTACATTTCAGGCTTTCCCGAACACCCCGCAGGAACGACTCGCATGGGCGGCATCAGCAACCGGATGAAGGAAATCAAGCGGCGTCGGCACCGCAGGCAGAAGGTGGCGAAGTTTCAGTCGAAGCTCAAGAAGGCAACCACGAGCGAGAAGCTCGTCATGGCCGAGAAGCTCCGCAAGATGACCGCCGGCTGCGAGACGCTGATCGCCGCCATGGGGCTCGCCGAGCGGAAACGCGGCTGAGGTTTGGGGGCAAAGGCTGAAGCCTGTCCCCCAGACAGCCTGCCCTACACCAGCTCGAACGTGAAGCCGTCCTGGAGGAAGTCGATCCGGACGCTGCTGCCCTCGGGGAATCGGCCTGAGAGCAGTTCCTTCGCCAGTTCGTTCTGCAGCTGCTGCTGGATCACCCGCTTCAGCGGCCGGGCACCGTAGATGGGGTCGTAGCCGAGCCGCGCCACCTCGTCGACGGCGGCTTCCGTGCAGTCGAGCGTGATCCCGGCCTTGGCGGCCTGCCCCACCAGCCTGGCGACCTGCAGCTGCACGATCCGGCGGATGTGCTTCTGGTCGAGCGGGTGAAAGACGATCGTCTCGTCGATCCGGTTCAAAAACTCTGGCAGAAACCTCGATTGCAGGGCCTCCTTCACGGCCTCGCGAACCTCCTGCTCGCTGCCCCCCTCCTTCGTGATCTCCTGGATCGCCTGACTGCCGATGTTGCTCGTCATCACGACGATCGTATTGGTGAAGTCGACCGTGTGGCCGAGGCTGTCGGTGAGGCGGCCGTCGTCGAGCACCTGCAGCAGCACGTTGAACACGTCACGGTGGGCCTTCTCGATCTCGTCGAGCAACACCACGGAGTAAGGCCGTCTGCGCACCGCCTCCGTGAGCCTGCCCCCCTCCTCGTAGCCGACGTAGCCGGGGGGCGCCCCGATCAGCCGGGCCACGGTGTGCTTCTCCATGTATTCGCTCATGTCGATCCGAACCATGGCGTTCTCGTCGTCGAACAGCACCTCGGCCAACGCCTTGCAGAGCTCGGTTTTTCCGACGCCGGTGGGCCCGAGGAAGATGAACGATCCGATCGGACGGTTCGGGTCCTGGAGGCCGGAGCGGCTGCGGCGGACGGCGTCGCTGACGGCCTCGACCGCCTCCTCCTGGCCGATGACCCGCTGGTGGAGCCGGTCCTCGAGCACGAGCAGCTTCGCCCGCTCGCTCTCAACGAGCCGCGTGACCGGAATGCCGGTCCATGCACTCACGACCTCGGCGATCTCCTCGGGGCCGACCTCGCGCCGCAGGAGCCTTTTCGCCAGGGCCTTGCCCGGCTCCTTCTCCCTGCCGGCGTCCCTCTCCGAGCCCTCCTGCTCGACCCGCTGCTGCAGCGACTTTCGCCTGACGTCGAGCTCGTAGAGTCGCTGGAAGAGATCCTCGCCGACAGGCTGCCCCGACGACTGCCGTTCCTTGATCTGGGCCCCCGCCCTGTCAAACTCGAGCTGCACCTGGTCGAGCTGGTTTCGCAGTTCCTGGGCGCTGCCGACGCCGCTCTTCTCGGCCTCCCACTGCTCCCGCAGGCTGGCGAGCTTGCGGCGCAGCCCGGCCGACTCCTCCTCGATCTCGGCGAGCCGCTCCTTCGCATGCGGCTCGGTCTCCTCGGCCAGCTGGCGGGCGGCGAGCTCGAGCTGCACGAGCCGCCGCTGAACCTCGTCGATCTCGCTCGGCACGCTCTGGAGCTCCATCGCGATCCGGCTGGTCGCCTCGTCCATCAGGTCGATCGCCTTGTCGGGCAGGAAGCGGTCGGCGATGTAGCGATGGGAGAGTTCGGCGGCGGCCACGAGGGCCGAGTCCTTGATCTTCACCCCCTTGTGGTGGGCCTCGTAGCGCGGCTTGAGGCCCCGCAGGATCGCGATCGTGTCCTCGACGCTCGGCTCGCCGACGAAGACCGGCTGAAACCGCCGCTCGAGCGCGGCATCCTTCTCGATGTGCTTGCGAAACTCGTCGAGCGTGGTGGCCCCGATGCATCGCAGTTCGCCGCGGGCCAGCGCCGGCTTGAGCAGGTTGGCCGCGTCGGAGCCCCCCTCGGCGGCCCCCGCCCCGATCACCGTGTGAAGCTCGTCGATGAACAGGATGACGTTGCCCTGGGCGGCCTCGACCTCCCGCAGGATCGCCTTGAGGCGATCCTCGAACTCGCCCCGATACTTCGTACCCGCGATCAGGGCGCCGAGATCGAGGGCCACGACGCGGCGGCCGCGGAGGCTTTCCGGCACGTCCGATTGGACGATCCGCAGCGCGAGCCCCTCGGCGATCGCCGTCTTGCCGACTCCCGGCTCGCCGATCAGCACGGGGTTGTTTTTCGTCCGCCGCGAGAGCACCTGGATCACCCGGCGGATCTCGGCGTCGCGGCCGATCACCGGATCGAGCTTGCCCTGGCTGGCCCGCTTGACGAGGTCGATACCGTATTTTTCCAGCGCCTGGAATTTCTCCTCCGGGCTCTGGTCGGTGACCCGCGAACTGCCCCGCACGGCCTGCAGCCCGGCCATCAATTCCTTCTCGCCGACGGCCGCCAGCTGGAGCACGCTCTTCGCCTTGGAAGGCGTCTTCACGAGCCCCAGCAGCAGATGATCGGTCGAGACGAACTCATCCTTCATCGTGGCCGATTCGGCCGTCGCCGCCTCGAACACCTTGATCAGTTCCTGATCGGGCTGCGGCTGGGCACCGCCCGAGACCTTCGGCAGGTGCGAGAGTTCCGCCTCGATGATCCGCTCGAGGTGAGCCCGATCGACCCCGATCTTCTCGAGCAGCGGCCGCACGATTCCCTCCCGCTCGGCGACGAGGGCGTGCAGCAGATGCACGGGCGTCACCTGCGGGTTGCCGCGGCCGCCTGCCAGTTCGACCGCGTTCTGCACGGCCTCCTGGGCCTTGATCGTGAACTTGTCGAATCGAAAAGGCATCGGATGCTCCCTGCCGTCAGCCGTCCTGCTTCACCTCGAACTCCGCGTCGATCGTGTCGTCCGGCCCCTTGCCGGCGGTGCCTGCCGTCTGGCCCTCGGCGGCGGCCCCCTGCTGTGCCGTCGCCTCGTAGAGGATCTTCGAGAGGGCGTGGGCCGCCTGCTCGAGCGAATCGTGGGCCGAGGTGATGGCGTCGGCGTCTTCCCCCTTGGCGACCTCCCGGGCCTTGGCGATCGCGGCCTCGATCGGCGCCTTGTCGGAAGCCGACAGCTTGCCGTCGTTCTCCTTGATCAGCTTCTCGGTCTGGAAGCAGAGCGCCTCGGACCGGTTGCGGGCCTCGGCGATCCGCTGCTTCCGCTTGTCCTCCTCGGCATGGATCTCGGCATCCTTCCGCATCCGCTCGATCTCGGCCTCGTTGAGGCCGCTCGACTGCTCGATCTTGACCGTCTGCTCCTTGTTCGACCCGAGATCCTTGGCGCTCACGTTGAGGATGCCGTTGGCGTCGATGTCGAACTTCACCTCGACCTGCGGGGTGCCGCGGGGAGCCGGCGGAATACCCTCGAGGTTGAACTGTCCGAGGAGGCGGTTGTCGCGGGCCATCGGCCGCTCCCCCTGGAACACGCTCACCGTGACGGCGGTCTGGTTGTCGGCCGCCGTGCTGAAGACCTGCTTCCGCTCGGTGGGAACGGTGGTGTTGCGCTCCACGAGCTTCGTGAAGATGCCCCCTTCGGTCTCGATGCCGAGGGAGAGCGGGGTGACGTCGAGCAGGAGGACGTCCTGCACGTCGCCGCCGAGCACGCCCCCCTGGATCGCCGCCCCGAGGGCCACGACCTCGTCGGGGTTCACGCCCTTGTGGGGCTCCTTGCCGAACAGCTTCTTGACGAGCTCCGCAACCTTCGGGATGCGGGTCGAGCCGCCGACGAGCACGACCTCGTCGATATCCTTGGGATCGAGTTTGGCGTCCTTCAGGGCCTGCACGACCGGCCCGCGGCACCTCTCGACCAGATGGTCGCACATCTGCTCGAACTGGGCCCGGGTGATCGTGATCTGGAGGTGCTTCGGACCGCTGGCGTCGGCCGTGATGAAGGGCAGGTTGATGTCGGTGCTCTGGGCCGAGGAGAGCTCCTTCTTCGCCTTCTCGCAGGCCTCCTGCAGACGCTGCAGGGCCATCGTGTCTTTCCGCAGGTCGATCCCCTGCTCCTTCTTGAACTGGTCGGCCACGTAGTTGATCAGCGTCTGGTCGAAGTCGTCGCCGCCGAGGTGGGTGTCGCCGTTGGTGCTGATCACGCGAAACACGCCGTCGGCCACCTCCAGCACCGAGACGTCGAACGTGCCGCCGCCGAGATCGAAGACCACGATCTTTTCCTGGGCCTTCTTGTCGAGGCCGTAGGCGAGCGCGGCCGCGGTGGGCTCGTTGATGATCCGCATCACCTCGAGGCCGGCGATCTGGCCGGCGTCCTTGGTGGCCTGGCGCTGGGCGTCGTTGAAGTAGGCCGGGACCGTGATCACCGCCTTGTTGACCTTGTGCCCGAGATAACTTTCGGCCGATTCCTTGAGCGCCCGCAGCACCTTGGCCGAGACCTCCGGCGGCGTGAAGGTCTGGTCGCCGGCCTTGACCTTGACGTAGTCCTCGGGGCCGCCGACGACCTCGTAGGGCACCATCTTCTCCTCGCCCGCCACCTCGTTGTGCCGGCGACCCATGAACCGCTTGATCGAGTACATCGTCCGCTTGGGGTTGGTGACCGCCTGGCGGCGGGCGTGATCGCCCACGAGCGTCTCGCCCTTGTCGTTGAAGGCCACCACGCTGGGCGTCAGACGGTTGCCTTCCTTGTTGGCGATGACCTTGGGCTCCTTGCCCTCCATGACGGCGACCACCGAGTTCGTGGTGCCGAGGTCGATGCCGATGATCTTCTCGCCCTGCTTGGTTGCCATGTTCTGCGTCTCCTGGTCAGAATTGTCGGTCGTCGTCGTCGCTGAGAAGGAAAGCAAAGGCCGTGCCAGCGGCCCCAGGAACGGGTTTTTCAGCAGCGGCAGCGTATTTACGCGGCCGTTGTTCGGAGTACAGTTGAAGCCTGCGGCAACCGGACATTCGGCCCGCGGATCAGTCGCCTGCCATTTTGGCCGTCGCCATTTTCAACGCGGGCCGTCTCGGGGTGTTTTCCATGGCCAAGTCGTCTTCAAAGCCCGGGTCGGACACGGGCCGAGCCTCCGGCCTCGCGGGACTGCGTTCGCAGATCGACGGCATCGATCGCGACCTGGTCGGCCTGATGAACGCCCGGGCCGAACTCGCCCGCCAGATCGGCCACCTCAAGGCCTCAAACGGTCAGGAGACCTACGACCCGGCCAGGGAGGAGATGGTGCTCGAACGGGTCGCCTCGTCCAACGCCGGCCCGCTCTCGAACGAGAGCCTCAAGGCGATCTATCGCGAGCTCATCTCGGGGTCGCGGGCGATTGAGCAGCACATCCGCGTCGCCCATCTCGGCCCCGCCTGGACCTACAGCCATCTGGCGGCCCTGCACAGGTTTGGGAGCTCCGTCGAATTCGTTCCCGTGGCCAGCATCTCGGCAGCCTTCGAGGAGGTGCATGCCGGCCACTCGCACTACGGCGTGGTGCCGCTCGAAAACTCGACCGACGGCCGGATCGCCGACACGCTCGACAACTTCTCTCGCCTGCCCGTCAAGATCTGTGCCGAGGTGCCGCTGCGGATCCACCACACGCTCCTCGCCGCCGGCGATCGGGCGGCGATCCGCGAGGTCTACAGCCGCCCGCAGGCCCTCTCGCAGTGCCGCAACTGGCTCGCCCGGCACCTGCCGAACGCCCGGCTGATCGAGGTCACGAGCACGAGCGCCGCGGCCGAGACGGCAGGCAAGACGCCGCATGCCGCTGCGATCGCCAGCCGTCAGGCCGGCGTGCATTACGGGCTCAACGTGCTCGCGGAAGACATCGAGGACGTCGCCGACAACACCACCCGCTTCGCCGTCATCGGCCATGCCGACGCCAGGCGGACCGGACGCGACAAGACCTCGCTGATGTTCGAGATCGAGCACAAGCCGGGCGGCCTCGCCGACGCCCTTTCGGTGCCCAAGAAGCAGAAGCTCAACCTCACCTGGATCGAGTCGTTTCCGATGCCTGGCAAGGAACGGGGCTACATCTTCTTCGTGGAACTCGAGGGGCACCGGGACGACCTCCGTGTCCGCCGGGCGATCGCCGCGCTTGAAAAACGCTGCAAGCGGGTGGTGATCCTCGGCTCCTACGCGACCGCCGCCGCGGTCGGCTAGACCTCGATGACGGGCAGGACGGGTTCCTTCCCGCGGGCTCACTGTTTATGATCCCCGGCCACACCCGAGGAGAACCGTATGGCCCGCAGGAAGATCGTCGCCGGAAACTGGAAGATGAATCTCGACCGTGCCAAGGGCCGGGACCTGGCCGCGGCCGTGGCGGCCCGATCGGCCGAGGCTGCCGGGGTGGAACTCGTGCTCTGCCCGCCGGCCGCCTATCTCGAAACGGTCGGCTCGGCACTCGGCCTTTCCGGCTCGACCAGCCCCTCGGGCGTGACGCTCGGCGGCCAGAACATGCACGACAAGGCGAGCGGCGCGTTCACGGGCGAGGTGGCCCCGCCGATGCTCGTCGATCTCGGCTGCCGGTACGTGATCCTCGGCCACTCCGAGCGGCGGACGCTGTTTGGCGAGACCGATGCGGCCGTCAACGTGAAGACCAAGGCCGCGCTTGCGGCCGGCCTCGTGCCGATCGTCTGCGTCGGTGAAACGCTCGAAGAACGCGAGGCGGGACGGACCGACGCCGTCGTCACGACCCAGATTCGCGGCTCGCTCGCAGGCCTCTCCGCGGCCGATCTGGAGAAGGTCGTCGTCGCCTACGAGCCGGTCTGGGCGATCGGCACCGGCAAGGTGGCCTCGCCCCAGCAGGCTCAGGAGGTGCATGCCCTGATCCGCTCGCTGCTCGGCTCGCTGGCATCGGCGGAGGTGGCTGGCAAGATTCGGATCCAGTACGGCGGCAGCGTGAAGCCCGACAACGCCGGCGACCTCGCCGTCCAGCCGGATATCGACGGGGCCCTCGTCGGCGGTGCCAGCCTCAAGGCCGACGACTTCCTCGGCATCGCGAGGGCGTTTTCGGGCTGACCTGGCAGGCCGGCATCGCAGGCCGCGAAGAGTTTCGTTATTCTGCTGGCTTCGGTTTCCAGTCCGACGCTCGCCCCAGGAACTCCCATGCTCCCGCTCGTTCGATTTCTGCTCGGCTTCACGCTGGTTTTCACCGCCCTGATCCTGATCTTCCTGGTCCTCATCCAGCGGGGTCGCGGGGGTGGGCTGGCCGGGGCGTTTGGCGGCATGGGCGGTCAAAGCGCCTTCGGCACCAAGGCCGGTGACGTGTTCACGAGGATCACGGTCGGTGTCGCGGCCTTCTGGATCCTGCTCTGCGTGCTCTCGATCAACGTGCTCGGCCGGCAGCAGTCGCTGTTCAGCAATGCACTCGGCAGCGCCGCACCCGAGGCGGCGACGGGCTCGGCCGGTTCGATGCAATCCGCGCCCGGTGCCGAATCGGCTCCCGCTGCCGCTCCTGCCGCCGGCGGCAGCAGCACCAGCCCCGCCACAGAGACGCCCACCGCTCCTGCGGCCGCGGCCGCTCCGGCAGCGCCGGCTGCCCCTGCAGCTCCGGCCGTGCCAGAAACGCCGGCCGTGCCCTCGAGCCCCGCCAAGTGACCCTCGGAGCGACCCCATGGCGCTCAGCATGTCGGGCTGCGGCGAGGCGGTCGTGGCCGACGGTCCGAGCACCTGCCGGGTCGAGATCCGCTGCGTCAACAACCGCTTCCTGAAGGTCTCGCTGCGGGCCCGGGAAGGCTTCTCGCTGCTCGAATCGCAGATCGAGGCGGCGATCCGAGGCCGCGTCCGTCGCGGGGCCGTGCAGGTCTCGCTCGACCTCATCGGTCCGGCCGGGCCGGCGGCCCGCCAGCTTGACGAGGCCCAGATCGAGGCCTACCTCGGCCAGCTCGAGCACTTCTGCACCCGGCACGACATGCCCCTGCCGCGATCGGTCGACGCCCTGCTCTCCCTGCCCGGGGTGCTCGCCGAGACGATGGCCTCGCGGAGCCAGGTCGAGGCCGTCTGGCCGCTCGTTGAGCGGACCGTCGCGGCGGCCGTCGACCGTCTGGATGCGATGCGGCGGGCGGAGGGGGCCGCGATGGCCAGGGAGATGCGGGCCACCTGCGGGGAGGTCCTGCGGATTGTCCGCCTGATCCGGGAGCGGGTGCCGGCCGTGCTCGAGGAGCATCGCCGCCGGCTGCTCGAACGGGTGGGGAAGCTGCTCGAATCCCGGGGGGTCTCCCTCGCTGAGGCGGACCTGGCCCGCGAGATCGCCCTCGTCGCGGAGCGGTCCGACATCGCCGAGGAACTCGTCCGGCTCGAAAGCCATGTCGAACAGTTCGACCGGCTGCTCGACGAGGAGTCGCCCGGCCGATCGCTCGACTTTCTCACCCAGGAACTGGCCCGCGAGGCCAACACCATCGCCTCGAAGTCGCTCGACGTGACGATCGCCCATCTGGTCGTCGAGCTCAAAACCCAGATCGAGCGGCTCCGGGAAATCGTCCAGAACGTCGAATGAGGCCCGGTTGCCCCTGGCCCGGTCTGGTTCGCGGCCGGCTTTTCAAGGCCCGCCTGCCTGCGGTACAACGTTCAGATGTCGTTCCAGCCCGGCCAACTCGTCGTCATCTCCGGCCCCTCGGGCGTGGGCAAGACCTCGATTCTGCGGCGGCTGCTGGCCGACGTTCATGAGATCGTTCCCAGCGTGTCGGCGACGACCCGGCCGCCCCGGACGGGGGAGCGGGATGGGCTCGATTACCACTTTCTCACCCAGGAAGAGTTCGATCGCCGCCGGGAATCGGGCGATTTTCTCGAGTGCTGCCGGGTCTACGGCCGCCAGCACTGGTACGGCACGCTCGTGGCGGAGGTCGCCCCGCGACTGGCCGCCGGGGAGTGGGTCGTCCTGGAAATCGACGTCGAGGGTACCATTTCGATCCTGGAACGGTATCCTGACGCGGTGACGATCTTCGTCGAACCATCCCGACCCGAGCAGCTCGAGGAGCGGCTCCGCGGCCGCGGCACCGAGTCTCCCGAGGCGATGGCCAGGCGGCTCGAGGTCGCCCACCGCGAACTCGGCGAGGCCCACCGCTACCGCCACCGGGTGGTCAACGACGACGACATCGACGCCGCCGTCGCATCGATCAAAGGGATCCTCGCCGACGCCGGACTCGCATCCGCAACGCAGACCCGCTCGCAAAGCCCGACACCCTCAGGAGCCAAGACATGATCGACGACCTGCGCGAAGAAGAGATCGTCAACAAGGTCGGAGGGCGGTTCAAGCTCTCCACGCTGATCCAGAAGCGGCTCGTGGCCCTCAACGCCGGCGGCCGTCCGCTCGTCGACATCGACAGCGACGACAAGATGCAGATCGTGATCGAGGAGATCAAGCAGGACAAGATCTTTCTCGACACCTCGTCCAACCTGCGGATCACCGGCGAGTCGCCCGAGGCGGGCGGTCCGCTCGATTTCGACACCTCGATCCTGTAGTCGTGCCGGCGCAGCCGGCCATTCGCCGCTGAGGGTGCTGCCGCATGCTTGAAGGCCGCGAGATCGTGATCGGAGTGTCGGGAGGCATCGCGGCCTACAAGGCGGCCGCGCTCACGAGCATGCTCGTCCAGCAGGGGGCGGGCGTGACGGCGGTGATGACCCGCAATGCCCGCAGGTTCATCGGCCCGGCGACCTTCGCCGCCCTCAGCGGGCGTCCCGTGGCGATGCGGAGCTTCGAGCCGGACCGGCATCCGCTCGGGGCCCACATCGAACTGGCCGTCCGGGCCGATCTGGTGGTGGTGGCGCCGGCCTCCGCAGACCTGCTGGCCAAGGTCGCCTCGGGCGCCGCCGACGATCTGCTGACCACGCTTCTGCTCTGCGCCGAGTGCCCGGTTCTGTTCGCACCGGCCATGAATTCGGCGATGTGGGCAAAGCCTTCCGTGCAGCGAAACGTCGCCCAGGTGGCCGCCGACGGCGGGCTGATCGTGCAGCCCGGCACAGGCTGGCTCTCCTGCCGCCAGCAGGGGGCCGGAAGAATGGCCGAACCCGACGAGATCGTGGAGGTGATCCGCGACACGCTTGCCGGCCTGCCGCCCCGGCAGCCGGGCTAGAACACTTCGATGGCCCACATCCTGCTCACCGCCGGTCCGACCCGCGCCTACCTCGACGACGTCCGCTATCTCACCAATGCCTCCAGCGGTCGGATGGCCCAGGCCCTGGCCCGGGCCGCGGTCCGACGCGGGCACAGGGTCACGATCGTGAGCGGCCCGGTGGCCGTCGCCTATCCCAAGGCCGCCCGCCTGATCAACGTGACGACCACGGCGGAAATGCTCGAGGCCTGCCTCGGCATCCTGCCCCGGGTGGATGGCGTCATCGCCGCAGCCGCGCCCTGCGACTTCGAGCCGGCAACCCGGGTGGTCGGCAAGATCCAGCGGCAGGGCAGCGGGCTGACACTCCGCCTCGGTTCGACGGTCGATGTGATCGCGACGCTGGCCCGCAGGAGCCGGGCCGGGCAGTGGATGGTCGCCTTCGCCCTCGAACCGGGGGCCGATCCGAAACGGGCCCTCGAGAAGGTGACGACGAAACGCTGCGACCTGATCGTCGTCAACGACGTCTCGGCGATCGACTCTGCCCAGACAGCGGTGACCGTCTACGACCGCGGCCATGCCTGCGTCGGCGCCCGGGCCGGCACGAAGGCCCAGGTCGCGGGCTGGCTCCTGCGGCTCGTCGAGAAGACCTTCGTCTGAGCCAACGCTCTCGCTGCGTCTGCTATAACCCCGCCAGGAGCACAGCCACACCCATGATCACGGTCGCCATTCTCGGCGCCTCCGGCTACACGGCCGTCGAGGCGATCAAAATCCTGCTCCGGCATCCGGAGGCGAAGATCGTCGCCGTCACCAGCCGCCAGGAGGGGAGCCCGCCGATCTCGACCGTCCACCCGAGTCTTGTCGGACGGCTCGAGATGCCGCTCGAAGATCTCTCGCCCGCGGAGGTCGGAACCCGGGCCGACTGCGTCTTCTCCTGCCTGCCCCACTGCGCCAGCGCCGAACTGATTCCCCAGGTGCTGGCGGCCGGCGCGAAGGTGATCGACTTCAGCGCCGACTACCGACTCGACGACGCAGCCACCTATCTGGAGTGGTACGGCCACGAGCACCCCGACACGGGCCGGCTCGGCAGGACCATCTACGGCCTGCCCGAGCTGTTTCGCGGCCGGATCGCCGGGGCCGACCTGGTCGCCAATCCCGGCTGCTATGCGACTTCGGCGATCGTGCCGCTGGCACCGCTCGTCAAGAGCGGCCTGTTTGAGACCGACGACATCATCATCGACTCCAAGAGCGGCGTCAGCGGAGCCGGCCGGTCGCCAAAGCTGATGACCCACTTTCCGGAATGCAACGAGAGCATGTCGGCCTACAACGTCGGCCGGCACCGGCACACGCCGGAGATCGAGCAGGTCGTCGCCCGCCATGCGGGCGCCCGGCCGCAGGTGATCTTCACGCCCCAACTCGCCCCGATGGACAGGGGAATCCTCTCCACGATCTACATCAGGCCGAATCGGCCGGTATCCGAGGGTGAGGTGATGGCGATCCTGCGAGATGCCTACGCCGGCGAGCGGTTCATCCGCATCGTCGATCACCTGCCGGCGACGAAAGACACCGTCGGCACCAACTTCTGCGACGTCACTGCCCGGGTGGTCCGGGGCCGGGTGCTCCTGATCAGCTGCCTCGACAACCTCGTCAAGGGGGCGGCCGGCGCCGCGGTGCAAAACTTCAACTGCGTCTTCGGACTCCCCGAGAGCCTCGGACTCCTCTGACCGCCACCACGAGATTGATATCCAGATGACCAATCCCCCCACGCCTCCCGCCGACACGCCGGTCCGGCTGCCGCTCCCAAAGCTCCCGATCGGCTACCGCCTGGCCGGGGCCCGCGGCGGCCTGAAGCGGCATGCCACCCGGGAGGACATCTGCCTGCTCGTTTCCGACCATCCTGCGACTGCCGCCGGCGTCTACACGACGAACCTGGTCTTCGCCGCACCGGTCGCCTTCGACCGCGGCCGGACCCCGGGGGAAGGTTTTCGGGCCGTCGCGATCAATTCCGGCAACGCCAATGCCTGCACGGGCAGCCGCGGCCTCGACGACGCCCGCAGCATGGCGGCCGTGACCGCCGCGGCCGTCGGAGTGCCAGAGTCGGCCGTGCTCGTGATGTCGACCGGGATCATCGGGGAGTTTCTTCCGATCGAGAAGGTGCGGACGGGGATCGACGCCGCGGCCGGGCGGCTTGGAACGAGCGACGAGGCGATCCTGACCGCCGCCCGCGGGATGATGACGACCGACACCCGTCCCAAGCTGGCCGGCTCGACCTTTTCCGCCGGCGGACGCTCCTACACCCTCTTCGGGATGGCCAAGGGAGCGGCGATGATCGGGCCGCGTCTGGCGACGATGCTCGGCGTCGTGGTCACCGACGCTGCGATCCGGCCCGCCGACGCCCAGGCCCTGCTGCGGGAGGCGGCCGAGAAGACCTTCAACTGC
>Ga0114972_10000804_pt1 | contig 23654 bp, 15 predicted proteins | sample M_140807_EF_Meta_FD_87354 | JGI IMG/M metagenome (GOLD analysis project Ga0114972, IMG submission 87354) | Freshwater microbial communities from Lake Montjoie, Canada to study carbon cycling - M_140807_EF_MetaG | ecosystem: Environmental > Aquatic > Freshwater > Lake | place: Lake Montjoie...
GACAACCACATGCGAGGCATGGGGTGCCTGTTGACCGGGATTGAGCTATTTCCGGGGAACATCCAGGGGGGCTCGGACACCCCCGCCGGTTGGGCCAGTGGCATCTCCATCGACCAGGAGATCAAAAACTTCCTCGCAAAGGATCCCGCAACCCGCACCCGGTTCGGATCCCTCGAATATGGGGTTCTGGTCCCCAAGCGCGCCGACACCTGGACCCGCATGGTCTACTCCGGCCCCAACAAGCCGATTTCTCCCGTCGATGACCCATACCAGATGTTCGCCAAGCTCTATGGCAAAGCGCGCGACCGTGAAATGCTCGGGAGCATCCTGGACACCGTTCGGGATGACCTGGCCAAGGTGGAAAAGACCGTCGGCTCCGAGGACCGCAAACTCCTCCAGGACCACCAGGCTTTTGTGCGCGAAATGGAACAGGAGATCCGGGATTCACGGACCACCGCCCAAAACCACCCGGTTCCTCTGCTCGAGCCCGGAATTCGCGAAGACAACGACAATATTCCGAAGCTCGCGAAGATGCAGATCGAGTTGATGGTCGCCGCCTTCAAGGCAGACTTCAACCGGATCGCGACCTTCCAGATCACCAACTCAGTGGGCATGCCCCGCATGAAATGGCTGGGGGTCAACGAAGGGCACCACGAGCTTTCCCACGAACCCAACAGTAACGAACCCGCCCAGGAAAAGCTGACCAAAATCAACAAGTGGTATGCCGAGCAGGTCGCCCACCTGGCCAAGCGGCTTGCAGAAACGCCGGAACCGGGCGCCTCGGGATCCATGCTCGATCACACCACCATCGTATGGACCAACGAACTGGGTCAGGGGAACAGCCACACGCTCGACAACATCCCCTTCATCCTTGTCGGTGGTGGTCTGGGCTACAAAACAGGCAAAGCGATGGAGTTCCCCAAGGTACCTCACAATCGCCTTCTGCTCAGCCTGGCTCACAGTTTCGGTCACCGAATCGACAAATTCGGCAATCCTGACCATTGCACCAAGGGGGTTTTGAGCCTGACCTGATTGGGTTGAGGGAATTCCCCGCTGCCCGTTCAACCTTGTATTTTTTGTGTCAACCTTTGAAGGACCGGAAGATTCCGGTCCTTTTTTCATGCAGATATCGATTGTTTCTGTCGGGCTGGGCTCCCAACTTTCGACTTGATTTCACGCGCTCAATACGAAAAAAAGTGCCCCCCACCCGATTCTGCAATCCCACTCTCATAAACCAGCGTAATACTATTGTTATTGGTGCTATTGTCGCAAGTGAGGCCACCCCTCTCATGCTTGACCAGAGGTGCGTTATGGATCATTCCCCAAAGGCTTTGTCCAACGATCTGATTTTGCCCCCTGCGGGAATTCCTGGGGAGACAACCGTAGGCGCTCATCTGATCCAGCGCCTGGTGGATTTGGGTGTGGGGCATATTTTTGGAATTCCCGGAGATTATGTTCTTGGATTTATGAAACAGGTAGAAGCCAGCCCTCTTGAGCTGGTCGGTACCACAAACGAGCTGTGCGCGGGTTATGCGGCGGATGCCTATGCCCGCATGCGCGGCCTTGGTGTGGCTTGTGTTACTTACGCGGTAGGGGGATTCAGCCTGGCCAACGCCATCGCTGGAGCCTTTGCCGAAAAGTCCCCCGTTGTGCTGATCAGTGGCGCGCCCGGCGTGCGGGAACGCCTTCGTCATGGGCTCCTTCATCACATGGTGGGAGATGCGGGAACCCAAAAGCGGGTCTTCGACCAGATCACGGCCGCAAGCTGTGTCCTTGATGATCCATTGACGGCCGCTCGCGAAATCGACCGGGTACTGGCGACTTGTTTGCGCACAAAACAGCCTGTCTATATCGAAATTCCACGGGACAAAGTGGACATGGTTATCCGCCCATGGCCACAACTTTACGATGAAACTCCGAAAAGTGATCCCGATGAATTGGCCGAGGCAATCGGAGAGGCTTCCTGGCTTTTGGGCCGCAGTGCCCGCCCCGTCCTTGTGGCGGGAATTGAGGTCCATCGCCACAACCTTGAGGCCAAAGTGCTTGCTCTCGCGGAAAAGCACAATCTTCCCATCGCCTCGACCCTTTTAAGCAAGTCCGTCGTTCCCGAAAGACATCCGCTCTATGTGGGAACCTATCTGGGCGGGATGGGGCGCCCGGAAACCACAAAATTCATAGAGGAATCGGACCAGATCCTCCTATTGGGTGTGCCACTAACCGATCTGGACACTGGCATTTTCACGCACCACATGCCACCCGAAAAAACGATCAGCATCACCAACAACCAGGTTCGTATTCGCCACCACTCCTACCAGAATGTCCAGCTCCTCGATTTTGTGGAAGGGTTGGCGGGATGCTCCCTTCCAACCTTCAAACGCTCCGTTCCGGTCATGGACAACCCAATTCATGCCCCTTGGCAAGTAAAAGATCCCCAAACTCCTGTCAAAGTCGCGCGGCTTTTCCAGAAGATCAATTCGATTCTGGGGGACAATCACGCGGTCGTGGCAGACCCAGGTGATGCGATGTTCGGAGCGGTCGACCTTTCGGTCCACAAGGGATCGGAATTTTTAGGATCGGCGTTTTATGCGACACTCGGTTGGGCAGTTCCCGCGGCAATCGGGGTCCAAACCGCCCGTCCCGGGACACGACCAATCGTCCTTGTAGGCGATGGCGCGTTTCAAATGACCGGTTTCGAGCTGTCCACTGCCGTGCGCCGCGGACTCGATCCGATTGTGATCCTCTTCAACAACAAGGGATATCTGACCGAACGCTTCATCCTTGAAGGAAAATTCAACGACATTCAGGACTGGAACTTTCACAAACTCCCCGAGGTCCTCCAGGGAGGCAAGGGATTTGAAGTCCGAACCGAAGGCGAACTCGAATCCGCCATCAGCGAGGCCCTGGCCACCCGTGGGCAATTCAGCCTGGTTCATGTTCATCTTGGCGCGGACGATTTCAGTCCGGCCCTCAAGCGTCTGGGTACGGCGCTTGGAAACAAGGAATAGATGGCACCAAGCGATCTCTACAAAAAACATCCACAAAAGCCAAAAGGCTCCCTGATAAAACAGGGAGCCTTCATTTGTGTGGATTGTGGATCCGGAATCCTTATTTTGCCTGAGCCGGGGTCAGCACCCGCTGCAACCGCTCGACACGTGCTGTCGCGCCCGGCTCCAGCCAGTTGAGGATCAGGGTTGGAACAACACCTCCCACAAATAACAAAATCACAAGCCCTGTCGCCGCGATGGAGGCCGAAACCGGATAGGCCTCCGGCTCGACGGGTTGGTCGGCGGGTTGCCTCATCTGCCAGATCCATCCCACGATCACCAAAAGTCCTAGCGCCAGCGCGCCGAAATAGCCAGCCATGAACAACGGATTGACCTGTGTTAGCGTAAGGCCGGTCATGAAAAGACCGACAAAAGGCGCGAATCCGGCCAGACCACCCAAAGCCAAAAGTCCAAGCGAAAGACAAGCGGCAGATCCGGGGCTGTAGGCGAAAATCCCACGAAAGCCTTCCTGTTCGGGACGAATGAAAAGCACACCGATAAGCACAAGTCCTACGGCAAGAATCATGGCGCCACCCAAAAAGTCGATTCCCGGTGCTGCCCAGGCCACACCCTTGGACAAAGCGCTACCAGGCTCCCCGCCCACGGATAGTGCCCCGTGCACAAGAAGCGCAAACATGGTCATAGGCAAAATAAAAGAAATGGCCGTGCGCATGGAGGGGCGCTTGCGCGCCAAAATCCAAAGGGCAGCCGGGCCAATCACACCCATGTAAAGCAACGCGGACTGAAGGTTGGACACGATGGCCAGAGGGGCCAAAGGGAGCGCGATACGGGCGATCAGATCCCAGGAAAGCGCGATGGTCGCCGCTCCAAGAGGCAATGCCGCAACCGCCGGAGTCCCCTGCAACAACCAGCGCCAGGAAGATCGGAATGGGGGAAGGCCCACGCTGATCCAGGCCGAGGCAAGCAACAACCAAAACGATAGCGTTTGGCTCGACCAACCAGAGTTGGTCTTTTCCAGCGAGTGCTTTGCTTTTTCCAGCTCTAACTTAAGGGCGGTTTCCAGTTGTTTGGCGTCCATCGAATGCACGGCGGGCCGACGAATGGCGGTACCCTTGGGTTCCTTTGCCTCGCGGATCCATGCACGAATACGCTGGGCGGGTAGTAGACCCTGGATATCTGTGGTATCTTTATTGGCCCAATGGGCTGCCATCTGCGCCCGGGCAAGCCGCGCGAGCGTGGTGAACTCAAGACTATGCAGGGGCGTTTCCGGCCATTTGGCAGGATCGTTGGGCGTCCCTTCGACAAGCAATTCCTCGATCCGGTCGGGACCAATGACCGGACGCACATCCTTCTTGAGGGAAAGCCCGGCCACCAGGGTGATCAAACCCATCAGCGCCGGCATGCTAAGTCCCATGCGCCAAAAGAACCCGATTCGGGGTTCCTTCGGGTCGTAAATCCCCTGAAGCGCAAGTAGCGATAGTATCAGGCTCCAGAGGCCCCAGGCCAAAAGAAGCGTAATGAAGTCTCCCGCCATAAGCCCAAACGAAACTGCGGACTGCATCGCCAGAATCAGGGATAGGCCCTTGTTGTCGAGTCCACCCCGGGCAAACGAGATCATGCCCGAGCCGATGAAAACAACCGCCAACGCAATCATCAGCCAAAGATTTCCCCCATCCAGGGTCCACAAAAGGGATATTCCAAGGCTTTTGATCCAGGGAAGCCTGACCACCCAATCAAAGCCGGGCCGAACCGCAGAATCGGGCAACAAATCAAGCCTTTCCACTCGCGATTCGAGCGACCCCAGGTCGCGACTGGCCGCATCGGCCAAAACACCCCAGCGTTCAATCGTGTCATATCGGAATTGGATCTGGATTCCGATGAGGATGCCCAGAGCCAGGGTCTGGCCTATGAGTGTGGTCCATCGGCCCAATTCAGTCCAGTTTTTGGGCAGAAAAGCAACGATCAGGGCAAAAGCGAGCGGGGCCACTACGGCTGCGGCCATCCAAAGGAGATCCGTCTCAATCATGAAGGCTTCATCCCTATTAAGCAGCGGGAGAAATCGGTTCGCCCAAAAAGCGATCTAGGCCGGACCATCCCTTGGTGGTTAGGGTAATAGCGATTTGGGTTTGGGTGCAAGGCAAAGCCGCCTGGGAACCAATTCACCCCACCAGCAATGGAAGACTGGGGAAAAGCGAGGGAAACTGGGTGACAAGGGCACTTTGGGAACAACGCGCTTTTGCTCATCTCCCTGGAGCCTTTGGCTATCCCGGGATCGGCGGCGCTCCACGCTTTTGGCCCGGGAGGCTTCGGCCCGCACAACCCTTTTTGGAGATTCCAGTCAAAGTTGAGGGGGAAGGCCCAACAGAAGCCAAAAGATCGACCCGCCTGGCGGCCCTCGAAGCGCTTTTACTTAGCTTGGCCGAACCGCAAAGCCCCGAAGCGATTGCAATCCACCTGGGAACCACCACCGCTGAGGCCAAAAAACTACTTGGGGAACTTCAAAAGGGGCTCGAAAAAGAACAGAGTGCGTTAACATTGGGTGAATCGGGGGGGGGCTGGAAAATGGTCACCCAACCCGACCTCCACCCCTGGCTTGTCCGGGCGGGCTTGGCTTCCGAGGCACAGCTTTTAGCCGAACCTTTGGCCGAAACTCTTGCTGTTGTCGCCTATCGTCAGCCTGTCACCCGGGCGGATATCGATGAAATGCGTGGCGCGCCATCGACAGATTTAGTTAGGCAACTTTTGGAAAAGAGGTTGATTCGGCTTGCTGGACGCCAAAAAACCCTCGGTCGCCCCCCCATCTATCGCACGACTCGCCAATTCCTTGACCTGTTTGGCATAGCCGACCTCGACGAACTCCCCCCGGTTGATGGAATAAAGGGAGATAAAACAACCGAACCGCCATCCACCTAGCCGATTTTGGCCTTGGGAATTTCATGAAGATCAAACCCACCCCCGAGGACTTCCAGGTCGAGGAACTCACCACCCTCACCACCGAAAAAGAGGGGGAGCATTCCCTTTACCATTTGGAGAAGAAAGGCTGGTCGACTGTCGATGTTTTGGGGGCCATTCGCAGGATATGGCGCATTGAGCCCTGGCGGATCAGTTACGGCGGACTAAAGGATCGACACGCCGTCACTACCCAATTCCTTAGCATCCAAAAAGGCCCCCGGGCCAACCTCGAAAATCAGGGGTGGCGCCTGTCCCATTTGGGCCATTTGGCCGAGCCTTTCACCTCGAAAGATATTGCAGCCAATAGGTTCCAGATCACCATCCGCAACATGCCTCCGGGATCGTACCAGGGGGTGATTGCGACTCTCAATCAAATCCGACAATTCGGACTTCCCAACTATTTTGACGACCAGAGGTTCGGATCGTTATCAGGTCCGGGCGGTGAATTCATCGGAAAATACCTGGTAAAAGGGGACTTTGAAGGAGCGCTCAAATTGGCCTTGGCCCAGCCCTATGCCCACGATCGAGCTGCGCAAAAAAAGGAAAAGGTGATCCTGCGCAAGCACTGGGGCGACTGGGAAACCATGGTGCGCGAGCTCCCCAAGGGGCATGCCAGAAGTCTTTCGGATTATTTGCGGGTACATCCAGGCGACTTCAAAGGCGCGGTCGCCCGCCTTCGTCCCGAACTCAAGGGTCTTTATCTTTCCGCATGGCAAAGCGCGATCTGGAACCGGACCCTGGCGGCCTGGTACAAGTCAAAAGAGGATAGCGCGACCCTGGTGGAGATTCCGTCCAAAATCGGCCCTGCACCTGTTCATATCTTTTTGAAGCCCGAGACCCTCGAAGAAATGCGGGCGCTCCATATCCCGCTCCTCTCCTCAAGGAGCGATCTGGAAGAAGTCGAACCAACCAGGCCCCTTTGGCAACCCATCCTTGAGGCGGAAGGAATCCCTCTTGAGGAACTCAAGGTACCAGGATTGCGGGAGCTTTTCTTTTCCCGGGGTACTCGGCCATCTCTTTTGGAACCAGCCAACCTCAACTACCAATTCCTTGAGGATGAACTTCACAAGGATCGCAAGAAACTTTTGTTGCGCTACGAGTTGGGGCGGGGATCCTATGCAACCATGCTGGTCAAAAGGGTCCAGCGCGCGGTGGAAATGTCGTCGAAAAAGGGGTAATCCAGTAGGTGTTGATACAGAAAGGGCTTTTCGACTATAGGCCGAAAAGTCTCCTTTTGAGGCACCTGGTACCCATTCCCGGAACCTTGGCCCGATACCCTTGAAAAGGGTTTGGCATGGAACCTTGGATGGGCGGTGCGGTTTCAATGGGTGGCAAGGATACCCCAGACAACGCGGTTACCCCGGCGGATTCGATTCCATGGCCACCCTAACTCCCGCAATCATTCGGTTGATTACCGCGCCCGAGGCACTTGGCCGGGGGGTGGAAGATTCCGTTTCCCGTGTACTTGTGGAATGGCTTGAATCGGAATGCCTGCAACTTCCTGAGGCAAACGAAGCAGAAGTTCTGGGACGAATCAGGGAACTCCAACTTCATGCCCGTGGGGTACTCCGTTTTTGCCAACTTTGGAACGACCCGGCCACCCGTGCGGGAGCGGTTCAACTTTGGGCAACAGAGCGCTGGGGATTTCGACTTCCAACCGGTCCGGCAACCCTCTGGGAACTCCTGGAGCGTGCGACCAGTTGCCGCCCAAGGCGCTCCAAAATGAAGGTCGCCTAAAGGGAATCCGGCGGTGCATTTTAACCATCTACCCCATCTATCCAAGTATGGCCGTTTAATCCCTTATCTTTTTATTTTCTGCAGAATTCCAAACCCTTCCCCCTCTTGTTCCGTACTGACAGTCGTCGGTACATTGGAGCAGGTATCTCTTGATTCCCAACCCAAGCGAGGTGGCCGTGAGTGCCGGACCTGAAGCCCTGGATCGCAACGCCCTTGAGCAGGAAAGGCGAAAGCTGAACCTCCGACTCGAGGAAGTTTCACGCCTTTGCGAATCGGAAATGCCCCCTTCGGTCTTCTATGGGGAGTTGTTGAGGCGACTGCTTGAGTCCCTTGCGGCACCTATCGGAGCGGTTTGGCTGAAAACAGCCCAGGGGAATCTGCAACTCCAGTTCCAGATCAACCTTCGCGATGCCGGTTTTGAAAAAACCGACGAAAGCCGGGCGATGCATGAGGAGCTTCTCCGTTATGCGTTGACCCAGACCCCTCCAAAACCCTTCCATCTGATGCCCCGAACGGGCTTGGGGTCCACCGACCCCAGCAAGCCCGCCCCAGGCAACCCAACAGATTATGTCTTGCTTGTTGTGCCTATTGTGGTCAACGGCGTGACCGCTGGACTCATCGAAATCGGCCAGGGTGCCAATCGGGCCGCAAACGCCATTCCCGGCTTTTTGCAATATGCCACGCTTATGGCGGACCTTGCGGGTCGTTACCAGCGCAACCAGAACATGGCTTCCATGGCGGGCCAACAGCAGCTCTGGAGCCAGTTGGAAGTCTTTTCCCGTCAAATTCACGGAACTCTGACCCCTGTTGATGTCGCCTATGTCGTCGCCAACGAAGGGCGACGCCTGGTGGCATGTGACCGGGTATCGGTAGTTCTCCGACAACATGGGGACATTGCCGTCGAGGCGATCTCTGGCGCCGATGTCGTCGAAAAGCGTTCCAACCTGGTACAGTTGATGCGTGCCCTCACCAAAGAGGTCATGAACTGGGGAGAAAAACTCGTTTTTACCGGGGTAAAGGACGACACACTTCCCCCAAAGGTCCTAAACGCCCTGGACAACTATCTTGCCGAAAGCGGATCCAAACTATTGGTGATCCAGCCGCTCAAGGACGAACGGGAGGAAAAAACCAACCTCCCCATCCGCTCCGCGATCATTATGGAATGCTTCGATCCACCGACCGATGCCCAACAACTTGTGGCCCGGCTGGATGTTGTGGGTCGCCACTGTACAAGCGCCCTTTACAACGCCATCGAACACCGTCGCATCCCGATGCGTTGGCTCTGGCTTCCCATTGTGAAGTTCCAGGAAGGGTTGGGTGGCCAGAAGAAAGCCATCATGGCTGCCGCATCAGCTGGCATTGTCTTGCTGGTATCCATTCTGATCCTTGTTCCTTATCCACTCAAAATGGAAGCAACCGGACAGCTTCAACCGGAAGTCCGCCGAAAAATCTTCCCCGCAACCGAGGGGATCATCCGCGAAATTCGCGTCGGTCCCGGCGCCACGATCCCCGAAAACACCAACCTCGGGGTTATGCACGATGGCCAGCTTGAACGGGAGATTCGCGGATTCCGCAAAGAGATCCAGTTGGCAGCCGCCGACATGGTCATGTACGAACAGCGCGCCTCCAAGGGGAACGAGTCCGACAAGCTTCAAAGTCATACCGAAGCTGAAAAGACCCGAATCTTGCGCGATGCCAAGGAAAAGGAACTCATGGCGTTGCTCGCCCGCACCAATGGCGATCCAGTTCCCCAACGCGAAGGAACCTTTTACCTAAGGGCCCCATTCTTCAACAGTACGGAAGCGGCTCTTGTGGGAGAAAAACGAAATTGGACAGTTCTTTCCACGAATTTCAAGGAAGATCTGACCGAACGCGCCGTCAAGCCAACCGATGAACTCCTGCGGCTTGGAGCCGTAAATGGCCCCTGGGAAATCGAAACCAAAATTCCCCAACAAAACATCGGCCATATACTCAAGGCGTATCGCGACCTCAATTCCGAGGTTCTCGATGTGGAATTCATCCTTCGGGCGGACAGCTCAAGGAAGTTCCACGGAAGGCTGCGTCGGGATCGTATCGGCGGAGAGGCCATGCCTTTGGGCAACGACCAGGAACACCCCGATCCGATGGTGACAGCTTTTGTAACCATCACCAAGGAAGACCTGGACAAGCTCCGCAAAGACAACCTGCTTGTGTCCGGGACCGAAATTCGCGCCAAAGTAAGGTGCGGTAACAAGCCAATGGGTTACTCCCTCTTCTACGGAGTCTGGGAGTTCTTCTACGAGAAGGTGGTGTTCTTCTTTTAGCGGGTCCGGGCGATTCGCCTGAAGGAGGGGGATGCCCTTTCCCCCCCGGATACCCAACCGTCCAAAAGATCACCAACTTTCCAAATCACGGATTCAGGAGCCTTATACCATGTTGCGCTGGCTAGCTTTTTGTGTTTTGTCCGGTGTCGCGATTTTCGCCTCCGTATACGGTCTCACCAAGTACCTGCACAAGGACGAGGTGGCAGATGCTGATCGGCCCAGCCAAGCCGAAGAGACACAGGATCCGACAACTCCCAGTCAACCCAAAGTCTCCACCATTGGCCCCAGGCAAACCCCGGGACAGCAGATGGTCGTTGTTAAGGATGCCCGCTTCGTAAGCACCACCAAGCGGGACATCCCATCCGAGCGTGATGGAAAGCTTCTCGTTGTGGGAACAGAAATCACCCCCGAAGAAGAAGCTAAACTTCCCGGGTCCAAGATTCTCAAAAACATTCCCGTTGCAACACTGGCGGTGGAAGCCGGCCCAAATGAAAAGCTGGCGCCTGAAGACACCCTTGTCCTGGCCAAGCGGCCCGGAAAAAGGTACAAGCGCTACCGTCCAGGCATGGGAATGGATGCGGATAGCCTCGTTCCCGGTTCGGTCGAGATCGCTGTCGATTTCAAAACCTTCCGGGAACTGCAAGTAGGCGACCATGTAAAAGCGGGCAAGCTTGTCGCTCTGGTAAATCCTGTCCTTGCCATTGATGAACTTGCTGTCAAACAGCAAAAAATTGACATCACCGAAGCGGAACGAAAATCGTCTGAAGCCACCAAGAATGAATACTTCACCCGATGGAAATCCTCGGAAACCTTGCTTCGTTCGGGCGGCGCATCCAGTGAGGATGTTCGCATGAACCGCCTCGCTTATGAACGCTACACCCTGGAAGAGGTCGCGAAAAAATCCGGCATCTCCCAGGCTCAAAGAGAGCTTTCCGGCGCGCAAACCGTTCTGAGGATGCACGAAATTCGTCCCGCCGTTGCCGGTCGGGTCAAGGAGATTTATCGCAAAACAGGGGAAGCGGTAAAGAACCTCGAACCTGTCATCCAGATCCAGGACACGGATAGCCTCCGCGTGGAAGGTTTGATCGAAATCCAGAATTCCCGGGGGATCACCGAAGGGATGAAGGTCATTGTGGAACCCACTCGCCCCACCACTCCCCTTACCCAACTTCGCGGCCACCTACAGGATATCACCTGCGTCGCAGTGGGAACTGTGGCTGGCTCGGAAAGCACTCCTATTGTGGTATCCAGCAGCGAAGACCGGACTATCCGCTTCTGGGATCCCATTGGTGGCAAACAATTGTTCCAGGTTTCAGGCCTGATTGCCAGATCCATGGCGACAACCGCGCCCGGAACCAAACGATCACTCATTGCGGCCGGTCTGGAAAATGGCTCGGTTCACCTTGCCGAACTCAAGAAGAACCCCGATGGCCAGATTCAGGTCACCCAACTCCCGGAAACGACTGATTGCCACAGCCGAACCGTCACTAGTGTTGCATTCTCCCCAAGCGGCGAATTACTTGCCACGGCAGGCGAAGACCTCTCCATCGCGCTTTGGAAAATCGAAGCCGATGGTAAACTCACGCTGATCGACCGCAAAAAGTCGACCCACAAGTCGACCCTTACCTACATCCACTTTGCGGAGAAGGAAAGGCTCGTTTCGGCCGGTCGCGACAAAGCGATCCATGTATGGTCGACCACCGGTGGTAAAATCGCCTCGGTGGTGGGCGAGGAATTTGGTGGACGCTCAGGCGATGTCAGCCAACCTGGGGTCAGCCCCGATGGAAAGTTCCTGATCTATGATCAAGGCAAGGAACTCAAAATCATGTCGCTTGCCGACCGCCACCTTGCGGGCTCGATTCTCAACATCACCGGTTCGCTCCCTTTTACTGGCATGGCGCTCTTTTCCCCTGATGGCCAAACAGTTCTCACCAACTGCGCGGGCGAAAACCGGGTCGAACTTTGGAGAGCCCCGCTCAACGGCCGTCGCTCAAGTGAACTGCGCCAATTTGTCTGGACACCGGGCCAAGCCACCTGTGGCGCGTTTACCCCCGACTCACGGTATGTTGTCACCGGGACCACGGACCACCAGGTCCTGGTTTGGGAAATGCCCGAACCGAAAGAGGTGGAACAAAAAGACCTTACCGCCACGATCTCGCTGGTGGAAAACTTCCTTGAATCCAACAACCGCCAGGTTCGCATCTGGGCGGAACTCGACACACCCAATCCGGGCTGGCTTGTTCCAGGCGGCAGCGCGACACTTGTTATCGAATCGGCGAAGCCAGCCGGTTTGAGCCGAAAAAAACCAGTCGGAGAAAGTGATGCTAATCCGGCAATCCGGGCATCGGCCTCTGGCGTGAACAAGCCCTAAGGACGGAATACCCAAACCAGGCTTCGGGGCCAAATGAGTTCCCTGAAGCCTTTCTTTCCCCCCGCCATCCAAATCACTTAGGACCCCAAATCCATGGCAGTCACCGCGCCCAAGTCTTCCGATGTCGAAAGACGCAAGCTTGTCCGGGTACGATTGCGCCCGGACATCGCGGTCGACAAGCACCAATATGAAGGGCGCTCGTATTATGTCATCAAAGATCCGGTAAGCCTTAGATATTACCGGCTCAAGGAGAACGAGCACTTCCTCCTACAGTTCATGGACGGAAAGCGCACCCTGGCCGACGCACAGAAAGCCTACGAAGCCCATTATCGCCCAGACAGGCTTCGCCTTGAGGATCTGGAAGCATTCGCGCAGCAATTGATGAAGGCTGGCCTTGCCCAAAACGATTCACCCGCGGCGGGCAAGCAACTCATCGAACGCCGACAAAAGCGCAAGCGTCAGGAATGGATCCAGACATTCACCAACCTGCTCTATATCAAGATTCCGGTCATTGATCCCGACAAGCTGTTGCGCTGGATGCTGAAATACACCTGGTGGATTTTCTCCACCGCGTTCCTTTTGGGGAGCCTTTTACTTGTGGGTGCGGCGATCGGACTGGTCGCGACCAACTTTGACCTCTTTGTCTCCAAACTCCCCAACTACTACGAATTTTTCAGTTTTAAAACTGCTGCTTATCTTTGGCTTGCGCTTGGCGTGGTCAAGGTAATCCACGAGTTCGGCCACGGATTGAGTTGTCGCTATTATGGAGGGGAAGTCCACGAAATGGGCTTCTTGTTACTTTGCTTTTCCCCGGCGCTTTATTGCAATGTGACCGACGCGTGGACCCTTCCGAACAAATGGCACCGGATCATCATTTCCGCCGCAGGAATCTATGTCGAATTGGTCATCGCCGCGTTTGCGACATTCCTTTGGTGGTACACCCCAAGCCAACCATTTATTCACAACCTTTCGCTGTCTTTGATGGTGGTTTGTTCGGTTAGCACGGTTGTGTTCAACGGCAATCCGCTCATGCGGTATGATGGGTACTATGTGCTTGCCGACTGGATGGAAATCCCCAATCTTCGTGAAAAAGCGAACCGCTTCATTTCCAACTGGTTCCTCTCCAATGGCCTTGGCATCGAGGTTCCACCGGAACCCTACATGGAGTTGGGAAGGCGAATTCTCTTCGTCACCTATGCCATTATCAGCTATTTGTATCGCTGGTTTGTAACCTTCGGCATCCTGTTCTTTCTGTACAATTTCCTCAAGCCTTACAAACTTGAGGTGGTGAGTCAGGCCCTGACCATCGCGTCCATGGCGTCCATGGTTGGTTGGCCGATTTTCAATATGGGACGCAACATCTACCGTCGCGGGAGAGTACCCGACATGAAAAGCAATCGAGTGATGATCACAACATGCCTGGCCCTTACGGTCCTGGCGGTGTTGACCCTTGTCCCTATGCCCGTCAGCCGTCTTCGTGGGCAGGCCCTGGTTGTTCCCCAACCCGAGGCATCCCGCCGTTTGTTCATGACCGCGCCCGGAATCCTGACCCAGCTCAAAGTTCGTCCCGGACAACGAGTCATCGCGGGAGAGGAGATCGCGCTGTTTTCCAATCGCGAAGTCGAAGCCAAGCTCACCCAGGCGAGGGCCGAATTGGACGCGGGGGAAAAATATCTCGCCATTCTCCAGGTTCAGCGCGGCCGTGCCATCGACCCCTCCGATAAAGACAAATTCAACGAAACCATCGCCAAAACCACTCGGCAGGTGGAACTGGGAAAAGTGGAAATTGCCTCGTTTGAACAAATCACAAATGACAAACTTCGTTTCAAATCACCCATCGACGGTGTCATTGCCGAATCGCCGAAGATCGATGATGTGGGCAAACTCTTCCAGGAAGATCCCCGAAGTCCACTTTTTGTGGTCTATCAGGAAAATCATCTGAGCGCTTGCCTTCCATTGACGACCGCCGAATTCAAACGGCTGGCAGACTACACCGGGACGAGCACCACCAAAATCAAAAGTCCCCAGATGGTCCTTAGGATACATGGACAAGGGATGCGGGAGTGGACAGGACAAATCAAAACTCTGCCGCCCGCCGAAGCCCGGGAAATCCCCATGGCGCTATCCACCCGGGGAGGCGGCCCCGTCGCTGTCAAAGCAGGCAGTCGCCCGGAACAGCTTGTGCCTCAGACCCAGCACTTCCTTGTCTACATTGACATTGAGGATGAGGATAAGACCCTTGTCCCGGGCAACATGTGCCAAGTCAAAATCTACCTCAAGCCTGAAACCTGCGTCCAATGGCTCTGGCGCACTATCAACGATGTGTTTGAACTGGGTCTCTATCTCTAAAGCCCGTTCTAAACCGAATTCCTCAAAATACCCTGCCCCAGTGCGGGGTATTTTGTTTTTCCAGCAAGCTTTTCCGTTTTCGGTTCTGAAAAATTTGGGCCAATCTTTTACATTTCCTGTAACGGTGGGCGGATTGCACCTCAGGAAACCCCATGAGTACCTCATACCCCCTCTGCCTTCAATGCCAAACCCCCATAAGCCCCGCCTTTCATGGGGGTATGTGCCCCCGGTGTTTAATGGCGGATGTCGGCTGGCAAAATACTCCGGAACAAACCCTTCGTTTGGGGCCACAACCCACGCTGGAACAATTGGGTCGGGCACTACCCCAATTTGAAGATTGGGAGGAGATCGGCCGTGGTGGAATGGGATTCGTGTTCAAGGCGCGCCAACCACACCTGAAACGACTGGTCGCAATCAAGATCCTTCCCATCTCAAAGGAGACCGATCCGGAACTGGCCAACCGTTTCCTGCGCGAGGCGATAACCCTTGCCTCCCTCAATCATCCCAACATCGTAACTCTCCACGATTCGGGGCAATCGGAAAACCTCATTTATCTGGTCATGGAGTATGTGGAAGGCTCCAATCTTCGCGAACTCCTAAAAGCGGGAAGTCTCCCTTACCGGGAAGCCCTCAGACTGATTCCCTCCCTATGTGAGGCGGTCCAATTCGCCCACGACCGGGGGGTGGTCCACCGGGACATTAAACCGGAAAACCTCCTGCTGGACAAACAAGGGCGTATCAAGATCGCTGATTTCGGAATATCCCGAATCATAGGCGAGGTCAAATCCAGCACCATCCCCGGCCAGGCTGTGGACACCATGACCGGAACTCCCGGATACATGGCCCCGGAACAATCCACGCCTCACTTACCAACGGATCACCGGGTTGACATTTATGCCCTTGGCGTTGTCCTTTATGAGATGCTAACCGGTAAACGGCCGGGGGACCCGGTCACGCCCCCATCCAAGCCACTCGGCCTGGATATGAGACTGGATGATGTCATCCTGAGGGCTTTGGCAATTTCCCCGGAAATGCGCTGGTGTAGTGCCCACGACATGGGAGCGACCATCCAGCTCATCGGGGAAATTCCCCGTGAACAAACCGAAAAGGTTTCCCTCGCTGCCCCGAAATTTCCACCATCCAATAATTGGCGCACATGGACCAATAGCTTTTTGTTTGGACTCGGGAGCCTTTGCACGCTTTTGTTTTCGTGGCCCCATACCAGTCAAACGCAACTTGGGGAATTCATCAGTTTTTATGGCCCTTCCCCTGCAACCGGCTGGATCGCGGAAGTCCGCTCCGCAACACCGGGACTCCACTATGGGCAATTAATGCCCCTGGACAAATCCTTGCCCTCCTGGATCGTGGGAATCGTGGCCCCTTTTTTTTGGATTCTTCTAATCCGTAACACCCTTGGCAAAAATGCCCAGGGCGACATTATCCTGCGCCCAGGACAACTGCGGGGCCGCTCCGTATTGGTGCAATCCTAATTTCGACTGGACTTTTTGGCCTGCATCTGAATCTATTAATGGTAGCACTTTGTTATCACTTCTTTGGCGGGGGACCACCCCTCGTTTCCACGCTCATTCCCCTATCAGGTTATTTTTTGGGAGTGCTTGGCCTGATCCTCAGAAAGCCTGGCGAGGAAAAACCCGCCACCAAATCTTCCACTCCCAAACATCCATTCGGCTGGTCCAAAAAGGCCATTGTAGGAGCAGTATGGATCCCCTTTATGATCCTGTTTATTCTTTCTTTTTATGTTGCATCAAAACCGGTGAAAAGTCTGGATACGAGTCCCAACCCGATAACTCCAATACCCAATGAACAGGTCCGGAATTCCGTGACCAACTCGACCGAGGTGGCATTCCCGGTTATCGCCCTGATTCTGCTCGGGCTTTCCAGCCTGATTATCCCCTCGCTATTGGGATCATTGGCCATTCGGGATATCAAAAAAGCCCAGGGGCAACTTAGGGGCTTAAGGCTTGCCTTTGTGGATTTGTTGTCCGTGCCTGTGATCCTGGGATTGGGCGTTATTGGCTGGGGTGTTAATAGCACCGTCGGAGTTTTGCGCGATACCATTACACGGGGAACTTCAGCGGACAAATGGAACTTTTGGGAAAAGCTGATCGTCTATCACGAAACATCTGTTTTCACTTGTTTCTTCTTGATTGCCTCCTTTTTCTTTCTCCGTTGGGTGTTTCTGCGAACATCGGTTGCGATTGCCAGGATTCGCCAGAGTTTCAAATTTCCTCCGCCCAAGGAGGGCTCCGTCACCATGGCCCTGATCATCCTCGGAATTCTTCTGGGTTTCCTGATCCTGGTTTTTGGCGGTGTGTATTTCCTAACGTCCGCTAAAATGCAATCCGCAAAGTCCGCTGCCGCAAGGTCCGCTGCGGAAAGGTCTGCTGCCAAAGAATCCACCGCTAACATCATTGAGCCTAAGTGGAGCGGCGTTCCATTTCACCCATGGGAATCCGGGGTGGCTCATGAAGCCGGGTGATGCAAATAAAACTTTCCAAACCACCCGCTGGTCCCGGGTGCTCCTTTCCGGTGGGCGTGAACCTGAGTCGCGTCGTGCCCTCAATGAACTTTGCGAACAGTACTATTCTCCCGTGCTGGAATTCCTGCGGTTCCGGCTTGGATTTGACGACTTGGCCCACGATGCGGCCCAGGGTTTTTTCACCCGCATCCTGTCCGGGTCAGGATTTTCAGGAGCGGATCCCAATCGGGGCCGATTTCGCTCTTACCTTCTGGGTGCTCTTAAGCATTTCCTTTCAGATCAATACGATTCCAGCCAAAGGCAACCCGCCACCATTTCCCGACCCAGTGGAGAGGATCAGTCGGATTTGGGTTTAAAGGCCCTGGAATCCCCTCGGGATTTCACTGTTATGGATTTGGTGTTCGACCGTCCGTGGGCCCTGGCGCTTCTGGATAAGGCCCTGATCGAACTGGGAAAGGAATGGGAACAGGAGGGACAAAAAGACAGTTGGGACTTACTTAAACCCTGGCTTTCGCTTCAGCCCGGAGACCATTCCAAAGAGGAAACCATGCGGACCCTGCGGCTCTCTGAGGGTGCTTTTCGTGTAACCATTCATCGATTGAGAAAGCGCTTCCGCGAGATTCTCAAATCCGAAATCATGCAAACCGTGGAAAACTCCGCCGAAGCCCAGGAGGAGTGGCAATATCTGGTTTTGGTCCTGTCGCATTCCGAGACAGGTATCCCTCGCTAAATTGGCTCCTTCAAAGATCTAAATCTGAAACGAGAAAAACCGATCAAATCCAAACCCCAAAAAAAAACGGTAATGATTGATCCCTGCCAACCCGTTGTGGCTGAGGCAAGTTTTGAAATCCACCAGATCGTTTATCTCGCGAAAGGGAAAATGTTTCCCCCTTCAGCACTGCCTGATCCTCTGTAAAGGAGAGGATCAGTTGTCCTCAATTCCCAACATTGCCATCCAGCCCGATTCTTTGATCAATGGCTACGGACAGTATTTTATGCCGCAGGTTTTGCTGTACGTGCCATCCGGGCCTCGATGAACGACCACATACAAATCAGCACAAAATGGATACAGATCATCGCTGTTATTAAGCGGCTCACCGAGGCGGCGGGACGGGCAAGGGTATCAATTTTTCCTTCGAGAATGACTCCGAGATCGGAAAAAACGGAAGCCGTTCCCACGATACCCAAAAGCCCAATGACCGCCGCACAGTGCATCGCATGTTTGCGACGATTAGCCTTGAAGGAGATCACACCGCAAACCAGCAGCAGCAACCCGATCGCTGCGGGAATGAGGGCGGTGGGACTTTGAGCCCCAGTGACCTGATAGCCAACGATACCGGTCAGGATCAGGTCGATGGCAAAAAGGAGTGTGATAAAAGGCATTGTTGTTGTTCCAAAAGAGGTTACCGAACCGAATTACGGTTCATTTATTTTGATATTGATAGGAACCATTTCTCCATCCGGAACGAATTGAACTTTTCCAATTGCTTCCCACCCACCACCCCAGGGCCCTAGAATCGACAAGATACATCCCTCCGGAGGTCCCCCCATGGTTCGGATACGATTGTTTCGTCCTTTGGTGCTGATACTTTTGACCTTTGGGGGTTTTTCCCGGTCAGGCTTGGCTCAGAGCCCTTTTGATCTGCTTCCCCGCCCGGAATTGGCCAAACTGTCTGTTTCAGAATCGTTTGCGCCTGTTGATGAGCTTTCGATCAAACAATTGACCGAAGCGGATGGGCGCCTTGCTGGAATATCAGGAACCCTACTGATTGCCAAAACGAACCAGGGGCGTTGGGCACGAATCCTGATCAGCCAGGCCCGCCAAAAGATCGATGCGGAAAAATCGGTCCCGATCCTGTTAATGGACCGTTTCGCCACCTGTATGGACGGCGAGGACCGGGCCTTGGTCCAATCTGGCAAGGATGTCAGGCTATTTGCCGGCTTTCGTTTCTCTCTTGACCTGGGACAGGTTGTTCCCCCGGAAATGCCCGCCGATTTCGAAATCGCCTCAGATGGCAACCAACTGAAAATTAAAAAACAAAAGGGAGCCAGTCTTTGGATCGTCAAAAAAGAAATCGCACTGGTCAAACCGGTGAAACCCTCCGCAATTGACCCAACCAAACCTTTTGGTGCGTATTGGTTTACCGGCCATTATCGCCTTTTTGATGATGGACGAAGGATGGGCCGTCTGGAAATCGAATCGGACAAGGAAGGCAATCTTTCAGGGGCGCTTTTTTCCGACAAGGACAACAAGCGTTACGAACTTTTTGGCAAAGTCGCGATGCCAAACCACACGGCACAATTCACTGTCCGGTTTCCCCGATCCGAACAGTTCTTCCAGGCATGGCTATTTACAGGGGATGGCTCGGCACTTGCGGGAACGACCCGTTTTGGCGAGCGTGAAACAGGCTTTTATGCAATAAGGGTGGGTGATTAAATGATTTCCACTTCGGGGAACCTGTTCCTCTCGGGTGCCACAGGCCAAATAGGCAGTCGACTGGTTCACGAATTGGTCCGCCTTGGACGCCCATCCACACTTTTGACCCGAAATCCCGAAAAAGCAACATCCTATTGGGACAGGGCGCTTACCCCCGACAAACGCCCACTCGTCCGGATTGTCGGAGGCGATCCGCAGATTCCCGGCGATTGGCAGGAACACATTTCCGAGGCCACCGGGGTCGTGAACCTTGTTGGCGAAAGTCTCTTCGCAAAAAGATGGTCCACCTCGTTCAAGCAAACGCTTCGGGACAGCCGCACGCGGCCCACCGTGCTCATTCGCAAAACCCTGATCCGGGCAAACAATCGCTGCCCATGGGTGAATGCTTCGGCAATTGGTTTTTACGGCGCCTCAGGACCGGGAATAATGGACGAATCTTCCCCCCCAGGGAACGATTTTCTTGCCTCGCTATCTGGCGACTGGGAACGGGAACTGTTTAGCAACCCTATCGAAGGCCAACGAAGGATTGCGCTTCGCACCGGAATTGTGCTCGACCCAAAGGGGGGTGCATTGGCCAAAATGCTACCCCTGTTTCGCTTGGGGATTGGCGGCGCACTTGGCCTTGGCACCTATCCGACAAGCTGGATCCACCAAGCCGATATTACCGGTCTTATCATTCATGCTCTCGATTGTGAAAAAGTTGATGGTCCACTTAATGGCGTTTCTGCCCACCCTGTGAGCAACCGGGAATTTGCGAAAACACTAGCCAAGGTCCTTCACAGACCAGCCCTTTTTCCGGCGCCAGTATTTGCTTTAAGGACTGTTCTGGGAGAGGTTGCGATGGCCATAGCTTCGGGCCGCGAGGTTCGGCCCCGTGTGGCGCTGGAAACCGGATATTCCTTCCGGTTTCCTTTCCTGGAGGGAGCCCTAATCGACCTTCTAGGTTAATTTTGCAAGTGGGATCTTCCTGCTATATCGGCCTTGCGCACAATAAGGCCAATCGGATAATTTTTAGCGACTACCCCTCACATTCCATTTGCAATTCGAAATTGCCATGTTCCCAAGCATCCTGCTTTGTTGCGCTTCCCTGGTCTCCTCCCAATTTCCAGGAGCCAACGACCCGCTGGTGATTTCCACCATGAAAGAAGTCGAATCCGAAGAGAACAAGATCCGGATCGAATACGGGATTATCTGCGACGACAAATGGATCAAGCTGGAACAGGCCATTTCCCTTGGTCACACCCTTCGCAAACATTCCAAAGACTCGCTGAAAAAAACATTGATCGAAGCCAGGGATAACTTTGAAGGCCTGGCCCGTGATTTGGACATGGCGCAGGACCATTCTGTAATCAATGCCCTATTACCCAACGGCACCCGCAAGGATGGTAAAATCCATTTCCAATCCCCCGCAAAACGCGATGCCTTCGCGGGGTCGACCATTCTAAAAATTCGCCTGGCGGAAAGCCGTGGAATGGTCATGGATCGACTCCTTTATCACCACGATTTTTTGATTGGATTTGTACCTTTGGGGAACCCTCGGGGAACCGAGATCGCAATGGTCGAATTTTTGGGCCCGGATAACAAACCTCTCCCCGACGCAACTCTGCCAGCAACAGCATCATGGTGCCGCTTTCCCGCCAAACAATTACCCATGGTGGATCTTGCTTTGCTAATAAATCCCATTCACGAAAAGATGTATTTCCCCCGCGATCCCTACCATGTGATCGCGGCTTGCCACCATATTGGTGAAAATGTCCAAAAGGGCCCTGGCCGTTTGGACCTCCTCGCCGAGCAGGTCGAATTCCTTGAAAGGAAAGTGGCACGCGCCCAAAAAGAACGGGCATCCATTGAGGTAATGATCGAGTTGCGTTATGAACTGCAAATCTGCAAGTCGCTGCTTGGAAAAATGCAACTCCCAACAAAACGGGTCCTTCCGGACAAGGATTTCCCGGTCATAAACCGCCCAAGAAAAGCCATTTTCGGCCCCTTCACCACTCCCGGTGGCTGGTAAAAACCTGTTAAAAAAAGCGGGGAGACTGTTCGAAAAGGAACAGCCCCCCCACCCGTTCAAAGCGATATTTCGGCCGGATTATTTCTCCGGAACAAATTTGAAAATCCCCTTCCCATCCCCACTGACGATGGCGAAATAGGCCTCGCCGACTTCGTCCTCACCAAAAGTGATGGTGGTCAACATGGGACTTGCAATAGCCTTGTTGCTGCGAACGCGACCCCTTTGCTGATCGTAGTCCAGGGCCCAGATTTTGCCCGAAACATAGTCTGCATATAGATAGCACCCATCAAGCGCGGGAATTGCTTTCCCCCGGTAGACAAGGCCGCCTGTGATCGATTTTCCAACCAGGTGGTCATATTCCCAGATCGGATCGATAAATTTGGCGTCTTCGGGAGGGGTTTTGCTTCCAAATGGGTGATACCCCTCGCGAAAATTCCAACCATAGTTTCCACCTTTTTGAATCAGGTTAATCTCTTCAAAAAGGTTTTGGCCAACATCGGCCGCGAAAAGCGAACCGGTCTTCTTGTCAAACGCCATGCGCCAAATATTGCGCAGACCATATGCCCAAATTTCCGGCTTGGCCTTGTCTCTGCCCGCGAAGGGATTGTCGCGGGGAATGGAATAGTTCTTTTCCGGATCTTTGCGATCGACATTGATCCGCAGAATCTTGCCAAGGTGGGTTCCCAGGTTTTGGCCATTACCGAATGGATCATTCCCCGCGCCACCATCTCCAATCGCAAGGTATAGCATACCGTCCAGTCCAAAAACCACAGTCCCCCCATTATGGTTCCAGAATGGTTTCGGGAATTCCATCAGCACCTCTTCAAACTCGGGGTCGGCCCGATCAGGATCGTCCTTGGAAACCCGGAATCGGGAGAGGATGCAATGGTGCTTTTTCCCCTTCACAGTGTAATACACAAAGAACTCGCCCGACTTCTTGTAATCGGGGTGGAATGCCAAACCAAGGAATCCCTCCTCGTTTTCCGCGTCGGAATATTGGACCTTTTTGGACATATCCAAAAAGACTTTGGATGCCTTGGCTGATTTGTCCTTGGGAACGATGTGGATAACCCCTTGTTGACTCGCAACAAAAATCCTCCCGCTGGCGTCATTTGCATGCGTGATCACAATGGGACGAAGAGGATCCACCTTTCCTTTTTCATCGACTTGTTTCCAGTCGGTCCATTCGATGTTGGGAAACGCGGGAACAATACCGACCTTGAGTTTACCATCAATAGGCTCGGGGCCGGAAGCGTTGGCGCCAAGCGTTCGCACCTTGATATTTCGAAAAGCTACCGGATCGCCATGGTCCTGAAGGCAAATATGGCCAGATTCGGATGTGCCAAATCCAGGCATTTTCGCGAATTTGCTCTTTGCAAGACGCTTTTTCCAGTCGTCGCTTCCCACCTTGGCAGTCCAATAGTGGTGACCGTTCATGTAAAGCTCAACACGATCCTTTGTGCAGATCATCCGGATTTCATTCCACTCGCCGGGACCACGGGTGGTGTCGAGGGGCTTACCAGTGAACGGGTTATTGCCAGTCGGGTACATTTGGTACAGCCATCCCGATTTTTGGGGATCATGACCAGCAATATTGTCCTGAATCTGGACCTCGGGACCGGTTTGCCAGGGATTGTCGGCGTCCTCGGTCACCCGAAACATAAGTCCGCTGTTACCACCCTTGGAAATTTTGTACTCGAGGGAAAGCTCAAAATTTTCGAATTTTTCGCGGGTGACAATGTCCCCGGCACCCTTTTCCACACGGCTCAGTTCGCCGTTGACAACTTTCCAGCCCGGGTTCAGGGCCGGTTTTTTGTAACTGCGAAAGGAGGCGGCATGCTCCCCATTAAACAGCCATCGCCATCCAGCCATTTGTTCCGCAGGCGAAAGGTTTGGTTCGACGGCAACGGCCGCGGATCCAAACCAGATGCAAAAGGCAATTGCCCACAATTTTTGGTTCATCAGCACAACTCCCGGAAAGGAAAGGAA
>Ga0114972_10000805_pt1 | contig 23620 bp, 19 predicted proteins | sample M_140807_EF_Meta_FD_87354 | JGI IMG/M metagenome (GOLD analysis project Ga0114972, IMG submission 87354) | Freshwater microbial communities from Lake Montjoie, Canada to study carbon cycling - M_140807_EF_MetaG | ecosystem: Environmental > Aquatic > Freshwater > Lake | place: Lake Montjoie...
ATCGGCCAGATCGGCAAGAGCTTCCGCAACGAGATCACGCCGCGCAACTTCACCTTCCGCTCGCGCGAGTTCGAGCAGATGGAGATCGAGTTCTTCTGCAAGCCCTCGGAATCAGCCGAATGGTACCGCTACTGGCGCGACCGGCGCTGGCGGTGGTATCTGTCCCTCGGGCTCACCGAGGGGAAGCTCCAGCTCCGTGAGCACCACGCCGACGAGCTCTCCCACTATTCCGTCGGCACCGCCGACATCGAATATGCCTTCCCGTTCTTGGCTCCGGGGGAGTTCGGCGAGCTCGAGGGGATCGCCCACCGCGGCGATTTCGATCTCCGCAGCCACATGGAAGGAAAGCTCGTCCGCCAGGATGGCCAGCTCGTCGTCGAGCAGGGGCCCGATGGCAAGCCGCGCCACCGGGGAAGCGGCAAGGATCTCTCCTACTTCGACGACATCACCCGCGAACGCTTCGTGCCGCATGTCATCGAGCCCTCGGCCGGGGCCGATCGGGCCGTGCTCGCCTTCCTTTGCGACGCCTATCACGAGGACGAGGTGCCCGACGAGGATGGCAAGCCGCGCAGCCGCACCGTTCTCAAGCTCCATCCGCGCCTGGCGCCACTCAAAGTCGCCGTGCTGCCGCTGGTGAAGAAGGACGGCATGCCGGAGATTGCCATCGATCTCTACCGCAAGCTCAAGGCCCACATGCCCGCCTACTACGACGAGAAGGGCTCGGTCGGCCGGCGCTACGCCCGGCAGGACGAAGCGGGGACTCCGTGGTGCCTGACGATCGACGGCCAGACGCTCACCGACGGCACCGTCACCCTCCGCGACCGAGACTCGCTGACGCAGGACCGCGTCGCGGTGGCCGAGGTCGTCGACCTCCTCCGGGACAGGCTGCGATGACCGCACCTTCGGGGCCCGGACTGCCGGCCGCAGCGTCTCCCGCCATCGGCACGGTCTGTTCGCTTCAGTCCGACCTGGCCACGATCCTCGCCGACTACGCCGCCGGCCACTGCGACGCCATCGATCTCTGGCTCGGCCATGCCGAGCGCGTCCTCGAGACGGGCTCCCCGGAATCCCTCCGTGATCTCCTCGCCTCGTCGGGGATCAAGGCCGTCGCCGCGAGCTATCAAGGGGGCCTGCTGACCGCCGACGGTGCCGCGGGCGAAGCCCACTGGACACTCTTCCGGCACCGGCTCGAGCTTTGCCGCGGGCTTGTCATCCCGGTCCTCGTCGTCGCTGGCGATGCATTCGCTCCGCTCTCGACGACCGACCTGGGCGCCATGGCGGCAAACCTCGCCACGGCCGCCGGCCTGGCGGGGGAGGCGGGAGTGAAGCTGGCGCTGGAGTTCGATGCCCGGGCGAGCTTCCCCAACAATCTCCAGTCGGCCGTGGCGCTCGTCGACCAGGTGGGGCATCCGGCCCTCGGCCTGTGCCTCGACTGGCACCACTTCACGATGGGGCCGAGCAAGGAAGCCGATCTCGGCCTCCTCTCGGCAGCCAACCTTTTCCATGTCCAACTTTCCGACGTCGCCGATGTCCCGCGCGAGATGGCCAGCGACGCCGAGCGGATCCTCCCCGGCGAGGGTTCCTCGTCGCCGCAGCCCCTCGTCGCCCGGCTGGCCGACATCGGCTACGGAGGCGCCGTGAGCGTGGAGCTCATGAACCCCGCCCTCTGGCATGTGCCGCCGCGGCAGTTCGGCGAGGTGGCGATGACGGCTCTGCGCCGGCTGCTGGGGCAGGCTGACATGGGGAGCGGCCCGGGGCGCTGACGATTCCTCGCTTCGGCAAGGGGGGAAGTTGTAGAATGTGTGGAGCTGTCCCGACGCTCTGATCATCCCGATCGCGGAGCTTCCCATGTCCCGTCGCACCGTCGCTCGTCGCCTCCTGTTCGGTCTCCTGGTGGTCGCCGCGTGTGCCTTCGGCACCGCGCCGCGGGAGGCTCGGGCGTTTCATGGCCATCACGGCGGCTGGCACGGCGGCTTTGGATTCGGCCGCGGAGGCTTTGGCCAATGCGGCTTTGGAGGCTGGGGTGGCGGCGGCCTCGTCTGCGGTGGGAACTGGGGTGGCTACGGCTGGGGCGTTCCCTGTTGGCCGATGATCGGCAACGTCTCCTACGGCACCGGCTTCGCGGTCGGCGGCACGCGTTTTTGGTCGGGCACGACGGTCTTTGGTGTCCCCGCGTTTGGCGGCTGGGGCGGCTGTGGCCCGGTCTGGGGTGCTCCGGTTTGGGGCGGCCCGGCTTGGGGCCCGGGGTGGGCTGGCGGTGGCTGGGGCGGTCCGCGGTGGGGCGTGGGGGCCTGGTACGGCGGCTGGAATCGCGGTCCGGCGTGGGGTTGGAATCCCGGCCCTGCCCGCGGCTGGGCGATCCCGTTTGCCAGCGTTTCACCGATCAACAGGTTGCCTGTCGGTCGGGGGCAGCTGGGGGCCCCGGCGATCGACCAAGCTGTCGAGGTCACGATCCGCACGAGCAACGCCCCTGCCCGGGCCCGGGCGGCCCGGCTCGTCGCCCTCGGCGACCGGCACCTGCGGGGGGCACTCGACGAACCCGCCAAGCTCGCCAAGGCGATCGACGCCTACCGGCGGGCGGCGAACATCGCCCCCGATCAGCCCGACACATTTCTCCGTCAGGCGATCGCGCTGACGGCGGCAGGGAAAAAGTCGGCGGCCACGACAGCCCTCGGCCGGGCGGTGGCGATCGACCCCCGGCTCGTCGAGAACACGGCTGCCGAGGGGGGCCGCGAGCCGCTCATCGCTCCTCCCGCGGGCCTTGCCGCCAAGCCGCTGGTGTCCCGCAGCAGCAAGCTGCTCGCGCGGATCTTCGCCACTCCCGACAACGGCCGGAATGCTCCTGCCGACAATTGGATCGCCCACCGCTGGCTCGGGCGCGATGCCGGGCCGGTCATGGTCGCCGCCCGCCCCTGACATGCAAGCCGTCTGCGGCGGGGCGGGTGGTCGGGTATTCTGGAGCGATTGCCCTTCGCCGCTCCCCATTCCCACCGCCACGCATGACAAGCGCCCCCTGTGCCCGAATCGATCTGACGCTCCCCGAAGGGCGGGCCCGGCTCGAAGCGCTCCGCGGAAAGCTCGTTTCCCAGGGGGACGTGATCAGCCCCGCCGGGCGGCAGAAGACGATCGACGTCTTCGGTGAGCCGCTCTCGCCAAAGCAGGTCGTGGAACGGATCTGTGCCGACGTCGCCGCCAAAGGGCTCGACGCCGTCCTCGACTACACGCGCCGGATCGATGGTGTCGCCATCCCGCGTGACGGCCTGTTTGTCGCGCCGGAAGCCCTCGCCACGGCCCATCGCGAGGTCGGCGGGGAGTTTCTCGACGCGGTCCGCCGCATCCGCGCAAGCGTGGAGCGATTCCAGACGGCGATCCTCGCGCGTGACGTGAGCGTGCCGCTGGCCGGCGGCGGCTCACTGCGGCAGCGTTATCTCCCGCTCGACCGGGTCGGCATCTGCGTGCCGGGGGGGGCGGCGGCCTATCCTTCGACGCTCCTGATGACCGTCGTGCCGGCGCAGGTGGCGGGTGTCGGCGAGATCGTCGTCGTCGCTCCGCCGACCAAGTACGGCTCGGAGAATCTCCACGTCCTGGCCACCTGCCAGGAGCTCGGCGTCACGAAGGTGGCCCGCTGCGGCGGCGCGCAGGGCGTGGCCGCGCTCGCCCATGGGTTAAGGGCAGAGCAGGGGAGCGGCGGCCTCGTCCGCGTCGACAAGATCGTCGGCCCGGGCAACCTCTTCGTGGCCCTGGCCAAGCAGCATGTCTTCGGCACCGTCTCGATCGATTCGATCGCCGGCCCGAGCGAGATCGTGATCGTGGCCGACGAGCATGGTCATCCCGAGTTCATCGCTGCCGACATGCTCGCCCAGGCGGAGCACTCCCCCGGCTCGGCGATCCTGTTGACGGCCTCGCGCCGGCTCGCCGACGAGGTGGGCCAGGCGCTCGTCCGCCGCCTCGCGGTCCTCGAGCGATCCGACCTCACCCGCGACAGCCTGGAACGCTTCTGTGGGATCGTCGTCACTTCTGACGATGCCGAGTCGGCCCGGATCGCCGACGAGCTCGCCGCCGAGCACCTCTCGATCGACACGGCCGATCCCGAGGCAACCCTCGCCTCGATCCGCCACGCCGGTGCCGCCTTCCTCGGCCCCTTCAGCCCGGTGGCCGCCGGCGATTACGCTGCCGGCCCATCACACGTCCTCCCCACCGGCGGCACGGCCCGGTTTGCCGCCGGGCTCTCGGCCAACGAGTTTCTCCGTGGCGGGAGCGTGATCCATCTCGCTCGGGCCGATCTGGCCGCGATCGCTGCCGACATCGGCCGGATCGCCGATACCGAAGGGCTGACGGCCCACCGCCGTAGCGTCGAAGCCCGGACGGCCCAGCCATGAACAGGATCGGCCCGATGGACGCCAGCACCTTCTTCGTCGGCATGGGCACGCTCGCCCTGATCAATGCCGGGCTCGCCCAGTCGAAGCAGCGCAGCGGGCTGCTGTGGTGGCTCTTCTCGCTGGTCCTCGGCCCGATCGCCACCTTTTTGATCGTCGTTCTCCCGAAGGGCCCTCCGTCGATCGACTGATCCAGTCTGCCGGACGCCGGCACGTCTCCACCGGGAACTCCCTCATGCCCCGCTCCGTCCCCTCCTCCCTGCTCGCTGTCGGCCGCTGCCTGGCCTCGATCGTCGCTGCGGCGTTGCTCTCGTTGCCAATCGACGCCGCCGATCCGCCGCAGCGTCCGCTGGCCCCCTCGCCGGTCGACCGGGCTCTCCCCGGTTGGAAGCTCGCCTGGAATGACGAGTTCGACGGGGAGGCGATCGACGCGAGCAAATGGGGCTTCGATGTCGGCAACGGCTTTTACAACTACGACGCGAAGCAGTGGATCCACGGCTGGGGCAACGACGAGCTCCAGTATTACACGCGTGATCCCGACAACGCCTTCGTGAAGCGGGGCACGCTCCACATCCGCGCCCTGAAAGAATCGCGCGACGGCTTCGGCTACACCTCCGCTCGGCTGCGGACCCGCGCGAAGGACGGCACGAATCTCTTCAGCCAAACCTACGGCCGGTTTGAGTTCCGGGCGAAGCTGCCGCTCGGCCAGGGGATCTGGCCGGCGCTGTGGCTGTTGCCTGAGGGGAGCGAGTATGGCGGCTGGGCGGCATCGGGGGAGATCGACATCCTCGAGACGAAGGGGCAGGAGCCGAAGCGGATCCAGGGCGCGCTCCACTTCGGCGGCCGCTGGCCCGCCAACACGTTCACCGTCGGCGCGCACGTTTTCGACTCGGGCTCGATCGCCGACTTCCACGTCTACGCCCTCGAATGGAACCCCGGCGAAATGCACTGGGAAGTCGACGGCAAGGTGTATGCCACGATGAACTCGTGGTGGAGCACGGGCCGGGCTGACGAGAAGGGGGGCGTTGCTCCACAGGCCGAGGCCGATCTCCATCCCTGGCCGGCGCCGTTCGACAAGCCGTTTCAAGTGTTGATCAATCTCGCCGTCGGCGGGAAGTTTCTCGGGAATCCCGATGGCACGACGCCGTTCCCGGCCGAGATGGAAGTCGATTACGTCCGTGTCTACGAGCGCACCGGCCCCCAGCCGGCCCTCGTGCCCAGGGGCAAGGGGCAGCTTCCATTTGCAGCCCCGGCCCGTTGAACGGACGATACGGGGACAACAACATCCGAATGGGCGGAGGAATCGATGCGGAGGCTCGGACATTCGATCGTGACGGTGGCACTCCTTTCCACGGCGCTGATGGGCAAACATGCCGCGGCCGAGGCGCTTCCCTCCTGGAGCCAGTGGCGCGGGCCCGCCGGGCAGGGGCATGCCCCGGCAGCCAAGGATCTCCCCCGGGTCTGGAGCGAGAGCGAGAACATCGCCTGGAAAACACCGGTCGAGGGGAAGGGCTGGTCGAGCCCGGTGCTTGAACGGGGCCGCCTCTGGCTGACGACGGCCGTGGAAACGCCCCTCTCGGAGGCGGAGAAGGCCGCACGGCTGGCGAACGTGGAAAACTCCTCCTCGCTCCAGGTGTCGGGCCCCGTCAGCCTGCGGGCGGTCTGCCTCGATGCCGCCACGGGGAAGCGGCTCCATGACATCGAGCTCTTCCGCCAATCGCAGCCCGACCCGATCCACTCGCTCAATTCCTACGCCTCCCCTTCGCCGATCCTCGACGGAGGGCGTCTCTACTGCCACTTCGGCACCAACGGCACGGCGGCCGTCGATGCCGCCACGGGAGCGATCCTCTGGACGCACACGCTCCAGACGATCAAGCACGAAAACGGCGCCGGCGGCACGCCGGTGCTGTTCGAGAACCGGCTGATCTTCGACTGCGACGGGAGCGATCAGCAGTACATCGTCGCCCTCGACACCGCCACCGGAGATGTAGCCTGGAAAACGGAACGATCGGGGGAGCGGAATCCCGAGCCCCAGCTGAAGAAGGCGTATGGATCGCCGATCGTCACCGAGGTCGACGGCCGCACCGTGCTCCTCTCGACCGGTGCCGACTGGCTCTATGCCTACGATCCGACCGACGGCCGCGAGCTTTGGAAGCAGGCCTATGGCGTGCTCGGGTTCTCGATTGTTCCGCGCCCGATCGTCGGCCATGGGATGGCCTTCATCAGCACGAGTTTCATGCAGCCGGAGCTTCTCGCCGTGAAGCTCCCCACCGGCGACGCCCTTCCCGAGATCGCCTGGCGGGTGAAGAAGAGCGTCCCGAATATCCCCTCGCCGATCCTCGTCGGCGACGAGATCGTGATGGTCAGCGACAAGGGGGTGGCGACCTGCCTCGACGCCGATTCGGGCGAGGTCCGCTTCAGCGAACGGCTCGGCGGCAATTTCTGTTCGTCTCCCCTCTATGCCGACGGGCGGATCTGGGTCGGCAATCGAGAGGGGCAGACGTTCATCCTCACTCCGGGGAAGGAGTTCCACGTCGAGGCGACGAACCAACTCGACGGCGAGATCATGGCCACGCCGATCGCCGTTGGGCCCGCGCTCTTTCTCCGCACCGACAAGGCGGTCTACCGGATCGAGAAGCGTTGACGCCGCTGGGACGCGTCCCCGCGGGTGACGAGAGACGACCGGATACAAGACGACCGGAACCGAGGCCACCAGAGGCAAAGGGGAATGGCATGGCGGGAAGCAGACTCTCACGGCGGTCGATGCTCCGCGCGGCCGCCGGTGCCGGGCCGGCGCTGTTCACGATCTCGGCTGGCAGCCGGCGTGTTCTGGGAGCCAACGGCCGGCTCGACATCGGGGTGATCGGCGTCGGCGGCCGCGGCGGCTCGAACCTCGATGCCGTGGCAGGGGAAAACATCGTCGCCCTCTGCGATGTCGACTCGGGCACCCTCGGGGCCGCGGCGGGCCGATTCCCGGCGGCGGCCCGGTTTTCCGACTACCGGGCGATGCTCGCCGACGCGAAGCTCGACGCCGTCGTCATCTCCACCCCCGACCACCACCATGCTCCGGCCACCGTCCGCGCCCTGCGGCGCGGCCTCCATGTCTATTGCGAGAAGCCCCTCACCCACACCGTCGAGGAAGCAAGGCTCGTCGCGAAGCTCGCGGCCGAGAAGGGGCTGGCGACCCAAATGGGGACGCAGAATCACGAGCATCCCGGCTACCTCCGGCTGGTGGAACTGCTCCGCGGAGGGGTGATCGGGAAGGTGAGCGACGTCCATGTGATCACCGACCGCCCCGGGAAGTGGTGGCCGCAGGGGATCGAGGCGCCCCAGGGGGGCCAGACCGTGCCGGCGAATCTCGCCTGGGATCTGTGGCTCGGCCCGGCCGCCGAGCGCGCCTACGACCCGGCCTACGCCCCCTTCAAGTGGCGCGGCTGGTGGGACTTCGGCTGCGGAGCGGTGGGGGACATGGCGATCCATCTCGCCGACCCGGCCTTCTGGGGGCTCGACCTCGGCGGCAAGGTCCGCGTCGAGTCGAAGGGCCCTCCGCCACAATCCGAGAGCGCCCCGACCTGGATGGAGACGACGTTCGCGTTTGGCTCACGTGGTGACCGTGGGCCGGTGACGCTCCATTGGTACGAGGGGGAGGCGCAGCCACCGGCAGCGATCGCCGCGGAGATCCCGATGAACGGCTCGCTGTTTGTCGGAGAGAAGGGGCGGATCGCGATCGCCCACGACGGCCACCCGAAGCTTCTCCCCGAGGATCGCTTCCAGGACTTCGTCGCGCCGCCGCCGTCGCTCCCCGATTCCCCCGGCCACCACGCCCAGTGGATCGCCGCCTGCAAGACCGGGTCGCGGACGGGGAGTGATTTTGCCTACGCCGCTCCGTTTACCGAGACGGTCCTGCTGGGGAATGTCGCCTACCGGGCGGGCCTCGCAATAGAGTACGACCCGACCACCGGCAGGGTCACCAACGACGAAGCCGCCAACGGCTGGCTCTCGAAGGAGTATCGGAGCGGCTGGGACGTAACGTAGCGGCCCGTCGTAGTCACGACAGTCCGAGCTTGACGGCCCCCCGAAGTCGTATCTCCCCACGCTCCGGCACGCGATCCCACGCGTCAGAGGAGTTGCGAGAGAAAAGTTCGCGCTGGGACGACGAGGCCAGCGACGAACGCCATTTGGCGATCCTCGTGGAGGTGCCGATCGAGCATCGCGTCGTAGATCCGTTCCCTGGGAACGCTTGAACGATCGATTTTCGGGTCGGTGGCCATCCCGACCATCGTGAGTACCGTCGTAAAATGGTCACGACCAAACAGCGATGGATCGCAAATTGGTCGGACTGCACAGCACGCTAGCTTCCAATTTTTCCCATCCGATCCCCCCAACTTTCCACTGGTCGACTCCGTCCTCTTGCCCGCCGCTTGATTTTCTCTACGAAAAATACGATTGTTTAAAACAGTCGTTTGATTTTTCGTGCCGCTGACTCGCCGGGCGTTTCCGGCGACGGTTGGCCCCCCGCGGGGCCACGGGAGACGGAGCATGGCCGAAGAAGTGCGCGGGCGGCTGATCGATGCAGCCGGGCGGGCGTTCGCCGAACGCGGATTCGAGGGGGCGAGCGTCCGTGACATCTGCAGCGATGCAGGCGTCAATGTCGCCGCCATCAACTACCACTTCGGTGACAAACAGTCGCTCTACGTCGCCTGCCTCGAGCAGGCTCAGTGCAGTGAGTCGCGGCAGACCCTCCTGGCAGCCGCTCCTTCCTTGCCGCCGGAAGCCAGACTCCACGGCTTCATCCGGGGCATGCTCGCCGCGCAGGGAGATCCCGATCGGCCGCGGTGGCACCACGCGCTGATGCTTCGCGAAATGGCCCATCCGACCACCGCCGCGGCGGCGGTGTTGCAGCGCTACATCCGCCCGCTCGCCGAGACGCTCCGTGAGATCCTCGAACAGATCAGCCCCGGTGTCTCGGGAATGTCGCACGATGGCTGGCCCGTCGGCTTCAGCGTCGTCTCGCAGGTGCTTTTCTACGCCGTTCACCGCCCCGTCGTCCGCCTCTTGATGGGCGAGGCGGAGCACGACGCTCTCGACGTCGATTTCCTCGCCGATCACATCACCCGCTTCTCGCTGGCCGCACTCGGCCGCGGGCCGAATATCGTCGGCCCGTCCGCCGCGCCATCGGCCGGGACAAGAAAGACGGTGCCGCGATGAACTGGGTCGCCTGGAAGATGCTCAACGGCGACACCGCCAAGTATCTCGGCGCCGTGTTCGGCGTCGCCTTCGGGGTGCTCCTCATCACCCAGCAGGCATCGATCTTCGTCGGCCTCATGAGCCGCACCGCCAACCCCCTCCGGGATGTCCGCGAGGCGAGCGTGTGGGTCACCGACCGCCACCAGCAGAACGCCGACGAGATCGAGCCGATCTCCGACGGTGCCGTCCACCGGATCCGCGGGGTGGAGGGGATGGACTGGGCGGTGCGCCTCTACAAGGGGGTGGCCCGGGCCCGGCGCCCCGACGGCATCTTTCGGCAGGTGATCCTCCTCGGGATCGACGACCACACCTTCGTCGGGGCGCCGCGGACGATCCTCATGGGCGACCTCGCCGATCTCCGCAGGCCCTCGGCGGTGTTCATCGACAAGGCGGGGCACGAGTCGCTCTGGCCGGGCGAGCCGCTGCGACTCGGCCGGGAGATCGAGATGAACGAGCGCCGGGCCGTGATCGTCGGCATCTGCGAGACCTCGGCGCCGTTCCAATCCTTTCCGGTCGTCGTCGCCACCTACACCGGAGCGACCCGGTTCATCGCCCGGGAGCGGAAGCAACTCTCGTTCGTCGTCGGCGCTCCGGTGGCGGGGGTGACGCCGGCCGAGGCCTGCCGCCGGATCAAGGCCGCCACCGGCTTTGAGGCCCTCACGTACGACCAGTTTGTCTGGCAGACGATCAATTACTACATGGCCAACACCGGCATCCCGGTCAACTTCGGGATCACGATCGTGCTCGGATTCATCGTCGGCGCCGCCATCGCCGGGCAAACGTTCTACCTGTTTACGCTCGAAAACCTCCGCCATTTCGGGGCCCTCAAGGCGATGGGGGTCAACAACCGCCGCCTCATCGGCATGGTGCTGCTCCAGGCGGCCGTCATCGGCGCCATCGGTTATTCGCTCGGCGTCGGGATGGCGGTGGCTTTCTTCGAAATCTCCGGCCGGGCCCTCCCCGATCTCCGTGGCATCAACATTCCCTGGCAGGTCGCCCTCGGCACCGCCGGGGTCGTCGTCGCCATCATCACCTTCGCCAGTCTCATGAGCCTGCGGCGCGTCCTCCTCCTCGAGCCTGCCGTCGTCTTCCGTGGATGATTGCCATGCCCACTGCGCTTTTCACCCCTGTGCCCGATCCCCCGGCCCCACGGCCGGCCGTGGGGGTGGCCTGCCGCGGGATCGAGAAGGAGTTCGGTAGCGGCGAGACACGGACGCGCGTGCTCCACGGCATCGACGTCGACTTCGGGTGCGGGGCCCTGACGCTCCTGGTCGGGCCGAGTGGCTGCGGCAAGACGACGCTGATCTCGATCATCGCCGGCCTTCTCGATCCCACCGCGGGCGACGTCAGCCTGTTCGGCACGCCACAGTCACAGCTCCGCGGCAACCGGCGCGTCGACTTCCGGGCCCGCAACGTCGGATTCGTGTTTCAGCAGTACAACCTCCTCCCCTCCCTCACGGCCGCCGAGAATGTCGCCGTGCCGCTCCTCGTGGCGCGGCAGCCGCGGAAGCGGGCCATCGAACAGGCCGCGGGGGTGCTCGACGCCGTCGGCCTGGGGAGTCGATTGAAGGCCTTTCCGAACCAACTCTCGGGGGGCCAGCAGCAGCGGGTGGCGATCGCCCGGGCCCTCGTCCACGAGCCCCGGCTCCTCGTCTGCGACGAGCCGACCGCCGCCCTCGATTCCCAGTCTGGCCAGACCGTGATGGAGTTGCTCAAGTCGGTCGCCGTCCATCCGGAGCGGACCGTGATCGTCGTCACCCACGATTCCCGCGTCCTCCAGTTCGGCGACCGCCTCCTCGAGATGGCCGACGGTCGGATCGTCCTCGACACCATTCCCCATCCCCATCCCTGAACACCCACCCTGACCCCCGCCATGATCCGCACCCTCTTCCTTCCGCTGCTCGGCGTGCTCGGCTTCGGCACGCTCCTCTGGCACCTCGCCCACACGCATGAGGTGCCCCCGGAGCAATTCCCGCCGGTCGCCCCCGTGCGCCGGCAGTTTTCCGGCACGGTGGCCGGGGCCGGTGTCGTCGAGCCCCGATCGGAGAGCATCCATCTCTCGACCGAGGTGCCGGGGGTCGTCGCCGAGGTGGCCGTGCGCGAGGGGCAATTCATCGCGGCCGGCGATGTCGTGCTCCGGCTCGAGGACCGCTGGAAACGGGCGGAACTCGAGGTTTGCCAGGCCGCCCTCACGGCCTCCGAGCAGGATCTCGCCAAGCTCCGCGGCCTTCCCCGGCCCGAGGACCTGCCGCCGAGCGCCGCGCGCGTCCGGGGAGCGCAGGCTGCCGCCGAGACGCAGCGCGATCAGCTCGCCCGAGCCGAGGATCTCCACCGCCAGAAGGTTGTCACCGAGCAGGAGGTGATCCAGCGAAGGAAAGCCTTCGACACCGCGCAGGCCGCGCTCGAGGAGGCCCAAGCCGAGGATGCCCGGCTGCGGTCGGGGGCGTGGGAGCGCGATGTGGCGATCGCCGTGGCCGCCGTCGAGCAGGCCCGGGCGAGTGTCGATCTGGCCCGGGTGGAGGTCGAGCGGTTCGTCGTCCGCGCCCCCGTCGCAGGCACGGTGCTGCGGGTCGACGTCCGCCCCGGCGAGTTCGTCGGCACGCCGCCGGGCAAACCGCTGGTCGTCTTCGGTGACACCACCCGGCTCCATGTCCGCGTCAGTATCGACGAGCACGATCTCCCGCGCTTTATCCCCGGGGCTCCGGCGCTTGGGTATCCCCGCGGCGACGGCGAGCATCCGGTGCGCTTGAGTTTCCTCCGGGCCGTGCCGACGGTCGCCCCGAAGCAGAATCTCAATGGCGACAGCGCCGAGCGCGTCGACACCCGCGTCCTCCAGGTGCTCTTCGAGATCGTCGACGACACCGCAGCCGTGCCCCCCACAGACGGCACGCCGGGCCGCGATCTGTTTGTTGGTCAGCAGCTCGACGTCCAGATCGACGCGGCCGCGCGCTAGCCGCCGGGAGCAGCGCCGGGATTTCAGTGGAACTTCACGAGGACGACACCGGCAAACACCAGCAGCACGCCGAGAAGCCTCCCCGGAGTCACCACCTGCCGGGGCAGATCCATCAGCCCGAAGTGATCGAGGACGAGCGAGCAGGCCAACTGCCCCCCGACGACCGCCGCGATGAAGGCCGCGGCACCGAGCCGGGGCGCCAGTGCGGCTCCGGAGAGGACGATGAGCGCTCCCATCGGCCCGCCGATCCAGTTCCACCACGGAGCCCCCCGGGCCGCCGCCGCCTCCGGGGCCGTCGGGCGGAGGATGAGCATCACGGTCGCGGCGGTGAGGATCGTCCCACAGATCGAGAAGAAGGCCGCCCACAGCGGGCTGTGGAGATGCGCCCGCAGCGACGCATTCGCCGAGGCCTGCACCGCGAAGCAGGCCCCGGCACCGGCGGCCAGCACGATCCACACGACACCCATTGGTCCCTCCTTCAAGTCCGTCCGGGGCCATCGACGGGCCCCTCATCGCCGCCAGTATGGCGACGGCCGCTCGGCTGTCGACCTGCCCTCCCGGGGAACGGTCATCGAACCCTTTTCCAAGTCGTATCCCGCACCGGACGGCGGAGGCTGCGGAGGCTCTTGGCCGTGCCGTCGGCGGTGCCGATCGTGGCGATTCTGCGGGGCGGGTCACCCGTGAGGGCGCCCCGTGGGGTGAGGTAGACTTCGGTCATGACACCGTCACACAAATCCGCTGCCCCCGACCGCGCTGCGGCCCTCGTCCGCCCCGAGATCGCCGCCCTCGCCGGCTACGTGCCGGGGGAGCAGCCGCAGGGGGGAGAGTGGATCAAGCTCAACACGAATGAAAATCCCTACGCTCCCTCGCCGGAGGTGGCCACGGCCGTGACGGCGCTGCTCGCCGGAAGAACCCTCGCCAAGTATCCCGACCCGGTCGCCACCCGGTTTCGCGAGACGGCGGCCGAGATCCTCGGCGTCGAACCCGACTGGATCCTGTCCGGCAACGGCAGCGACGATCTCCTCACGATCCTCGTCCGCACCTTCGTCGGGACGGGCGAAGCCCTGCGGGTGCCGACCCCGAGTTACATCCTCTACCGCACGCTCGCCGGCATCCAGGGGGTCGCCTGCGAGGAGATCCCCTACGAGCCCGATTGGTCGCTTGGGCCGGCGTTCTGCACCCCCGCCACCGCCGCCGGGGAGCCGGTGCGTCTGGCGATCATCGCCAATCCCAACAGCCCCTCCGGCACGCTCATTCCCCCCGACGCGGTCGCGGCGCTCGCCGCCCGCCTCCCCTGTGCGCTCGTCGTCGACGAGGCCTACGGCGATTTTGCCGACGCCAACTGCCTTGACCTCGTCCGTGGCAGCGACCGGGTGATCGTGACCCGCAGCTTCAGTAAGTCGTACGCGCTGGCCGGGCTGCGGTTCGGGTTTGCGGTGGCCCAGCCTGCCGTGATCCGCCAGCTCGAGAAGGTCAAGGATTCCTACAACTGTGACGCGCTCTCGATCGCGGCGGCCACCGCAGCGATTGGCGACCGTGACTGGCTCCGCACCAACCGGGCCACGATCCTCGCCACCCGGGCCCGGCTCACCCGGGCGCTTGCCGACTTCGGCTTCCGGGTCCAGGAGAGCCAGACGAACTTCGTCTGGTGCACCCACCCGACGCGACCGCACCGCCCGATCTACGAAGCGCTCAAGGCCGAGCGGATCCTCGTCCGGTTCATGACTTACGCCGGCTGGGGGGACGGCCTGCGGATCACCGTCGGCACCGACGCCGAGATCGACGCCTTCCTCACCGCCCTTGGGCGCATCCTCGCCCGCTCCTGATCGCCCCCGTCACGCCCTTCCCCGACCGACCCGAGCCATGCACCGCACCGCCACCGTCACCCGCAAGACCAGCGAAACCTCGATCGTCCTCACGGTTGCCCTCGACGGCACGGGCAAGGCCGACATCGCCACCGGCCTGGGGTTCTTCGACCACATGCTCACGCTCCTCGCCGGGCACTCGCTTCTCGACCTCACGCTCCGCTGCGCGGGAGATCTCCATGTCGACGGCCACCACACCGTCGAGGATGTGGGGCGGGCCCTCGGCCAGGCGGTGAGCGAGGCCCTCGGCGAACGCCGCGGGATCCGCCGCTATGGCCACTTCACGCTGCCGATGGACGAAACCCTCGCCACGGTCGCCGTCGACCTCGGCGGCCGGGCGGCGACGGTGTTCCACGTCCCCTTTCCGGTGCCGACGATCGGCACCTTCGACACCCAGCTCGTCGAGGTGTTTTGGGAGGGCTTCGCGTCCGCGGCCGGAGCCAACGTCCATGCCGTTCTCCACCACGGCCACAACGCCCACCACATCGCCGAGGCGGTCTTCAAGGCCGCCGCCCGGGCGATCCGAATGGCGGTCGAGAGCGACCCCCGGCAACCGGGGATTCCGAGTACGAAAGGCTCGCTGACGGTGTGAGCGGGGGCTAATCGTTCTCGCCCCCTTACACACCGACTTTCACTAACTCCGCAATACTGTCGGCAGCCTAGAAGCGACCTCGAAAATCTTTTCGGCTCAAAACCGCATTAGGCTCATTTGAACCCAAGGGAGTTAGCAAGTCTGAGCCGCACCCTCCGTGACTTACCAAGACACAGTTCGGCCCATCATCGCTTTGCTTGGCTCGCCGGTCCTTAAATCGACGCATTAAGTCATTTAATACGCATTCACTTGAGGTGAGCCTTGCATATTTCCAGACTTCGCATCCGTAATTTTCGTAATTTCCGGTCTGCCGAATTCCAATTCGCCAAGGGCGTGAACACTCTAATCGGCGAGAACGGCTCCGGAAAGACAAACGCATTCCAAGCAATACGACTGCTTCTCGATGATTCGCTCTCGCGCGGAGCTGGCCGATTAAGGGAAAGCGATTTTAGTCGAGCACTCACAGGATGGCGTGGCCATTGGGTCGTGATAAGCCTCGAGTTTGAGGAACTCGATGCAAGCGAGGGCTGTCAAGTAATTCGCCACCATACTGGCCATATGGACGGTGATCAACGAGGCACCTACACATACATCTTTCGTCCGAATAAGTCGGTTCGCAAAAGCCTGCACGACCTGAGTCGAAGAGATGGTGTCACGCCTGACGAGCTTCACACTGCCTTAAGTGAGATCACTATAGACCAGTATGAAGCTGTGCTAACCGGCCGTGGAACGGCTAACTTCCTCGATGATGCCGTCTACGCGACTTTGGTTGCTGACTTCGCCACCGGCACGTTCCCTGACCCGGACGCTGACAATGCGGAATTGCTTGGTGACAAAATGATGCAGCCGCTGCATTGCGAAGTTTCATGCACTTTCGTTAAGGCATTGCGCGATGTCGTCGCCGATCTGAAGAATTTCCGGGACAGTCCTCTGCTGAATTTGTTGCGAGGCACGGAGCGACAGATCAATGCGGCCGACACAAGTCGCATCATCGGCAAAATCACAGAATTGAACCAAGACATTTCGACACTGGTCGAAATCAGGCAGATCGCGCTCGGAGTGCAAGGTTCTCTTCACGATACCGCCGGACATACCTACTCGCCCTCCATCGACATCAGATCAGGGATACCTGAAGAACTAGATCGGCTCTTGCAGCGGCTATGCCTCGTCGTGAGTGACCCCGGTGATGACGGCTACAAAGGCGAACTAGAAGAACTAAGCCTCGGTGGGGCAAACCTTATCTATCTGTCGCTAAAGCTACTCGAATATGAAATGAAAACCGCAACTAGTCGGGTTTCGCACTTCCTTCTTATCGAGGAACCAGAATCACACATCCACACACACATCCAGAAGACATTGTTTGACAAGTACAACTATGAGAATACGCAAGTTGTTGTGTCAACGCATTCGACTCATATCTCAGCGTCGAGCAAGGTTCGAAGCGTCAACATTCTTGCCAAGTCGCAACGCGAAGCGATAGTCTTTCATCCGGCGAATGGACTCGACGGTATTCAATGCCAGCGTATTGAGCGATATCTAGACGCGGTGAGAAGCACCCTCCTATTTGCCAAGGGCGTAATTCTCGTAGAAGGCGACGCCGAACTGATTCTCATACCGACACTTGTAAAGGCAATATTCGGCATCGGACTAGACGAGTTTGGAGTAAGTCTGATCAGCATGAGCGCTGCTGTGTTTTCGAATATCTCGAATCTTTTTCATGACGATCGCATTCGACGGAACTGCGCGATCATAACCGATCGCGATAAGTCGATCTTGGAACCTTTGGCGGATCACACTACAAACACTGTCCAGGCACAATGCCGTGCGTCGGAGGTCTCCGGCGAGCAACGGAAGATTGCGCTCGAAGCCGCGACCGCAGGAAATAGCTGGGTACGTCTGTTTTTCGCTACTCATACGTTCGAAGTCGATTTGCTGATGGCTGGCAATTCGGACCTAGTAATCAGTGCACTTTTGAATATCTATGTCCAGCCGGGTTCGATCGAGGAGTCGAAGAAAAAGTTGGTTTCTGCCAAAGTGGCGATCGCGGGCTTAGAAATGCTTAGGTTGGCAGAGAAGGAGGGGAAAGGTTGGTTTGCCGTTCTGCTGTCGGAGAAAGTGACGGCAACAGCTACGATACCGTCATACATCCTATCGGCGATTGCTTTTGCAGCACGATCAGGGATTGATCGTCGCACTATCTGCCAAATGGCGCGCTACCGATGCGAAAAGGTTCATGCTGGACATGCCGCGACTGCCAACATTGAAGGCTTAATTGAGCGAAATGATCTCGCGGGCCTCCAGACTGCTTACATGACGCAGTTCCCGGACGATGCCTTGTCGCTGTTCATTAACCTGCTGAATCCTAATGGCTAAACTTAGCGCACAGCAGCAAGCAATCATTGATATCGAAGGCGATGTCTTCGTCACTGCGTGCCCCGGTAGCGGGAAGACCCGCTTGCTAACAGAGAAAATCGCTAATGTGTTGTCCAGTGGCATCCCGCTTCAGTGCCGGATCGCCGCCGTTACGTTCACCAACCGTGCCGCAGATGAAATTAGAGAACGCATACAAAGTGGCGAAACACCGACTAAGCACCTGTGGACCGGGACGATCCATTCGTTCGCGTTGGAATGGATCTTGCGGCCCTATGGTAGCTACGACCCGCTGCTGCGATCCGGGTTCTCTGTCGCCGACGAGTATCTCGTCCGCAATTTAGTCGATTCTTTGCGAGAAATCCATGGTGTCGGCCGTAACACAACCGTGCGGATGGCTTTCGATCGTCAGGGCCAGCTTGTCGATGCGAGCAGCGACACTCGCGCGCTGATATTGGCGTGTCGGAAACAGCTCGCCACGATGCGATTGATTGACTTTGACTGCCTGCTCTATCGAGCCTACAGGCTTCTTAAGACGCGTGCTGAAATACCGAGGACCCTGGGGGCAATTTTCCGGCTAGTGTGCATTGATGAATATCAGGATACTCAAGACTTGCAGTTCGGAATACTTTCGGAAATCGTCAGGGCGTCGCACGATCACACAAGAGTGTTTCTCGTCGGCGACAAGAATCAGGCCATTTACTCATCACTTGGCGGTATCGCAAAAACGATACAGGAGGTGAAGGATGAGTTCGGGCGGCAGTCGCTATGTCACCACGAGCTTTCTGGTAACTACCGATCCACACAAAGGATCGTCGATTTTTGCTCGAGGCTGCGAGACGAGGGCCATGAGCAGATCAGATCGCTTTCGGAATATTCCGCGGAGCAGGGTCTCATTACGTTTGACGATCGTACTGTAGGCCGGGACGACCTAGCACAGACGATCGCCGCTCTTGTGCGTTACCACATTAGCAACGGAATAAAGCCGGAGGACATTTGCATACTTGGTCCTTCGTGGTGGCTTCTGACCGAAATAGGTCGGCAACTTGTGCTGCGTCTGCCCGAAGTCGATCTGGACGCACCTGGTCTTTCGCCCTTACGGTACCAGGCGGATTGTCTGTGGTTCCAGCTAACAAGGCTATTCTTGACCGACCCAATACCCTCGCGCTTTCGTTCGCGTATGAGGTGGTCTGCCGACTGTGTGAGCGGCCTCGAAGCCTCGCTGGGGTTTGAATTACCGGAAGACATTCGTTCGGCGAGGTCATTTTTGCGAATTATCAACGGGATTGAGAGCGAACAGGAGTCGGGACTCGCATATCTTGATGATGTGTTCGAGCAGCTTTTTGAGCGATACCTCGAGATCGACGTAACCGAATACCCAGCGCTTTCGAATTCCCGTGAATTGTTTTTTGAAGGCGCTGAGGTGCGACTCATTGAACAGAACAATGAGTTAGAAACGGTCGATACTCTCAAGAAGATGTTCCGACATCCATCGGGCGTTTCGATCAACTCCTGTCATGGGGCCAAGGGCGATGAATACTCCGTTGTAATCTGCTTCGGGCTGCTTCGCGGATATATCCCACACTGGTCTCGGATTATGGACCTAACCGTGGATGACCCCGCAGAATCTCGCCGAATTCTGTATGTGGTGGCATCTCGGGCGAAAAAATTTATTCACCTATTTTCCGAGGATGGGCACCGAACCAAGGGTGGTACCGCCTACGAAACGACGAGAGAATTGGCCCAGGTCGATTGGGATTATGACGCGCTGCCGGGATAGTCAGGCTGAAAGTGGTTACGCGTACGCGCCTAAATCAAGTTAGTTCTGCACCCGATCCTTCAGGGTCATGCGCGGTTAGGTCTACCGAAAGTCTTGCTACCAGACCCGTGATTGGAGCCTTACGATATAAAACTCGACGTGCCTCAGACATTTCATCTGCGATTCTCTTTCAAGTGCGCGTCCGCTCCCGTAGCGTCGACGATTGTGAAGGCGGCAAAGTTTAGCGGCCCACAGATTCCCAAGCTTTGAGAGGCTAGGGTGCTTCATGCCGGTCGATTCGTCGACCTCGGATCGGCTCTACGCGGTCGGTTCCCGAGTGTGACTGAGCGGCAATTCGCACATGATCTCACTGTCTAGACCGCCCCGCTGTGGTTTTTTCTTTTCGTGGTCGTTCGCTCGAACGGCCATTCAAGTGAGTCAATCGTTGACGAACGTCTCGAGGAACCGGGCGAGGCGGTGGAAGTCGCTGTTGCGCTCAACGTAGCGGACGACCGTCACGAGCGTGTTCGGGTCGACGAGCTCCTCGAAGGGGACGTAGTTGAGGTCGAGCTGCCCCGACACGCTCACCATCACGCCATTGAGCCCGCGCTCGGCTAGCGCCCGGTAGGCACCGACGCCGAGCTGGCTCCCGAGCATGATGTCGAAGGCGTGCGGCGCGGCGCAGCGGGCCTCGTAGCCGAGCTGCAGCCCGACCACCTTCCGCGACTTGCCGGTCTGCTTCTTGTATTCGTCGGCCACGAGCTTGGAGAACATCCGCCCCAGCTGGACGTGGGTGATCGAGATGTGGCCATGGTCGTCACGGGGAATGCCTGCCAGCTGGCTCTGGGGGAGATACTCGGCGAGCCCCTCGGCGAGGACGATCACGCCGTAGGGCTTCCCCTCCTGCTCCTCGCGGACACGCATCGTTTGCACGATCCGGTTCACCACCTCCGCCACGTTCATCACCGCCTTGATGCTCGTCGTGCCGTCGGCGGCGGTGACCGTCTCCTCGCCACGGAACCTCCCATGGATGTCCTCGACGCTGATCACGAGGCTCGCCTCGCCGGAGATCGCCGCGCCGTAGGAGAGCCAGCCGGCACTGCGGCCCATCGTCTCGCAGAGGTAGTAGGCCCGCCCCGCCTCGGCGTCGTAGAGGAGATTGCGGATCTCGGCGGCGAGGGTGTCGACGGCGGTGAAATAGCCGAACGTGAAGTCGATTCCCATGTAGTCGTTGTCGATCGTCTTGGGGAGATGCACGACCGGGATCTTCTTCGTCCCGGCGGGGAGCCGATCCTGGTAGAGCTTGAACTTGTTGGCGGTCTTGAGCGTGTCGTCGCCGCCGATCGAGATCAGCGCCTCGACCCCGAGCGACCGCAGCCCGGCATCGACATTCGAGAGCGGCTTGACGCGCGCCGGATCGTCGAGATGGGCCGGCGACGACACCGCACGGCCGGGATTGGTGCGGGCGGTGCCGAGGAGGATCCCCTGGCTGGAGCGGCTGCGCTTGATGAACTGGGGCGTGATGCGGACGTAATCCTTTCCCTCGACGAGCGGAGTATCGGGAGAGAAATCGGCCAGCGACGAATAGCCGTGCTTCATGCCGATCACCTCGACGTCATTCCGCAGAAACGAGATCGCGGCGGTGGAGATGACGGCATTGGCGCCGGGCGCCGGCCCGCCGGCGAAGAGGATCGCCACCCGGCGAAAATGGTGGGAGGCCTTCGGCGGGCGGGAGAGCGATTCGCTCATGGAGAGCTCCGGGGCAGGGGGGAAGCGGTGGGAAAGCGGGGATCAGCGGGGCGGGGGAAGGCCGGGCCAGACTGGTGATTCGCTCGAGCAACGCGGACGGGCTCGACCGCCCGCCGCCTGAATCACCCCGCCAGCCACCGCTCGACGAACTTCGTGTCGATCTCGGCGCGGTGGAATTCGGGCAAGGCGAGGATGTCGAGGTGGAGCGGCACGGTCGTCTTGATCCCGGCGACCCGCAGCTCCGAAAGCGCCCTGACCATCGTCTCGATCGCTTCCTTCCGGGTCGGCTGGTGGACGATGAGCTTCCCTACGAGCGAGTCGTAATGGGGAGGGACGACGTAGCCGGCCGCGGCATGCGAATCCCACCGGACCCCGAAGCCACCGGGGGCGTGGATCTGCTCGATCCGGCCGGGGCAGGGGCGGAAGTTGGCAGCCGGATCCTCGGCATTGATGCGGCACTCGAGGGCATGGCCGCGGGGGACGATGTCCTTCTGCTCGATCCAGAGTTTTTCGCCGGCGGCAACGCGGATCTGGGCTTTCACGAGGTCGATCCCGGTCACCATTTCGCTCACCGGGTGCTCGACCTGGATCCGGGCGTTGACCTCGATGAAGTAGAAGTTCCCCTCCTGATCGACGATGAACTCGACCGTGCCGGCGGAGTGGTAGCCGGCGGTCTTGCACAGCCGCACCGCCGCCTCACACATCGCCTTGCGGGTTTCCGGGGCGAGCCGCGGAGAGGGGCTCTCCTCGATGAGCTTCTGGTGGCGCCGCTGCGTCGAGCAGTCGCGCTCCCAGAGGTGGAGCATCGTGCCGTGGGTGTCGCCCAAGACCTGCACCTCGACATGCCGCGGCCGATCGATGTATCGCTCCATGTAGATGCCGGCATTGCCGAAGGCCGCCAGCGCCTCGGCGGAGGCCTGCTGCCAGGCCGGGGCGAGGGCCTGGTCGTCGGCCGCGACCCGCATCCCTTTGCCGCCACCGCCGGCCGTCGCCTTGAGGAGGACCGGAAAGCCGATCTGCCGGGCGATCCGCACGGCATCCGTTTCGTTGGCGATGATCCCGTCGCTCCCCGGCACGCACGGCACCCCCGCCTCGCGGGCCAGCGCCCGGGCGGAGTTTTTGTCGCCGACCTTCGCCATCGCCTCCGGCGTCGGGCCGATGAACCCGATGTCGCACGATCGGCAGACCTCCGCGAAGTGGGAGTTCTCCGAGAGAAATCCGTAGCCGGGGTGGATCGCCTGAACATTGCCGATCTCGGCGGCACTGATCACGCGATCGATCCGCAGATAGCTCTCGGAGGCCTTCGCCGGGCCGACGCAGATCGCCTCGTCGGCGAGCTGGAGGTAGGTGGCATCGCGGTCGGCCTCGCTGTAGATCGCGACCGTCTCGATACCCATCTCGCGGCAGGCGCGGATCACCCGTAGGGCGATCTCTCCGCGATTGGCAATCAGAACCCGTTTGAACATACGCTCCGCCCGGATCGGGGGACACCGGACCACTCACCGGCAGGCTCGCACCCCGCCGGCCGGCGGCAGGCGGGGGAACCGGCCGTACGGACCGGGCTCATTTCTCGGGATCGACCTTGATCAGCGGCTGGCCGAACTCGACCGGATGGCCGTTCTCGACGAGCACCGCCACCACCTGCCCCGAAACCCCGGCGGGAATCTCGTTGAAGACCTTCATCGCCTCGATGATGCAGACCGTCTTCTCCGGCCCGATCCGGTCTCCGACCTTGATGAACGCGGCGGATTCGGGACCACTGGCCCGGTAAAACGTCCCCACCATCGGACTGGTGATGATGACCATCTTGGAATCGGCCGGCGGCGGGGCCGCGGCGGCCGGGGCCGGCCCAGCCGTGCGGGCGGCCTGGGCCGTCGGCGCCACCACGACCTCCCCGCCACGTTTGATGCGAACGCGCTGATCGGCGTTCTTGAGATCGATCTCGGCAAGGTCGTGCTTTTCCATCAGCGCGATGAGCCGACGGATCTGCTTGGTGTTGAAAAAGTCGTCGGGCTTGGGTGCCGCGCTCATGAGGCTCGCCTGTCTGGTGGCTGGCAACGGTTCGGTGCCCCGGTTGGCATCCGCCCGGGAACCCGCCGCGGTGCCGGAGGACTCCGGAATCCGCGGGGAATTTCGCGGCGAGGGTAGCCCGAGCCGGGGATTTCAGTCAAGGTAACAAGATCGCGGCCGGTTTGCGTCCCTCCTCCAGGGCTTTGGCCCTTCCGCCGCCTCCACCCCGCCGATCCCGATGCTCTCCCCATCTGCGCTCCCGGCCGTTTCCCCCCCCGTCGACCTCCCCAGGATCGCCGTCAGAGAGCGGGATTCGAGCAAGCGGGATTACGGCCGGGTGCTCGTCGTGGGCGGGGCTGCCGGGATGGCGGGAGCCCCGGCCCTGGCGGCCATGGCGGCCCTCCGCAGTGGCGCCGGGCTGGTCGATCTGGCCGCGCCGGAAGGGGTGGCAACGATCGCCGCCGGGTTCGATCCCTGCGTCATGACCCACCCCCTCCCCGCCCGTGACGGGGGGACCTTCGCCCACGACGCCCTCGAGCCGATCGTCGCCCTGGCCAGTCGGGCCGATGCCTTGGCCGTCGGCCCGGGGCTCGGCCGCTCCGAGGCCACCGCCGCCATCGTCGGCCGGCTGTGGCGAGAGTTCCCCGGGCCAGCTGTATTTGACGCCGACGCCCTGTGGTGGCTCGCCCGGCTCGATCC
>Ga0114972_10000807_pt1 | contig 23613 bp, 17 predicted proteins | sample M_140807_EF_Meta_FD_87354 | JGI IMG/M metagenome (GOLD analysis project Ga0114972, IMG submission 87354) | Freshwater microbial communities from Lake Montjoie, Canada to study carbon cycling - M_140807_EF_MetaG | ecosystem: Environmental > Aquatic > Freshwater > Lake | place: Lake Montjoie...
AAGCGGGCACAGTTGTGGCGAGAGGCGCTCGTTGCGCGATTGGGTCAGCCCGTGGGCTTTGCAATGGTCGACAAGCGACGCAGTGCAGGTGTGGTGTCAGGTGGTGACCTGCTTGCAGGAGAGGTCGATGGGGCGAATGCGCTGCTCTTTGATGACCTGATTGCCAGCGGCCTGACCATGGCCAGAGCCGCTCAGGCGCTGCGTGAGGCAGGTGCCCGGCAGGTCATCGCAGTGGCCGCGCACGGCCTGTTCATGTCGGGAGCCTGCGAAGCACTGGCTGACCCGGGGATCGCTGCAATTGCGGTCACCAACAGTGTGCCGACCTTTCGGGTTCCCGACACTGCGCAGATCGCTCGGCGAATCCGGGTGTTTCCGATCGGCCCGCTGCTGGCCCGGGCGATCGCACGATGCAGTCAGGCGGGGGCGATGCGTTTGGCGATGTGATCGAGCGCTTCTTGCACCTGATCGACCAGAATCAGGCACAAATCGCCCGACTCCAGCCGATCGAGTGCCAGGTCGATCGCGCTGAATTCGCCATGGATCTCGTCGATGCGGCGTGTGCGGTTCGCACCCGACAGCCCTTGTCGCAGCAGAGCAATCACCTCGCCATCGGCGCGTCCGCGCTGCGCCGCATCCTGATACAGGATGGCGTCGTCAAAGGCCTCTCCGAGGATCTCTGTTTGCCGACGAATGTCTTCATCGCGTCGATCGCCGGCCCCGCTGATCACCACGCTGCGACGCTTCGCAGGCAGGGCCTGGACGGCATCGACCAAGGCCTGGATTGCATCCGGGTTATGCCCGTAGTCGGCAACGATCGTGGCGCCTCGCCACTCGAACACATTGAAGCGGCCGGGCGCGGTTGCGACATCGCTCACGAAGCTCGCCAGGCCGGTCCGTACTGCGTCCCAGTCCATGCCCAAGGCCCACACGGCAGCGAGTGCGGCCATGACGTTTTCAACCTGGAAGGGCAGGTCGCCAGCGCGGGTCAGAGGAATCGAAGTCAGGGGGAATCGCCATTCACGCGCCCGCTGGGCAGCCACGACATCGCCACCCTCGACAAACACCACGCGTCGACCCAGGGCCCGGTGGGCTGCCAGCACAGGCTCTTCCGGGCTGTGCGCAAAGAAGGTGACTGCGCCCGGACAGTGCTCAGCCATCGCCGCGCACAGCGGGTCGGCCGCATTCAGGACGGCCACCCCGTCAGGCGCGACGTTCTGAATCACCACCCGTTTGATGGCCGCGACATCCTCGGCCGATTCGACGAAATTCATCCCGATGTGATCGCCCAGACCGACGTTGGTGACCACGCCGACCGAGCATCGGTCGAATCCGAGCCCTTCGCGCAGCATGCCACCCCTCGCGGTTTCGAACACGGCTGCTTCGGCATCCGGATGCATCAGCACGCTGCGTGCACTTTTGGGCCCGCTGCAATCACCCGAGTCGGTCTGCTTGCCATTGACGAAGACGCCATCGGTGTTGGTCATGCCGACCTGCAAGCCGGCCTGTGACAGCAGGTGTGCGATCAGTCTGACGGTCGTGGTCTTGCCATTGGTACCGGTGACTGCAACCGTCGGGATTCGGCCGTCCTCACCACCCGGATACAGGCTATCGATGATCGCTTCGCCCAGCGGGCGCGGCTTGCCGTAGGACGGCGCCAGATGCATGCGCAGGCCGGGTGCGGCATTGACCTCGACGATTGCGCCGCTTTGCTCCTCCAGTGGCCGCGTGACGGTCTGGCAGACAATGTCGACTCCGCACACGTCGAGTCCGACCATCTGAGCGGCCTCGACTGCACGGGCAGCAACTTCCGGATGCACATCATCGGTCACATCGGTCGCGGTGCCGCCAGTGCTCAGGTTCGCGTTGTTGCGCAGGACCACCTTGCGACCCTTCTCGGGCACGGAGTCGGCGCTTAAACCCTGCGATTCAAGACGCGCCAGTGCAATCGAATCGAATCGAATTCGGGTGAGCGGGGTAGCATGGCCGTCACCGCGGCGCGGATCGCTGTTCACAATGTCGACCAGCTCTCTGACGGTGTGCTGCCCATCGCCGATGACCAAAGGCGGATCGCGCCGGGCCGCTGCGATCAGTTTGCGGTCGACGACGAGCAGGCGATAGTCGTCGCCCGGAATGTAGCGTTCGACAATGATGTCGTCGCTGATCAGCATTGCGGCGTTCCAGGCGGCTTCAAGTTCTGCATGCGTCTGGACATTAACGGTGACGCCCTTGCCCTGGTTGCCGTCTCGAGGTTTGACCACCACCGGTCCGCCCAGCGAATCCATGACTTCGATGGCTTCGTCGAGTTCGGTGACCGCGCGTCCTTTTGGAACCGGCACGCCGATCGCCTCGAGCAGTTTTTTGCTGAGTTCCTTGTCCTGGGCGATGGACTCGGCGATCGCGCTGGTGCGATCGATCTCGGCTGCCTGAATGCGCCGCTGGTGGATTCCCCACCCAAACTGAACCAGACTGCCCTCGGTCAGGCGCCGATACGGTATGCCCCGCGCCACCGCAGCATGCACGATCGAACCGGTACTGGGCCCAAGGCGGACTTCTTCGTCGAGTTCCTGCAGCTGGGCCAGGCTTGCATCAATATTGAAGGGCGTGTTCGCGAGTGCCGATTCGCACAGGGCGTGAGCGCTTTCGAGCGCCAGTCGGCCTACCGCTTCCTGCGTGTACTCGACCACGACCCGACTTATACCGGGCTGTGAGGTCGGGATTGCACCAGCGAACAGCACGTTGCAGCCGGCTTGGATCTGCAGCCTCAGGGCAACTCGGGCCAGCACGGATGCCAGTGATACCGGCTCTGTCGACGCGGCAGGCAGGGCGCCGAGATCCGGGAAGCGCTCACGCAGGGCCGACTCCAGCCCGGGAAGTCCGGTCATGTCGCGTTCTGAAGGACTGCATTCGACAACCGCTTCGAGCGCGGTGTGCCGGCTCCATAGGTTCGGCCCGCGCAAAGCGCGGATACGTGTGATGTCCATTGATGCCTTTGCGGGATTCGGGCCGGCCTGAGCCGACCCGCAGTGCTTCAGAGCGTCGATTCAACCAGTGCCGGTTGCGCGCGCGCGCGTCGTGCCACCCGGTTCACGGAGTCGAGTGAGGCGATGCCGGCACGGATCAGTTCCGGGGTAAAGCCCAGCGACCAGGCCACCGCGACTGCTGGCAATACAGCCTCGACGTTCACTCCGTCCAGGAGGGTCTCCAGTACGGCTTCTTCGCGGCCGATGGCCAGAACGATGTCTCGACCCCTGGCAAAGACCGCGCGTCGGCCGTGCCCAAGGTGATCGATCAGGGCAGTGTTCGACGGATCGCGTCCGTAGAAAATCACCTGGCCATCTGACAACTCTGCCATCTCGACGACCTGAGGATCATCGGCGTTGAGGATCGAGGCGCCCTCACGCAGCACCACATCGACCTGGGTTCTGAGAACGCCGAACAAGCGCTTCGTGGTGTCGATTCGAAGGTCCGGCAGAAGCGCCTGGGTGTCGAGACTGGTCACGACTCCGACCATGCAGCGGTCATAGGCGAGTCCGTCCTGGGCGATCGATCGGGCCCCGTTTTCAATCACCGCCAGTTCGATTGACCGATTGAGCAGGACTTTGTGAGCCGAATCCCAGTCTGCCGAAGGGCCGGATTGCACCACACGCGTGTCAGCGACCAGGCCGTGAGCGGTCGCACTGCCCACCCGGCGCCCTGAACTGCGCATCAGGTGGGTGATCAGACGCGAGACTTCAGCCGTGCCGTGGCTTCCGGTGATGCCGATAATCGGGATACGGCCGCTTTCGCCGCTCGGGAAAAGATGGTCGACGATTGCCTGACCGACTGGCCGGGCTTTGCCTTCTGCAGGGCGAAGGTGCATCAGCAGACCCGGGCCGGCATTGACTTCGACGACTGCGCCGCCCTGCTCGGCCAGCGGCCGGCAGATGTCTTGGGCGACCAGATCGATGCCGGCGATGTCCAGCCCGACTGTTCGGGCAGCGAGTGACACCAGGTCGGCCGTCGACGGATGCACCTCGTCGGTGCAATCAATGGCGACGTTGCCGTTGCGTTGAATCAGGACGCGCTGGCCGTCAGACAGGACTGAATCTGCATCCAGCCCCTGACGGGCGAGTTCAAGGCGGGCCGCTGTATCGAGACGCACCAGATTCAATGGGGCGTCTTCGTTGGAGCTTCGGCTCGGGTTCTCATTGAGTTGCGTGTCGATCAGTTCCTGAACCGAATGAATGCCATCCCCGGTGACGAAGGCCAGGTCACCGCGTGCCGCCGCAACCAGCTTGCCGGCGACGACCAGCAGGCGGTGCTCATAACCCTGGATGAATCGCTCGACGATCACGCCACTGCCCTGCTCCAGGGCTGCCGTGTAGGCGGCCTCGACTTCTTCGCCGGTAAGCAGATTGGTAAACACGCCACGGCCGTGGTTGCCGTCATAAGGTTTGACTACCACCGGGTATCCGATTGCTTCTGCGGCTTCGCGTGCCTGCGCGGCGCTGCGCACGAATTCGCCCTCTGGAACCGGAATGCCCACCGGAGCAAGCAGCTGCTTGGTCAGATCCTTGTCGCGGGAAATGCCTTCCGCGATTGCACTGGTGCGGGTGGTCTCGGCCGTCCAGATGCGTCGCTGCATCGAGCCATAGCCCAACTGGACGAGGTTGCCTTCGTTCAGCCGGATGAACGGGATGCCACGGTAGTCGGCCGCTTCGACGATGCAGCCGGTGCTCGGCCCCAGCCAGAGCGTGTCGACCATGCGGCGAAGCGTGGCGGCGGTTTCAGCAATATCGTATGGCCGGTCTTCGATCGCGGCCATCATCAGTTCCCGGCCTTCGATGACCGCGAACCGGGCGATCTCTTCGTGCCAGGCTTGTACGACGACTTCGTAAACGCCTTCGGTATCGGTTTCCCGGGCGCGGCCATAACCGGACGGCAGGCCAGCCATGGTCTGCAATTCCAGGGAAACATGCTCGAGGATGTGGCCAGGCCAGGTGCCTTCTTCCAGACGACGCAAAAAGCCGCCCCGCTCCTCGTAGCTGCAGCGGTGCTCAATCAGCCCTGGAAGCCAGTTCCGAAGTCGGTCACTGAAACCGGGGAGCTTGTTGGAGGGATACTGCTCAAGTTCGCCAATATCGATCAGCACCTCCAGTACGGGCATGTATGCCCAACGGTTGGGGCCGCGAAGCGAACGGATCTCGAGGATCCGGATATCTCCGGGAGCTTTCATGGCAATCATCGCGAGGGAATCAGGGCGCAATCTGCGCGGGGTCGGGCCAAGTTCGCGCACGAACCGAACGATGCCCGTCCAGTCTTGAACGCGCCAGTCGGCTTGTGGTTTACGCAACGATGAATTTTGGGTGGATTTCTGCTCGGTCATGGTGCGCACGCCTGGATGAGGTACCCTGAGGCCGCGCTAAAAGACAGTCCAATGAGCAACCTCAAACTGCCGTCCGCCGATTCTGATCGCGAAGTTCCTGACACGATTTCTCGGGAACTCCGCGGCCATTTGCCGGCTGATGAGCGCCTGATTGCCTGGGTGCAACCGGATCTGGACGAAAAGCTTCATTTCGGTGTGGGGCTGGTCGCGGTCACTGATCGTCGTCTGATTGCCCGGGCTCCGGGGGCCACATCCTGGTCCGATCGCGTGATCGAACCGGGCTTGGCCTTGCGCAAGCGCGACCATGCCGGGGTCGGTGCACTCGAGTTGTTCGATGATCACCAGCGCCTGAGCGCCTGGCGGTACACGCTGGGTCAGGATGCTGCGGTGCAGCGGCTGATCGAGGCGTTTGAACTGGTTGCAAGCCGTCCCGATGATGGGCGACCGCTTGTCGCCCCGCCGGCCCGGTGCCCGAAATGTCAGGCTGCCATCCCGGCGGGTTCGCAGGAGTGCCCGGCATGTGCCCCCGCGCCTGAAGCGCCGCCATCGACCTGGGTGCTGCTCAGGTTGTGGCGTTTTGCGAAGCCTTACAAGGGCCAACTCGCGCTCGGGTTCCTGCTGACCGTCGCAGCCACTGCTGCCACGCTGGTCCCGCCTTACCTGACCATGCCGCTGATGGACAAGGTGCTGATCCCGTACCAGCGGGGCGTACCGATTGAGCCGCAGACGGTTGCGCTGTATCTGGGCGGCCTGTTGACCGCGGCATTGCTCGCCTGGGGGCTGGGATGGGCCAGGACCTATGTGCTGGCGCTGGTCAGCGAGCGAATCGGCGCGGACTTGCGGACCCAGACTTATGAACACTTGCTCAACCTGTCCTTGCAGTACTTCGGTGGCAAGCGAACCGGAGACCTGATGGCCCGCATTGGTGCCGAAACCGATCGCATCTGCCTGTTTCTGTCGCTGCACCTGCTCGATTTCGCGACCGACGTCCTGATGATCATCATGACGGCTGCGATTCTGGCGTCGATCGACCCCTGGCTCGCACTGGTGACCTTGTTGCCCCTGCCGTTCATCGCCTGGTTGATCCACACCGTGCGCGACAAGCTGAGAACCGGATTCGAGAAGGTCGACCGGATCTGGGCTGAAGTGACCAGCGTCTTGGCCGACACCATCCCCGGCATTCGAGTGGTCAAGGCCTTCGCCCAGGAACAACGTGAGACCGAGCGTTTTCGCGAGGCCAATCGCCATAACCTGGCGGTGAACGACCGGGTCAATCGCATCTGGTCACTGTTCACGCCCTCGGTCACTTTGCTGACCGAAATCGGGCTGTTGTTCGTCTGGGGCTTCGGGATCTGGCAGATTGCGCACAACCAGATTACGGTCGGCGTTCTGACAGCATTTCTGGCCTATATCAGCCGGTTTTACCTGCGACTGGACTCGATGAGCCGGATCGTTTCGATCACGCAGAAGGCCGCTGCCGGGGCCAAGCGGATCTTCGACATCCTCGACCATGTCTCGAGTGTGCCGGAGCCGGCCAATCCGGTGAATCTCGAAAAAATCGAAGGTCAGATCGACATCGTCGGGGCCGCTTTCCGCTATGGCAATCGAGCAGTGATTCGAGGCATCGATCTGTCGATCAAACCTGGGGAGATGATCGGGCTGGTTGGGCACAGCGGCTCAGGCAAGAGCACGCTGGTCAACCTGATCTGCCGTTTTCATGATGTGTCGGATGGTTCGATTCGAATCGATGGCGTCGATGTTCGGTCGGTGCCGGTCGCGCAGTTCCGACGGCACATCGGTCTCGTGCTTCAGGAGCCCTTCCTGTTTTTCGGAACGATTGCGGAGAACATTGCCTACGGCAAGCCCGAGGCAAGCCGCGCGGAAATCGTGGCGGCCGCTCGAGCCGCCCACGCGCATGATTTCATCCTGCGCCTGCCGCATGGCTACGATTCCCTGGTGGGCGAGCGAGGGCAGGCCTTGTCGGGCGGTGAGCGCCAGCGCATCTCGATCGCGCGTGCATTGCTGATCGATCCGAAGATCCTGATTCTGGACGAGGCCACCTCGGCGGTGGACACCGAGACGGAAAAGGAAATTCAGAAGGCACTCGATAATCTGGTCCTGGGGCGCACCACCATCGCGATTGCACATCGATTGAGCACTCTGCGCCGTGCTGATCGGCTGGTGGTCATGGACCGAGGGCAGGTGGTCGAGGTGGGCGATCATGATTCGCTGATGTCGATGGAGGGGGCCTACTTCCGTCTGTATCAGGCGCAGGTGCGACAGGACGACGACGGGATTGAGCCGAAGGTCTGGCGCACCGAAGTGGATGAGGATGACGGTGGCTGATTTTTCGCTTGATCGGGACGCGTTCGGTCGATTGGTCCTCACCTTGTCCGACGGCCAGACCCATGTTGGCGTGGTGGCGGTGCGGGCTTTCCCGATCGGTGCACCCGATGAAGGTGTGGCCCTGATGGGGCCGGATGGCCATGAACTGGCCTGGATCGATCGGATCGACGGCCTGGCCGGGCCCCTGCGGGAATTGATCGAACAGCACCTCTCGACGCGGGAGTTCATGCCCGAAATCCAGTCGATTCGCAGCGTGTCGAGTTTTGCAACGCCCTCGACCTGGTCGGTGCTGACCGACCGTGGCGAGACCGAGTTTGTACTCAAAGGTGAGGAAGATATCCGGCGCCTGGCGCGCTCGTCCTTGCTGATCGCCGACCGGCATGGCGTGCAGTACCTCATCCGGGATACCAAGGCGCTTGATCGCCCCAGTCGGCGCATTCTCGACCGTTTTCTGTAGTCAAGGCGCTCGACCGCCCGCAGCCCGGGTTAGCCAGGCTGTCCCGAGATTTCACGGGTGTTGTCGGCGAATTGCGCGTAAGATGGTCGGTTTTCAGGCAGATGCCGCTTGTGCGGTAGCCGCGGAGCACATGCTTCTGATGGGCGATACACCCCCCGCTTCACCCCAGGAATCCCCTTTGGATTCAATTCCTGATTCATCCCCCGGCCCGGCGATGCTGTTTACAGACTTCGGGCTGGCTGAGCCCATTGTTCGCGCCGTGACCGAGATGGGCTACAAGGAGCGGACCCCGATCCAGGCTCAGGCGATCCCAGTCGTGATGTCTGGCCAGGACGTGATGGGCGCTGCGCAGACAGGCACTGGCAAGACGGCCGGTTTCGCACTGCCGATCATTCATCGGCTGCTGCCCTCGGCCAGCACCAGCACTTCGCCTGCACGTCATCCGGTGCGGGCGCTCATGCTGGCGCCCACCCGTGAGCTGGCCGACCAGATCTACCAGAACGTGCGCGAGTACGCCCGCCACACCCCCCTGCGCACGGCGGTGGTTTTCGGTGGCGTCGACATGAAGCCTCAGACTTTGGCCTTACGGCAGGGCTGTGAGCTGTTGATCGCAACACCGGGCCGACTGCTGGATCATGTCGAGCAAAAAAGCACCAACCTGTCTCAGGTTCAGATCCTGGTGCTGGATGAAGCCGACCGGATGCTGGACATGGGTTTTCTGCCCGATATCCAGCGCATCATCAATCTGCTCAACAAGGACCGCCAGAACCTGATGTTCTCGGCGACGTTCTCGGGCGAAATTCGCAAACTCGCTGAGAGTTTCCTGAAATCGCCTCAGCTCATCGAAGTGGCCAGACGCAATGCCCTGGCCGAGAACATCAAGCAGACCGTGTATCGCGTCGCTTCGCCCGAGCACAAGCGGGCGGCGGTCGCCAAGCTGGTTCGGGATCATGCGATCACTCAGGTGATCGTGTTTTCGAATACCAAGATCGGTGCCGGGCGTCTGGCGCGGCAGCTTGAAAAAGAAGGTCTGAACGCGGCTGCCATTCACGGCGACAAGACCCAGCAGGAGCGGCTCAAGACCCTTGAGGATTTCAAGCAGGGCAAGGTCACGGTGCTGGTGGCAACCGATGTGGCCGCGCGCGGCCTGGACATCGCAGAGTTGCCGGCAGTCATCAATTTTGATCTGCCTTACTCGCCCGAGGATTATGTGCACCGCATTGGCCGTACAGGTCGCGCGGGTGCTTCTGGAATCGCGTTGTCGCTCATGGCCGGCAGTAACGATGATCGCCTCCTGGCTGACATCGAGAAGCTCACCAAGCGGAAATTGCCGGTCGAGTCGCTGATCGTCGAGGCGCCCGAGACGTCTGAGCGACGTGAGCCACGGGGCGATCGGGATGGGGCGCGGGTCGAAAGGTCCGAACGGCCCCGTTATCGTGATGAGTCGGATTCGGACCGGCCCGGGCGCGCCCGTTCGTCGATACCGGCAATGCCCAAGGTCGTCGAAGACCCCTTCTTTTCTCGGCCGTATGAACCCTCCGAGGCAGTGATGGAATCTGCTGCAGTGGTCACGCAGGCCGCACGCGCGGGTGTTCGCAAACCGACGCGTCCACTGCCGGCCTTGCTGGGCGGCATCAGAAAGGGCTGATCGGCCCGAATCGATGCGCCCAGGCCTGCGTGGCCTGGGTCAGCCAACGCTCCAGAGACGACTCGGCGGGCGCTTCAAACCCCAGATGACGCAGCGCCTGCGACAGCACCCGCACAGGGTCACGGCTATCGACCGCTGCTGCGCCATTCTGTTTGGAGAGTTTCTGGCCATCCGCTGCGCTCACCGTCGGGACATGCAGGTAGCGTGGCTCGGGACATCCCATCGCGCGGGCAAGTGCAATCTGCCGGGGGGTTGAATCGAGTAGGTCGGCACCTCGAACCACGTCAGTGATGCCCTCTTGCGCATCATCGACCACCACCGCGAGCTGGTAAGCCCACAGACCGTCTGCACGCAGCAGCACGAAATCACCGACCTGCATCGCGACATTCTGAGACTGCCGGCCCATCCAGCGGTCTTCGAATGTAATGTCCCCCGGGGCGACCCGCAGCCGCCAGGCCCGCGCCGATCGCCCGTCTGCCATGCCATGACGACAGGTGCCGGGATAAGGCAGTGACTCATGTCGCATCGACGGATGTCCGCTTTGTCTGAGGGACTCGGCAATCTCCGAGCGCGTGCAGGCGCAGGGATAGACCGCCGCATCGGCATGCAGCTGATCCAGCGCTGTCTTGAAGCGATGGGTGTGCTTTGACTGGAACTGAACCTCGCCATCGGGAATCAGGCCGAGCTGCGCAAGCGTCTGGATGATTGAATCGCTTGCACCGGCCTGTTCACGCGGCGGGTCGATGTCTTCGATTCGCAATTGCCACAGACCTTGATGCGCGCGCGCGTCCAGCCACGAAGCCAGCGCAGCGACGATCGATCCCTCATGCAGCGGACCGGTCGGGGAGGGGGCAAAGCGCCCGATGTAATGCCTTGGACGGTTCATGTCCGCCCACCTCTGGCGTGTTTTCGATATGCGCCTGCGGCCGGGGCGACGGCGTTCGGCACTGCGACCGGGCGAAGCAGCTGTTCGCGCACGCGGGGCAACTCAAGTTTCGAGAGCCACCATTTCAGCGCCTTGCCGGCATCGGCCTTGCGCCAGCCGTAATGCACCATGGCAGCCGGTCGAGGCTCGATCGTGGGCAGGGCGATCAGTGCGCCGCGAGCAAGGTGCTCGCGTGCGATGGGCTCCGGAAGCCAGCCAACGCCGAGTCCCGCGATTTGCATGGCGACCTTCTGCTCGAGCGTTGCCACCGTGAGCGTGTCCTGGCCAGCGAGCAGTCCGGTGCTGCGAGCTGACTGCTGGCGCGAGGTGTCGGCCAGTGCCACGGCGCGCTGTTGGGCCATCGCTTCGGAAGTGACCGGCTGTGCCTGTTTTGCCAGCGCGTGATGCGGTGCCACGCAGAAAATGAAGTCGACACGACCCATCGGCCGCAGACTGAACCGCGCCGAGGCCAGGGTCGGGCTGGGCATGCCATGGGGTGCGCCGATCACCAGTTCGGCCCGAGCATCGAGCAGGGCTTCCCAGGCGCCATCGAGCACTTCATGGGAAAAGCGCAGTCGGGTGGGAGCCTGCTCGCGGTAGAAGTCTTCGATGAGCGGGCGCAGCACACTGAGATCGATGAGTGCGTCCAGAGCGATGCGCAATTCAGGCTCCCATCCGTTGGCAACGCGATGCACCCGGCGAGCGAGATCATCAGCCGATCTCAGCAGCAAGCGCCCCTCATCGAGGAGTTCCCGTCCTGCACCGGTGAGTCGGGCGCGCTGCCCGCGTCGATCGAAGATCAGCACATCGAGCTCGTCTTCGAGCTTGCGAATGGTGTAGGTGACCGCCGAGGGCACTTTGCCGAGTTCGGCTGCGGCTGCGGCAAAGCTGCCTTTTCGGGCAATCGTGTCGAGGGTCTCGAGGGCTTCCAGGGTCAGCGGCATGGGTTCAAAAATTTTGAATGATCTTTTCAGATCCTACCGATTTCCGCTCTTCTGATCGACTCTAGAGTGAAGGCCTTCTTCTCACCCAGGCACAGGAGCCGCCATGATCGAAACCCGACCCGCAGCTGAGCGTGGCCATGCAAACCATGGCTGGCTCGACTCCTGGCACAGCTTTTCCTTCGCCGGCTATCACGACCCGGCTCACATGGGCTTCGGTCCGCTGCGTGTGATCAACGAAGATCGCATCGACGCGGGGTCGGGTTTCGGCAAGCACGGCCACCGTGATATGGAAATCATCAGCTACGTCCTGGAAGGTGCGCTTGCCCACAGCGACAGCATCGGCAACGGATCGGTGATCCGGCCCGGCGATGTGCAACGCATGAGCGCGGGAACCGGGGTGATGCACTCCGAGTACAACCACCAGCCCGATGCGCCCGCGCATTTCCTGCAGATCTGGATCGAGCCCGATCGCAGTGGTGTTGCGCCCGGCTATGAGGAGCGGCACTTCGACGAGGCCGGCAAACAGGGGCGGCTCAGGCTGATTGCCTCGCCCGATGGCGCAGACGGCTCGGTGACCATTCATCAGAATGCGCGCCTCTTCGCAGGGCTGTTCGATGGCGCCGAGCAGGCTTCGCTGACAATCGCCCCCGGCCGGCGCGTGTATGTCCATCTGGCCAGGGGCCGGGCGGTCGTCAACGGATATCCGCTTGTCGCGGGCGATGCGCTCAAGATGACCGAAGAAGCGAATCTGCACATCACCCAGGGCGTTCAGGCTGAAGTGCTGGTGTTTGATCTGCCCTGATCGAGCCCCTCTGCGCTGCCCGACCGATTTCCGACCACCCAACGACAGGAACATTCAAATGACCCGTATCGCAATCGCTTTCCACTCAGGCTATGGACATACCCGGCGTGTCGCCGAATCGGTTCAGGCGGGGGCTGCGTCTGTTGCAGGCGCGCAGGCCACGCTGATCGATGTCTCCCAGGTCTCGGATGCGCAGTGGGATGAACTCGCCAAGGCCGACGCCATCGTGTTCGGTGCACCGACCTACATGGGCGGACCCTCTGGTGTTTTCAAAACCTTCGCGGATGCCAGTGCCAAGGTCTGGTTCAGCCAGGGCTGGAAAGACAAGGTCGCCGGCGGATTTACCTGTTCGCTGAACATGAGTGGCGACAAATATTCGACCCTGATGTATTTCACCACCCTGGCCATGCAGCACGGCATGATCTGGGTCGGTACAGCCATGATGTCGCCCAGCCAGCCGGGTCATCCGGACGAGATGAACCGACTCGGCTCCACGATCGGGGTGATGGCGCAAGCCGACAATGTGCCGCCGGAGCAGTCGCCGCCCAAGGGCGACCTGGACACGGCCCGAGCCTATGGCGAGCGCATCGCGCAGATGGCCCGACGCATTCGGGGATGAACCGGCTTCAGACCGGATCGGCGTTTGCTCATCCGGTGTCTGCGCTTCACGGACGAGGCTGCTTGAGGTAAAACGCCGGATTGCCTGGAATCCCGACATGTCTGCCTTCAACACCGAAACCGTACTCGACGTTCATCACTGGAACGAAACGCTCTTCAGCTTTAAGACCACCCGAGACCCTGCCTTGCGGTTTCGCAATGGCCACTTCGTCATGATCGGCCTGGAAGTCGCTGGCAAACCCCTGGTCAGGGCTTACAGCGTGGCCAGCGCCAACTACGAGGAGTCACTTGAGTTTCTCAGCATCAAGGTGCCGGATGGTCCACTCACCTCGCGTCTGCAGCACCTGAAAAAAGGCGATTCGGTGCTGGTCGGGCGCAAGCCAACCGGGACCCTGGTGATCGAGGATCTCAAGCCGGGCCGGCATCTGTACCTGTTTGGCAGCGGGACCGGGCTGGCGCCGTTCATGTCGATCGTCAAGGACCCGCAGACCTACGAGCAGTTCGAGAAGGTCATTCTGGTTCACGGCGTTCGGCTGGTCAGCGAACTGGCCTATGCCGATTACTTGCAGCATGAACTGCCGGGCAATGAATTCTTTGGCGACATGGTTCGCGAGCGCCTGGTGTACTACCCGACTGTGACGCGTGAACCGTTTCGAAATCAGGGGCGAATCACCGACCTGATCGAGAGCAATCGCATGACCGACGATATCGGCCTGCCGCCGCTGTCGCCAGAAAATGACCGCGCGATGATCTGTGGCAGTCCGGCGATGCTGGCAGACACCCGCGCACTGCTCGATGCACGTGGCTTCGCCATCTCGCCTTCTTCCGGCGTGCCCGGCGACTATGTGATCGAGCGGGCCTTCGTCGAAAAGTAGGCTTGTCTGGCCAGCAGTTCATTGAAGGCCAGTGCACCCAGGACCAGCGCGCCGCCCTCGATGGCCGCGCGCGTGGGCGTTTCTCCGGCGCCCAGCCAGGTCCAGATCGGGCCGAGCACCACCTCGAGCAGGCCCAGCAGGGCGACTTCATGGGGCGCCAACCGCTGCGCAGCACTGACCATCAGCATGCAAGGCAGCCCGAGTTGAAACACGCCGAGTGCAGCCAGAATGGCGAGGTCCTTGCTGGTCGCTGAAACCGGCCAGGCCAGAGGCAGGGTGACCGCCGCACTGATGACAGCCCCCAGCAACACGGCCGGCACGAAGTCGACCCGACCTCCGCTGCGCCGCAGTAACACCAGATTGATCGCCGAGGCGAGTGGGACGCCGCAGGCGATTGCCATGCCAAGCAGACCGCCGGCGCTCAAGCCTTCTCGAACCATCCAGATCAGGCCGATCGATGCGACGCCGATCGCCACCCAGGTTCGTGTCGGCACCCGCTCCTTGAGCACCACCATGCCCAGCAGGGCGGCCAGCAGGGGCGATGAGGCCAGCACCACCATGACGTTGGCGACCGACGCGTGGGTCAATGCCAGCATGAAGCAGGTAAACATCACGGCCCACATCGCGCCGGAAATCCAGCCGCGCAAGCCCGCAGCATTGATACGTGCCCACCACTGACCGCGATGCAGGACGAGCATGACTGCGAGCATGAAGGCTGCGCAAAACACTGAGCGCCAGAAAGCGATCTCGAAACCTTCGGCCCGATCGAGAAGTCGGGTGGCCACACCGGCTGTGCTCCACAGGACCGTGCAGGCAATCAGTGTCAGCAGCGCAGTGCGATGCCGGCCGGACCTGTCGGCTTGCATACCGGCAGTCGATGCGCTGGATGCAGCGGTGTCAGTCATATGGACATCGTTTCATGAGGCCTGAAGTGTAGCCGCTGGTTCGGCCCTTCGACCAATGCGACACCTGGCGATGGCGGTTTGCAGCGCTCACTGAGCGGTAGAATGGCCAGATGTCTGCGCCGCGATTTGTCCACCTTCGGATCCGTTCCGAATATTCGATCAGCGACTCGATCGTCCGCATCGATGACCTGGTCAAGGCGGCCGCGACGGACGGCCAGGGCGCATTGGCGCTGACCGATGGCGGCAACGTCTTTGGCTGGATCAAGTTCTATCGCGCGGCCCGTGGCAAGGGCGTCAAGCCGATCCTCGGTGTCAGTGCCTGGATCACCAACGACACCGAGCGGGACCGGCCCTTCGAGCTGTTGCTGCTGGTACGCAGTCGTACCGGCTATCGCAATCTGTGCGAGCTGCTCTCGAAGGCCTGGCTGGAAAACGAGTCGCGCGGCCATGCCGAGATGCGGCGCGAATGGTTCGCAACCCTCAGCACGGATGCATCCGGAGACCACGGGCTGATCGCGCTGTCGGGCGCACAACGCGGCGATGTGGGGCAGGCCCTGATGGCCGGAAACCTGCAATCTGCACAGCGTTTTGCCCAGGACTGGGCGAGCCTGTTTCCGCAGTCCTACTTTCTCGAGTTGCAGCGGCTCGGTACGGCCGACTCCGAAGCCCATGTTCGGGCCGCCGTGCAGCTCGCCGTGCAGACCGGATTGCCCGTGGTTGCAACCCATCCAGTGCAATTCATTGCACCCGATGAGTTTCGCGCCCATGAAGCGCGTGTCTGCATTGCAGAAGGCGAGATCCTGGCCAACCCCAGGCGAACGCGGCGCTTTGCTGAGTCGCAGTATTTCCAATCGCAGGCCGAGATGGTCGAGCGCTTCGCGGATGTGCCCGAGGCCCTGGAAAATTCGATCCGCATCGCGCAGCGCTGCAACCTTACGATGGAGCTGGGCAAGTCACGGCTGCCTGATTTCCCAACGCCGAACAGTCAGTCGATCGACGACTATCTGCGCGAGCTGGCTCGCAAGGGTCTGGATGAGCGACTGCTCAGCCTGTATCCCGAGGAAACCGTTCGAGCGGCCGAAACGCACCGATATTTGAATCGGCTCGAGATTGAATGCAGCACGATCATCGCCATGGGATTTCCTGGCTACTTCCTGATCGTTGCCGATTTCATCAACTGGGCCAAGACCCATGGCGTGCCGGTCGGTCCCGGGCGCGGCTCGGGTGCAGGGTCGCTGGTGGCCTACGCGCTGGGCATCACCGACCTCGATCCACTGCCCTACGCCCTGCTCTTCGAGCGCTTCCTGAATCCTGAGCGAGTCTCGATGCCGGACTTCGACATCGATTTCTGCCAGGACAAGCGCTGGATGGTGATCGAATACGTCCGCGGCAAATACGGTGCGCAGGCTGTATCGCAGATTGCTACCTTTGGAACGATGGCATCGAAGGCAGTGATCCGTGATGCCGGGCGCGTGCTCGACATGCCCTACACGCTGTGCGACCAGCTCTCCAAACTGATTCCGATCGTGCAGGCCAAACCGCTCTCCCTGGCGAAAGCGCGCGAGGCCGAGCCGCAATTGCGCGAGCGCGAAGAAAAGGAAGAGGAAGTGCGCGGCTTGCTGGCATTGGCCGAGCCCCTCGAAGACCTGACCCGAAACGTCGGCATGCATGCAGGCGGTGTCCTGATCGCACCGGGCAAGCTCACTGATTTCTGCCCGCTTTACCAGGCGCCTGGCACCGACTCGGTGGTGGCCCAGTACGACAAGGATGATGTCGAGGCGGTGGGCCTGGTTAAGTTCGACTTCCTGGGGCTGCGAAATCTCACGATCATCCAGCTGGCCGTCGACTACATCAATCGCAATCATCCGGATCGTGCGCTCGACCTCGCAGCCTTGAGCTTCAATGATCCCAAGGCCTATCAGATTCTGAAGGACGCCAACACCACGGCGATCTTCCAGGTTGAAGGCGATGGCATGAAGAAGCTCTTGCGCAAGCTTGCGCCCGATCGCTTCGAAGACATCATCGCGGTACTGGCGCTGTATCGCCCTGGCCCGCTCGGCTCGGGCATGGTTGACGACTTCATCCTGCGCAAGAAGGGTCAGCAGAAGATCGACTATTTCCATCCTGATCTGCGCGATTGTCTGGAGCCGACCTACGGCGTCATCGTGTACCAGGAGCAGGTGATGCAGATCGCTCAGATCATCGCCGGCTACACGCTCGGTGGTGCCGACCTCCTGCGACGGGCGATGGGCAAGAAGAAGGCCGAAGAGATGGCCCATCAGCGGGCGATCTTCACCGAGGGTGCGAAGGTCAAAGGCCATGATCCGGCCCTGGCGACCCAACTCTTCGACCTGATGGAGAAGTTTGCCGAGTACGGTTTCAACAAGTCGCACACTGCGGCCTATGCGGTGGTGACTTATCAGACCGCCTGGCTCAAGGCGCATTACCCGGCTGAATTCATGGCAGCCACGCTGTCGTCCGACATGGACGACACCGACAAGGTTCAACTCTTCGTCAAGGACGCGCTCGACAACAAGGTCGTGATGCTTGGCCCCGACATCAATGCGTCGGGTTACCGTTTTGATCCGGTTGATTCACGCACGGTTCGCTACGGTCTGGGCGCGGTGAAGGGGACCGGCGAGGCTGCTGTGCAGGATATTCTCGGGGCCCGGCAGGACGGACCCTTCACCGACCTGTTCGATTTCTGTGCCCGCATCGATCGGCGCATCGTCAATCGACGCACGATCGAAGCGCTGGTGCGTGCCGGTGCCTTCGATTTGCTCGAGCAGGATCGAGCCCGCCTGCTGGCCAATGTTGGCCAGGCGATGGAGGCGGCCGAGCAGCAGGCGGCGGCTGCAGGGCAGTCGAGCCTGTTTGGCGATGATGCACCCGGCGGCGCGCATGAACGTCAGTGGCTTTCGGCGCCGCCCTGGGACGAGCGGCGGCGTTTGCAGGAAGAAAAGACTGCGCTTGGCTTCTTTCTAAGTGGGCATCTTTTCAAGGGTTATGAGGCCGAGGTCCGCCATTTCGTGAGGACCCGACTCGTCGATCTGCCGCGCATGGCCGAGTCGGCTCACCATGGCGGCGTGCCGGTGGTGATTGCCGGCATCGTCACCTCGGTCGTGGTGTCAATGACCCGTCGCGGCAAGATGGTTCGTCTCGGCCTTGATGACGGCACCGGGGCTGCCGAGATCGCGATCTTCAACGAACTGCACGAGCAGTGCAAAAGCCTGCTGCGCGAAGACGAACTGCTCGTGGTCCACGGCAAGCTGGCCCGCGACGACTACAGCGGCGGCTGGCGCCTGGGTGCCGATCGGGTGCTCGATCTCGCTCGAGCCCGGCAGGAGCATGCGCGTGCGCTGCTGTTGCGCATGAATGGTCAGTCAGACGGGGATCGGCTTCGCGCCCTGCTCGAACCCTTCCGGACTCGGGCCTCGTTTGCCGATCGCGGTGGCGTGTTCAGCGTCGAGGACGACGATGCGCCGATCGGGCCGCCCGGCTGTCCGGTTGAAATCCATTATCACAATGATTCGGCACGCTGCGCGGTGCGCCTGGGTGATGCCTGGCGTGTGCGCCCTGATGAATCGCTGATGGCGCAGCTGCGTGATTGGCTCAGCCCGGAAGGCGTCGAGCTGCGCTATGGGTGATTCAGCGCATCCTGTTCGTTTCGATCTGCAATCGCCGATCGGACGCGCCAGCGCCTGGTTGAGCATGCATGTGGTCGATCACGGCATGGTCCGTGCGGTCTACAACAATTTCTACGACCTGGGCGGGGGTCTGTATCGGTGCAGCCAGCCCAGCCCTGCGCAGATACGCCGCTACCAGCGCGAACTCGGTATCCGCAGCATCGTGAACCTGCGTGGCCACAGCCCTTATGGTTCGTATCCGCTGGAGGTCGAGGTCTGCAAGGCTTTGGGCATCACGCTCACCGATGCTCGGCTGTTCTCACGGGAACCGCCGTCTGCCGTGGATGTGCACCGGATGAAGGCGGTGTTTGCGCAGCTCGAGTATCCGGCACTCATGCACTGCAAATCAGGTGCCGATCGGGCGGGTCTGGGGGCGGCGTTGTATCGCATCCTTCACCTTGGCCACGAGGTCGAGGCGGCCATGAGCGAACTCGACTGGCGCTACGGGCATTTCAGGCAAGCCAAGACCGGAGTGCTTGATTTTTTTCTGGCGACTTACGTCGCACGGAATCAGCGCGAACCCATCCCGTTTCTGGATTGGGTCGATCGCGAATACGACAAGCCCGCCCTTCAGGCCGAATTTCATTCGAATGGCTGGGCCAGCGTGCTCGTCGATCGGGTGCTGCGGCGCGAATGAATTCGCTGGCCCTGTATCGCCGCCTGCTTGGAGCCATCCGTCCCTATCGGGGCATGGTTGCCCTGTCGGTGCTCGCCATGCTGGCGGTCGCCGCGCTGGAGCCTGCCCTGCCTGCGCTGCTGCGCCCTCTGGTCGATGAGAGCCTGATCGGCCGGGATCGCAGCGCACAGTGGCAGGTGCCACTGCTGCTGGTGCTGGCCTTCTCTGCCAAGGGGCTTGCCGAATACATCGCCAACGTGACCAGCCAATGGGTTGCCAACAAGGCGGTCACCGACCTGCGCCGACAGGTCTTCGAACACCAGACGCATCTGCCGGTGTCTGTGCATCTGGAGCAGACCCCAGGGCGACTGATGTCGCGCCTGCTCTATGACATCCCGCAAGTGGGGGCAGCGCTTTCTACAGCCTGGATCGTGGTCATTCGCGACAGTCTGGTCATCCTGGGCCTGACTGCCTACCTCATCTGGACCGCCTGGGAACTGACACTGCTGATCGTCGCGATCGCACCGGTGGTGGCCTGGCTGATCAGGGTGGCGAGCAGCAAGTTGCGAGGCGGCAATCAGGCCATGCAGGCCTCGACTGGGCAGATGACCGGCGTGATCGAGGAAAGTCTCAATGGCGTTCGCGAGATCAAGCTCTTCGGTACCCATGCCCATGAGGCTGCCCGGTTCGCCGAGATCACGGAAACCCTGCGTCGCCAGACGATGCGGACCGTCCGGGTGAGTGCGATCAATGTCCCATTGGTGCAGGTGCTTGCGGCGATTGTGGTGGCCTCGGTGGTCTGGGTGGCCTCGACCATGTCGGCGCAGGATCGTCTTTCACCGGGGCAGTTTGTGTCGTTCGTGGCAGCAATGGCGATGCTGTTCGAGCCGATCCGACGACTGACCAATATCAATGAAGTGATCCAGCGCGGGCTGGCCGGCGCGCAGAGCCTCTTTGACCTGCTCGACCTGCCGCCAGAAGCAGACGCACCGTCTGGCGAGCGTGGCCGGGTTCGAGGTGAACTGCGCTTCGAGCAGCTCAGTTTCCGCTACCCCGGCCAGCCCGAGTGGGCCCTGCAGGACATCGATCTGGTCGTCGGTGCCGGTGAAACCGTGGCCTTTGTGGGCGCGTCCGGCAGCGGAAAAACCACCCTGGTTAATCTGGTGGCGCGCTTTCTCACCCCTGACCAGGGCGCAATTCTGCTGGATGGCCGGCCGATCGCCCAGTTCGAACTAGCCCATCTGCGTGACCAGCTGGCCTGGGTCGGTCAGCATGCAGTGCTCTTCGATGACACGGTGGCCGCCAATATTGCCTATGGCAAACCGCACATGCCCCGCGAGCAGATCATCGAGGCGGCTCAGCAGGCGCAGGCCTGGTCCTTCATTCAGGCCTTGCCGCAGGGACTTGACTCGAGGGTGGGGGTCAATGGCAGCCAGCTTTCGGGCGGTCAGCGTCAGCGGATTGCGATTGCCCGCGCCTTCATCAAGGATGCGCCGATCCTGTTGCTCGATGAGGCGACCTCGGCACTCGACAACGAGTCCGAGCGGGCGATCAAGACGTCGCTGTCAGCCTTGCGGCGTAATCGCACGGTACTCGTGGTGGCTCACCGCTTGTCGACCATCATGGACGCTGATCGAATCGTCGTCATGGAGGCAGGTCGTATCGTCGAGTCGGGCCGGCATCAGGATCTGCTCGAACGCGACGGTGCTTATGCGAGACTGTTTCGTGCCGCGGAGTTTGCTGCACCCGAGTCCGGGATGTAAGCAGATGCGACCGGCGTCTACCCGGCGGTTCATCTGCTCGTTGTCCGGAGATGCGGTTGCTGGTCTGGATGGGAGGGGTTCATGAGGCGAATCAGTTGGGTCCTGATCGGATCCGGTTTGGGTCTGTTGTGGTGTCAGGCGTCGGCACAGCCGGCGCCGCCACCGCCACCGGGTGCATCGGGTGAGAGCAATCGAGCAGTCAGCCGGTATTACGGCACTGCCCGTCCACCGGGTCAGGTCGGTGCACCACCACCGCCTCCGCCGGTTGTCGGAGGGCGGCCGCCGCCGCCACCGGGTTTTGCCGGACGTCCCCCTCCGGGCTATGGCGGCTATGTGCCGCCGGGTCGCCCAATTGTCGTGGCACCCCCACCCAGAGTGGGCATCGGCATTTCGGTGGGGCCGGTCTGGGGCAGTACCTTGTACAGACCGCCCTATGGATATCCCTACGGTTATCCCTATTCGTACCCCTACTCAAACTGGAGCTACCCGGTCTATCCGGCCCCAATGCTGATGCCGCCTCCGGTGGTCGTCTCGCCCCCGGAGCCGGTCACCTACATCGAACGGGCGCCAGAAGTGGAACAGGCGGCGCAGCAAGCGCCTGCAGCCGGCTACTGGTACTGGTGTGGCGAACCGCAGGGTTGGTATCCGCAGGTTCCGGAATGTCCGCCCGGATGGCAGCCGGTCGCACCTCGGCCTCAGGAATGAATGACCGGGAGCACTGACGATGACTACGACTGAAATGTTGCGCCGCATCGGCTCCCGTTCGTCTGCATGGACTGCGGGTCTGGCCATGCTTGCCCTGGCGGGGTGTGCAACCGGACCCACCGGGCCGAGCATGACGGCGATGCCGGGCAGCCAGCGAAGCCTCGAGCAGTTCCGGTACGACGATGCCGTCTGCCGTCAAAGGGCCTTGGGCGGCAGCGGCGGCCAGTCGGCTGCACAGGCTGCCAATGCGGCGGTCGCCACTGGAGTGGTGGGTGGCGCGGCGATCGGAGCGCTTGCCGGTGCCGCATTGGGCGGGTCTCAGGGCGCCGGTGTGGGGGCGGGTGTCGGCATGATCACCGGCAGCGCGGTTGGCGCGGGCAATGCGCCGCTTGCGGCAGCCACCACGCAGCGCGCTTATGATCAGAATTATGTTCAGTGCATGTACTCGGCAGGCCACAAGGTTCCGGTGGTGGGAACAGTGATTCCGCCAGCGGGTGCGTATCGGCCCGCGCCAGTGCCTAGCGCACCGCCTCAAGCTGCCATGCCGCCCCTGCCGCCGCCCGGAGCACCGCCTGCGCCGCCGCCGGGTGTGATGTCCGGATCGCCGGCGGGTGTGCCCACAGGCCTTGGCCCGACTTCATCGCCGCCTGCCCCGCCATCGGGGACGCCTCCCGCACCGCCCAGAACCTGGCGGGGCGGCTGATCCGATGGTGTAGCCTCGAGGGATTCATACCGAATCATTGAGGGTCCCGATGAGCACTGATCGTTTTCCACTGCCGCAACTCGACGGCCTGCCAGCTGATATTCGCGACAACCTGCTGGCTGTTCAGTCGAAAGCCGGCTTCGTGCCGAACGTCTTTTTGAAGCTGGCCCGCCGGCCTGAGGAATTCCGCGCATTCGTGGGCTATCACGACGCACTGATGCTCAAGGAAGGCGGCCTGAGCAAAGCTGAGCGGGAAATGATCGTGGTGGCCACCAGCGGTGCCAACGACTGCCTGTATTGCGTGGTGGCGCATGGCGCGATCCTGCGCATCTACCAGAAGGATCCGATGATCGCCGATCAGCTGGCCATCAACTGGCGAAAGGCACCCCTGACGCCCCGGCAGCACGCCATGATCGGCTTTGCGATGAAGGTCGCGCTGGAATCACGCGCGATCGATGACCATGATTTTCGTGAGCTGCATGCGCACGGATTCACTGACGAGGATGGCTGGGACATCGCTTCGATTGCCGCATTCTTTGCGATGTCCAATCGCCTGGCCAATGCAGTGGGCATGATGCCCAACCCGGAGTTCTATCTGATGGGCCGGGTGCCGCGCGAGAAAAAGGCCTGAAGAGGGCCTGAATTGGAGCTGACCCGGTCTGGCTCAGAAGCGCCGACCGGGCTGCTCATCAATACGAATCATCAGTCCCGACCGCCATCGACCGGTGTGCCCGGTCCGGTGCGTGTGGCGAAGAAGCGCCCTTCGCTGCCATCGACGCCGCGGCAGTTGCCTTCGATCCGATCACCGGCGACCCGCCCTGAGTACGAACGCAGGCTGCCACGGTCATCCATCAATTCGAAGCTCAGCAGATCACCATTCAGGCGTGCGGCGCGAATGCGCGCATCCATCGTGCCCATGGTGACGGTGCCACTGACTTGCTGGAATGCCTGGGTGAAGCGGACAGTCGCTTCGCGGGTTCCCGCGCCGTCAGTTGTCGTCATTTTCCAGCCACCCCCGACCGGTGCCGGGACCACCCACAGATAGCCCGGCCGATTTTCGACCGTGCTGCTGTCATCCGGCTCCCAGCTGCCCATGGTGAACTGATGCGTGACCAGGCGCGTGCCCGGGCGCATGCGAAGCAGTTGCGGACGCAGCTTGAGATTCAGTCCGGGCAGCAGGTACATGGTGACCACTGAGGCCTGTGTGAAGTCATAGGTGAAGATGTCGCCCTGCTCGAAGCGCGCCAGGCTGTCG
>Ga0114972_10000808_pt1 | contig 23608 bp, 22 predicted proteins | sample M_140807_EF_Meta_FD_87354 | JGI IMG/M metagenome (GOLD analysis project Ga0114972, IMG submission 87354) | Freshwater microbial communities from Lake Montjoie, Canada to study carbon cycling - M_140807_EF_MetaG | ecosystem: Environmental > Aquatic > Freshwater > Lake | place: Lake Montjoie...
ACCGACAAGACGGGTGTCATCGCGTCGCTCAACGACGCGAGCCAGCTCGTCCTGACGGCGCAGGACGGTCGCAACATCGAGGTCACGGCCTCGACCGTCGCAGCCGCATCCATCACGGGTCTGAACTCCGAGGTCACCGGTGGGTCTCTCACCCTGCAAGCTGAGCGTCAGGTGACGATCAACAACGGCACGGCGAACATCAACGCGGGCACGGGCTTCGGCACGGGCCAGGGTGAGTTCATCTACGGCGTGAACAACGCCAACACCGTGTCGACGATCGACATCACGTCGCGCGAAGGCGCGAACCTCGCGATCGACATCGCCGACGTCGCCATCGGTCAGGTGTCGTCCATCCGCGCCGACCTCGGCGCCGTTCAGAACCGTCTTGAGTCGACGATCAACAACCTCAACGCCACGGCCGAGAACCTCTCAGCCGCGCGAAGCCGAATCCTGGACGCTGACTTCGCGAGTGAAACCGCGCAGTTCACGCGTAACCAGATCATTCAGCAGGCCGGCGTTTCGGTGTTGGCGCAGGCGAACCAGCAGCCGCAGGTCGCGCTCTCGCTCCTCGGCTGAGACTGCGCGCGCAACGCGCGCAGGCTACGACGACACCGGTCTCGACTGAGGCCGCGGTCTTCCGCCCGAGCCCACGTCCACGGCACGACCGCCGGGGGCGTGGGCTCGTTTTTTATCTGCACTTCAACACCACTCGGCGACGCCCAGAGCGTCTTCCGGAGAGCGTGAAAAAATGAATGGGCCCCCGATCTTTTTTCTCATGTTCGACCGAGACCGGTCGATGACGGAGATCGGAGGGTCCAGAACTTTTGTCGCGGTCTGCGGACCGAGTCTTCCCGAGCGAGGGAAAGGAGGCGTGGCTAACTCGTTCGAACGCCTGGTCAGCGTGCGGAAGTGATGAACGCTGGAGACCTCGAAAATTGCATTCGTCGCCGTTGGTTGGGTCTGCGGCGACGTCTCGGGGCCGGCATGGTCAGCCAGCTCCGCGTGAGGCGAAGGACGCCTCTCGGCTAAGCGCTTCAAGGAGTGAATCATGGGTCTCTACATCAACACGAACGTTGCGTCGTTGAACGCGCAGCGTAACCTCACGTCGTCATCGGCGTCGTTGAGTAGAAGCTTCGAGCGCTTGAGCTCGGGTCTTCGAATCAACAGCGCACGTGACGACTCCGCCGGTTTGGCAATCGCCAGCCGATTCACCTCACAGATCCGCGGTCTAAATCAGGCCGTGCGTAACACGAACGACGGTATCTCGCTGGCGCAGACCGCAGAAGGTGCTCTGCAGGAATCGCAGAACATCATTCAGCGTGTCCGCGAGCTGTCAGTCCAGGCCGCGAACGACACGAACTCGTCGTCAGACCGAGAGTCGATTCAGGCCGAAGTCGACCAGCTCGTGAGCGAGATCGACCGTATCGCCTCGTCGACGCAGTTCAACGGCTCGCGCATCTTGGACGGCTCGTTCCTCGGCTCGCAGTTCCACGTCGGTGCGAACTCTCGCGAGACGATCACGATCAACGTCCAGGACTCGCGGTCAACCGCGCTTGGTCGCCAGTCGCGAAACGATGGCAACGCGGTCGACACGGCCTTCTCGCTGCAGCAGGGCTCAGTCCAGGTCAACGGCGTATCGATCCGCGGCACAGTGTCCGCGGACGACACCTTCTCGACGACGCTCAACGACGCGTCGGCAATCGCGAAGGCCGCAGCCATCAACGACTCGAGCAAGTTCAGCAAGGTGCGCGCGATCGCGAACGCCGCCATCGATGACGCGAATGATGAGGTCATCGGCGGTACCCTCGACTCGTCGAACTACATCCAAGTCAACGGCCAGACGATCACCGGCATCACGGTGCAGTCGAACGACGCCGACGACTCGCTCGTGAGCGCGATCAACGCGGTCGCGGCCGAGACGGGTGTTATCGCGACGCTCGCGTCCGACAATACGCTGGTCCTCACGGCGGCAGACGGGCGAAACATCGAGGTCACCACAGTCGGCAACGCCGGCACAGTGACGGGCCTCAATGCAGCTGCCGCAGGCACCGTTGTCACCGGTGGGCGCATCACGCTGCAGTCCGAAGAGGCCGTGAACCTGAGCTTGTCCGCGGGTGCGAACCAAGCGGCGGGCCTGGGCATCGGCACGGACGGCGCGAACGAGGTGTTCGGCGTCAACAGCCAGAACGCGCTGTCCACGATCGACGTGACGACACGCAAGGGCGCGAACCTCGCGATCGACATCGCAGACGTCGCCATCGGTCAGGTCTCCTCGATTCGCGCGCAGCTCGGCGCTATCCAGAATCGTCTCGAGTCGACGGTGAACAACCTCAACGCGACAGGTGAGAACCTCTCCGCCGCTCGAAGCCGAATCCAGGACGCTGACTTCGCTTCCGAGACTGCCCAGTTCACCCGAAACCAGATTATCCAGCAGGCCGGCATCTCGGTGTTGGCTCAGGCGAACCAGCAGCCGCAGGTCGCCCTGTCACTGCTCGGTTAATAGGAGTAGTATCGGGAAAGCGAGGCAGGTATGGCCATCAACTTGAACCAACTCGTGACCGGCACCACCGCCGTTCGGGCGCCCACGACGCCCGACGCGGTCGCCGCGCGAGTCCAGCCCCGAAAGGCTGAGGGTTCGGCGAAGACCGAGCTCGCCAAGGCTGCAGAGCCTGGCGCGTCAGCGAAGTCGCCCGACCCCGTCGAAGCAGAGGCGGCTGGAGCGCAGCAGGTTGAGCCCGCCGACTTGGATCGCGCCGTCGAGGAAGCCAATCAACTCTCGGAGCCTACGCTCAGGGCCACGAACCGGCGGGTCGTCTTTGGACGACACGAGGGCTCGGGGCGCATCACCATCACCATCCACGAACAGGTGAACGGCAAAGAGGTCGAGCGTCAGATTCCGCCAGAGTCGCTCTTGAAGCTCGTGGAGCGTCTCAAAGCGCTTGGCAACGACGACCCGCGCGCGACGGCGGGCAGCATCGTGGAGACAAAGGCCTGAGCCCGGGGGCCTAAAACGGCCGGCACCGCCAAGGGCGAGGTCTCACACACCTCGCCCTTGGCCCGTTTATTGCTAACAGCCTCCACGGAAGGAGGTCCATATGGGCATCTCAGTCGGCGGTATCGCCAGCGGTCTCGATACAGACGGCATCGTCAAGCAGCTCGTCGGGCTCGAGCAGCGGAGCATTTTGCAGATTCAGCGGCGCATCGCGCTGGCTGAGCTCAAGCAGCAGTCCTACGGTGACCTCGACGGCCGCTTGTCGAGCCTACGTTCGGCCGCCCGTGGCCTCAACGACGAGGCCCTCTTCCGCAAAGTCAGCGCGACCTCGAGTGACGAGGCCGCAGTGACCGTCAGCGCGACCAAGTCGGCGTCGGCGGGGACCTACTCGATGCAGGTCCTGCAGCTCGCGCAGCGCCACCAGATCGCGGGCCCTGGCTTCGTCGACGAGAACACGACGGGTGTCGCCGCCGCGAACGGGGTCTTTCGTTTCAAGATCGGGACAGGCACCGAGAAGACGGTCAACGTCACGAACACGACGACCCTGCGTCAGCTCGCCAACGCCATCAACGCGGCGAGCCCCGACGTGAAGGCCGAGATCGTCAACGATGGCAGCGCGACGAACCCGTACCGGCTCGTGCTCACGTCGAAGAAGGACGGACTCACAGGCCAGATCAACATCCTGCAGAACGACACCGCCATCGACTTGACGGGCAAGACGATCGAGGCCGCGACGGCCGACGCAACGAACAGCGCCGACTACCTCGGCAGCGTGACGTCTGCAGGCGCGTACACCGGCTCGACGAACGCCAGCTTCGTCGTCGAGGTCATTGAAGAGGGTGCGGCGGGCATCGCGCGCTACAAGTTTTCGGCTGACGGTGGGATGACGTGGAACGACAATAACGGCAACGGCTTCGCCAGCGCGCCGAATGTCGACATCCCGCTCCAGGATGGCGTCGCTGTGAACTTCACGGACGCCGGCACTCTGCGCGTCGGGGACCGCTTCCGCATCGACGTGACCTCGCCGACACTCCAGCAGGCCCAAGACGCGATCGTGAAGGTCAATGGCATCAACGTCACGAAGCCGTCGAACACGATCACGGACCTCGCGACAGGCGTCACGATCAACCTGAAGAAGGCCGAGCTCGGCAAGACTGTGTCGCTGAAGGTCGAGGAGAACGTCGGCGATGTCGAGACGAAGCTCACGTCCTTCGTCGGCGCCTACAACTCCGTCGTCGGCTTCTTGAACGCGCAGTTCGCCTACAACCCGCAAGAGGACAAGGCGGGTCAAGGCGCGCCCGTGCTGAACGGCGACTCGGCGGCGCGGCAAGTGCAGACCCGCCTCAAGAGCTTCGTGACGGGCCGAGTGTCGACTCTGTCGAGCAAGACGATCAGCTCGCTCGCGGAGCTCGGCGTGACCTCGGACGAGAAGACGGGCCTGCTGACGTTCGACTCGTTCAAACTGCAGGAGCAGCTCGACAAGGACCCCAATGCCGTCCAGCGCGTCCTCACACGCTACGGCGAGGCGCTCCCCAACGCGAAGTTCGACTACCTGCGACGGTCGAGCGCGTCGACGCCGGGTGAGTACGACGTATACGTGACGACGCCGCGGTCACGCGCCGAAGTCGCGGGGTTGGCGCCCGCTGAGGCACTGCTCGCACCCGAAACGCTGACGATTCGGTACAACTCCGACGCGACGAACATCAACTCGGTGCCCAAAGAGGTCAACGTAGCGCTCGACGTCGGCGACACGCCTGCGGCGCAGCTCACAAAGATCAATCAAGCCCTGAGTGACGCGACCGTCTCCGCGGAGGCGTTCTTGGACGCGCAAGGCGCGCTCCATGTGCGCACCAAGGAGTACGGTGGCCGCTATCAGATTGAGGTCTCGTCGACCCAGCCGGATGGCCCGGGCTCAACGAACTTTGGCAACTTCCCGCTGGCGGACTTGGGGACTGACCTGCAAGGCAGCATCGGCGGCAAGTCCGCGCGTGTGCTCGATGGCAACCACCTCAAAGGAGCGGTCGGGACCGCGTCTCAAGACGTCGAGGTCATCATCCCCGAGGACACCTCGGGCGCGCTTGGACGCGTGCGCATCGTCGACGGCCTTGGCGAGTCGCTGCCCGACGTCGTCGATTCGCTCGGCGCTTCGACGGGTCTGCTCAAGAGCCGGACTGACGGCCTGCAGTCGAGCATCGACGACTTGAACGCCAAGGTGCTGCGCGAGCAAGACCGTGTGACGCGGTTTGAGGAGCGCCTGCGGAGGACCTACTCGAACCTCGAGGTCACGATGGGCCGCCTCAACGCGCTTGGGGACTACGTCTCCCAGCAGCTCGGCTCCATGAGCTCGTCGCGCAAGAAATGACGAGGGCTGACCTACCAGCGGCCTAGGCGCACACCGCCGCGCACACCTGAGCGCGCTGCCTGCAGGTACCCGCCCAGCGCGCGGCGGCCTCGGTCCGCCTCCATCAGCCGCTCCCGCGTCGTCCCGAGGATCTCTGAGAGGCGCGTCACGAGCTGGGTGTTGGCGAATTGTATCGCCTCGAGCGACGTGCGCTCGGCCTCGGACGAGTCGCTGCCCGATTCAGGCGGCTCGCTGGCTTGAAGCGCCTGAAGGTGCGCGTCCCGGCGCGCGTCGAGGTCCTCGATATCGAGCTGACCTGACTCTAGGCGACCGAGTGACTCGCGCAGCACCGTCAGCAGCGCGGCCAAGTGGGCCGCGCGCTCGGCCGTCACGTCGTGCGACCCTCGTCCGCCTCGCCGCTCTGCGACACGCCCATCTGGCCCCCGAGCTCCTGAGCCTTGTTCAGGGTCGGGTCCACCGGGAGGCTGGTGAGGGCCTGGCTCCATCCGTCTCGCAGGGTCGTCAACAAGTTAATGACGACGTCAATCGGCTCGATCTTGAGCCGAATATTGGCCTCGGTGAGCTGCTCCATCATGAACATGTAGAGCTGCTGGAGCTGCGTACATAGCTCGGGGGCGATCGAGAAGTCGAGGCTGCTCATCAGCTCGCTGATGATCGCCTGAACCTTGCCGATGTACGTCCCCTTGCCAGCGAGGTCCTTCTCCTCGAGCTTCATCTTGGCGACGTGGCAAAAGCGGATCGCCCCATCATACAGCATCAGCATGAGCTGGGCGGGCGATGCGGTCTGGATCTTCACGGCGCGATAGCGCTGCAGATTGCTCTGACCGTATCCGTTTTTCGCGTACATCTGCTCTCCGCGAGGGCTGCATTGGCCCGTATTGGCCAAGGCGTGGCTGAGTCAACAGCCACAAGTTTCATCGGCGGGGTTTTCCCGAACTTAAAACAATTTCACAGTTTCCACCGCATGACCTTGCGCTCGTACTTGCCGCGCGGGTTCTTACGGCGGAAGTCCTCGGCGCGGGCACGCTCGTTCTCCGCGTTTAAGCGCGCGCGCTCATCCGCGGTGAGCGGAGGCGGCGGCGCCGGCGGGGGCGCGGGCGGCGGCGGTGGGGGCGGAATGACGAACCGCGCGATGTCGCCCGACGAGACGACCGGCAAGTCGGCGCCGGGGACGACGGCCTTGCCCCGGGTGAGGGCGTCGCTGACGACACGCGCGACGGCGATGCCATCACGAATCTCGAAGATCTCGACCTGACCGACCTCGGCCTCGACCATCGGGCCTGCTGCGAAGTGCGGCGCTGGGCGTGCGACGCCGTCTGAGTCGGCAGGGCCACCCGCGTGCACGGTCGAAGGTTTGACCGTGAACCCGAGTACGGGCGCAGCCTCGGGGGGCGCCGAAGCGACCCCGCTGGCGGGCGTCGACGCGGGCGTGGGCGTTGAGGCCGGCGCGGGCGCCGCAGTGGCGGCCGAAGCGGGCTTGGAAGAGGATGCGGGCGTCGGCATGGGCGCGGGTGTCGCAGCCGGCGTGGCGGGCAGAGGTCGCGCGCGCTGAGCCGCCGCCTGACGCAGCGCCAAGAGGCGCTGCGCCGCGGTCATCGGGCCAGCGGGCGGCTTGACCGGGGCTGCGGCGGGCGCGGGCGCGGGCGCGACGGGAGCGCTCGCGGGCGCGGGCACAGCACTGACGGGCGCGGCGCTCGCGGGCGCAGCGCTTGCGGGGACCAGCGGCACACTCACGGGCGCAGGCGCTGTGGCCGGCGACGCGGTCACGCTCATGGGGACCGGGACGCGCCGGTGGACCGTCAGGCGCTTGTTGAGGAGCTCCGGCAGCTTGTCTGCCTTGCCGTCGACGGGCTGCAGATAGACCTCGCGGTCGACCTTGACGGTCCGACCCGACATCTCCACCGGCCGGTAGACACCCACCACGAGGAGCTCACGGCGGTCGGCTTTCGGATCGTTCGGATCGACCCGGGCCGCCTGTGCCGCCTGGGCGGCGCTCGCTGCGTTTGCGTCGGGGCGCTTGCGCGGTGTGCGCCGCCGCTTGGGTTTCGATGCGTCCTGCACAGGCGGTGGCAGCGCCGACCCCACCCCGACTGCAGTCGCAGCGTCGCCCCCCTTGCTCGGCAGCGCCGCGTCCCCCCCCTTGGGCGGGCTCGATGGCGCTGACTGGGGACGCGCCGCGTCAGCAGTGCGTTCGCCGGGCGGACAGACCTCGGCCTGCGCGTGCGTCAGCGCGCAGCACAGCAGCGCGATGAGCGCGGTGGTCGAGCGCCGCCTCATGGGCGAGACCCCGCGGGACCGGCGGGGCGGTGAAAGCCACGCGGGCTGCGCAAGGCACGCCCAGGCCCACCTTGGTAGACCGCCAGCGCCCGCTTGAGCACGCGCTCGAAGAGCACGATGAGACGCAAGTGTTGAACGATGCCGAGTGGCTCGCCGCGATAGCCCGCGACGGCACCGGGGAAGATGACGTCTGAGGCGTCGATCGTAAAGAGGTCGGGCTCAAACGGGCTGTGGTCGCGCAGCACCCGCTTGACGAGCTCAAGAATGAAGCTGCGGCCAAACTGCCGCGCGCTGAAGACCTCGTCGCCCAGCCGAAGCGAGAGCCCCCCTCGCCCATCGCGCAGGTCGCCGCGGAGCCACAGGTCCACCTTGCGGGCCCGCGGCTGCTGCATCAGCGTGATGACGCGCGCAGTATCCTCGACCGCTGAGGTCTGACTCCCCAACGTTCGACCGTCCCGGAACTCGTACACACGGACGACCTTGCGCAGCTCAGCCGCGCTCTTCACGCGCCCGCGCAGGTGATAGACGATGCGGCGGAAGATGCGCGCGAGTTCGCGGTCGAGCAGCTGCGGATGAACCTCTTGGGTAAAGATCCGCCCGATTTCGTCGCGCACGATGATTCGACCCGCGTCCCGCTCGGCGCGCCACGCGACAAGCACCTCGGCCTCGCGGTCGAGGCGCGCGCGCTCCACCAAGGCGCGCATGTCGCCTAAGCCGGGGGAGAGCGGGTCGAACACGCTCTCGAGCTTCTGCTCGCCCGTAACGCCGAGCTGGCGAGCCACACCTTTCAAGGTGCGCGCGCGGACCACTCGAACGCCCTCGGCGAGGCGCCGAACGACCTGGTACTCGCCGCCCACTTCGTACGCGAAGCCGCGAATGACACCCGCTGCCATTGGCGCCGCCACGGTCGCTTGGACGCTCTCAAGCAGGCGACCGAGTCGATTCCTGAGGGACTGGAACTGACGCCCATGGGGCACGAAGAGCTCCGGACCCAGCTCGGGCGGGTCCGTCGGGTCAATGCGACGGTACAGGTCGGCGATGGCCTCGGTCAGGGCGTTCTCACCGGCGAACCGCAGGCTGATCATCTCGCCCCAGTTGTTAACGCCCACGAGCGTCATCTGCGTGACTTGGTTCGTGCGCGCCCGCCCATAGTTCAGAATGTCCCAGTTCTCAGGCAAGTAGAAGACGCCCGCTTTGTCGCTGACGTCCTCGGGCTCACGCGCCAAATCGAAGTTGGCGACGAGCGCGACCCGACCGAGGCGACGTGGCTCAAGGAACGTCGCCGGCGCGATCGCGAACGGGTCCGGCGACTCGAACATGCCGTGGAAGCGCTCAAGCAAGTGGCGCAGCTCGGCGACGCTCGCGCGGCTTACGCTCGCGAGCAGACTCACGACGGAGTGGTTGGCGAAGAGGCCGTTGAAGACGAGCCACGCGGCGAGCTCGCCGAGGTCGCCCCCCGTGTGCATCGCCTTGTCACGCCCCGCGAACTGCCCCCGCACCAAACGACGGTGCGCCTCCCAACGGCGAGTCGACGGCGCCTGCGGCACCTCGAGGACGACGATGCGGTCCTCGACCCGTGGCTCCTTCAGAAAATACGTGAAGAGGTGCGCGACCTTGCCTGGCTCCTCGGCGAAGCACGCGTAGAGCCGGCGACCGAGCACAGTCAGGTCGTCCTCGGCGATCTTCGCCTCGACCTCGCGGGCGCAGTCGACGAGGTGCCGGTAGGTCTTCAGCATGAACTGCCGAATCGCCTGACCGAAGGCGTCGATGCGGTCGGCCGACCAGTGCTCCATGCTGTCGAGGTCCGCGAGCAGGTCGCGGTCCCAACCCCAGCGCATGATGTACGCGCGCATCACGCGGAACCGCTGCAGGAATGCGTCCCGCTCCTTGCGCTCCGCAGAGAGCTTGAGCCCGACCTTGAGGTAGAAGCACTTCTGAATCAGCCGAAACGCGACCCAGTCGCCGCGGCTTGCGTAGTGCTCGCTGATGGCGTCGAACAAGAGGACGTAGGGGTCCGTGTACTGCGGCGACCGCTCCCCTTCGAAGACCCGCTTCTTCAAGATGTCGCACAGCAGCGTCCCCTCGCTCGCGGGGTCGAGGTAGCGCTCAAGGAGCGCCATCTTGAGCAGGCTCTTGAACGGGCTCTTGAGGCTCTTATTGATCTGCCAGAGCGCGGCGCCGAGGAACTCCCCCCGATCAATCGGGCCCACATTGCCCAGGTCGACGAAGCCAACGCCGGGAATCACCGGCGGCGTGCCCCCCACCAAGTCGATGAGGCGCGTGTACTCGGCGTCCGAGAGCCCAAGGGGCGACAGCCACCAGAGCGGGAGCTCACCGCCCAGGTAGATCGCGGTGCGGTAGAACTCTTCCTTGAGAAGCCGGCCCATTGCGCTGCCACCGGACTCCACGTCCGCGGTGGTCTTGCCGAAGTCGTCTCGACGCACACGCTCGACATCGACCAAGAAGAAGTGGGCCTCGAGCCCGCGCTCGCGAGCCCAGACCTCGATCTCTTCGACGCGTCGCTGGAGCAGAACGCGCTCGGCGGCGCTCAGGGTCTTCTCGTCATAGACGACCCAATAATCGACGTCGCTCCCACCGCTGTGGCCGATCGTCCCGACGCTGCCCATCGCGAACAGCGCGCGGAACGCGGGCCGCGCCGGGAGGCCCAAGCGCTGGTATCGTACCTTGGGGAACAGGTCGTTGACCGCCGCGACCATCGTCTGGTTCGGCTCGAAGTTTCTGAAGCCATGCGGTGCGGGCGGGGTCGATCCGCCGACATATCCGGGGGTCCCAGGCACTTGGTAGTGCAACAACCAAGGTATCGCGGAAAAGGTCGCGCGGTCCCGTGCCCGCAGGCCTTGGTACAAGTACGATAGGCGGCGCCGCGTGAACTGAAGGTAGCAATCGACGTTGCGCGTGAGGACCCGATGGACCTCTCGCAGCCGCTCTGCCGAAGGCTCGGGCGACCGACGGACCGCTTGAAGGACGTCGAGAAAATAGGGTTCGGTGCTGGGCTCAGCACCCACCTCGTCGTCCGCTGGCAGGGGGGTCAGCGTCACCGGCCCCGTCACCGTCGGGAGCGCGGGTGTCGGTGAACTCACGACAGGCCCTCGCGGCGCCTCCTGACGCTCGGACAACCGACGCAGCCATGCGGCGACAGCGTCGTCCCCCGTCGAATCGGGCTTTGAGGGCTTAGTCACCACGAGGCGCGGGCTCCTTAGCGCAGCGAGATCGAGCGCAGCATGTCGTGGGGCCCAGGTGGCGGCTCGCTGAAGCCACCGGGAGAGCCCTGCAGGACGAAGTACTTCACCGGGTAGCGAGAGTCGGTCAGGACGTACTGCATGGCCTTGCGGTTGGACATGTTGAAGATCAGCGGCGCGAGCAGATTGGCGCTCATCTGCTGCGGGTCAGCGGGCACCGTCATGATCACGGAGACGACGAGGTCCTCTTCGTTCTCCGGCTCGATGACGCCGACCTCTTGACGCCGGACCGCAATGTGGAAATCCCGCTTGAAGTAGAGCGGGTCCGTGATGATGAAGGCGAGATCGGGGTCCTCGAGGCTCTGAAGCCACTTGAACGGGCTGTCCTCGCGGTGGTCGAGGACGATGAAGCGCCGCAGCTTGCCGAAGCCGAGCAGCCCCATCGGGAACGTGAAGATGGCGTTCTCGTCCGCGTCCAGCTCACCGAAACGGGTGGAGTTAACCAGCATCGGGGTCACCTCCCTGCCCGGGCTTGGCGGCCGGCTTTGGCGAGCCGAAGAGGCCGCTGATGGAGTCGAGGATGTTCACGTCAGTGCTCGTCGCCATGACGTTCGCCGACTGAATCTTGAGATACAGCTCCTCGCGGCAGACGTAGACGTCTGGCGGCGCGATGATGCCGAGGCGGACCTGTTTGCCTTTGATCTCTTTGACGACAATCTTGATGTCGTCGCCGATGCAAACGGACTCGCCGACCTTACGGGTCAGTGTCAGCACAAAACCACCCTCCTGGCAGTTCGTTCGGGGTTGCTGCGTGTTCTACCTGAGATAATCGAGAAGCGAAGGCCCATTCAGCACTTTTCCAGTGGCCGACAGCGTCGCCTCGAGCGCTGTACTCGTGAGCTGGAGCTCCGCGATCGCCTCCGTCATGTCGGCGTCTTGAATGTCTGCAAGATAAGCGGGCACGCGCTCCTGCATGAACTCGTTGACGTTGAAAGCGGCCTCGAACCGGGACATGGCAATGCCGGTCTGCGCGCGCGCCTCGATGACCTGCTCAGTCGCGAGGTCAAGGTTCACAATCTCGGCTTCGATGTTGGCGAAACCAGCGACGTTCCGCACTTGAACCTGCGCGGTGAGGTTCGCGAGGATCGTGAAGACGTCCTGCGTTGCGGCGGTGCCGTCGCCAAACGCTGACCCCCCCGCGACGGTGAGTGGCACGAAGTGCTGCTCACCGACCTCGAGCGTGAGCTGGTTCGTGTCGCCCTGGAACACGCCGGCCGCGCTGTACGGGGCGACATTCGTCAAGAAGCCACCAAAGATCGGCTTGTCGCCGACGCGCGTGTTTGCGAGTGCCAAGAGTTGGTCTCGAAGGACCGTGATCTCGCCCGCGATGTCGTTGGCGTCCTGCTGCGTGAGTGACGCGTTGGCGGACTGAATCGCCAGCTCTCGCACGCGGTTCAAGACGCTCGACGCCTCGCTCAAGGCCGTGTCGGCTTGACCGAGGAACGCCCGCCCGCGATCCAGGTTGCGGTCGAACTGCTCGACCTTGGTCTTCTGCGTCTCGAGCACACCGATGCGCAGAGCGCCGAGCGGATCGTCGGACGGCTTGTTCACGCGGCGCCCCGACACGATCTGCTCGTTGTACTTGCCCGACCGCGTGCGCAGCTCGGCGATCCGCGCGCGCGGCATGTCGATTCGGGTCTTCTCTGTGACGCGCATCGGTGATGTCCTTTCGGGGCCGTGGGTCAGCGGATCAGCTGCAGGATAGAGTCGAGCAGCTGGTTGACCGTCGTCACGACGCGGGAGTTGGCTTCGAAGTGTTTTTGGAATCGCGTGAGGTCGATCATCTCGTCGTCGATGCTCACGCCCTCGACGCTCGCCCGGAGCTTCTCGCTTTGCTCCGACTTGGCCTGCGTCACGTCCCGGCGGATGTCGTTGTCCTCCGCTGCGAGCCCAATTCGATGAACGATCTCGCCGTAGCTCCGGTTGAAGGTCACGTTGCCGAGACCCACCTGAGCCAAGTTCTGGAGGTTCGCGATCGCCTGCATATTGCGGTTATCGCCGGGGATGGTGACCGCGGTCTGTGACGCAGCGACGAAGGCCGGGTTGCCCGAGATCAGCGGGTCAATCGCAAGGTTCGCCGCGGTCCCAGGCGCGGGCACCGGCGCCAAGAACAGGCCGCGCCCAGTCAGACCATCTAGACCGAAGCCAGCCGCATGCTGGACGTTGACCGTCGACGCGAACGTGAACGCGAGCGTATCGAGCGCTGTGAGTTGCTGACCGAGGAGGTTGTCGCGCACGTCAACGAGCCCGCCGAGCTCTCCGCTCGTCAAGACGGCTGTCAAGTTCGTGATTTGCCCGTTGATGCCGACGTGTTCGATGTCCAGCAGGCCTTGGTTCAGCGCGTTCGGCGTGCCCTGCAGGCGCGCGGCCTGGTCGCCCTGGACGAGCAAGCTCCCGCCCTGAAGCTCAACCGTCAGAGCGCCGTCGGGCTGCGGCAAGGGATTGACGGGGACAAGGCGCGAGAGCTCTCGGAGCGACTGCTCCCGCGCGTCGCGAAAGTCGTTCGCGTTTCGCTCATCGAGCTCGCCCGACACGATCCGAGCGTTCATCTCGGCGATCGACTTCGCGAGGCGATTCACCTCGGCGAGCTTGTCGCCGAGCGCGTCGTCCACCCCGCGTTGGACGGTGCGAAGATCGCGGTCGAGGACGTTGAAGCCTCGCGCGATGTTGTCCGCCTGTTGAATGAAGGACCGCCGCGCGCTGACGTCGTCGGGCTCTTGGGAGAGCTCACGCGCGGCGTTGAAGAAGGCATCGAGCATGCCTCCGAGGTCCGGACTCGTGTCGCCGCCGAACAACCGCTGCGCTGCGTCAAGGGTGCTCGCGCGCCCGTCGAAGAAGCCGAACTCGGTCTGGTCACGCTGGACTTGCCGCTCCAGGAAGTCGTCGTTCGCTCGGCTGACGGTCGTCAGGCTCGCCCCCTGCCCGAAGAGCGACGGTCGATAGGCAAGCAGAACGGGGTCGTTGGCCTCAATCTCGACGCGCTGGCGGCTGTACCCCTCGACGTCGACGTTGGCGATGTTGTTGCCCACGACCTGGAGGCCGGCTTGGCTGACGTGGAGCCCACCCGCGCTCACGTTCAAGGTTCTCATCAGCGTCATGGCTTAGCCCCTGTCCCGAAGAGTCGGCCCGACGCTGGGGACGGTGAAGCGACCCGCCCGCCCATACGTCGTGGTTGTGGTCGACTTCTTCTGCAGGATGCGGGCCAACCGACCTTCGATGGCACGTCGCCCGGTGCGTGCGTACGCCTCGTTGGCCGTCCGCTGATGCTGAACGGTCCGGACGCGGTCACGGAGGACCGCTTGGAGCGCGGCGACCCGGCCATCGGGGTCGAGGCGACGAGCAACGAGGGCCGACAGCGTCGGCTCACCCTCGTCGGGCAGGAGCCCGCGCAGAGCGGTGTTGCGTGCGAGCGCGCTCTCTAGATGACGCGCGACCTGCGCCTCCATGCGCACCGCGAGGACTTCAAGTGCGGCTCGGTCGAGGCGTCTGAGCGCGCGGGCCTCGTCGGCCAGAAGCGCCTCAAGCTCGCCGAGGTGCTCGACTTCATCTTCGAGGACACGCACCAGCGCGTCGAGGTCGGTCGCCGTCAACATGACGGCTCTCCGAATGCGAACCCTGTGCCCACTTCGCGGCGCTCATTCGGCCGCGTCGTCGTCAGGTGAGCCCGCCCGACGAACGCGGGCGAGATCCCCGGGACGCTCAGCCCTTGCCGAAGACCAGCGCTTCGTTGATGACGCGCTCCGCCACGACGCGCATGTCGGCACGATACTCGCCGCGCGCCAGGGCAGAGCGGAGCTCCGCGACCTTCGCTTCGTCGACATCGCTCACATTGCGCGCCGCGCTCTTCGCGATGGCTGCTGAGTCGCCGCCGGCTATCTCGACCCTGTCGCCCTCCAAGGCGGCAGACTCGCTCTTGCCCTCGGCCTTCTTGGACGCCACCTTGCCCGAAGGCTTGCCGACGACCCCTGGTTGCACTTGATTGTTGATCTTTACCATACCGGCCTCTCGGTCCGTCGCCCGTCCTTGGGCTGTTCACCCACCACATCGACGGGACGGCTTCGAACTTGAGCGCTTTCTTGGGCGCCGCCTCGGCTCGATCCGCGGCGCGCAGCGCACGCGCGGTTCGCCCGATCCGACCATTCGGCAGTTTAGGCCATTCGCCGGCCAGATCAAACGCATTCATAGTGGGCTCCCGGGCGAGACGAGGCCGAGGGCTTTGCTCGGGTCCTGCGCGCGGCCGTCTTTGCGAACCTCAAAATGCAGGTGAGGTCCCGTGCTGTGGCCGGTGCTGCCGACCTTGGCGATGTGCGCGCCCGCGGTGACCTTGTCGCCAACCTTGACGAGCAGCTCACTGGCATGGCCGTAAAGCGTCGTTTGCCCGTCACCGTGGTCGAGCACAACAGTGTTGCCATATCCTCGAACCCAGCCCGCCTGAACCACCCGCCCACCCCGGGCAGCCTCGATCGGGGTGCCTTCGGATGCTGCGATGTCCAAGCCCTGATGCATTCGCGCGTTTTCGTCATCCGCGAGCTTGCGGAGACCGAAGCGGGACGAAATGCGCCCCCCGTCGACGGGCATCTGCATCTCGCTCGTGATGTGCTGCTGTGTATAGGCTTGTACTGCTCTGTGCGATAAGGTGCGCTGCACGCCGAGGCCCTGAGGCGCGTGCGGTCGACCCAGACCCACCGGCGGCGCGGCATGGCTTCCCGCCGACTGGGCGTCGTTCATCTCGACGCCAAACTGCTGCGCGACGATCTCGGCGAGGCCGATCCCGCCCTGCTCAGCCGACTGTTTGGCGTACTCCATGTCGAGCATGTCGGTGAACATCTCACCCCCCATGCCCGCGTCGAGTAGGCTGTCCTCGTCCTTGAGTACGGTCTGACGCATCGACTTGAAGAGCTGGTGCAGGAACAGCGACTCGAACTCGCGCGCGGCGCTCCGGAGCGCTTCAGGGTCTTGCCCTTTGGCTGACGCCTTGCGCGCGAGCGCCTCTGGGTCGACGCCCCCCGCTGCACGGCCGGCGTCAACGCCGGCTAAAGCGCTCAGGCCGGCCATGTCACATCACCTCGACGTCGGCACGCAGCGCGCCTGCCCGCTTAATCGCCTGCAGAATCGTAATGATGTCCCGCGGTGTCGCCCCGAGCTTGTTCAAGCTCTCGACGACGTCTGCGAGCGAAGCGCCCTCGGCCATCTCGACGAGGGGCACCTTCTGCTCCTCGACATCGACGGTCTCGTCGGTCGTCACCGTTGTGTCTCCCGGCGTAAGCGTGCCCGCGGGTGTGGCCTCCTCGGTCTTCTTGATGCTGACCGTCAGGTTCCCGTGTGCGACCGCGACCGGGGCCAGGCGGACGTCCTGACCCATGATGATCGTCCCTGTCCGCTCGTTCACGATGACCCGCGCCACCGCGTCGGGCGTGACCTCAAGGCGCTCAACAACGCTGATGAAGTCGACCATGCGGCCTACCCATGGCGGCGGGACCTTGACAACGATCGAGCCGGGGTCGGGCGAATCCGCGAACTCGCCGCCCAAGTTCATGTTGATGGTCTTCGCCATCCGTGCGGCGGTCGTAAAGTCCGCATCCCGCAGCTGCAGTGTCAGATTGTCGCGCGCGTTCAAGTCAACGCGCACCTCCCGCTCGACGATCGCGCCATCCGGGATTCGCGCGACGGTCGGATGGTTCTTCGTCTCCGAAGCGCCCCCGCCATCCGCCGCGACGCTGAAGCCGCCCACAGAGACTGGCCCTTGCGCCATGGCGTAGATTTCACCGTCATGGCCCCGCAGGGGCGTCACGACGAGCGTCCCCCCCGTCAAACTCTTGGCATCACCCACACTGCTGACGGTGACGTCAATCGTGTTGCCCGCGCGTGAGAACGCCGGCAGTTCGGCTGTGACGACGACAGCGGCGACGTTTTTGAGCTTCAGGCCCCGCTGGTCGACGCGGATGCCCATTCGGCTCAGCATCGACACGACCGACTGTAATGTGAAGCGCGTCTTGTCGGAGTCACCTGAGCCGTTCAAGCCGATGACGACGCCATAGCCAATGAGCTGGTTCGGACGAACACCCCGCACGTCGGCGAGGTCCTTGATGCGCGCGGCCTCGGCGAGCGACGGGCCGAGGCAGCAGATCAGGCAGAAGAGGGCGGTCGAGAGACGTGATTTCATGATGAGCCTCCGACACAACTCTCAGCAAACGACGTGCCAGCGTGAGCGCGGCCATCGCCCTGCGTTTCAGAAGGGCCAGATCGAATCCAGCGCGCTGGAGAACCAGCCCTTCTCCGAGCCCTTGGTGAGATTCCCGCGGCCCGTGAATTCGATCTGTGCGTCCGCAATTCGGCTCGAGAGCACGGTATTGTCTTGGTCGATGTCGATCCGACGAACCACGCCGCTGATGTAGAAGTGGTTCTCTTCGCTGTTCACGAGCAGCACGCGGTGCCCCTCAATGAACAGGTTCCCGTTCGGCAGGATTTGTCGGACCATGGCGGGGACGGTGGCTTGGAGCCGATCGTTCCGCGCGGTCTTGCCCTCGCCCTTAAAGCCCGCCTTGTGCGCCATGCTGAGCGCCTTCGAGCCATCGAAGTTCGGGAACTTCTCGTTGACCTCCTTGACGAGCCCCAAGAACTCATTGAGCTGAGTCTCGTACTGGTCGTCCTTCTTGGTCTCGGTGCTCGTACCGCGCTCGGCGGTCGCGCGCTCGTCGACCACGATGTTCACAACGTCGTTGACGAAGTGCGCGCGCTCGTCCGCCTGGTAGATGGTGCCGATGGCGTTGCTGGCGAAGAGTGACCCCTCGGTGCGTGTATCGTTGGACGAAGCGTGGGCCTCAGGCAGGGAGTACATGCGCCGCTTCGGCACATAGGGGTCGATGTGGTTCACGCACCCTACAGAAGTCAGGGTGAACAGCCCGAGGAAAGAAAGCTGAGCAATCCTGAGGACATATCGCATGTCACAGCTCCATCTGAACGGTCTGAGGGCCCGAGACGCGGCCAGTGACGACCTTGTTCGAGTCGAGGTTCTTGATGCGAATCGTTTCGCCCTGCCGACCTGCGGCCAGCGCCTCACCGACAGCGCTCACACGAATGCCACGACCCAGCGCGACCATGGTGACCCGCTGACCCCGCGCCACCATGGGCTGGAGTTCGACAGCGCGACGCACCAGTGGCTCGCCTGCGGTCAAATCTCGACGCGCAGTGGCACCCATGAGTTCGGCGGGGTCGCGCATCGCGTCAGCGGGCTGCTCGCTCGCAGGCCGCATGACCGAGACAACGTCGTTGCTCGTGACGGCCTGTCCGCGCCCCATGTCGGCACGCAGGACGAGCGTGGGCGTTAGCGGATCGATCTGCACGACGACCTGCTGTGTCCGGATCGCGACCTGACCGTCCAAGACCTTGAGTGTCGTCGATACGGTGCGCCCCCCCTTCGGCGCGCGTTCCACAGTCACGCTGATCGTCGCGCCCGCGGGCACCTGCACATCCGGCAGGTTGGGCACCTTGACGGAGGCCAGCGTGTCGACTTGCCCCAGGTGGCTCCGAACGACCGCTTCGACCGCTTCGCGCTGAGCGCTCGACTCTAAGACCGCTGACGCCCGCGTGACCTCAAGGCGCTCGGGCAGGCGAAGCACAGTCCCCGCCGGGAGGCCGGCCGCCTCAAGCGTTGACCGCAGGAACGCGCGTGGCAGAAGACGACCCGTGCCGACCGCCGGAGCAGGCCCGAGATCAATCGCGGCCAAGCGCGCGCGCTCAGCGGATGCGAGACCGGAGAGGCGTGCAACGTCGCCCAGCCTGACGTTGGCGGCACGCACCTGAACAGTGCTCTGAACGTGTACCTGAGGCGCGGCGCTCGCGCTCGAGACACAGGCCGCCCAGAATGCGAGGCCGATGACGAGGTGTCGCAACATGGCTCAGCCCAACTTTCCGAGCTCACGCAGCATCTGGTCCGAGGCCTGGACCGCCTTGCTGTTGAACTCGAAGGCGCGCTGCGCCGTGATCAGGTGGATCATCTCCTCGACGACGGCCACATTGGACATCTCGAGGAACCCTTGGTTGATGACGCCAAAGCCGTTCTCGCCGGGGTTCCCGACGATGGGTGGTCCCGAGGAGCCGCTCTCGCGGTAGACGTTCCCGCCGACAGCGAGCAATCCCGCGGGGTTGATGAAGCTCGTCGTCTGAATCTGCGCCAACTGAACGACCTGACCGTCGTTGGTCTGGTAGCTGACGACGCCGTCCTGGCCGATGGTCACGTTCACGGCCTCTTGCGGGACAGTGATGTTCGGCTCGAGCGGGAATCCACTCGCATTGACGAGGGTCCCATTCTCGTCGACATGCATTGCGCCGTCGCGAGTGTAACCAATCGCGCCGTCCGGCAGCACGACCTGAAGGAAGCCCTCACCCTCGATGGCCATGTCGAAAAAGTTACCGGTCTGCTTCAGTGACCCCGTCGCGAACTCTTTTTGGGTGCTCGCGGTGCGGACGCCGAGACCAATCTGGATACCGGTCGGCGACTCCGTACCTTGGCTGGTGGCCCCACCCGGCGCCTTCTGAATCTGGTACATCAGGTCCTGAAAGTTGGCTCGGGTCTTCTTGAAGCCCGTCGTGTTGACGTTCGCCAGGTTGTTCGACGTGACGTCGATGTAGGTCTGCTGCGCTTCCATTCCAGTCGCAGCGGTGGTGAGTGCTCTGAGCATGGATGACTCCGTGCGTGAACGCGTTCAGCGACTGGTTAGACGGTACGACCCAGTTCCTGCGCAGACTGGCTGTCCATCTGCTTGTAGGACTGGATCATCTTGTTGTTGAGCTCGAAGAGGCGGCTGGTCTTGACCATCAACGTCATGGTCGAGACGGCGTTCACGTTGGAGCCCTCAAGCCATCCTTGGTGGACGACGGGGTCGGCGACGGGCGTTCCCTGAAGCTGCGGGTTCGCCGGCTTCCACTCGCTGTCGCCCTGACGCTCGAGGAGTCGAGGGTCATCGAATTTCACGACGGCGAGCTGGCCGACCTTGGCGGCGCCCGCTTGCACAATACCCTCACGCGTGATGCTCACGCTCGCCCCGGGCGACGCGATGCGGAGCGGCTGGCCGTTCGTGTCCAGGACCGCGCCGCCGTTGGCCGCTGAGATCAGCGTGCCGTCCGACGCGAGGGTGAATGTGCCGTTGCGCGTGTACGCGGGGCCGTTCTGGCCCTGTACCACGAAGAAACCGTCGCCCTCGAGCGCGAGGTCAAGTGAGTTTCCGGTCTGACGCAGCGCGCCTTGGTCGAAGTGCGTGAAGCGCTCCTCCATGACCCCCGCGATGCGGTCATCGGGGAGGTAGCGAATCGGTCGATGTACGCCCTCAGCCTGCGCTGGGCTCGACTGACGCTCAACGTCCGCATGGACCTCTCGGTACATCGACGCCTGCCGCTTGAAGCCGGGCGTGTTCACATTCGCGAGGTTGTTGTTCACGCTCTCGAGCGTGTGCTCTTGAGCGCGCGCGCCCAACATCGCCGTGTAAATGCCGCTCGCCATGGGGACCTCCTCAACGACCCCATTAAGCACACAGCGTGCCAAGGCGTCCGAACGCAGTCCAGACGGCCTCTCGCTCCTCCCAACGCGCGGACTGTCAAGGCGCCGTGGGCAGAGTCGTCAAACTTTCGACACTTCGTGCCGGTCGGCCAGCGTTCAGTGCGTGGACGGCGTCCAGAATCGGAACGTCCAGTTCTGAGACACAGCCTGAGGCGCAGCGCGAACTCACGGCCAGTCGACGTCGGCACACCCCAAGCAAGCCCGTTCAGCAACACCTTGAGAGAGAACCATGACCCGCATCGCCAACCGCTTCCGTGCTCTCTTCTCGTCGCTCAGCGCTCTCTGCCTCACCTGGGTCGTCGCGGCCTGTGAACCTGAGTCCCTCACTGACGCGCCGCTCGACACGACGGACGCAGGCGCACCGAGCCTGTTACCGCGTGCCGCCGCAGTTGATGCACGCGAGAATCTGCGTCGCGCGTCCCCGGTCGATCCCTGCAGTGACGCGGTGGAGCCGAACGATACTCGCGGGCAGGCTTGGCTGGTCGACGTCGATGAACGCATCCCGGCGACAGTGTGCGACGGCGATGTCGACTGGCTCGCCATCGACCTGCCCGAGGCGGAGACCGTCAGCGTTCGAGTGGAATCCCAGCATGTCGACCGCCTCAGCCCCATCGAAGCTTTTCGCCCACGCGCTCGCAAGCCTTTCGGCAAACTCAGCAGCGCGTCGAACGCGATGGAGCTTCAGCTCAATGACGTCCGGCCCGGTCGCTACCGCGTGCGAGTCGCACCGCGCGACGGCCAGCCCCCCACCGCCTACACCTGCGTCGTGCGCGTGAGCTCAGCGGGCTCGCGGTGAGACGCATGACCGTCCGTTCAGGCGGCGACGCGCGCGCTCAAGCGGTCCGCGAGCTTCATCCCGACGACACGGGCGAGGGCCATAATCGTGACCTGCGGGTTCACACCAATCGTACTCGGCATGATGCTGGCGTCGGCAATGTAGAGCCCGGGCGCGTCCCAGAGCTGACCATCGGGATCGACAACACCCCGACGCGGGTGCGCGTCCATGCGACACGACCCCATCAAGTGGGCGGTGAAGTACTCCGTGTCCTCGGGTCGCGGCTTCGAGGCCAGCAGCTTCGGAAGGTCGTCGGGCGACCGCAGCCGCGGCATCGCATGGAACGGCAGGAATACCTCACGAGCGCCGGCCGCAAAATAAATCTCGGCGAGGCGGGCGGCACCCAGGACAAAGCGTTCCTGGTCGTGCTCCGTTACCTCGTAGTGGACGAACGGGATACCCATCGGCAGCAGCGAGATACGGCCCGCGGCGTGGTCGTCCACGAGAATGCCTCCGGTGGCGACGTGCCCGTGGTCACGCATGCGCTGCGCAAGCCGTGGACCAAAGTCGTTGAAGGCAACCGACCGGAACGCGACAGGCACGAGGCCGGGGGCCATCAAGATCCCGTCACGCTCGAATTCGACGCATTGCCAGGCTTGGTGGGCCCCGCGCACGGAGTCGACCGGCCGGTCGAATCGCGCCGCGACCTTGACATTCGGATGAATCGTGAAGTGCCGACCGACTTGGCCGCAAGCACCGCCGAGACGACTCCGCAGGAGCAAGAGCGGCGTCTGCACAGCGCCGCCCGCAAGCACGACGGCGCGCGCGCGCACGGTGAACCGACGACCGCCCGGGTGGTCCGCGATCACGCCCGTGACGCCCGTCACTCGGCCATTGTCCGAGACCAAGCGCTCCGCGCGACAGTGCGTATAGAGCGTGCCGCCGTTGGCCCAAAACCGTGGCAGCCAAGTGAAAATTGTCGATTGCTTCGCGCCCGAGGGGCAACCTGTCACGCAATCGTTGCTGCCTACGCAGTGCACCTGATTCCGCTTGTTTTTCGAGAGTTTCCAGCCCAGCGACGTTGCGCCTTCTCTGAAGACGTCGTTGTTCTCGCCCTCGGAGCCCGCATCCTGATAGCGGGCGTGAATGATGCGCTCGACCTCGTCGAACACGGGCTCGAGGCGGTCAGGCGAGAGCTCGGGGAGCCCTCGTTCGTGAGCCCACGTGTGCAGGATCTTCTCGGGTGTACGCCAACACATGCCGCCATTGATGACGGTCGAGCCGCCGACGCACTTGCCTTCCAAGTACGGCACTTGAGCGCGCCCCATCGTCGCGGTCGCGCCTCCATTGCGCATCAGAGTTCGAAGCATGGACGAGATGTCGGCCGAGTAGTCTGCCGTGCGGTAGTAGCCGCCCTCCTCCAAGCAGACAACATTCAGGCCCGCCTCGGCGAGTGTAGCCGCAGCAGTGGCGCCGCCCGCGCCCGATCCGACCACCACGACGTCGCACGTCAGGCGCAGGTCGCCCTCGTACTGGCTTGGGGAGACGACACGTTCGCTCATTTGCCCTGGCTCCTCTTGCGCTGCGTGCGGGGCTTCCCCGTGGGCTTCACGGACTGCAACTGCGGTCGGGCCTCAGCCTCCGCTGCCTCGGGACGGGCTCGACGCGGTGCCGGCGACGGGGCCGGTCGCTTCGGTTCGACGCCCGGCGTGAGGTATTCAGACGGGTTGATGAACTTGGGATCCGCGAGCGGCAGCGGTACGGGCGGCAGCGCGCGGCCTTCGTCCAACTGCACGAGGGACTCACGCAGCCGCGCTCGGTCTTCACGCCACGCCCGGCGTTCAGCGCCCAAGTACGACTCTACGACCGGCAGGTCGTATGCGCACAGGTTGACGAATGTCTGGTACAGCAGGATGGACTTTCGAATGTTCGCGACGGGGTGGTGCGCGATCCCAGTCAAGCGGCGCTCGCAGGTCTCGCGGTCGACGGCCGTGAGAGGCCGAATCGAGGCACGGCGCGGGTCGAACGCGAAGCTCCCGAGCTCGAAGAACCAAAGGCCCGCGACGCAGAGAGACTGCACTGCAGCGGGCTGGCCTTCGACGAGGCGCTCGACTCGGCTCAGCACTTCATCCGTGATGTCGTGTTCAAAGTCCGGCCAACGGGGCACCATCGCGTCGACGACGGCGCGCGCGATGAGCCGCGAGTGTCCACGGAACGCAAAGGTCATCGGGTACCTCTCCACGGAACGGCGTCTCGGGCATGGGCGACGACATGGTGCCCTTCGCCGACTCGCCGGATCAAGGGTCGGAAATGTCGGGGGCGATGGGCTGGCACTCGGGGTCCGGACGCCCGCCGAGAATCGCGCGCTCGAGCGCCACTGCATGAG
>Ga0114972_10000810_pt1 | contig 23561 bp, 21 predicted proteins | sample M_140807_EF_Meta_FD_87354 | JGI IMG/M metagenome (GOLD analysis project Ga0114972, IMG submission 87354) | Freshwater microbial communities from Lake Montjoie, Canada to study carbon cycling - M_140807_EF_MetaG | ecosystem: Environmental > Aquatic > Freshwater > Lake | place: Lake Montjoie...
ATCTCAGCCGCGTTCATCCGCATCGGCCGGCGGCCAAAGCCCTGAATATCGGGGTAGCCAGGATGCGCGCCCAGCGTCACGCCATGCGCCATGGCCAGTTCCACCGTTTTGCGCATCACCAGGGGGTCCCCGGCATGGAAGCCGCAGGCGATATTGGCGCTGTTGATCAGCGGCATGACACCGGCATCATTGCCCATCTTCCAGGCGCCAAAGCTCTCACCGATATCGGCATTGATGTTCACGATGGGCATGGCGGGGTCTCCTTCAAAACCGAGGCCACCCTGGCAAGCCGCACCGCGCTTGCCAAGCCCGCGCGGGGCGGCGACCTTGAGGGCATGATGCGTCTTCGACAGGCCGGTGACGGCGCCATGCTGGCGGAATTCTCTGACCGTCTCGACCCGCGGGCGGTGGCCGATGTGCGCGCGCTGGATGTGGCGCTGAACGCTGCCGCCCCCGATGGGCTGATCGAGACCATGCCCAGCCTACGTTCGCTGCTGGTGCTGCATGACCCGCTGCGGCTTTCCGCCCGGCGGCTACGCGCCTTGCTGGAGAGCCTGGCGGAAAACCTGGCCGATACCACCATCATCGGCCGGCAATGGCTCATCCCGGTCTGCTACGAGGAGGAATTCGCCCTCGACCTGGCCGAGGTAGCAGCCAGCAAGGGCATGAGCATGGAGGAGGTGGTGCGCCGGCATATCGGCGCCACCTATACCGCCATCGCCGTGGGCAGCTTTCCCGGCCTGCCCTATCTGGGCGGGCTGGACCCGGCGCTGGTGCTGCCGCGGAGGGTGCCGCCGCGCATATTGGTCCCTGCCGGTACGGTGGCGATCGCGCTGGAGATGTCCAATATCTACCCCCAGGCCACGCCGGGCGGTTGGAATATTCTGGGCCGCAGCCCGGTGCCGCTGTTCAACCCGGGCTGGGAGGCGCCCTCCCTGCTCTCACCCGGCGATATTGTGCGCCATCGCGCCATGCCGCGCGCCGAATATGATGCGCTGCTGGCCGGCTTTGGCGATGGCACGCTGCTGCCGCATGAGGTTTGCCGCGCATGAGCCTTCGCATTATCGATCCCGGGCTGTTCAGCACCATCCAGGACCTCGGCCGGGTGGGGTATCAGCGCATTGGCGTGCCGCCCTCGGGCGCGCTGGATACGCTCTCGCTGCGGATGGGCAATGCGCTGTTGGGCCAGGCGCAGGGCATGGCGGGGCTGGAGATGTGCCGGGTTGGGGTGCGGCTGGTGGTGGAATGTGCCCGGCTGCGGTTTTGCATCACCGGCGCGGATGGCACGGCCACGCTGGATGGGCAGCCGCTCGCGCCCTGGCGCAGCCACACCGCCCGCGCTGGGCAAGAATTGCATATTGGCCGCATTCGTGGCGGCGCGGCCTATCTCTGCGTACAGGGCGGCTTTGCCCTGGTGCCGGTGCTGGGCAGCCTCTCCACCTATACCCGCGCCGGTCTGGGTGGTTACGAGGGCAGGCGGCTGGATGCGGGAGACAGCCTGCCGATGGCCTTGCCGGACGCACCGGCGGCCCCGGAACGCCTGCTGCCCCACCCGGTGCCGGCCGAGCGCAGCCGCCCGCTGCGGGTGCTGCTCGGGCCGCATGCCGAGATGTTCACCGAGGCGGCGATCCGCACCCTGCTGAGTGAGGCCTATCAGGTCAGCCATAATGCCGACCGGCTGGGCATCCGGCTGCAAGGCCCACCGCTGGAGCATGCCGGTGCCAAGGAGATTGTCTCGGATGGCAACAACACCGGCTGTATGCAGGTGCCCGGTGACGGCCAGCCCATCCTGCTGATGCCGGACCGGCAGACCGCGGGCGGCTATCCCAAAATCGCCACCGTTATCACCGCTGATCTGCATCGCCTGGGCCAGGTGGTGCCGGGGAGCCAGCTCCGCTTCGAGGCGGTGGCCCCGGAACAGGCCGAGGTGGTGGCCTGGCAACTGGAACGCGCCATCGCGGCATCCATCGCTTCCATCCAGGACATCGCCTGACGCCGTAATGGGCGGGGCAATGGGCGGGGCAGAGCGCGCTTCACAGCCCCGCGATGCTATGCTCAAAGCGCCGGTGTAACCGCTTGGAATCCCGATCATGAGCAGCGGCCTCCTCGCCCTCCTCGACGATGTCGCCGCCATCGCCAAGGTGGCCGCGGCCTCCCTGGATGATGTCGCAGCCCAGGCGGCCAAGGCCGGCGCCAAGGCCGCGGGTGTGGTGATCGATGATGCGGCGGTGACGCCGCGCTATGTCGTGGGCTTCGCCGCCCATCGCGAATTGCCCATTGTGGCGGCGATTGCCTGGGGGTCGCTGAAGAACAAGCTGCTGATCCTGCTGCCTGCCGCACTCGCCCTCAGCGCCCTCGCCCCATGGTTGATCACGCCTTTGCTGATGCTGGGCGGCGCTTTTCTCTGCTTCGAAGGCGCGGAGAAGGGCATGGAAATGCTGGGCATGCACCATCATGGCGAGGAGGAGGAGGCCGCCGGCGAGCAGGACCCCCAGGCCATGGAGGCGACAAAAATCGCCGGCGCGATCAAGACCGATTTCATCCTCTCGGCCGAAATCATGGCCATCAGCCTCGCCGCCGTGCCCGATCATGGGTTCTGGATGCAATTCGCCGTGCTGTTTGCTGTGGGCGTGGGCATCACCGGGGCGGTGTATGGCGCGGTGGCATTGATCGTGAAGGCCGATGATGCGGGGTTGGCGCTGGCGCAGGAGGCGCGGCCGCTCAGCCGCATCTTGCGCGCAAGTGGTGGTCCATCCCTGGGCGATCGGCTGCTTGCCCCGCTCAGCCGGGCGCTTGGCCGGTTGATGGTGTTGGGCATGCCGGTGCTGCTGAAGCTGCTGTCAGTGGTCGGCACGCTGGCCATGCTCTGGGTTGGTGGCGGTATCGTGATCCATGGGCTGGATGAATTCGGCCTGGGCTGGCTCTACCGGAGCGTGCATGATGTGGCGCATGGCGCGGCGGGCCTGCTGCCGGCGGGCCAGGCGGTGGTGGAGTGGCTGGTGGGGGCGGTGCTGGCCGGGGCGCTGGGCCTGCTGCTGGGCCTGGCGGTCATTCCCCTGGTCAATCGGGTGATCATGCCGCTGGTCAAACGCGCTTCCTGAAGCCCTCCCGCTGCGTTATCGGAATAGGCAGGAGTATCGGCCATGGATGAACTGGGCTTTCACCGCGCGCTGCACCGCCCGGGCCTATTGCTGGATGTGGGCGCGCATGATGGCGCCTTCACCCTGCCTTTCGCGGCGCTGCCGGACAGCCGGGTGCTGGCTTTCGAGCCATTGCCCAGCGCCTTCGCCCGGCTGGAGGCCGCCCTCGCCCCCTGCCCGCCCCATGTGACGCTGCGGCGCGCGGCGCTGGGCGATGCTGCGGGCGAGATCACCCTGGCCGTGCCCGTGGTGCAGGGCGTGCCGCAGGAGCAATGGGCCAGCATCGCCAAGGGGTACGCCCAGCATGATGGGGTGGAGGAGCAGCGCCACAGCGTCTCCGTCCTTACCCTGGACAGCCTGGGCCTGACCGATCTCACCCATGTGAAGCTGGATGCCGAGGGGGCCGAATACGAGGTGCTGCGCGGCGCGCGGGAGACCCTCGCCCGCTGCCGCCCGGTGCTCTCGGTCGAGATCGAGGAGCGGCATCGGCCAGGTTCGACCTATGCGGTGCCCGCCTTCCTTGATGGGCTGGGCTATGAGGGGTTCTGGCAAGACGGCGGTGAGTGGCGGCCCATGGGCAGCCTCGACCGGCAGCGCCTGCCCAAGGCCAGCCCGAACCCGGCGGTGTTTGAGCATATCGAGGATTACATCTTCGTGTTCTACTTCCTGCCACGCGAGCATGTGGGGGCCATGCTGGCCCGAATGCCTTTCCCACTGGGCTGACAGCAGCGGCAAAGCCACCCATCTTCCGCAGATGCCCTTTCCCCCTATCACCATCACCGAGCGCCTGCTGCATGCCGTGAAGCGCCTGGAGGTGACCACACCCGCCGGCATTCGTCTGGCGACCGGCTATTGCTGCCAGGTGGCGGTGAATGCGGATCGCAGCCTGCCCGCCATCATCACCACCCGCCATGCGCTGGCGCAGGCGAGCGCGGTGACGGCGCGGTTCCACCTCGCCGGGCCATCGGGGCCGCTGCGGGAGAGCACGACGCTGCGGATGGAGGGGCAGACGCTGAACATCGTGCAGCACCCCAGGCCCGGGGTGGACCTCGCGGCATTGCTGCATGCGCGGGCGATTGTCACCTGGCAGGAGGCCAATCCGGGGAGTGAACTCTTCAGCCAATGGCTGGATGAGACTGCCTTCTTCCCTGAGGATCGTTGGGAAGAATTGGATGTGCAGGAGAGCGTGGCGGTGATCGGCGCGCCGGAAAAACTCTGGGATGCGAGCAATAACCTGCCGCTGCTGCTGGCCGGCAGCACCGCCAGCCACCCGCTGCTGGATTATAATGGCCAGCCGGAATTTATGGTGAGTGCGCGCATGCTGCCGGGCATGTCCGGTGCGCCGGTATTGCTGCAGCAGGTGGGGGCCCGGGGCAGCCGGACGCCCGAGGCCTTCGCCCAGCGCAGCCGCTTCGGCCTGCTGGGCACGCTGCGCGGCGGCATGGGGGCGGACCCGCATGGGCTGGGGCTGGTGGTGAAGGCGAGCGAGACCAGAAGCCTGCTGGAGAGTATCAGGGCAGATGTGGCGGGGCGGTTAAAGCCCAATTGAGCGGCGGCGATATCGTCAGCCGCCCGCTGTTACGAAAGACCAGCTTAGGGATCAGCCAAATGTCCGATGTCCATGTCATCAGCCACCCATTGGTGCAGCACAAGCTGACCCTGCTGCGTCAGGTGGAGCGTTCGACCCAGGGGTTTCGCCGGCTGGTGAACGAGATCGGCATGCTGCTGGCCTATGAGGTGACGCGTGACCTGGCCTTGGAAATGACCGAGATTGAGACGCCTCTGACGCGCATGGCCTCGCCCATCCTGGCCGGCAAGAAGCTGGTCTTTGCCCCCATCCTGCGCGCCGGGGTGGGGTTTGTGGATGGCATGCTGGAACTCGTGCCCGCCGCGCGCGTCGCCCATATTGGGCTCTATCGCGACCCCGCCACGCTGCAGGCTGTGGAATATTATTTCAAGGCGCCGCCCGATGTGGCTGAGCGGCTGGTCATTGTGCTCGACCCCATGCTGGCCACGGCCAATTCGGCAGTTGCTGCGGTGGATCTGCTGAAGGCGCGCGGCTGCCGGGCCATTCGCATGGTCTGCCTGCTCGCAGCGCCGGAGGGCATTGCGCATTTCCATACGCGTCACCCCGAAGTGCCGATCTGGACCGCCGCCATCGACAGCCATCTCGACGCGCATGGCTATATCGTGCCCGGCCTGGGCGATGCGGGGGACCGTATTTTCGGCACAAGATGAGCAGGGTTTGACAGCGCTTCCGCCGCCCTCCTAGGGTCTGGTTAAGTCTATCAACAAAGATCGCCAGGGAGACGACCATGTCCTTCACATTGCCGCGCCGCGCTGCCCTCGCCGGTGCCGCTGCCATCACCGGTTTCCCTCGGCTGGGCTTCACCCAGCCCCGCCAGCCCATCAAGGTGGGCGTGCCGACCATTCTCTCGGGCCGGGTGGCGCAGCTTGGCATCTCATCGCGCAATGCGATGCAGATTGAGGTGGACCGGTTCAATGCCGAAGGTGGCCTCGATGGCCGGCCGATTGAACTCGTGGTGCGCGACAGCCGCGGCACCCCGGCCGAGGCGGCCCGCCTGGCGCGGGAGATGATCAGCAGCGATGGCTGCGAATTCCTTCTCGATGCCGAGGCCTCCTCGGGTGGCTTTGCGGTGCATGAGGTGGTGCGCGAGACCGGCACGCTGACGCTGCATGTCAATTCCGAAACCTCCTCGCTGACCGCCGATCCGCGCCAGCGCTTCTGGAACGCCTTTCGCGTGGCGCGGCAGGGCATTCACGATTCCATCGCCGGGGGCGACTACGCCTCCAAGGTCGCTCGCGCGAGAAACCTGCGCCGCTGGATGACCGTTGCGCCCGATTATGCCTATGGCCGCGACACCACCGCTGAATTCGTCGAATACCTCAAGCATTTCCACTCTGAGGTGCAGGTGGTGGGCGATACTTGGCCGCGCCTGTTCCAGCCCGACTATACCGAAAACATCACCCGGCTCAGCCAGGGCCGGCCGCAGGCGATTTATTCCTGCCTCTGGGCGGGCGATCTGGTGACGTTTGTGGAACAGGCCTCGCTCTTTGGCCTCTTCGCCAATTCCGCCTTTTTCGCGGTGAATATGGCCGATTACACGACCTTGCAGCAGATCCGGAACCTGCCGCGCGGGGTGCATTCGGGCAATCGCTACCTGAAGAATTTCCCGAACGTGCCCGGTAATCTCGATTTCGCCACCGAGTATAACCGGCGCTTCAATACCTTCCCCACCAATTGGTCCTGGCAGGCGGCCACCGCCGTGCGGCTGCTGGGCAAGGCCATGCGCGATGCGGGTGGTACCACGCCGCGGGCGGTGGCGGCCAAGCTGGCCGGCATGCGCATCGAAAGCCCCTTCGGCGCCGATGGCCATGTGACCATGCGCGCCGAGGACCAGACGCTGGTGGGCTATGCCATTGGCTGGGGCGTGACCATTCCGGCCGACCCCTTCATTGAGAATATGCAGCCCTCCAATTGGGCCGATATTTTCCGCCTGGAGGCGGAATGGAAACGCGGCAAGGGCTGGAACTGACGCCAGCCCATGGAACTGACTGAACTGGCCGAATGCGTCACCTCGCTCTCCTGCCTGGTGACGCAGAGCGCGGCGGGGCTGACCATTGGCATGCTGCTGTTTCTGGTGGCCTCCGGCCTCACGCTGATCTTCGGCGTGCTGGGGCTGGTGAATTTCGCCCATGGCAGTTTCTACATGATGGGGGCCTATTTCGCCCTTGCCGCCTATGGCGTGACCGAGAGCTTCGCCGCCGCCGTGCTGGCGGGCATTGTGGGTGCGGCATTGCTGGGGCTGGCCTTTGAGCGTTTCCTGCTCAGTCGGATCTATGGCCAGGACGTGCTGATGCAGTTGTTGGTCTGCTACGGCATTATTCTCATCCTTGATGATGTGGTCAAAATCATCTGGGGGGCGGATTTCCGCTCGATGGGTGTGCCGGATTCGCTGCGCCAGCCGCCCTTCATTATCGGCGGCGGCGTGGTGCCGTATTTTTATGCCATTCTCTTTGCAATCACCGCGGTGATTGCGGCCGTGCTCGCCTTTGGCATGGGGCGCACCCGCTTTGGCCGCATCGTGCGCGCGGCAGCGATCAACCCCGGCATGGTCGGCGCGCTGGGGATCAATACCACCTTGGTTTATGCCTCGGTCTTCGCCATTGGTGCGGGGCTGGCGGGGGCGGCGGGGGCGCTGTCGGCGCCAATCCGCTCGGTGGTGGCCGGCGCTGGGGTTTCCATCCTGATCGAGAGCTTCATCGTGACCGTTATTGGCGGCATGGGCAGTATTGGCGGTGCTTTGGCGGCCTCGCTGATTTTGGGCTTCACCCGCTCCTTTGGCTCGATCGGCTTTCCGCTCTTCGTTGAGGGGGCGATGTTCATCATCATGGCGCTTGTTCTTATCCTGCGCCCCAGCGGGCTGGGCGGGAGGCGCGGGTCGTGATGGGGCGGGATATTTTGCTGGCTGGTATGATTCTGGCCGGGTTTTTGGGGCTGGAATTCACCGGGCTGGGCTCATCCGGCCTGCTTGATTTCGCCATTCGCTTTGCGATTTTCGGCCTGCTGGCGATGTCGCTGAACCTGCTGATTGGCACGACCGGCCTCGTCTCCTTCGGCCATGCCGCCTATTTCGGTATGGGGGCCTATTCCTTCGGGTTGCTGATGCAAAGCGGCGGCTGGTCCATCCCCGCTGCCATCGCCGTCGCCATTCTGGCCACCGCGCTGCTGGCGCTCGTGGTGGGGGCGCTGTGCGTGCGGCTGTCGGAGATTTATTTCGCCTTCCTCACCTTGGCCTTTCAGATGCTGCTGCATTCGCTGATCCTCTCCTGGATCGGGTTGACCGGCGGTGACCAGGGGTTGATGGGCGGAATCCCGAAGCCGGGTTTTTGGGGCATTGAACTGGCCAAGCCGGCGCATCTGGCGGGGTTTGGCATGTTCTGCCTGCTGCTCTCGGTGGTGCTGCTGCGGCAAATCATCCGCTCGCCCTTTGGTGCGGCATTGCGCATGCTGCGCGACAACCCGGATCGTGCCGGGTTTCTGGGGCTTTCGGTTTATCGTTATCGGCTGGCCGCCTTTGTCATCGCGGGCGCCTTTGCCGGGCTCTCGGGGGTGTTGATGAGCCTTTATGTCTCCGGTGCCTTCCCCACCTTCGCCTTCTGGACCACCTCGGGCGAGGCGATTTTCATGATCATGCTGGGCGGCATTCAGGTCTTCCTGGGGCCGCTGGTCGGCACCGCGATTTTCCTCCTTCTCAATGACTGGATCACGGCGCTGACCGAGCATCACGGCCTCTTCATGGGCACCATCCTGCTGATCATCACGCTGGGGCTGCGAAAGGGGCTGCTGGATTTTGTGATGGAATGGCGCGCGGCACGCCGCAGGGCCGCGCCATGATGATCGCCGTGGTCACCGGCGGCGCGAGCGGCATTGGCGCCGCCTGCGCCCGCATGCTTGCCGCCCGCGGCCATCGGGTTGTGGTGGCCGATCGCGATGGACCGCGTGCGGCGGCGCTGGCACGGGAGATCGGCGGCATTGCCATCACCCTCGATGTTGCCACCCAGGCGGCGAATGAGGCCGCGGCGGCCGAGATTGAAACCACGCTCGGCCCGGTCGATATCCTGGTCACCTCCGCCGGCGTGATCCAGCGGCCGCTGCGCGCTGAGGACCTGCCGGAGGATGAGGTCCGCCGCGTGATCGATATCGACCAGATAGGCACATGGAATTCCGCCGTGGCCTTTGGCAGCCGCATGGCCCGGCGCGGGGCGGGCAGCATTGTCACCATCGCCTCCATTGCCGGCATGCGGGCCATGCCGCTGCATGCCTATGCGCCGGCCAAGGCGGCGGTGATTGCCATGACGCAAAGCCTGGCCGCCGAATGGGGCCGCTCGGGCGTGCGGGTGAATGCCGTCTCGCCCGGCTTTACCCTCACCCCCGCGCTCGGTGCGGCCATCGATGCCGGTGAGCGCGACCCCTCTCTTCTGGAAGCCACCAGCGCCTTGGGCCGCATGGTCACGCCCGAGGATATCGCCGAGGCGGTGTGCTTCCTGGCGTCAGAGGCGGCGCGCAGCATCACCGGGGTGAACCTGCCGGTGGATGCGGGCTGGCTCACCGCCGGCTCCTTCGCCAGCTATGGCGGCCTGCCGGCGGCCCGCGGCAATAGCAGGGGCGACGCATGAGCGGCGGCCTGCTGGAACTGCGCAAGCTGCGCAAGAATTTCGGCGGCGTGGTCGCCACCAATGATGTCAGTCTGCGTTTTGAACCCGGCACGCTTTCGGCCATTATCGGCCCCAATGGCGCGGGCAAGACCACGCTGTTTCACCTCATCACCGGCAAGCTGCCGGTGAGCGGTGGCGAGGTGTTGCTCGATGGCAGCGCCATCACCGGGCTGGATCGCACCGAGATTGTCCGCCGCGGCATTGGCCGCGCCTTTCAGGTGGCCAATCTGTTTCCGAGCTTTGTGGTGCGCGATGCGCTGGCTGCGGCATTGATGGCCCATGCCGGCCGCACCGCCTCGCTGGCCCGAAGCTTTCCGCCGCGCGATGTGGCCGAGCGCGCCGATGAGGTGATGGAGCTTTGCGGCCTCGCCCCCCTGGCCGGCACCGAATCGCGCCACCTTTCCCATGGCGACCAGAAATTGCTCGACATCGCCCTGGCCCTGGCGCTCGACCCCAAGGTGCTGCTGCTGGACGAGCCCACCGCCGGCATGGGGCCCGATGAGCGCTGGCGGATGATCGACCGGGTGCATGGGCTGTGGCTGGCGCGCGGCCTCACCCTGGTCTTCATCGAGCATGACATGGATATCGTCTTCAAGATCAGCCAGAGCGTGCGGGTGCTGCGCTATGGCGCCGTGCTGGCCGAGGGCACGCCGGATGAGATTCGCCGCAACACCGCCGTGATCGAGGCCTATCTGGGCGAGGAGCACGCGCTGTGAGCGAGCTTGTCGTGGAGGGCCTCGACGCGGCCTATGGCGCGAGCCAGGTGTTGTTTGGCGTGAGCCTTTCGGTTGAGCGGGGCGAGACGCTGGCGCTGATGGGCCGCAATGGCGCGGGCAAGAGCACCACCTTCAAGGCCATCGCCGGCATCCTGCCGCCGCGCGCCGGCCGGGTGGTGGTGCGCGGGGTGGATGTGGCGGGCCAGAAACCCTATCGCATCGCCCGTGCCGGCATCGCCTTCGTGCCGGAGGATCGGCAGGTTTTTCCCGAGCACACGGTGGAGGAAAACCTGGAGATCGCCGAGCGCGCTGGCATCGGCGGGCGGGAATGGAACCGCGCCCGGGCCTTTGAGATGTTCCCTATGCTGGCACCGCTGCGCAACCGTATGGCGGGCCGCCTCTCTGGCGGTGAACAGCAAATGCTCACCATCGCCCGCAGCCTGATGGGCAACCCCTCGGTGCTGCTGCTCGATGAACCTTCAGAGGGCCTGGCACCGCTGATTGTGCGCGAGATTGGCCAGCTCATCCTGCGGCTGCGGCAATTGGGAACCACCATCATCCTGGCCGAGCAGAACAGCCGATTTTGCCTCGGAGTTGCCACCCGTGTTGCGGTGATTGACCGCGGCAGCATCGCCTGGCGGGGCAGCGTGGAGGAATTCCGCGCCGATCCGACGGTGCAGGCGACCTATTTGCAGGTCTGAATTTCGTCCGCCTTTACGAAAATTGCATTCCATGGTTGTAAATTATATAGATTTATGTGAATAAGACTGCGTGGTGCCATCATGGCGATGCGCCAGCGTCTGCCGCAATAAGGGGTGGCGCTGTCCAAGCCCGCAGCGAGGCGGGCGCAACACGTGCCGGAGCAGAATGCGCTTCCTCTTCGTCCATCAGAATTGCCCGGGCCAATATGTGCATTACGTGCGGCACCTGCTGGCCCGAGACGGGCATGAGGTGTTTTTTCTGACGGCACCCAATGGCAATGAGATACCGGGCCTGCGCAAGGTAAATTATCTGCCGCAGGCCGCCTCCACCCCGGGCATCCATCCTGATGCGGTGGATTTTGAGTCGGGGATGATCCGCGCCCGCAGCGCCCATGAAGGAGCAACCGCCCTTGGATTATGTCCTGTCCCGCAACGCCAAAATGGCCGGCTTGGCCGCCGCAGCCGCAAGGCTGGGTGTCGAGCTTGACCGGCAAATGGTGGCCATACTCGAACAGGCGGAGGTGGTGGAGCCGGCCGCCCTGGTGCGCTGCGCCGTCGATGCCGGCATCCGAGCCAAGGCGCTTCGGCTGCGCTGGAAGGACCTGCTCAGCCTGGCGCATTCAGGCACGCCCACCCTGCTGCTGCTGCGCGATGAGGGTGCGGCGCTGCTCGATGGCGCCGCACCCGACAATGCCGCCCTGCTGCTCAGCAACCCCTTGCTGCCCGATGCCGAAAGCGCGCGGGAGGCGTTTGACGAATTTCGCCTGCAGTCGATCTGGACCGGCGTCGCGATCATCCTGCGCCCCGGCGCGGGCCAGCGGGTGGAAGATGGCCCGCTGACCGTCGGTACGCTGATCCAGGAGGTGATGACGGAAGGCGCCCTGTTCCGTGACATCGGCATCGCCTCCCTGGTGATGGCCTTCCTGAGCGTGGCACCGCCGCTGATGATGATGGCGGTGGTGGACAGGGTTCTGGTCTATCAAAGCTGGGGCACGCTGACCTTGCTCTTTATCGCCATCGCCATCATCGCCTTGCATGACACGCTGTTGGGTTATGCCCAGCGCAGCCTGCTGGCGGTGGCGGCGGCGCGCATTGATACCCGCATGAGCCTCTTCGTGATGCAGCGCATCCTGCGCCTGCCGCAGGATTTCTTTGAGAAGATGCGGGTGGGGGACATCACCAGCAGCGCCTTCTCGGTCAATAAGGTGCAGGAATTTCTCACCGGGCCGGTGTTCAAGGCGATCCTGGACCTGATCACCCTTCTGGTCCTGCTGCCGGTGCTGTTCTGGATCAATGCCACATTGACCTGGTTCGTCATTGGCTGCGCCGGCCTGATCGGGCTGATCATCATGGTCTTCCTGCCCGCCGTCGCCCGCGCCCATGGGCGCGTGATCACGGCCAGCATCGAAAAGGGCTCCACCCTTTACGAAACCATTGCCGGCATGCGCACCGTCAAGGTCCTGGCGCTGGAACCCAAGCAGGCTGAGGCGTATAATATCGATACCGCAGCGGTGGCCCGCGCCCGGCTCGATATGGCGCGGGTCTCCAACTGGCCGCAAACCCTCACAGCGCCCATCCAGCAATTCATGACGCTGGGCCTGCTCGCGGTGGGCTGCCTGATGGTGCTGTAGGGCGATGCCGCCACCGCCGGTTCGCTGCTCGCTTTCTTTATGATGTCGGGCCGCGTGGCCGGGCCGATGGTGGCGCTGGCCAGCCTCACCGAACGCTGGCAGGAGGCGAAGACATCCATCGGCGAGGCCGGCCGCATCATGAGCCAGCGGCCCGAACGTGCCGCGGGCCAGATTGGCATCCGGCCGCAATTTCAGGGCCATATCCGCTTTGAGGATGTCACCTTCCAATATCCTGGCACGCTTTCACCCGCACTCGAAAAGGTCAGCTTTGACATCCCTGCCGGCACCTTTGTCGGCGTGGTCGGCCGCAGCGGTTCGGGCAAGAGCACCATCACCCGGCTGATCCAGGGCATCTCCACCGGCTATTCCGGCCTGCTCAAGGTGGATGGTGCGGAGCTGCGCGAGATCGATTTGCGCCATCTTCGGCGCAATCTGGGCGTGGTGCTGCAGGATAACTTCCTCTTTCGCGGCACGATCCGCGAGAATATCGCCGCCGGGCGCCAGGGCATCACACTGGAGAAAATCATCCATGCCTGCCGCATGGCCGGGGCCGAAGAATTCATCGAACGCCTGCCCCGCGGCTATGACACCTTTATCGAGGAAGGCTCGCCCAATATCTCGGGCGGCCAGCGCCAGCGCTTGGCCATTGCCCGCGCCCTGGTGATCGACCCGGCGATCCTCGTGCTTGATGAGGCGACCAGCGCGCTCGACCCGGAAAGCGAGGCGCTGGTCAATGCCAATATGCTGCGCCTGGCCCGCGGCCGGACCATGCTGGTGGTCTCCCACCGCCTATCCGCGCTGATCGACGCCGACCTGATCCTGGTGCTGGACCGCGGCAAGGTCGTCGATCTCGCCCCGCATGCCGATCTGCTCTCCCGCTGCGAGATCTACCGCAAGCTCTGGCTGCAGCAGAACCGCGCCCCCGCCCAGAAGGTGATCATCGATGGTTGAGACCCTGCAACGCAGCCCCCCCGCCGTGACGAAGGAGCCCCTGAACCTCGTCGCGCTGGAATTCGTATCACCCAGCGCGGCCGTCATCGCCAAGCCACCGCCGCGCTTCGCCCGCAATGTGATCTGGATCCTGGCCTCGCTCTTCGCCAGCATTGTGGCCTTGATGGGGCTGCTGCCGATCGAGCGCGTGGTGGTCGCCCGCGGCCGCCTCATCGCCACCACCCCCACCATCCTGCTGCAGCCGCTGGAAGCCTCCATCGTGCGCAGCTTTGAGGTCCGCGCCAATCAGGTGGTGCGCGCGGGCGAGTTGATCGCCCGGCTCGACCCCACCTTCACCGGTGCCGATCTCGCTGCGCTGGAAAACCAAAATGCCAGCCTGCAGGCCGAGGTTGACCGGCTGGAGGCCGAGGCCGGCGGCCAGAACTATCTCGGGGGGGCCACCACCCAGGCCGCCTTGCAAGCCGCCATTTTCGCCCAGCGCGCGGCCGAGCGCGCCTTCCGCCTAGAAAATTTCCGCCAACGTATCAATAGCCTGGACGAGATCAAGCAGCGCGCCGAGGCCGAGTTGCGGCAGTTGCGTGACCGTCAGGTGATCAGCACCCAGATCGAGGGCATGCGGCGCGAACTTGAACGTGTCCAGGTTGGCAGCCGCCTGCAATCCCTCCTCGCCGCCGATAGCCGGTTGGAAATCCAGGGCCAGATGGCCAGCGCCGAAGGTATGGCGCGCGGTGCCCAGCGCGATGCCCAGGCCATCGCCGCCGAGCGGGAGGCCTATATCACCAGCCTGCAAACCCAGATCTCGCAGGATCTGGCAGAGCGTCGGCGCGCGTTCTCCGAAGCACGGGAAAATCTCACCAAGGCACGGTTGCGCAGCAGCCTGGTTGAAATGCGGGCGCCGACTGACAGCGTGGTGCTTGAAATCGGCAAAAGCTCGGTCGGTGCGGTGCTGGCGCCGGGCGAATTGCTGGTTTCTCTCGTGCCGCTCAATGCCGAGTTGGTGGTGGAAGGCCAGGTGGCGGCGCAGGATCTGGGCTTCGTCGCGATCGGTGACCGGGTGACGATCAAGTTCGACAGCTTCCCCTATATCCGCCACGGCTTCGGCCATGGCCGGGTGCAGACCATCAGTGAGGATGCCTTCCGCCAGGACCCCGACACAAGGCAGCCGCTGCAAATGCCCTTCTTCCGCAGTCGCATCTCGATCGATGAACTTGCCATGCGCAACCTGCCCAATGAGTTCCGCCTCGTGCCCGGCATGCCGGTCACGGCGGATATCATCGTCGGCCAGCGCACCATGCTGGGCTACCTGTTCCAGCGCATCATGCCGACCCTGCAGGAGGGCATGCGCGAGCCATGAGCAATCGGCAGACAAGCGGCTGGGGGGCCGCATTGCGGCGTGCCTTCGGCGCCAGCCAACAACCGGCCCGGGCGGAGGATGCGCCCGAGTATGGCGCGGCGCCGGGCGACCTGCGCCGCGCCATGGCCGATGCCCGCGCCGGCAAGCCGGAGGCACAAAAGCGCGTGGCCGCCGCCTATCTGCGCGGCGAGGGTGTGCCGCCCAACCCGGCCGAGGGTATGCGCTGGCTGGACGCCGCCGCCCAGGCCGGCGATGGCGAGGCGCAGGCCAGGCTGGCCACCGTGCTGTTTCGCGGCCTCACGGCGCCGCCGCGCTCTGGTGCCTTCGGCCAGGCCAGCGTCAGCCCCGATCCTGCCCGTGCCCGGGCGCTCGCCCAGCAGGCGGCCGAGGCGGGGGAAAGTGATGGCCAGGCGCTGCTGGGCTATCTCTGGAGCACCGGCGAGGGTGGCCCGCGCGATTACGAGCGGGCCGCGTGTTTTTACGAGCAGGCGGTGGCTGGCGGCAGTATGCAGGCGGCACTCGGCCTTGGGCTCATCCGCCTGCTGGGCCTCGATGGGGTGACGGATACGGTGCGGGCCGCGGCCCTTCTCACCCGCGCGGCTGAGGCTGATGTTGCCACCGCCATTTATGTGCTCGGCACGCTGCATGAGGCGGGGGTGCCGCCCATCGCCCCCGATGAGGCCGCCGCTGCCAGCTTCTACAGGCGCGCGGCCGAGGCCGGGGTCAGGCCCGCCAAGGCACGGCTCGGCCTTGCTTTGATGCATGGCTGGGGCGTTGCGCGCAACATGCCTGCCGCCGAGACCTGGCTGCGCCGCGCCGCGTTGGAGGGCGATGCCGAGGCCGCGGCCATCGTGGGCGACCTGCAATGCGATAGCAGCCTCGGCGTGCCTAACCTGCTTGAAGCGGCCGGCTGGTATCAAATGGCGGCCGAGCAGGGCCATCGCCTGGCCGCGCGCAAGCTGGGGGTGATGTATTTGGCCGGGCGCGGCGTGTCCGCCGATGCCGAGACGGCGATGCGCTGGCTGGAACAGGCGGCCGAGGCGGGCGACCGTGTCGCCGTCTTCGACCTTGGCATGGCAGCGACTGAGAGCGAGGGCGGTGCGCGGGTGATGGCCAGCCTGCTGCCCAGGCTGCGCGGCCTGGCCGAGGAGGGCGACCCCGTGGCCGCCTATAACCTTGCCGTCTGCCTGCACAATGGCAGCGGCGTCGCCGCCGATCCGCGTGAGGCGCGGCGATGGCTCGAAAAATCCGCGCCCCATGTGGTCAATGCCGCCTATTGGCTGGGCCGATTGCTGGTTGATGGCGCGATGGGCCCGGCCGAGCCGGAAGCCGCCCTGCCCTGGCTGCGCCGCGCCGCCGCCGAGGGCATGCCGGACGCAATCGCGCTGCTGGCCGATATGACGCTCAATGGCCTGGGGATGCCCGAAGATGCCGCGGCGGCCCTGGCGCTCTTCATCCAGGCGGCGAATTCCGGCCATGCCGGCGCGGCCTTTGCCTGTGGCGCGCTGCTCGGCGGCGGCCATGCCGTGACGGAGGACCGGCCAAGGGCCGAACGCTTCTTCCGCCAGGCGGCCCATCAGGGCCATCCCAGGGCGCAGATGATGCTGGGGCGCTACCTGCTGCGCGGCCTGGGCGGCACGCGGGATGCGGCACAGGCCGCGCAATGGCTGGAGAAGGCAGCATTACAGGGCGTGGAGGAGGCGCGGGCGATGCTGGAAGCTGCGGGTTAGAACGTACCGAAGGCCCTGGGGGTAAGCGCTGCAGCCCCAGAGCCATCTCCTGCCGCCACCTGCGCCTAATCCTGCCGGACGCCCAGGCGCTGGATTACCTCGGTCCAGCGCGCCAGGTCATCGCGCATGATGGTGGCCAACGCATCGGGCCCGGCCTCGCGCGTCTCCAGCGCCTGGGCGGCGAAGCGTTCGCGCAGCGTGGCATTCTGTACCGCGCGGCGCAGATCGGCATCGATCTTCTGCACGATGGGGGCTGGCATTCCGGCCGGCCCGAGCACGGCGTACCATGTGCCGGCGTCAAAGCCGGGATAGCCGGATTCAGCCAGGGTGGGCACATCGGGCAGGGCCTGGGCGCGGGTGGCGCCGGTGGTGGCAATCGCCCGCAGCCGCCCCGCCTGCACCGCTGGCACCGCCAGCACTGGGTTGTGGAACATGGCCTGCACCTGGCCGGCCAGCAAAGCGGTATGCGCCGGTGCCGCGCCCTGGAACGGCACATGGGTGAATTCGACGCCGGCGCGAATGCGGAACAATTCCGCCGTCAGATGGGTGGGCGTGCCCACCCCGGCGGAGGTGATGGTGATTTCGCCCGGCCGCGCCCGCAGCAGGGCCTCGAACTCGGCCAAATTCTGCGCCGGCACCGAGGGGTGCAGCACCACCACCAGCCCGTAATAGGCCACCTGGGTGATGGGGGTGAAATCGGCAATCGGGTCAAAGGGCAGCCGCCGGTACAAGGCCGCGCCCTGCACATGGGAGGAGGCGACGACCACCAGCGTATGCCCATCGGGTGCGGCGCGCGCCGCCGCCTCGGCGCCGATATTGCCGCCCGCGCCGCCACGATTTTCGACGATGACGGGCTGGCCCCAGGCTTCGCTCAGGCGCTCGGCCAGGATACGGCCGATGACATCAGCCGGCCCACCGGGCGGGAAGGTGACGATCAGCCGCACCGGCCGTGTCGGCCAGGCCTGGGCGGCAGCGGGCAGGACAATCGCGGGCAAGGCAGCGGCGGCAAGCGCCGGCAGGGCGCGGCGGGGGATGGGCATGGCGTTTCTCCTCGCCGCCTCTGCATGGGCGGCGCTGGCGGGAGGTTAGGCCAATTGACAGGCGGGACGCGAGGGGCCGAACTCCACACCCACACAGGGAAGAAGCGCATGGAATTGGGTTTGCGCGGCCGCACGGCCGTGGTCACTGGCGGCTCGCTTGGCATTGGCCGGGCCATTGCACGGGAATTGGCGGCCGAGGGCGTGGCGGTGGCCATCATTGCCCGCGATCCGGCCCGGCTGGAGGCGGCGGCGGCCGAGATCACCCGGGAGACCAATACGCCCTGCATCGCCATCCCAGCCGACCTGACCGACGCCGCGGCGCTGGAGGCGGCAATCGGCGCTGCGCAATCCGCCCTCGGCCATATCGATATCCTGATCAACAATGCCGGCGCCACACCCATGGGCCGCATTGGCGATATGGATGACGCGACCTGGATGAAATCGATCAATCTCAAGCTGATGGGCTATATGCGCTGCGCGCGCATCCTGACGCCGGCGATGCGGGCGCGCAGATGGGGGCGGGTGATCAATATCATCGGCCGCTCGGGCCATCAGCCACGGCCCAATTACATCACCGGCAGCGCAGTCAATGCCTCGCTGCTGTCCTTTACCCTGGCGCTGGCGGCGGAATGCGCGCCGGATAACGTGCTGGTCACCGGAGTGAATCCGGGGCCCATCGCCACCCCGCGCTGGGATACGGTGGTGGCGCAGGGTGCCGCCGGGATGGGACGCTCGGCCGAGGCGGAGAATGCCGCCGCCATTGCCACCGTGGGGCTGGGCCGGGTGGGCACGGCCGAAGAATGCTCGGGTCTCGTGGCGTTCTTGTGTTCTGACCGGGCGGGCTTCATCACGGGCACCAATATCGATGTGGATGGCGGCGGCACGCGCTGCATCTGAAAGGGCTGAACAATGCGGGTGATGAGCACCTTGGCGGTGGCGGTGGTGTTGCGTGGCCTCGCGCCACGCGCGCCGGTTGCGATGACGGTGGAATTCGACCCCACGATGCGGCTGCTCAAGCGCATCGAGGGGGGGGAGCGGGCCGATATCGCCATCCTGACCGATGCCGGGGTGGAGGGGCTGATGGCAAAGGGCGTGCTGGTGCCCGGCAGCCGGCGGGATTTGGCGCTGAGCCATATCGGCATGGCGGTGAAGGCCGGCGCGCCCCGGCCGGATATTTCCACCCTGGCGGCGCTGCAGGCCACGCTGCTGGCCGCGCCCTCGATCGCCTATTCCGGCGCGGGGGCCAGCGGGCTGTTCTTTGCCGGGCTGCTGGAGCGCCTGGGGATTGCCGAGGCGGTGAACGCCAAGGCGACCATCATCCCGCAAGGCTTTACGGCTGCGCTGGCCGCGCGGGGCGAGGTGGCGCTGGCCATTCAGCAGATCAGCGAATTAATGGCGGTGGAGGGCGTGGATATTCTCGGCAAGCTGCCGCCGGAGGCCAATACTGGGGCGATCTTCTCGGCCGGGTTGTTTGCCGGGGCTGAGCCGGCCGCGGCCGCAGCGCTGGACTGGCTGGCGGCCGCGATGGATGCGCCAACCCTGGCGGCAGGAGGGCTGGAGCGCCCCTGAGCCGGCCGCGGGCGGATTGACCACCAACGGCCATGCAAGCGAGGCTTTGCCGATGTCGAAATCCGCCCAACCCACCGTCATTATCACCGGCGCCTCCTCAGGCGTCGGCCTGCATGCGACCCATGCGCTGACCCGGCGGGGTTGGCATGTTGTCATGGCCTGCCGCGACCTCGACAAGGCGGCGCGCGCTGCCGCCGAATTGGCGATCGCGCCTGATCAGATCAGCCTGATGGAGATCGACCTTGGCTCCCAGGCCAGCGTGCGGGGCTTTGTGGATGCCTGCCACGCCACCGGCCGGCCGCTGAATGTTCTGCTTTGCAATGCCGCCGTTTATCTGCCGCTGCTGAAGGAACCCGCGCGCTCGCCAGAGGGCTATGAGATCAGCGTGGCGACCAATCATCTCGGCCATTTCCTGCTGATGAACCTGCTGCTGCCAGACCTTCGGCGGGTGCCTGGCGCGCGGCTGATCACCTTGGGCACCGTCACAGCCAATTCGGAGGAATTCGGCGGCAAGGTGCCCATCCCGGCGCCGGCCGATCTGGGTGACCTGGAAGGGCTGGAGGCGGGCTTCCGCGCCCCCATCGCGATGATCAACAACAAGCCCTTCAAGGCCGGCAAGGCCTATAAGGACAGCAAGCTGTGCAACATGATCATCAGCCGCGAATGGCACCGGCGCTATCATGCGCAGACCGGCATCATCTTCAACACGCTCTATCCCGGCTGCGTGGCCGAGACGGCGCTGTTCCGCCATGCGCCGCGGCTGTTCCAGAAGATTTTTCCCTGGTTCCAGAAGAACATCACCAAGGGCTATGTCTCGCAACCGCTATCGGGCGAACGGGTGGCACAGGTGGTGGCCGACCCCGAATTCACCCTATCGGGCGTGCATTGGAGCTGGGGCAACCGGCAGAAACCCGGCGCCAAGCCCTTCGCCCAGCCGCTCTCTGCCAAGGCGCAGAATGAGCGCCGTGCGACGAGGCTTTGGGAATTGAGCGAGGCCATGGTGGGGCTGCCGGGGGCGGGCTGACGCCGGCGGGCCAAACAACCCGCTCAACCGCCGGCCGTGGCCCCCAGTTCCTGCCGGACGAGATTGACCCAGAACGCCACACCATGCGGCAAGGCGGCGTCGTTGAAGTCATAAAGTGGCGAGTGCAGCGCATGCGCCGTGCCGTCTGCCGCCACGCCAGCGCCGAGGAAGACGAAGGCGCCGGGCTTCGCCTGCAGCATGAAGGCGAAATCCTCGCCGCCAGTGACGGGCTGGGTTGCGGTATCCACCCCGGCCTCGCCAGCCACGGCGCGGGCGGCGGCGGCCATCACATCCGTCTCGCGCGCATGATTGACCAGGGGAATGGCGTTCCACCACATGGCTATCTCCGCCGTGGCGCCCTGGGTGGCTGCGGCGAGTTCCGCCAATTCGCGGATTCTGCCTTCAACCAATGCCTGCATGGGCGCATTGAAGGCGCGCATCGTGCCGCCCACGACCAGTTCGGCCGGCATGACGTTGAGCGATTCTTTGGTGCCGCCCGCGATATGGCCCACACTGACCACCACGCTCTCCCGCGCTGGCACGTTGCGGCTGACGATGCCCTGCAGCGCCTGGATGAAGATGGCCTGCACCAGTGTCAGGTCATTGGCCAGATGCGGTGAATTACCGCCATGCCCGCCGGTGCCGCGGAAGGTGACGACCCAGCGGCCGGAGCCGGCCATCAGGGGCCCCTTGCGCAGCGCAAAATGCCCGAGCGGGACGCCCGGCATATTGTGCATGCCATAGACGGCATCGCAGGGAAAACGCTCGAACAGCCCATCCTCCAGCATGGCCTGGGCGCCACCGCGGCCTTCCTCGGCAGGCTGAAAGATGAAGTGAACGGTGCCGGCGAAATCGGGATTTTCGGCCAGCATCCGGGCTGCGCCCAACAGCATGGCGGTGTGGCCGTCATGCCCGCAGGCATGCATGCGGCCGGGCACCGTGGAGCCATAGGCCAGGCCCGTCTGTTCCGTGAGCGCGAGCGCGTCCATATCGGCCCGCAGACCGACTGCGCCCTGGCCGGGGCGCCGTCCCTTCAGGGTGCCCACCACACCGAAGCGGCCAATACCCTCGGTGGTTTCCAGGCCCCAGGATCGCAGGCGCTCGGCAACGAGCGCGGCGGTGCGCGTCTCCTCCATCCCGAGTTCGGGGTGGGCGTGGATGTCGCGGCGCAGCGCGATCAACTCGGGCAAATAGCGGTCGATGTGTGGCCGGATGTCCTCAATGGGCATGTGGTCGGTTCCTCAAATTGGGGCCGGGCGGCTTCACTGCGCGCGGGCCAGGCGGTCCATGTAAACACGCAAATGGGTATAGGCGGCGGAGACCAGCGGGGTGTCGATACCATGGCGGGCCGCCCGGGCCTCCAGGTCGCCCAGGATCTGATCGGCTTCCACCGGCAGGCCAGCCACAAGGTCGCGGTACATGGAGGAGGCCATGGGGGAGCCCTTCTGGGTGACTTGCCGGGTGATGGTCTCCAGGAAGGCATCACCGGGGGCCACGCCATCGGCCTGGATCACGCGCACCACCTCGCCCAGCAGGCGCATGACGAATTCTCGCCCGCCGGCGGCGGCCTCGATCTCGCCGATGGTGCCGCGCATCAGGCCGCACATGCCGCCCAAGGTGGCCAGCAGCGTCCATTTCTCCCACATTTCGCGCTCGACATGCGGCGTCAGCCGCGCGGTGAAGCCGGCACCCTGCATGGCGCCGTCGAATGCCGTTGTGCGGGCAGAGGGGATACCATCGATCTCGCCATAGGCGAGTTCCTGAAACGCTGCCAATTGCTTGATGCGGCCTTGCGGATCGATGGTGGTGGCAACCTTGCAAACGCCGCCGATCAGCGCCGTGCCGTAGAGCGACCTGATGCGGTCCACATGGCGCATCCCATTGAGCAGGGGCATCACGATCGTCTCCGGGCCAACTGCCGGCGCCATGTCCTGCAATGCCTGTTCAAGGCCGAAGGCTTTCACCGCGACGATGATGGCATCATAGGGGCCAACGATAGTCTCCGCCGTGACGAGTTTTGGCTGTAGCGTCACATCACCATGCGGGCTGAGCAGGGTCAGGCCCTGCTCGCGCAGCTGGGCCGCCCGGCCGGCGCGCACCAGGAAGGTAACGTCGCGGCCAGCCTGGGCCAGCCTGCCGCCAAAATAGCCACCGGTGGCACCGGCTCCCACGATCAGAACACGCATGATCACACTCTCCTCAAGAACTGGCTTGCACGCCGATGTGGCGGTCAGGATGGCTGAGACGGGGGAGTTTACAAGGCTTGGGGGGGCAAGCGGCCGGGCGCGCTGCTCGACGCCTTGTGGATCAGGCCTTAAAGAGCGGAGGGTACCTGTCGCGGGATAGCCCCACGCCCTCCCAGATCCCATGATGGAGATGATATCTTGAGTTTTTCCAGCATCATCGCACGGGGTGTCGCCATCATTGGGGGCACGGCGCTGCGCCTGCGGCACATCAGGGACGGCAACCCGGTACCGGCCTGGGGCGGTGCGCCAGCCATTCCGGCGGCCAAGCCGCAGGGCGTGATTCCCACCCTGAAGATGCCCACGGCGCAGGGCTGGAGCGAAGGCCAGGCGCCGATCGCCGCCCCTGGTCTGAAGGTCAACGCCTTTGCCCGCGGCCTGAAACACCCGCGCTGGATTAAAACGCTGCCCAATGGCGATGTGCTGGTTTCCGAGGCGAACAGCATTCCGCGTGCGGTCATGCGCAACGTCTTCGACTACGCCATGGTCAGCACCATGCGCCGGGCCCGGGCGGTGGGCGAAAGCGCCAACCGCATCACCCTGCTGCGCGACCGCGACGGCGATGGCGTGGCCGAGGTGCAGGACGTGTTCATGGAAGGCCTGAACCAGCCCTTTGGCATGGAATTGGTCGGTGACCAGTTTTATGTCGGCAATACCGATGGGGTGGTGGTATTTCCCTATGCGCCGGGCGCAGATCGCATCACCGCGCCGGGCCGTAAGATCGTTGACTTCAAGCCCGGTGGCCATTGGACGCGCAGCCTGCTGCAAAGCCCCGATGGCAAAAAGCTTTATGCCGGTGTGGGCTCGCTCAGCAATATCGCCGATCAGGGGATGGAGGTGGAGGAAGGGCGCGCGGCCGTATGGGAACTCGACCTTGAGACCGGGGCCAGCCGGGTCTTCGCCGGGGGCTTGCGCAATGCGGTGGGCCTGGCCTGGGAGCCGCAGACGGGCATGCTCTGGACGGTGGTGAATGAGCGTGACGGCCTGGGCGACGAGACGCCCCCCGATTATCTCACCTCGGTGCGCGATGGCGCCTTTTATGGCTGGCCCTATTGCTACTGGGACCGGGTGGTGGATGACCGGGTGCCACAGGACCCTGCCATGGTGGCCAGCGCGCTCACGCCGGATTACGCGCTGGGCGGCCATACCGCCTCGCTCGGCCTTTGCTGGTTGCCGGCCGGTACCCTGCCGGGCTTCCCGGAAGGCATGGCGATTGGCCAGC